>ERZ773014.2075-NODE-2075-length-12007-cov-3.282882_pt1 | contig 12007 bp, 8 predicted proteins | sample MGYA00580841_ERZ773014 | MGnify/ENA primary metagenome ERZ773014 (study PRJEB29015, sample SAMEA2737989) | human oral metagenome | biome: human oral; feature: human-associated habitat; material: dental | place: China | collected 2067 ...
AATGACATAATTCTTGAAATTAACGGAAAACCTGTAACATCAGCTGGTTCATTTATTGGGGAACTTGCAGCTAAGAAAATTGGAGAAACAGTTAATTTGAAAGTTGCATCAAATGGAAAAGAAAAAAATATTTCAATGAAATTAGAATCATTCAATTATCAACAACAAACAAGACAGCAAAGAAGATAAAAAAGTAAAAAAAATAGGCTTTCTCAAAAATCTTGAGATTGCCTTTTTTTATTTTTATTCTTCAATTTCAACTTTTTTAAATTCCATTCTCACATCAACTCCATCTTTCCTATTTTCCAAATAAATTTCTCCATCATTTAGCAAAATAATATCTCGTATAATAGAAAGTCCAAGTCCTGCTCCTTTTTTAGCATTTTTACCTTGAAAATTTCTACTAAATATTTTTTTCTTTTCTTCTTTAGGAATTCCTTCTCCATAATTTCTTACAATAATTTCAACTACTTCACTTTCTTTCGCAATTAATTCAATATTTCCAATAGAATATTTTATGCTATTGTCAATCAATCCACGCAAAACTTCTGAAATCAAGTTTTTATCGACAAAGATATTCACATTGTCATCAGATTTTACTAAAATTTCCCTTTTGATATTCAAAAGTTCATAATCTTTTTTTATTTTTTCAAAAAGTTGTTTTACATCAATAACTTCTTTTTTTATAGTAATTTTTTCAAGATTGGAACTTAAAAACAGTGTATTTATAATTCTTTCAAGATTTTTTACTTCAATATCCATATTTTCAATGGCTTCTTCTAATAATTTTTCTGCTTTTAAAGGCAGTACTTCTCTGTTAATATAATTAAAATAAGCCATTATTAGCTTCTTTTGCTTTTCCGACCGCTTCAAAAGTTCTAAGGCTTTTTGCAAGCCTTCTTCGGTTTGATATTCAGAAGATAAACGAATGTATTTGATGAGTTTTGGTACATATTTCTCAAATATTCTTTCGGAAATGCGAGCAGCTCCTTTCTCTACCAAGCTCTTCATCACTTTCAGAGCCTTGTTTTTGGGGATTATCTTGCTCACCTCACTGCCTTTGAGGGCTGTTTTGTAATGTAAGGCTTCGTATACCTGCCACTCGTCATCGGTAAAGAGTGTTGAATTTAATTCTTTTTCTGCAATTTCAATTATTGTTTCACTTTCTAATAAAAAAGCCGATGGCAAGGCTGATTTTAGTACTTCCCCTAAAGTGCACATATAGAAATCGGCTATCCATTGCCAATGTTCTATTTGCTGGGGAGTAATAATAGGCGTTTCATCTAAGATATATTCAATATCTTTGGTGTCATAAGAAGGCTCGACCGTATGTATATGATGTACTATGGCTGTGTATACTTTCGATTTACCAAATGGAACAGCCACGCGCATTCCCATTTGTAAGAAATGTGCTTCGTTTTCATTAATACGATAGGTAAAAAGTTTAGAAAGCGGAAGCGGCAAGATTACATCTACGAAATACATCAGTCGTGTTTTTTAAGTTTCAGAAGCGAAGCATTCAGTTCAAACCCCAATAACAATATGTTGGCATTTAACCATATATAAAGCAGGAAGATAAGCAATGCCCCGATAGACCCATACAGCTGGTTGTAGCGAGAAAAATTCTCGATATAAATACCGAACAAATAGGTTGTCACGCCGAACAATAACACTGTAAAGAGCGAACCTGCTGAAAAGAACTTACTTTCCCTGCCTTCAACTGTACCGAAGTAAAACAGCAGTCCTGTACCGAAGTAGGTAATCAGTGCGACGAAAACTATTTTCGATATTTTAAGTAGCGTTTCGTAATCGGTAATAAAATTGATTTTATCGAGGTAAGGCACTAAATACACTTCGTAATAAATGAATACAACCACAGCAAATAGAACGAGAAGTGCCAAAATAATTGCTACCATTAGGGCATAGAGATATTGCTTGATATAGGTGCGTGTGATTTGCCGATGGTACGAATACTCAAACCCTCCAAAAATTGCCATAATACCATTGGTCATTAAAAAAATAGAAAGAAAAAATACCGAAGACAACAAGCCACCACGTTTTTTATCGGCGATATCGAAAAAAATATCCGAAAAGAAATCGTGCGTACCCGGGGGAAGCATATCTTCAATAAAAGCCCAAAAGTCTCCCTGGAAATTTTCGATAGGAATATAAGGGATTAAGTTTAAAATGAACAGCAAAAAAGGAAAGATTGCTAAAAAAAAACTATACGAGATAGCGCTTGCCCGATAAGTAAGTGCACCTCTAATAATCCCTGCGGTATACAGTTCGAGCAAATCATATAATGAAAAAGCATTCTTAGCTAAAGGAATACTTTTCAAAAAGCTTACGAATTGCTTGATAATGGGAAGGCTATGTATTCTCTCTTTTAATGTCATCAGTAGTTAGTTTTTTTGGGGAAGCATATTGCTTTTAGTTGATTTTCTTTCTTTTAGTCGCTCTTTTATCGCCCCGATAAACCAATAAGGAATAACCATACATAAAAGGCAGAATAGCCAAAAACCAATTAGGAAAATGACTACAAAAAAGAGAAAACCCAAATATTGCTCAATGCTGAATGATAGATAATAAACGCTCATAACTTTTTCTATCTAATTACCAGTTTATGGCTTCCTTCCCTACGGATGTAAGATAGGCATTAGCTTTGCTGAAATGCTTGTTGCCAAACCAATAGCCTTTGTTTGCACTCAAAGGAGAAGGATGCCCTGAGGTAAGAATACAATGTTTTGCCGGGTCGATAAGGCTTGTTTTCTTTTTGGCATAACCACCCCACAACATAAACACTATATTGTTACAATGTACTGAAACTGCTTTAATAACAGCGTCAGTAAAAGTTTCCCACCCTTTATTTTGGTGGCTACCAGCTTCGTTGGCTCTTACGGTGAGAGTGGCGTTCAGCAGCAAAACTCCTTGCGATGCCCAGCGCTCCAAATTGCCACTGATAGGGTAGGAGGTACCTAAATCCTGCCCTATTTCTCTAAAAATATTGATAAGTGAAGGTGGGTGGGCAATGCCATCGTGTACTGAAAAACACAAACCGTTTGCCTGCCCTTCGCCGTGATAGGGGTCTTGCCCGATGATAACTACTTTCACCCTGTCCAGCGGACAATGGTCGAAAGCCGAAAATATTTGCTTTCCTTTGGGATAACAGATATTTTCGGCATATTCTTTCTTTACAAAATCGGTGAGCTGACTGAAATACGGCTTATTAAATTCTTCTTGTAATACCTGCTTCCAGCTGGGGTGTATATTCACTTCCATAGTTTATGGGGTAACATTTGTATTCTCTTTGTTTTTGGCAGAGGAAGCATTCGGCTTTCTACGCGCTATCACATCGGCGTAATACTTCCTGCTGTTATTGATGACCTCCAACGTCTTTTTGTAGAACTCATCTTGTTTCACTCCCGATAGAGTTACAATGTAATTTACCATATTGCGGTAATCATCTGAGAGCTCTTTGCGTAGCGGACGTATATGATAGGCTTCTTTTTGCAAGGTTTGGAACGACCTGTGCGAAAAAAGTTCATCAAACGCTTTATTAGATTTTTCCAACTCACTTACAAACTCCTTAATTTGCAAGGTTTTTACTGCATTTACATAAGGTTCAGCTTTGAGCTGAGTAATGAGGGTTGTAAGGTTGCTGGTTTCTTCCTCATACGTTTCTTTTGAAACATCTTTATAAGGGTCTATAAGCCTTTTTAGCGTTTCAAAAGCCTTTTTCTTATCGTCCGTTTTCGCATATTTATAGGGGCGAATACTCAAACGCAAGGCACGCATATCGGTATCTCTTGCGTGGTCAAGCTCGGCGAGTTTTTTGGTCTCTTCACTAGAACGGATTCTTTCCAATCCCTTTTCATAAGAAGGAATTTTGTTTTTTAACTTTTCAAAGAGCACTTTAAAATCGGCATCTGTTTCCAATTTTAAATCAGTCTTGCCGAAATCTTCAAAAAATCGCACTAAAAATTGTTTAAACTCGGCATTATGCAAGCGAGCAAGGTCTAAATTGATTAACTTCTCCTTTTTCATAAGTAGAAAATATTTTTTGAGGTTGTTAAATAATATAATATTATAAATTAGGAATTATCCTAATAACGATAATCCTCGTTTTTATGCGACAAAATTACGAATTCCTTTTTTTATATCCAAAATTATTTTCAAAGTTTTTTATTGATATATAAAAAATCAATATTAGCTTATGGTGTTTGTATTATATTTGATTCAACTTTGCCAAAGTTTCAAACTTTGGCAAAGTTAATACTGCAAAAACTACTGAAATAGCTATTTTTTGTATTAAACTTATGATTTAATTTGTGAAATCCTCCCTGTTTTAACCTCCGAAGAATAGAAAAATATAAAAAAGTACACTTTTTTGTAACTTTACAAAGTTAAACTACTCAAAAAGTGGCTCGCTATTGATTTTATAAAGTTCGGCAACACAAAAAGTGACTTTCTATCCACTTTAAAAAGATAAAGAACTTAAAAAGTGATTGTTTTTTGAACAATCACTTTTTTGAAATATTAATAAGGTGCCTTTTCAGTAAGTTGAACTTTATCGGATTTTCTGTAAGAGCTCCAATTTGTCCAAAGAAACAGAGGTAGTAAACGCCCCGTAATTTACTATGGCTTTGCCTTTTTCAATCTTATCGATACTTCCCACGCTCCGGCTATCTTTAATGCGCACACGGTCGCCTACTGAAAGGGCGCGTTGTAGCTTTTCTTTTTCGGCGCGTTCTTGGGCAATGCGCTCTTTCTTCTCTTCTTTGCGTTGCTGGCGGATAGCCTCCATTTGCTTATGAACTTCTTGGGTAGTAGTTTTTTTCTCCTCTTTTTGCTTGGTGCGTTCCTCTTTGCTCATTTGTTTGCGCTTGGCATTTTCCATTTCAACGAGTTTGAGAAATTCGGATACCAAAGGGCGACGCTTACCATCGTAGAAATAACGTTCGGCTATCTGGTCTACCTTACTACCTAAGGTAATCATACGTTGGCTTTGATCATAGAGCTCTTGATAATTTACGAGCTTGCTTTTTACTTTATCATTGAGTTCCTCCAAACGTTTGGCTTCTTCGCGGGCTTTGGTTTCCTCATCTTTCAGGGTTTCGGCAGTTTTTTCCATTTTGGAGCGTTCTTTCTGCAATTTGGCGATAGTGGCATCAAAACGCACTTTTCCTTTCTCTATTTTTTTCTTAGCCCGATTGATGAGGCTAAACGGAATGCCGTTTTTCTGCGCTACTTCAAAAGTGAAAGAACTTCCCGCTTCGCCTATTATCAGCTTATAGATGGGCTCTAAGGTTTTATCGTTGAAAAGCATATTGGCATTGCTGGCGTGGGGCAATTCATCTGCCAGCATTTTTAAATTGGTGTAATGGGTGGTAATCACCCCAAAAGCCTTTCGGTGGTAGAACTCTTCTAAGAATATTTCAGCCAAAGCACCTCCTAATTCGGGGTCGCTACCTGTCCCGAACTCATCTATCAAAAACAAGGTGCGGTAGTTGCACTTCTTGAGGAAGTAATTCATATTTTTGAGTCGGTAGCTGTATGTGCTAAGGTGGTTTTCAATAGATTGGTTATCGCCGATATCGGTAAGAATGCGTTCAAACAAACACATTTTAGAACGATGATGCACCGGAACGAGCATTCCACTTTGTAACATTAGTTGCAATAAGCCAATGGTTTTAAGCGTAATACTTTTTCCGCCCGCATTAGGTCCCGAGATGACAATAATACGATTTTCATCATTCAGTTCTATGCTTTGAGGGAAGGTAGTAACACCTTTTTTGGCATTGCTCAGGTACAGCAAAGGGTGATATGCTTCACGGAGGAATAGTTCGCGCTCCTGAGTGATTTCTGGCAAAAGTGCGTTCATTTGGTGAGCGTACTTGGCTTTGGCGCAAATAATATCAACGGCTGTAATGTATCGCTGATAGTCTTTCAGCAGGTCGGCAAACTGACTGATGAAGGCAGTAAGTTCTCTTAATATACGCTGGATTTCCTCTTTTTCGTCATAAAGCAAATTGGAGAGTTCTCGAGAGTAGATTTCGGTTTGTCGCGGTTCTATATACACTATGCTACCCGTTTTTGAGCTCCCCCATACGGTGCCTTGTACTTTTCGGCGGTACATCGCTTTCACTGCCAATACGCGGCGGTTTTCTACTACGGTCTCGCGGATATCATCGAGATAGTCGGCAGTGTTATACTCGGCGAGAGCACGGTTGAAACTTTCGTTTAGTTTTCCTTTCAAGGCACTCAGCTCGCGACGTATATTGCCAAGCGTAGGAGAGGCTTCGTTTTTTATCTCGCCGTACTTGTCCAACACTTTATCGATAGCGTTCAGCAGTTCGGTAGTATACACAATACTATCAGCCATTTCGAAAAGGGTAGGGTATAGCGTTTTGAACTTCTTAAAGAAGAGAATTTGGGTGTTTACAACTTCGCTGATACGATGAATCTTCCTAATACTCGACACTTCTAACAAGGCGTTTTCAATAGATAGAAGTTTAATTTCGGAAGTGATAGATTCGCAATAGTGTGAAGGGATTGTGTTGTTATTATCAAAAGACGATAGGTATTCATTGGTTTGATTCAGTGCCAATAACAGCGTCTCTTGATTGTCGAAAGGCTTGATACGTAAGGCGTATTTCTTGCCGAGTTCAGTAAGGCAAAGGTCAGACAAATGAGAGAGTACAATGGGGAACTCTAAGTCTTCAAGTGTTTTTGTATTCATTTAGTTTTTAGGAAATATCTTTTTGTGATATAAAATCATCAGCCCCACTGCTATACATATTGCAGAGTCAGCCACATTGAACACGGGCTCGAAGAAACGAAAGCGTTCGCCTCCCCAAAAGGGTACCCAGCTGGGAAGTGTAGTATCGATAATAGGGAAGTAGAACATATCCACCACTTTGCCGTGCAAGAGGGTTCCGTAAGGATTTTCGGCAAATAGGGTAGCAATGTTACCATAACTATGGTCGAAAATTATGCCGTAAAACACCGAATCGATGATATTGCCCAGTGCTCCTGCCAATATCAAAGAAATGCAAATAATAAGTATCTTAGGTTGTTGCTTTCTCACTGCCGATACCAGCCAATAGCCGATACCTATTACCGCTACAATGCGGAAGAGGGTAAGAATGAGTTTGCCGTATTCGCCGGGGATTTTAGTACCCCAAGCTGCACCTTCGTTTTCTACAAAGTATATTTGAAACCAACTGAAAACGGTTACGGCTTCGTTGAGGATAAAGTGTGTTTTGATGTATATTTTGCTCCATTGGTCGATGATAAGTACCAACAGAATAATAAGGAATGCGTGTTTTAATTTCATATTGTTTTTTTGCTAAATGAGGCGCAAAGATACTAAAATAAAGGTGAATGACAAACCATAAAGCAACAAATACTATAAGCTGACTTAGTTTTCATTTTTTTCTTTCTCCAAGAATTTCTCTTTGTCTTTGCGAATTTGTACCAATCGGTAGTTTTCAGTGGCTATAACAAAAGCAGATAGTTTGTTTTTCTCCAAGAACTCTTTCAAATCAGTAACAATGCTCTGAGCTGAATAAGCATCACGGATATTATGAACTACCAACCAAGTTTCATCGGCATTATAGAGGTCTTCTGAAAGGGAAAGTACTTCAGAAATTGCCTTTAATTTCTGGGTAAGTTGTTCTTTTATAGTTGTACGTGTCTCGGAAACCGTACCTGTAATGACTACTTTCCATTTCGTAGCCTTATCGTCAGTAACAAAATCTTCGGTTTCTACATCTTTAAGCTCATCTAATAGATTTTTAGCCTCTTCACTTTCAGCAGTGGCAGGATAGTTAGTCGCTATCTGTTGTAACTGCGCTTGGTAAGGAGCAAGCCCCTCTAAACGTGCCGTTGTTTTGGCTTGCAACAGTGCGATAGCAGGTGCTACTGAAGTTTCACGATACTGCGCCCCTTCTGTTTGTAACTGGTGAGCCGTCTCGATAATTTCACCGCGATTGTATTGAGCCATAAGGGTATCAACAAAAACTTGTGCCTGTTTATTGCGCTCTTGTTGTGAGGTTTCGCTTCCTTGCAATAGTTTTGCATAATCGGTATTAGGATAGTTAGCAAGTAGTCGCCCTTTGATGGTTTCAGCTTTGGGGTTATGAGTATCAGTGTAATTCTTTTGGAGCTCATAAAGTGTAACTACTTCTAATTCGGGAGAAGGATTGTTGGCAAGAACACGTTCTAAACGTTGTATAGCCAATTCATTTTCACTGAATTTAGAGCGATAGAGCACGCCCAACTGGTACAAGGCTTTATTTCTATCTATGTTAAGTTGAGCGATTTCGGCTTCGGTCTTAGGAAGTTGAGAAAGATAAGTATCGGGAGTTTCTACTTCTTTTTCAGCTATTTGTTGTGTAGTAGCTGAGACAGTGAGGTTCGCCACAGTGGCATTCCCCATACTCGACCAACGCCAATTATCCTCCAATTTGCGGTCTCCCCAATATTGTTGAAACTGTTGTTTCCCATAAGCTACACTCATCGGATTGTAGAAATAAAACTTGCCACCCTTTTCAGTAGTAGCATCGGGCATCGTTACCCCCATACCTGTATTGGCAACCTTTTTATTGTGTTGCTTTTGTGTGCGAAGAGCAATTGCTTTCTGTACAGAATCAATATGTTTTTGGTAATACGCACGACGTTCTGTCTCTGGCAAGCGCATAACTTTTAAAACGCTATCATTTTTCTTAACGACGTATTCTAACTCAGCAATCTTGGATAAGTTATCTCTTTTTCTGCGAATAAAAAGATGTTCAAAGGTATGTTCAGGGATATAAGTAAGAGTACTATCCAAATGCTGGTAAGCTCCCGTGTAGTCTTTTTGGTCAAAAAATAATTCAGAGAGACGTGTATGAGCTTTTGCTTTTAACGGATTGTTATTCTTATTGTTGGAAAGAGAACTACGATAAAAATCGGTAGCCAAACGCTTATCATCGTCTTTTAAAAGTTCGCCGTGAGTGTAGTAAAGCACATCGAGATAGTTTTTGTGCTCATAACGGCGTTCAAGCTTGGTAAGGTAAGCTAAAAAATCAGCCTTTTCTTCAGGGGTAAATGTTTTGTTGCGAGCCTTTCCTGCTTGGGCTTCTACCCATAGCTTACGCGGAATCTTCCAATTTTGCTTCACAACCTTTTCAAAAGCTACTTCGGCAGAGTCTTTTTGATGCTGTTTTTCATAAAGCTGAGCTGCAATAAAGTAATATCTACCACGTAAAGCCTTATTACGAGTGTATTTACCAGCATTGTAAAGCGCATCGGCAGCCTCAGGATATTGTTCTTGGTTGATATAAGCCTGTCCTAAGGTAGCATAGGCTTCAGCTCTATCATTTTTGCGTAATTTAGGATTCTCTTTTAAAAATTCAGTGAGTTTTTCTATGGCAATTTTATCTTTACCTAAACGGAGATTAGCTTTTTGTGCCCAAACCGCTGCCTCAGGAATACGCTCGCTCGTTCCGTAGTTTGTAAGCAGGTGATTGAAAGCCTCTAAGGCAGGAAAGAAACGCTCATCGTAATAACGAGCTTGACCGAGTAACATATAAGCGTCGTCAATTTTATAGTTGCGTTGTACTCCTTTAAAAACCATAGAGTGTTTCTGAATGGTTTTAATAGCTTTTTCTTCAGCACGTTGAAAATCAGCATTACCTGTACCATCTAATTGCACTTTTCCTGTCATACCGATAGGCTCTACGGGTAGAATTTCACTAAAATTATCTTGATATTTTTCGCGTAATTCATTAAGACCTTTGGCATATGCTTCCTCCCCATTGAACAGTACATTATACTTGGTAACAATAGGTTGCATCTGACGGTTATAATAGGTATTAGCATTAGGTGTACAAGCTAAATATAGCAAAAAAACAACTAAAAAACTACTGTATAGTAAAACTCTTTTCATACTTTTTCATAAGTGCTGTTACAGAGTGCGAAAGTACTACTTTTTTTTAAAAGAGCGAAATATTATTTCAAAAAAATAAGTTTTCTCTACCAAAGCACCGCTTTGTATACAGTTTAGATATATTTTTACTCTTGTTATCCTTCGTTCATTATTCGTTCATTGTTCGTCCTTTCTTCGTCTTTTGTTCGTTCTTTGTTCGTCTTTTGTTCGTCTTTTGTTCGTCTTTTGTTCGTCTTTTGTTCGTTCATTGCTTATTTGCTACTGTGGCTCACACCGTTTATCACATAAGATTTCATATAATCCCTCCTAACTCACCATTAACCATTAATCATTAACCATTAATCATTAATCATTAATCATTCATTAACCATTAACCATTAATCATTAATTTAGAAAAGAGTTACTATGAAAGCACTTGTAATTGTAGATGTTCAAAACGATTTTATGCCTACTGGTACATTACCTGTACCTCAAGGCGACCAAATAATTCCCTTTATCAATGCCGAAATGACACAAGGGTATGACCTTATTGTTGCAACACAAGATTGGCACCCTGCTACTCATAAAAGTTTTGCAAGTCAGCACGCAGGTAAAAAGCCTTTTGAAGTAATACAGCTCGGAGGTATCGACCAAATACTGTGGCCAGACCACTGTGTGCAAGGTACTTTCGGAGCTGAACTGCATAAAGATTTAGATATTCGACCCATTACAGCCATTTTTCGCAAAGGAATGAACCCCGAAGTGGATAGTTACAGCGCTTTTTTTGATAATAATAAACAGAACAACACAGGATTACACGGCTTTTTGCAAGACAAAGGCATTACAGAACTCGTATTTTGTGGCTTAGCAGGTGATTTTTGTGTAGCTTATAGTGCCAATGATGCCAAAGCCTTAGGCTATAAGGTAAGTTTGTTCGACAAAGGTATAAGGTCAATCAATTGCTAAAAAATAAATATTAAAAGAATAATATGTTAAAAATAGAAGTGAAATATATTGCTTATATAATATTAGCTATGGCTTTTGTGGGTTGTGATACACCTTTCTTCTCTCCGAGAGAGAACTATCAAACACCCTTTGAGCAAACTGATGGTACCAAGAGCTCATCGTATGAGGAAGTAATAGAGTACTACAAAGATTTATCGAAAGAGTTTGCATCTATTTCCTTTAAAACAATGGGGCAAACCGATAATGGTCAGCCGTTGCACCTGGTAATCTACAGTCCCGATGCCGAGTTTAATCTCTCCAAGTATCACAAAGATAGAACTATTGTTTTTATCAATAATGCTATTCACGGCAACGAACCTGATGGAGTGGACGCTACTATGTTGCTCTTTCGTAATTTGGCGCAGAATGAAATCAAGCTTTCCAAAAATGTGATAGTAGTAACTATCCCAGTGTACAATATAGGCGGAATGCTCACAGGTAAGAAAAATAGTGAAGCAAACTATAATTTGAACTGCGATTTTGTAAAAGCGGATGTAGAGAATACCTTCTCATTTGCTAAAATCTTACAAGAAGTACAGCCAGATATCTTTGTTGATAACCACGTAACTGATGTAGCTAATGCTTCTTATGTGTTAAGCTATTCTACCTCACAAATTGAGAAGTTAGGCGTTTTTACAGGAGGTTATGTACGTGATGCTTTATTGCCACGTCTCTCTCAGCAGTTAGAAAAAAGGCAACTCCCTTTCCAAAGCGATAGTTTGAGAACCCCTTTTAAGCAATTAACCTTATCCTCACACCCCGATATTCCTCGATATGCCACTGGTTATGTCAGCTTGTGGAACTGTATGAGTATCCGCATTAATACTAATGGGCAGAAACCCTACAAACAACGCGTAGAAGCTAACTATGAGATGATGAAAACCCTTGTAGAAATAGCCGATGCTGACAATCAGTATATCAAGCAAGTAAAAATCAAACAAACAGAGGCTGATAATGCACAAAAAGAATATTCGTTGGAATGGGAAATAGATTCTACTCAATATACAAAAGTAGATGAAAAACCTCTTTACAATCATTTTAAACCAGTGCAGAGTGTTAGTATTCCTCAAAGTTATATCGTTCCTAAAGTAT
>ERZ773014.2082-NODE-2082-length-11991-cov-11.697973_pt1 | contig 11991 bp, 13 predicted proteins | sample MGYA00580841_ERZ773014 | MGnify/ENA primary metagenome ERZ773014 (study PRJEB29015, sample SAMEA2737989) | human oral metagenome | biome: human oral; feature: human-associated habitat; material: dental | place: China | collected 2067 ...
CACCGCACTCCTCACGGAGCTCGGCATCGCCCTGCCGCCCGCCATCGAGACGGTGCGTGCCGAGATGGCGTGGCGCGGCGAGACGGCACTCATCGTTGTCCGTGCGGGACAGATCGTTGGGCTCCTCGGCGTCCGCGACGCAGAAAAGCCGACGAGCGCGGCGGCGATCGCCCAGATGAAGGCGATGGGGCTCACCCCCGTCATGCTCACAGGCGACGACGCACGCACGGCGCGCACGATTGCCAATCAGCTCGGCATCACAGAGGTTATCGCCGGTGTCCTGCCAAAGGATAAGCAGGAGCACGTCAAGAGGCTGCAGTCTGATGGACATCGTGTCGCCATGATCGGCGACGGGGTGAATGATGCGCCCGCCCTCGTGCAGGCGGATCTCGGCATCGCCATCGGCGCGGGCACGGATGTCGCCATCGAGAGTGCGGACGCCGTACTCGTCCGCAGCGACCTCCTCGACGCCGTGAGCGCGATCCGCCTTTCGCGCAGCGTCATGCGGAACATCAAGCAGAACCTCTTCTGGGCGTTCTTCTACAACGTCATCGGCATTCCGCTCGCGGCGGGCGTGCTCTATCCCGCCTTTGGCATCAAGCTCTCGCCCATGATCGGCGCGGCGGCGATGAGCCTGTCAAGCGTCTGCGTTGTGCTGAACGCGCTGCGTCTGCGCCTGTTCGCCATCGAACACGCACCTGCGGCGGAGACGGCGTACATGCGTCACGAGGTAACGGTAAGCCCCATCGCCTTTGCGGTGGATGACATACATGAAGAAACGGCGGATATTGCCGCCGCACAGGGAAAGGAAGATTTTACCATGGAAAAGACCATCAATGTCAAGGGCATGACCTGCCCGCACTGCGTCAAGCACGTCACGAAAGCACTCAGTGGTATGGACGGTGTCAGTAATGTGAACGTCAACCTCGAAGCGGGTACGGCGACCTTCACTGCCGCCCGCGACATCCCCGACATGGAGCTTGCCGCCGTCCTCGACGACGCGGGCTACGAGATGGGCTGACCTTTTCAGCACAAACAAAACGGTCATGCGGGAACACTCCTGCATGACCGTTTACTTTATGATGTTTTCGATGTCTCTGCCTGCGTAAAAAATGCGGAGAATTGTGACCGTCTGCATCTTTTCATCCACGCGATAGAACACATAGTAATTGTCCACAGGCACTTTATGAACCCCCATTGACATCCACGGCTCCCAATCGACCGTTGGATGTCTGTGGGGAAATCTGTCCAGTGTGCGGACAGCACGACGAATCCGCGCTGTCTGATGCTGCGCCGTCTCTTCCGCCTGTAACTCCAATGCAATATAGCGATAAACTGCCCGCAAGTCCTCATAGGCGGCGGGAGAATACTGCACACAATAATGGCTCATCTGCCAAATTCCCGCGCCAGTGCCGCATCCACCTCGTCCGGTGTCATTCCATTGCCGTCATGCAGGGAATCCATGCCCTTTGTAAGTTCGCAGTCCAATGCTGCGCGGGACATCCCGCCAATGGCGACGGGTCTTTTCGTAGGAGGTATCACGTTCCATCCCTCCGCAGATTCCGTCTGATGATCAAGTGCGGCTGCATTCAACATATCCGTCACCATCCTTTCATTTCTATTCTAGCATCTTTGATGCACACTGACAACTAAAACCAAAAATCACACGCGAGTAGAGGAAAAGCCCCTCTCCTGTCGAATAAAACAATCATAGGAATCGCTGATAAAATGAAGTCTGTCAGATTGGTGCAGAATTTTTGTCCTGCCAAGGAAACAAACCGGACGCATAGCCGTTGTGCTATGTGGAGGATTTGTTGACACAGGCAGGGCGAAAAGGATGCTCCAAGATGGCGGTGCTGAATTTATCAGTGCTTCCTTAGTTCTAACATGTTTTGCATTGTGTAGTTTTCAGGGTACATCCTGCACCGCGTAAGGCTTCAAGGTTCTTTGCAGTTCCTCGCGGCTCTCATCGGCGCGACTGTCATAATATAACACAGAGCAGCGTCACTCGTCAACCCCTTTTTAGCTTTTTTCTCAACTTTTTTGTTTGCCGTCACATAAAGTGCGCAATCAGCACGACGACAACGCCCGGTATGCCGAAGATCCCGACGATGAGTGCCTTGAGAAAGGTAATCTCGATGCCGACGCCAAAGAGGTTGATGACCCACAGGATGATGGCACCGACGATGCTGTTCGTGATGAGTTTCCACAGGATGCGAAACGGCAATGCAATGAGTTTCCCAAGGATTGCGAACACGATAATGCCGATGGCGATGCCTGCAATGATATCCAAATCAGATTTCCCTCCTATTTTCCATGGCGCGCGAGAGGGTCACCTCATCCGCATACGCAAGATCGCCGCCAACGGGCAGCCCGTGCGCAATGCGCGTGACACGCACCCCCATCGGTTTGAGCAGCTTTGCAATATACATAGCGGTCGCCTCGCCCTCGACATTCGGATTGGTCGCAACGATGACCTCCTGCACATCCGATGTGCCGACGCGCGTAACAAGCTCGCGGATGCGAATATCGTTCGGCCCCACACCCTCGATCGGCGAGAGTGCGCCATGCAGGACGTGATAAACGCCGTTGTAGTCGTTCATGCGCTCCATCGCCGCGACATCGGGCGGCTGCTCGACGACGCAGATCGTCGTGTGATCACGCTTGTCTGCCATGCAGATAGCGCACGGGTCGCTGTCCGTGAGGTTGAAGCAGGTGGAGCAGAATCCGATCTTCTCCTTCGCCTCGATGATGGCAGAGGCAAGGCGACGCGCCCGCTCCATATCCATATCAAGGACATGGTAGGCAAGGCGCGCCGCCGTCTTTGCTCCAATCCCCGGCAACGCACGGAACTGCTCCACGAGCTGCGTGAGCGGCGCGATTGTGTGCATCAGAGGAGTCCCGGCGGAAGCCCCAAACCGCTCGTGAGTTTGCCCATCTCCTGCGCCATCATCTCGTCAACCTTCTTGGTTGCTTCATTGAACGCAGCCGAGATGAGATCCTGCAACATCTCGATGTCCTCGGGATCGACCGCTGCGGGAGCGATGATAAGGCTCTGCACCTGCTTCTCGCCATCCATGACGATCTTCACGGCACCGCCGCCCGAGGAGACCTCGACGGTCTTGCGCTTGAGCTCGTCCTGCATCTTCTTCATCTCATTCTGCATCTTCTGGACTTTTTTCATCATACCGGCCATATTGCCGCCGCCGTTAAACATAGCAACTCTCCTTATCGTCTTTCTAAAATGATATGTCTAGCGTAACAAAAACTGTCCGCAACGTCAAGTGTTCTCATCGGGCGGCAGCTCATCGCTCTCAAACATCTCCGCCTCCTCGTCAGGCGTCGGCTCGTACACCTCATACGACTCATCCTCCACGGGAGCAGGCACAGGCGCTTTCGGCTGTGGCGCAGGCTTCTTCACAGGTGCGCTGACCTCCTCGACGCGCGCCCCCTCGCCTGCGATCTTCAAGAGCTCCGCAACAGGCGCGGGATACTCCGGTACCTTCGCCACCGCAGGCGGAGACGGCACATTCTCCTCCTCGCCGCCCGTGCAGACGATGACGAGGGGGCGCCCCGCAAGTTCCGACATGACCTCCTCGAACACCGCACGATGTCGATTTGCAATGTAGTCGCGCGCCATATCCGTCGCGGGGCGGATGAAGAAATGCGTCTCGGTCGCGCCCTCGTAATCCGCGCCAGAGAGCAGCGAGGCTGCGAGCCTGTGCCGCTCCTTGAGCCGTGCCTGAAAGGACTTCCAAAGAGCGGCGTCCAGTTGGCGGGACTCAGACGGAGTAGACGCATCCGCACGCTTCGCAATGCGCTTCGGCGGCGCGGCTTTCGGTGTTGTCTGCCGCGCAGAGGCGGGCGCGCCCTGTACCCCCGCCTTTTGCCCCGCAGCAGCCCCCGCCTCGGACGCGCCGTGTGCTGCAATCTGCTCCGCTAGTCGCCGCACCTCCGCCTCAAGGCGCGCAATGCGTGCTGCATCCGCAGGATTTGACTCCGTGAGCGGCGCGCCCGCAGGAGAGCCGTCCGCAGGACGGCAAAGTCCGATCAGCATACTCTCGACGGCAATGCGCGGCTGCGGTGAAGTACGAATCTCCTGCATCGTCTCATTCAGCGTTCGGAGGATCGCCATGATCTCATCCTGCGTAAAGCGCACCGCCGCCGTGCGCAGCGCCTCCGACTGTCCATCGGGCAGTTCCGACGCCCCGAGCGTGCCACCCACTTTGGCAATCATAAGACTGCGGAAGTACTGGGCGAGTTCCGCGAGAATCTGCCGCAGTTCACGCCCATTATGCAGCAGCTCCCCAAGCTGCGTGATGAGCGGAGCCGCCGTACGGTCTGAGATCTGCAGCGCCATCTTCTCAATCCACGCACGCCCGACGAGTCCGAGTGCCTCCTGCACACGCTCCGCCGTGAGCAGGCCCTCCGCGAGTGCCGTACACTGGTCGAGAATCGAGAGTGCGTCGCGCATGCCGCCGTCCGCCTGCACGGCAATGATGGCGAGCGCGTCCTCATCCGCCGCAATGCCCGACTCGTGACAGACGTGAATCAAACGATCGCGAATCTCCGTCACCGTAATGCGGTGGAAGTCGTAGCGCTGACACCGTGACTGGATCGTCGCGGGCACCTTGTGCGGCTCCGTCGTCGCAAGGATAAAAATTACGCGCGGGGGCGGCTCCTCAAGCGTCTTGAGGAGGGCGTTGAACGCCTCCGTCGTCAGCATATGCACCTCGTCGATGATGTAAATTTTATAGTGACCTTCCGTCGGTGCGAACTTCACAGACTCGCGCAGGTCGCGAATCTCATCGATGCCGCGGTTCGACGCGGCGTCGATCTCAAACACATCCATGGACGAGCCGTCGCTAATTGCACGACAGGAATCACAGACACCGCACGGCGTCGTTGTCGGTCCCTCAGCGCAGTTCAGCGCACGCGCAAGAATCTTTGCCGTACTCGTCTTGCCCGTGCCGCGCGGCCCCGTAAAGAGGTAGGCATGACTCGTCTGCCCCGACGTGACAGCACGCGCAAGCGTGCGGCTGATATGCTCCTGCCCCACGAGATCGGCGAACGTCTCCGGCCGCCAGCGACGGTACAGCGCAACATAGGACATGCTCAAACCTCCTCCTTTTCCAACAAAAAACAGCCCCGCAGGGCTGCGTTGACATTCCGATTTCTCCCACGGCAGGCCACAGCCCCCAGGCACCCTCACGGCACATGAGACGATCCGCTTACCGCTGCTTCCTTCCGGACCTGACGGGGTTCACAGGGTTCCATTGCGCGAGACCAAGGCACTGCAGCCCGCCCTGAGAAAAATCAATAAAAATGGCGGAGAGTGAGAGATTCGAACTCTCGGTACGGTATCACCGCACACACGCTTTCCAGGCGTGCTCCTTCAACCACTCGGACAACTCTCCACTGTGCTCTCGAAAAAGCTATTCACTTCTGCAACGCCTCACAGTCTAGCACGAGAACCGCGCCGTTGTCAAGGAAAAAATAAGAAGAGCCGCACACGGCGGCTCCCCGTAATATCCACTATGCCAGCACGCGCGAAAGACGCACGAGCTCCGGATCGAGCGTCTTTGTATTATTGACCGCCTCGAAGAGGTTTACGCTCACAACCTGCCCCTCGTTGAAGCTGAAGACCACATCGTTGATGCCGGAGATGATCGCCAGTGCCGCCTTCTCGCCGAGCATGGACGCCTTGATGCGATCCTCCACCGTTGGCGAGCCGCCGCGCTGGATATGGCCGAGCACCGAGACACGTGTGTCGATCTCTGTCTTTTCGCGGATGATCTTTCCGATCTCCACGGCAGAACCTGCTCCCTCCGCGACCACAATGATGCTGTAGCGCTTGCCCGCCTCGTACATCGCCTTCAGCTCGCAGCTGACCTCCTCCAGATCGTATGCGACCTCAGGCACGAGGATGTACTCCGCGCCGCCCGCGATGCCCGACATCATGGCAAGCCACCCGGAGTGACGCCCCATGACCTCAACGAGGATAATACGGCGGTGTGCCGATGCCGTATCGCGCAGCTTGTTGATCGCATCCACGATCGTATTGCACGCCGTATCGCAGCCGATCGTATAGTCCATGCCCCAGACATCGTTGTCAATCGTCCCCGGCAGTCCAACGATCGGCATCCCCGTCTCCTGACTAAGCAGGGAGCCGCCCGTGAGCGACCCATCGCCTCCGATGATAACGAGACCTTCAATGTTGCGTTTGCACAGATTCTCAAACGCAGTCCTACGCCCCTCCGGCGTCATAAACGACTTGCTGCGCGCCGTGCCGAGGAACGTACCGCCACGCTGGATCAGATCGCTGACACTGCGCGTCGTGAGCTTTTCAATATCATCGTGCACCATGCCGCTATAGCCGTTATGGATGCCGTAGACCTCGACCCCTTCATAGATGGCAGTGCGCACCACCGCACGCGCCGCAGCATTCATGCCCGGACTGTCGCCGCCCGAAGTGACGACCGCGATTGCCTTTTTCAGCATAAAAACATCCCCCGTCCCTAGAGAATCACAGACAAATACAGCAACCCCCATGCCACGCTTATGCGAATCACTATCTGTCCTATATTTTACGAAAGCACACGCGAAAAGTAAAGTCTTTCACAGAAAATAATATGATGTTGTATAAATAAAGTTGACAACTTCTTCGCAAGGATTTTAGATAAGGTCAAAGAGGAGAAGGAGAGGTCAAAATGGCAGCAAATAGAAATACGATCAAGAGTTTAAGGTGCAGACAGTCAAGCTGGCGCAGGAAATCGGTCAAGCGAAAGCCGCCAAAGAGCCGGGGATTTCCAAGAACACGATGTATACATGGACACGCGCCCATCGGCTTGGATATTTGGATCTTGGGTGCGGCACGCAAACACCGCAGAGTGCCCTGAGGTTGCATGAGGAACTCGTACAGCTGCACGCCCAGCTCAAGGCACAGGATAAGGAAATTCGACGTCTGAAGAAAGAGAATGACTTTCTGGAAGAAGCAAGCGCTTTTTTCGCCGCGAGCCGTCTGAAGTCAACAAAAACGAACGTATGAAGTTTATTGCGTTCAAGACAGCAGACGGCACACACAAAGGAAATATCAGGCGCTTGCCGATGCCATGATGCAGATCCATGCAAAGGATGAATGCAACGATACCTACGGAAGAATCCGCATGCATCAGGCACTCAAACTCAAACAGCCGCAAGCCATCCGTATCCCAAGGGAACGTACCGTTTGCCGCATCATGGAAGAGCTCGGCTTAAGTCATCGCCCCAATCATAAGCCGAACGGTATCACCAAAGCAGATCGAAAGGCACAGATGTCGGAGGATCTCCTGCACCGCGATTTTAATGTTGTCAACTGTTCTTGACAATATCAGACCCGCCCCATGTAGCGAGATGGTCTGTATCCTCTGTTGTTGATCCCTTAAACTGGTAGGTACGATAGAAAATTTCCTTTGTATCTGCGGTTCTCTTGATAATGGTTTCCGTCTTGTCTGCCGTTCGTCCCACATCTGTAGCACTTTCAAGATCAATACCGTTTTCATTCTTAATCAGCGTACCCTGACCGACCGCTACATTATTCACGTTGATCTGACTGAGGCTCTTGAGCTTTGTCTTATTGGTCGGATCGTTCAGCGTGAGCAGGGGATTGCTCATATTCATGTGGATATTGAGATTAAAATTGATCGTTGCGAAGTTCTCGATGTTGAGCGCAGTGGCATTCACGTTGACATTGAGCGTGTTCCCCGTCGTCTGATCCTTCGTCCCGCTCGTATTTCTACCGCCGTAAATCGTTCCGGTAATCGTCCCTACCGCGTTGCCCGTGCCGTCACCAAGGTTGACCGTGTTCCCCGTAGCATTGCCGTTCGCCGCCCATCCGCCGTAGATGTGATGGTAGACGGTGCCGTTCCGCGCCATGGTGACGATATTGCCCGTGGCATTTCCATTCGCAGAGGAACCGCCGTAAACAAGCTGATGAACATCGCCGCCCTTGACGGTGACTTCATTGCCCGTGGCGTTGCCGCCTGCATTGGCAGCTCCGCCGAGAACATCTCCCATCACAGAGCCGCCCTCGATGAATACCTTATTCCCGATTGCGTCTCCATCGCTCCGATCTCTGGTGTAGCCGCCATAGACGCTCTGATGATCCGAAGCAGAGCCTACAATTTGTTCGCCACATTATCGCTATTGGATTCCGCACGGATGAACCCTGCTGCCGTACCGAACGGATGGCTCGGATTATCCATGGCATTATTCGACGGCTCATGCATGCTGTCAATCTCAACAGTTTTCCCCGTCACATCCGTCGCAGACACATTCTGCGCAGACGAAAGGAATCCGCCCCCGCCGAGCGCAATTGCAACGAGCAGAGCCAGACGACGTGATTTCATTTCTTTGAACAAACAGTTCGCCTCCTAAATTTACCTAAATTGTAAATCATATCACTTCTATTTGTTAATTAGGACAATTCCACCATGGTTTGTCATAAATTGGAATACTCAAACCATAAAAATACGTTGCAGATTTTTCTTTTCTGCAACGTATTCTTGCATGTTCACCTGTTAGGAGCAATGCCTCATATCAGTGTTTTTGTGCATGGAACTGCGCCTCGTCCCATCCCATGATGCCGTGCTGGTCGGGCATGATGGAGGGATCGAATACGGGGTTCTTGCCCGCCGCCTTCTGCGCGAAGTAGTCCGCAAGCGCAATGCGTGCAAGCGGTGCGAGCCGTGCGATGGCGTAGAGGTTCGTGAGACAGATCATCGCCATGAAGAGGTCGGCGAGGTTCCACACGAGTCCGAATGCCGCCACACAGCCGAAGAAGACCATCGCGACGACGGCGAGACGGTAGGCAAAGAGCGCGGGCTTCGTGTTCTCGGTGATGAAGTGGATGTTGATCTCGCCGTAGTAGTAGTTGCCGACGACGGAGCTGAATGCAAAGAGGAAGATGAGCACGGCGAGCAGACTGGACGCCCACGGTCCAAAGACGCTTGCGAGCGAGTCCTGTGCAAGTGCGATGCCCGTTGTATCGCCGCCGATGGTGTACTGCCCCGTGAGGAGTACGATGAACGCCGTTGCCGAGCAGACAATCCACGTATCGACATAGACGCCGAATGCCTGCACAAGCCCCTGCTTGACGGGGTGCGTGACGTTCGCGGTCGCCGCCGCGTTCGGGATCGAGCCTTCGCCTGCCTCGTTCGAGAAGAGTCCGCGTCGGATGCCCGTGAGGATGGCGGTGCCGATGCCGCCGCCGACAGCAGCCTGCGGGCTGAATGCGTCATGCAGGATGAGCGCGAACATCGCGGGCACCTGGTCGATGTGGAGGACGATGATGATGGCGGCGATGAGAAGATAGATGCCCGCCATCACGGGGACGAGCAGGGTTGAGAAGTTTGCCACGCGCTGAATGCCGCCGAAGATGACCGCACCCGAGAGAATCGCGAGCACCGCACCCATGACCCACGTGTCGATGCCGAATGCCTTCTCCATTGAGAGCGCAATCGTATTTGCCTGCACGGATACGTAGATCAGACCGAACGTGACGGAGATGAGGACAGCAAAGAGCTTTGCCACCGCCGGCTGACCGAGGGCGTTCTGAATGTAGTACGCGGGACCGCCGTGAAAGAGTCCGTGTCCACGCGAAATCTTGTAGATCTGGGCGAGCGTGCTCTCGACAAAGCCCGTCGCCGTCCCGATGAAGGCGATGACCCACATCCAGAAGACAGCCCCCGGACCGCCCGTGACGATCGCGATGGCAACGCCCGCAATGTTGCCGACGCCGACGCGCGAGGCGGTGCTCACGCAGAACGCCTGAAACGAGGAGATCGCCTTGCGTCCGCTCGGACGCCGTCCGAGATCGCCCGCGAGCAGGCGCACCATCTCGGGCAGCGCGCGCAGCTGGACGAGCCCCGTCGACAGCGTGAACCAGAGTCCGGAGCCGACGAGCACGACGATGATGATATAAGTCCACAGGAAGTCGTTGATCGAGCCAACAAGAGAATTGAGGAAGTCCATAAAACCACCCTTTCCAAAAATAATACGCTTCATCATAATAGAAAAGCGTTTTGTTTGTCAAATTGCATTCGTGTATTCTTGCGCGGGGAATATAAAAAGCCGCCCATTGCTGAGCGGCTGCCGATCATAGTAATCCGGCAGGCGTCCAAGTCTCCTGCATCTACTCGGGTTTCCCCTGTCATACCATCGGCGTGTGGGCTGGACGGAATCTCCCACCTCAGATTACTATTTAGGTTGCTTACATTATATCATTAGGTTACTGTTTGTGTAAAGTATTTTCTTGTTTCGCAGAAGCCGGTTCCACTCACTGTCACGAATGTGTAGAAAGGTTATGATTGCATTCCTATAGATCGGGGGATCGGTTGATGTTTGAAGGCGCAATATCAGTTTACATTTCTTTCCATTGTGAACAATTTCTTTCAGTATCTCCGCAGTATTTGGCTTATTTTCTAAAATATAGTCCGGTGCTCTCAAAATTTCTGAAAAATATTCTCTATAAATTTCAAAATCATCTCCATGATGTGCGCGGATGTGTTCGATACGTTCGTCCGTGATGATAACCTCATCTGTTTGGATATCCGATGTGACAACGGAGTATAATGCAATATCTATCTTGCAAATCGGATGAATCATCTTATCCCCTCACTTTTATTTAATTGTATCACAGTTGATCGCATATGATAAGCCCATCCTAAGTGCTCTCCTGATAGGAATAACCTTTACTTCTCGTGCAAAAGAGTGTAGAATGTCAATAGCTTCAATTTTCAGGGATAAAAAGCGGGGGATATGTTATGCTGAAAAAGACGAAAATCATATGCACGCAGGGTCCGGCAACGGATCCCGAGGGAATTGTTGACGCACTCATCGAGAACGGGATGAACTGCGCGCGCTTCAATTTCTCGCACGGCTCGCATGAGGAGCATCTCGTGCGCATCAACAAGGTGCGCGCGGCGGCGGAGCGCTCGGGCAAGGTGATCTCGCTCATTCTCGACACAAAGGGGCCCGAGATGCGCCTCGGCGAGTTCGCAGACGGCAAGGTGCAGCTCGAAAAGGGGCAGAAGTTCATGCTGACCTACGAGGACACGCCGGGCGACGCGACGCACGTCAGTGTCAATCACAAGAAGCTCTACAGTGAGGTGAAGCCGGGCGACACGCTGCTTCTCTCGGACGGTCTCGTCGGGCTTGTCGTTGATGAAATCCGCGGCAAGGACATTGTGACGACGGTTCAGAACAGCGGCCCCATGTCGACGCGCAAGCGCGTTGCGGCGCCGGGCATCGAGCTGAGTCTGCCCGCGATCTCCGAGCAGGACGAGCGCGACATCATCTTCGGCATCCAGAACGACATGGACTTCGTTGCGGCATCCTTCATCCAGCGTCCGGCAGACGTGGAGGAGATCCGCCATCTGATCGCAAAGCACGGCGGTCACATGGAGATCATCCCGAAGATCGAAAATCTCGCGGGTGTCAACAATTTTGATGAAATCCTCGCGGTCTCGGACGGCATCATGGTCGCGCGCGGCGATCTCGGTGTCGAGGTTCCTGCGGAGGACGTTCCTGTCATCCAGAAGGAGATCATCCGCAAGTGCAACGCGGTCGGCAAGCCCGTCATCGTTGCGACGCAGATGCTCGAGTCCATGACGACGAACCCGCGCCCGACGCGCGCTGAGGTCTCGGACGTCGGCAACGCGATCTTCGACGGTGCGGACGCGATCATGCTCTCGGGTGAGACGGCAAGCGGCGACTATCCCGTCGAGGCGGTCAAGACGATGAGCACGATTGCCCTGCGCATGGAGGAATCGCTTGAGTACGACACGATCATCCGCTCGCGCAGCATCCGTGAGCGCTCCTCGGTGACGGATGCCGTCTCACACGCTACCGTGCAGCTCGCCTATGAGACGAGCGCGGCTGCGATTCTCACGCCGACCCAGTCCGGCTACACGACGCGCGTTGTGTCGAAGTACCGCCCGAAGGCGATGATCG
>ERZ773014.2087-NODE-2087-length-11967-cov-2.698875_pt1 | contig 11967 bp, 8 predicted proteins | sample MGYA00580841_ERZ773014 | MGnify/ENA primary metagenome ERZ773014 (study PRJEB29015, sample SAMEA2737989) | human oral metagenome | biome: human oral; feature: human-associated habitat; material: dental | place: China | collected 2067 ...
AAATATTTCTTTTACTCCTTCCCTTTACTTTAGATATACTTACACTATACGAACAGCGAAGGATAAGCGAAGGGTGAGCGAAAAATAAACGTCTATAAAACCTCCCTAACCCAGAAAAATATCCTACTCCCAGCCTTCTCAGCCTCTCTATACCTCCCAGCCTTCCCAGCTTGTCATTCAAAAAATCCCTAAAAATAACTCTCAATTCAAAAAAAAGTCGTACTTTTGAGCCCTCAAAATACATCTAATCAGAAAAGACTTTGCAACAGTATAAACGCACCATAACATTCATTATTAGCTTATTAGTAATCACTTCTTGCTTTTGGTACGCTGAAACTTTTGCCTTTAGAAAGGGCGGTTTTCAGTATGAATATCCTTTTTCTATAGCCGACACTCTCAAAAAAGATAGCTTAACACCTAAGTTGCCTGTCCAACTACGCGGCAGGCGACCCAAACCTCAAAAGCCTAAGGCTAAGGCCGATACTCTCAAGAAAAAAGACACTATCAAAAAACCTAAAGGAGCTTTAGAAGATGTGGTAAAATACAAGGCTAAAGATAGTATCGTCTTCAACAAAGCCACCCACGAAATCATCTTGCACAACGAAACCAATGTACAATATACTGATATTGATATCACTGCAGGGATAGATGTTATCAACTTCCAAAAAGGTGAAGTATATGCTGGGCGATTAAAAGACAGTCTTGGCGAGTACAGCCAGCACCCTGTATTCAAGCAAGGGAATGATGTTATTGAGCCGGACTCTATCCGCTTCAACTACCGCAACCAAAAGGCAATTATCCGCAACGCCTACACTAAGCAGGACGAAAACAATGTAAAGGGCGAAATCATCAAGAAAGAGAATGACTCTACTTACTTTATGCGCAACGCCATCATTACTACGGCTGAAGACCTCGACGACCCCGATTATTACATCAAAGTATACAAAGCTAAGTTCGTGCCTAAAAAGAAGATTATCGCAGGCTTCAGCAATATGTATATAGTCGATATCCCTACCCCTATCGCTATCCCATTTGCTTATTACCCAATGGTTTCTGGGCGCTCTTCAGGGCTTATCTTCCCTACCTTTGGCGAGGTGAATAACCGCGGTTATTTCCTTCAGAACATAGGCTATTACTTTGTGGTTAGCAATAATTTCGACCTTGCTCTCACAGCCGATTATTACACCAATGGCAGCTACGGACTTCGTGCTCAATCTGCCTACGTGAAGCGCTACAGATACACAGGTAGTTTCAACCTTACTTATGAGAATAACATCTACAGTATGAGGGGCTTACCCGACTATTCGGGCAGCCAGATGTACAGCATACAATGGACGCATAGCAAGGACAGCAAGGCAAACCCTAACTCTAACTTTTCAGCCTCTGTAAACTTGTCGAGCAACAGTAGGTATTACCAAGAGTCATACAACCAAGTCAATACCTCTAACTTCCTGAATAACACGATGATGTCGTCAGTGTCATACTCTAAGACTTTCCCCTCATCGCCTTCGGTGAACTTGTCAGTATCGGCATCGCACTCACAGAATACGAATACCAAAAGCATAGATATGACCCTGCCCTCGCTGCGCGGAAGTGTAGAGCGTATTTACCCTTTTGCTAAAGAGGGCGAAACCAAAAAAGGACTTATCAAGAGTTTGAACTTACAGTATAGTATGCAGGCTGACAACCGTTTTGCTACCTACGATAGCCTTTTCTTTTCAAAGAAAATGTTCAACGAGGCGCGCAATGGGGTGCAACATTCTATCCCAATTAGCACCACTGCTAAACTGATGAAATACATCACCTTAGGGCTCAACTCATCTATTAACGAGACTTGGCAATTCAAAACCATACGCAAAAACAACTTCAATAGCACTATTGGCAAGGTAGGTATCGATACGCTTAGCGGCTTCGACCGTTTTATGACGTACAACTTAGGGGCTAGCTTAGGAACTACCATTTATGGTACTTTCCGCTTCAAAAAAGGGTCAGCCATACAAGCTATCCGTCACGTGATGCGCCCTTCAGTAAGCTATGGCTACACCCCGTCATTCGACCAGTATTACGATTACTACATATCCGATGCTTATGGCAATCGTATGCAATACTCGCGCTTCGAGGGGGGTATCTATGGCACCCCAGGGCTACACGAATCGCAGTCAATAGGCTTTTCGCTTGCTAACACTTTCGAGGCTAAGATGAAGCAAAAAGACAGTGCCGAAACAGCTCCGCGAAAAGTTATGCTGCTAAACAGCCTCAACTTCAGCTCTAACTACAATGTGATAACCAAGCAATTCAGTCCGGTGAACGTTACAGGAGGTACGGCTTTGTTCAATGGCAAGTTAGGGGTTAATTTTGGCGCAACTCTCAATCCGTATGCTATCGACAACAACGGACGACAAATGGAAAAGTGGAATATCAACAATGGTGGTAGTCTCTTTAGGCTGACCAATGCCAACATTTCTACTAACTATTCTTTCTCTAACAAAGACAAAAAGGACAAGAAAGACAAAAACGGCAAGGATAAAAAGAGTACCGGTAATGTATCGGGCGGACGTACTGACGACCTATTTGGGTCTTCTAAACCGCTAAATGATGTACAACATATTGGCGATAAGAAAGAGGAGAAAGACGGAGACGAAAAGCAAAAGTTCTATCAGGCTACTATCCCTTGGGATTTAACGCTTGCACACTCGCTCACTTATAGTAATCAAGCGCGCGAAAGTATGATTTCTAATAACTCGCTGATGTTCTCGGGCAATGTCTCACTCACCCCTAAGTGGCAAGTAGGACTCTCAAGCGGTTACGACTTTGTAAACAAAGGTTTTACATACACCCAGCTCCGTTTCGAGCGCGACCTAAACAGTTTCAAAATGAGTTTTCAATTCACCCCTTTTGGTTACCGCACCTCTTGGTACTTCTTTATTGGTATCAAAGCGTCAATGCTTTCTGACCTAAAATGGGAGAAAAACAAAGAACCAGACCGTATCTTACGATAAAGACAAAAGTATAGTGTATAGAAATGAAAGAAAAAATACAGCAGCTTCGCGAGGAGCTTAATCAGCATAATTACAATTATTACGTGCTCGACACGCCTACTATTTCCGACTTCGAGTTCGACCAAAAACTCAAAGAGCTACAGGCATTAGAGCAAGCACACCCCGAGTATTACGACGAGAACTCGCCTACAGTACGCGTAGGGGGTACTATCACCAAAAACTTCCCTACAGTGGTGCACGAGTATCGTATGTACTCGTTAGACAACTCTTATTCTAAAGAAGATTTAGAAGAATGGGAACAACGTATCATCAAGACTTTAGGCAGTGACCAAATCAACTTCACCTGCGAGCTAAAGTATGATGGTGCTTCTATTGATTTGCTCTACGAGAATGGCAAGCTCAAGCAAGCTACTACACGTGGCGATGGTATTCAAGGCGACGATATTACTGCCAATGTGCGTACTATCGGTTCAGTTCCTCTACAGCTAAAAGGCGATTATCCTGAGCGTTTCTATATCCGTGGCGAAATAGTGATGCCTAAAAAGGCTTTCGAAGCGCTCAACCAAGAACGCATTGCTGCAGGCGAAGACCCTTTTATGAATCCGCGCAATACCGCCAGCGGTAGTCTTAAACTGCAAGACACTGCCGAGGTAGCCAAACGCGGGTTAGATTGTCTGTTGTACTTCTTAGTAGGTGACACAGGCATAAAAAGCCAGTTCGAAGGCTTAGAAAAAGCACGTGCTTGGGGGTTCAAAGTGCCCAACATCTCTAAACTGTGCCATTCAACTGCCGAAGTTATGGACTTTATTAACGAATGGGATAGCAAGCGCCACACCCTACCCTACGAAACCGACGGTGTAGTGGTGAAAGTAGACAGCATAGCACAGCAAGAAGAATTAGGCTACACCTCTAAATCACCGCGCTGGGCGATGGCTTACAAGTTCAAAGCCGAGCAGGTAGATACCCTTTTAGAGAGTATCTCTTACCAAGTGGGTCGCACAGGGGCTATTACACCTGTGGCCAACTTGCAGCCGGTACTTTTAGCCGGCACTATCGTGAAGCGCGCCTCGCTGCACAATGCCGACCAGATAGAAAAACTCGACATACACATAGGCGATTCAGTATATGTAGAAAAAGGCGGAGAGATTATCCCTAAAATAGTAGGGGTAAACTTAGAAAAACGCGAAGCCAATGCGCAAAAAGTCCAATACATCACCCATTGTCCTGAGTGTGGCACTGCCTTAGTGCGCAACGAGGGCGAAGCGCAGCACTACTGTCCTAACAGCAATAGCTGTCCACCCCAAATCACAGGCAAAATACAGCACTTTATTTCGCGCAAAGCAATGGATATAGAGGGCTTAGGCGAAGAGACGGTAGAATTACTCTTTAAGGCAGGTATCATACACACCTACGCCGACCTCTACGAAGTAACTGTTGCCAAACTCCTACCTTTAGAGCGTATGGCACAAAAGAGTGCTGAAAACATAGTAAAAGGTATCGAAAAGTCAAAAAAAATACCGTTCGAGAGGGTGCTTTTTGCCTTAGGTATCAGATATGTAGGCGAGACGGTGGCCAAGAAGTTGGCACGCCATTACAAAACCATAGAAGCCCTCGAAGCAGCTACTATTGAGCAGCTAATAGAAGTAGACGAAATAGGCAACCAGATAGCTAGCAGTGTAGTGAGTTTCTTTGCCGATGCCTATAACCGCGCCCTTATAGAGCGTCTAAAAGGCTACGGACTACAGTTTGCCCTAAGCGAGCAGGCTACCGAAGGACAGACTGACAAGCTAAAGGGGCTCACTTTTGTAGTGTCAGGGGTATTCCATCTACACTCACGCGATGAACTCAAAACCCTTATTGAGCAACACGGTGGCAAAGTAGGTTCGTCTATCTCATCTAAAACCAGCTATGTAATAGTAGGCGATAATATGGGGCCTAGCAAAAAAGAAAAAGCCGAAAGCTTAGGGGTAAAAATGATAAGTGAAGAGGAGTTTGAAGCGTTAATAATCAGTTAAATATCTGTTCAATTTTGGTGTATTAAGGTAAAAATCTTACCTTTGCCGCCTATTTAAATGAAAATGTAATTGATGAAACTTTTACGCCTCATACTTTTCTGGTTATGCTGGGCAGTTCCCCTGAGTGGGTATGCTCAGAAGACACCTGTTTTCAAAGTAGTTTTAGACGCAGGGCACGGAGGAAAAGACCCTGGTAAGGTAGTGAATAAAACTATTTATGAGAAAGATGTAGTACTAAAAATAGCCCTTTTGGTAGGGAAGAAATTAGAAGCTCACCCTGACATCAAGGTTATTTACACCCGCAAAACCGATGAGCTTATTGACCTATACGAGCGAGGAGCTATTGCCAACAAAAACAAAGCAGATGTATTCGTATCAATACACTGCAACGCCCACGAAACACAAGTAGAGGGTACTGAAACTTATGTGTTAGGGTTAAATGCTAACGAACAAAACTTCGAGGTAGCTAAGGCTGAAAACTCAGTAATCTATTTAGAAGACGATTACAAAAAGAAGTACGCTCAGTACAACATCAACTCTCCCGAGTCAATTATTGGGCTCTCTATTATGCAAGAAGAGTTTTTAGAGCAAAGCATACAATTGGCTAAGATAGTACAAAGTCAGCTAACAGGAGTTATGAAGCGCGCCAATAGAGGTGTGCGCCAAGCAGGCTTTATCGTGCTGCACCAAACCTATATGCCAAGTATACTTATCGAGACGGCCTTTCTTACTAGTAACGAAGAGCGAAAGTTCTTAACCTCAGAGAAAGGACAAGAAGAGTTTGCTGAGAACATCGCTACTGCTATCCTAACCTATAAAAAATGGATACAAGGGCAAAGTTCATACGTAGCGCCTAGCGACACTGTATCAGTACACGGCACAGGCAGAAAACAGCCTGCAAACCACCCTACCGAAAAGGGGAGTGTATCTTACAAAGTGCAAATTTCGTCTAGCCCAAAACGCTTGGAAGCTAAGCCGTTTAACTTCAAAGGGCTCTCGCCTATTTCAACAGAAAAAGACGGAAAGGTATATGTGTATTATTACGGCAATGCCAAACGACACAAAGAGGCTCTTACCCTACTGAGCAATGCTAAAAAAAAAGGCTACAAAGATGCTTACATAGCGGCTTTTTATCTTGGGAAACGAATCACTATAGAGAAAGCTAAACAAATAGAAAAATAGAACCTATAAATAAAAACTGATGAAATTATCAAAAGAAGTAAAAACAGCCATTATAGTAATAGCAGGTATTGCTGCTTTTTTCGTAGGATTTAACTTCCTAAAATCAAAATCTATATTTAAGAAAACCAATATCTATTACGCTTACTTTCCTCATTCAGGCGGACTAAAAACAGGTACTCAAATAACTGTAAACGGAGTAAAAGTAGGCAGTGTTGAAGCTGTTGATTTAGAAGAGAAAACAGCAAGAATCAAAATCACTATGGAGTGCTCTGACGATTTTTCATTCTCTAAAAATAGTGTAGCCGAGCTGTACAACAGTTTATTAGGCGGCGCTGGGCTTCAGATTATCCCTGCTTTTGACAATGCCCCTATAGCAGTATCAGGCGATGTGCTCGAAGCGCGTATTCAAGAAGATATGCTTGCGTCTATCTCTTCTTCTATTAAGCCTACTCAAGAAAAACTGAACCACTTACTCAATCAGGCTGATACTACCCTTACAGGTGTAAATAAGATTTTAGATGCTAAAACCTCTAACGACCTAAAAGTAGCTATAGCTGAAATCAGTACTACTATGCGCAACCTCAACCAAGCATCAGTTACCCTCAATAAGTTGTTAGCTGATAGCCAAAGCAACCTGCGCTCTACCCTACAAAACGCTAATAAAATCACTACTGATTTAGCTAAAGTATCTAGCGAACTATCAGAAGCTGAACTTAACAAGGTTATAGCCGATGCACAAACTACTCTCAGCAACCTCAATACCCTTTTAGCTGATATAGAAGGAGGCAAAGGCACTATAGGCAAACTGATGAAAGACGAAGCTCTATACAAAGATTTAGACAAGTCTGCTAAACAGTTAGAGCTATTACTACAAGACTTCCGCCTAAATCCTAAGCGGTACGTACATTTCTCTATCTTTGGCAAAAAAGCTAAAGTATACGAACCTCAAGACGAAGAAAAATCAGAATAATATAAACGTATAATGAGCTTCCTCCCTAACATAGTATTTGCGATACTTCTCTGTATAGGAGGAGGCTTTTTCATTTATAATATACGCAAACTCATACGCAACATACGTTTAGGTCGCCCTGAGGTAGTAACCGACCACAAACGCGAACGCCTAAAGAATATGCTGCGTATAGCTTTTGGGCAACAAAAGATGTTAGTGCGCCCCATAGTAGCCGTACTACACCTTATAGTATATGCAGGCTTCTTGATTATCAACATAGAGCTTTTAGAAATCATCATTGACGGACTTACAGGCTCTCACCGCATATTTGCTAGCTTAGGGTCTTGGTACTACTATCTAATAACCGCCTTTGAGGGGTTAGCTCTTTTAGTTATCATAGCTGTTATCACTTTCTGGATACGACGTAATATACTAAAACTACCACGCTTTCGCAAAAGCGAACTACAAGGTTGGGCTAAGAAAGATGCTAACAACATTCTCTACGCCGAAATGGTGATGATGAGTCTGTTTCTGCTAATGAACGCTGCCGATACCGAACTACAAGCCCTACACGCCCCTCACTACGTTTCTACTGGGGCTTTCGGCATCAGTCAATACATAGTACCCTTATTGCAACACGCCTCTGTACCTACCCTTATAGCAATAGAGCGCAGCTGTTGGTGGTTGCATATCATCGGGGTTTTGTGCTTCTTAAACTACTTATACTACTCTAAACACCTACACATATTATTAGCTTTCCCTAATACCTACTACGCCCCTATTCGACCTTTAGGAGCGCTGAAAGTAAATCCTACGGTAACACGCGAGGTGAAACTAATGTTAGACCCTACAGCCGACCCTTTTGCTGCCCAAGACACTACCCCTCCGGAAAAGTTTGGAGCTTCGGATGTAGCCGACCTTACGTGGGTACAGCTGATGAGTGCTTACACTTGCACTGAGTGCGGACGTTGCACCGATGAGTGTCCGGCAAACCTTACCGGCAAGAAGCTCTCTCCTCGTGCTATTATGATGAAGACCCGCGACCGCTTAGAAGAGGTTGGTAAGAACATCGATAAGCATGGCAAGTTTGAAGACGATGGCAAACAGCTATTAGGCGATTACATCACGGCGGAAGAGTTATGGGCTTGTACCACTTGCAACGCTTGTGCTGAAGCCTGCCCTGTGAGCATTAGTCCGGTGAGTATTATTATGGAGCTGCGCCAATACTCAGTAATGGAGCAATCAGCGGCTCCTACCGAGCTAAATGCTATGATGACCAATATAGAGAATAACGGAGCACCGTGGGCTTATAGCCAAGCCGACCGTGCCCAAATAGTAAATAATTCAACTTGCTAGTTATTGATTATTTTAAATAACTGTAATCCAAAGATATACATTGTAATCTTTATTAAAAAACCTTTTAAAGTAACAGAATGTATTGTTCTAGGAAACATCTTTTTAATATCACTTATAGCTACTTCTACACGTTTTCTCATCTTTAACTTCTGTCCACTTTGTTTTTCTGAGTCGGGTCTTTTGCTATTCTTTTTTCGTTGTGTTTTTAACTCAACGCATTTATTTTCAAGTAGATAATCCTCTATTTGATAATCTGTATAAGCACTATCCCCATAAAGTTTTGCCTCTGGTGGAAAAATCTCTGTAATCTTATCTAGGGCTTTCACATCTGCTGTTTTTCCTACGGTAAAATGAAACGCAATTGGTATGCCTTCTCCTGTTGTAACTAACTGAACTTTAATCCCATAAAAATAAGACCGCATACTTGCTGTATAGCCTCTATATTGTCTACCTTTTGCTATTTTACATCTATTAATACGAATGTTTTGACAAATAGGTATAGGAAATGAATCTATGATATAATTCATTTCACAAGTAATCTCTTTATAAAAAGAGGCTATCAAATGAAATAATTCATAAAGCATATTTCCCAAACTATGTAAGCGCCTATTAAACCTACTTTCTTCTAACATATTGGGGAATAGGTTATATTGTTTAACAAATTTGATAGCCGAACGATAGTTCCCATAGAAATTTGTAGCAGCTATAAATGCCGTTGTAATAATCTCACTATCAGACACTTTTCGGCGAATATCTTCAGAATGATTAATTTCTTTTAAAATATCATCGATAATACAAAAAATTGATGTAATTTTGTCTTTGCAAAGCATTGGAGTTGTTTTTATTTTTTTTGCAATTACAAATATACAAATCTTTTGCTTTGCTTTTTTATTTTTTTAACTTTTCAACTAGCAAGTTGAATTAAATATATGACCTTCTTACGCTACTGCTTACTGTTTAGCCTCCTGTGCCCCCTCCTACCCTTGCGTGCACAGATTATATTTACCGAGAGTCTCGCTACGGTAATTGATACCACCCGCTCTTGGCAAGGCTCTGTTGCGCCTGAACTCAACTTCAAAACTGAAAAAGAGAACTTCTTCAGTTTTAAAAACAACGCCAATGTTAGTTGGCTACTTCAGAAGAAAAAAGCTATTACCCTTATCAATCAGTTAGAGATTACTGCTTTTGGCAATACTGTAAACGTCAGCAATGGTTTTCTACATATGGAATATCGCTATTTAGTAAAACCACGCTTAGAGGTTTATCCGTTTGCCGAATTGGTATGGTCGCCTACACGGGGGTTACTGTTGCGGGTAGCCTCGGGTATGCAGTCGAGGTATAGACTTATACAATCAGAGCATTTTATCCTGACTACCGCCCTCGGTTTTTTTTACGAATACGAAAAATGGAATATGGACGGTGTACCTAAGTATACAGGCGAGAATATCACTCTGCACCAGCGCACCCTCAAAACCCGCTTAGCTATAGGCTTCAAAATACTCTTAAGCGAGAAGTGGCAGCTTACCACCAGCGGTTATATGCATTCGCGTTTAGATAGCAATATCGCAAATCCACGTTTTGCCTACGATTTACAACTAAAGCATCATATCACTAAAAATTTTGGTATATGGCTTTCTTACCAACTCATTCAGCATACCAAACCTATCGTGCCTATAAAGAAGATGTACTTAGTGACCACTGGGGGCGTATTTATTTCGTGGTAATGCTAATGATTTATGATACAGATAAAAAAATAGGCTGTCCTTGTTATTAGGACAGCCTATTTTTTATTATGATTACAAAAATCTTACAACACGCCTGCTAACGCTTTGTTTACTTCGCGTACAGCGGCAGTACTTTCAGCGAATTTCGCTTTTTCAGCCTCGTTGAGTTTTACTTCTACAATCTTCTCAACACCATCTCTACCTATAATTACAGGTACTCCTACGCATACGTCTTTTTCGCCGTATTCGCCTTCGAGTAATACTGAGCAAGGGAAAAGTTTCTTTTGGTCGCAAGCAATAGCTTGTACTAAAGCTGAAACAGCTGCTCCTGGTGCATACCAAGCTGAAGTACCCAATAATTTAGTAAGGGTAGCTCCTCCTACTTTAGTATCTTCGGCTACTTGGTTGAGGCGGTCAGCTGAAAGGAATTCGGTAACAGGCACTCCGCGGTAGCTTGCCAAACGAGTAAGTGGTAGCATACCACTATCGCTATGTGCAGCGATTACCATACCATCTACGTCTGAAATCGGACTGTTGAGCGCTTCTGCTAAACGATATTTAAAGCGAGCGCTATCGAGAGCTCCACCCATACCAATAATGTGGTTCTTAGGTAATTTAGTAGCTTTGTGTACCAAATAAGCCATAGTGTCCATAGGGTTGCTCACTACGATTACAATCACATTTGGTGAGTATTTCACCAAATGTTCTACTACTGATTTCACGATGTTAGCATTGGTACCGATAAGCTCTTCGCGTGTCATACCAGGCTTGCGAGGAATACCAGAGGTAATCACAGCTACATCACTGCCTGCTGTTTTTGAATAATCATTGGTTACCCCCACAATACGAGTGTCAAACCCATTGAGGGAGGCGGTTTGCATCAAATCCATAGCTTTACCTTCAGCAAAACCTTCTTTGATGTCAATTAATACTACTTCAGACGCGAAGTCTTTAATAGCAATGTACTCTGCGCAACTTGCTCCTACGGCACCTGCGCCTACTACTGTAACTTTCATATAATCTATTATTTAAGTCAGGAGAAGCCTCCTGATGGTTATTTTCAAGCAACAAAAGTAAGGACTTTTAGCAAATCCTCCAAATTATCTTTAAAAATATTTTTAACATTCTTTTTACTTTTTCATTTTATGCTATGTGCTTTTTATGTACTTTTGCACTTTCTAAACTAATAAACCATTCAAAATGAAAGACACTTATTTTGTCGTGGGCATCTCCACCGAAGTCGGTAAAACCATCGTTTCCGCTATACTTACCGAAGCCCTTCAAGCCGATTATTGGAAACCAATTCAATCTGGCGATTTAGAAAACTCCGATACTCATAAGGTAAAACGCCTCATTAGCAACTCCCGCACGGTATTTCACCCTAATAGTTATGGGCTACACACACCTGCTAGTCCACATCTTTCTGCTCAGTTAGATGGCGTTCGTATTGAGCTTTCCAAAATTGTGCGTCCTACTACCAATAACACATTAATTATTGAAGCAGCAGGAGGTCTTTATGTTCCTTTAAATGATGAAGATACTATGCTCGATCTTATCCTCCCCACCGATAAGGTAGTGCTCGTCTCTCGTCACTATTTGGGTAGTATTAATCATACAATGCTCACTTATGAAGCCCTTAAAAACAAAGGACTCAACGTTCACGGCATTATTTTTAGTGGCACCCCCATACCGTCTACTGAGGAGTTTATTCTTCATAAAACAGGACTCCCCGTGCTCTTACG
>ERZ773014.2089-NODE-2089-length-11958-cov-7.858607_pt1 | contig 11958 bp, 11 predicted proteins | sample MGYA00580841_ERZ773014 | MGnify/ENA primary metagenome ERZ773014 (study PRJEB29015, sample SAMEA2737989) | human oral metagenome | biome: human oral; feature: human-associated habitat; material: dental | place: China | collected 2067 ...
GTCATTAGGTTGTCGGCATAGATTTTTTGTTCCTCGGCGTTCTCCGCCGCCGCAATCTCTGTGCCAAGCTTGTCATATTTCTCGCGTGCGCGCGCAAGCTCGGTGCGTACGAGACGGCGAAAGCGTTCGCGGTCGGGAATGACATAGCTGCCAAGCCGCTTGTCCGCATCGATCATGAGCGCGCTGAGCGTGGAATATGAGAGGCACTGAGTATTGGGAAGTTCACTGAGGGGGAATGCTGCCATCGCCGTAACCTTGCCGCTCTCGTCCAGACGAAGGGAGGGCGCGGGCTGCTTCATCCATGTACGCAGGTCGCCAAGCGCGTGGGAAATCTCGGCGAAGTCCGCTGCGTCCAGTTCGGAGACGCAAATGTTCGGCGTAAGACCTGCGAGGAAGCAGATCTCCTTTGCAGAAACAGGACCGAAGCCGAGGACGGCACCGATGAGGGATTGAAAGAGTTTGCTCTCGCTGTCATTTTGTACGCGCGCGATGATGTCCCCGATGTCTGCCGCAAGGAGGTCGCATTTATCCTGTGCGGGTGGAAGCATATAGGGCAACCCTTTGAAGACGGTGCGCACGCGGCTCGTATTCTCTCCGATACGGCGCAGTGCCTCGGTGATGATGCCGTCCTCGTGGAGGATGATGTTGCTGTATTTGCCAATGAGCTCAAGGGTGAGCGTGCGCGTCGTGATGCGTCCGCCGCCCGCGATTACGTCGATGTCGAGGTGGATGATGCGGTCGCGCCCTTCCTGTCGCACGGCGGCAATGCGCCCCGTTTCGAGCTGTTTCCTGAGGAGCATGACGAAGGTTGGCGGCTCGGTAGGATTCTCGGGGGCGTTTTCGATGAGATGTGCAGATGGATTGCTTGCGTTGGTGTTGATGTAGAGAAGCAGATTTTTCCCCGGCTGACGTACGGAGAGGACAATGGACTGCTTATTCGGCTGGTTGATTTTGTCGATGCGCCCGCCTGTGAGCGCGTCTGCGAGTTCGCGGGCGAGGGCGGACATGGAGAAGCCGTCAAGGCTCATGGTATCACTTCTTTCTGATAAGGAGTTGTTCTTCGTGTTGTCAAGACGCCGAAGAGCCCCTTCCACCGCTTCGCGGTCCCCCTCCCCCGTTTCGACGGGGGAGGCTTTGAGATTACGGCATATTAGCTTCCCCCGTCGCAACGGGGGAAGTGGCGAACGTAGTGAGCCGATAGGGGCGCTCGTGGAACATACTCTTAAAAATTATACACATCAACAGCATAATAGGCAAGCGTTGTGCCTTGCACGTGCGGGGATTTCATAGTACAATACGTGCAGCAAGGCGGTGTAATAGATGAAGTTTACAAAGTGGCAGGGCTGCGGGAACGATTTTGTGATTGTGGATTTTCTCGAGAAAAAGCCTGTGGATTTTGCGGCACTCGCGGTCAAGATGTGCGACCGGCATTTTGGCATCGGCGCAGATGGGCTGATGGTGGTCTGTCCCTCGGAGACGGCGGATGTGCGTATGCGTGAGTTCAACCCGGACGGCACGGAGCCGGAGATGTGCGGGAACGGCATCCGCTGTTTTGCGCGCTATCTCTACGACTATGGGCGCGTGAGGCGGGAGCAGTTCACGATTGAGACGATTGCGGGGACGATGGTGCCGCGCGTTATCCTCGAAAACGATGCGGTGACGGCGGTCGAGGTGGATATGGGCGTACCCGTACTTGCGGGCGAGGATATCCCCGTGGCGGGCTTTGGCGCGGAGCAGATCGTTGCGCAGCCACTCGTTGTAGACGGGAAAGAGTATCGCATGACCTGCGTCTCGATGGGCAATCCGCATGCGGTCATCTTTGTGGACGATGCGGAGGGCTTTCCTCTCGCGGAGCTCGGGACGAAATTCGAGAACCATGCGGTGTTTCCGCGCAAGATCAATACGGAGTTCGTCGAGGTGCGCGACCGCACACACGCGCGTATGCGCGTCTGGGAGCGCGGCGCGGGCATTACGCTCGCCTGCGGGACGGGGACGTGCGCGACGCTCACGGCGGGCGTGCTGAACGATGTGCTTGACCGCGCGGCGGACATCGAGGTGGACGGCGGCGTGATTCACGTCGAGTGGCGTGAAAACGGACATATCTTTATGACAGGCCCCGCCGAGCCGGTCTTCACGGGTGAATGGCAGGGCTCGCTATGAGTACGCCGCGCAGGAGTATGACGGGCTACGGCGCGGGTACTGCCGAGACGGTGGACTACCGCGTGACGGTCGAGATCAAGGCGGTCAATCAGCGCTTTCTCGAGATTGCGCCGCATATGCCGCGCGCGTTCGGCGCGTGGGAGAACGATCTGCGCGATCTCATCCGCACGCATGTTGCGCGTGGGAAGCTCGATGTCTACGTGAACTTCGAGGATCATAGCGAAAAGCAGTACGATGTCCACGTCAACGAGGGACTGGCGCGTGCCTACTATGCGGCGCTCGGCAAGGTCGCACGCGCAGTGGACGCGCCGCTCACAGACGGTGTACGGATGACGGCAGCGTACGAGGGCGTGATTGCGGTGAGCGAGCAGGCGGATATTGCGGGCGCGCGTGCGGTATTTCTGGATGCTGCAGAGCAGGCGCTTGCAGCGCTCGATGCGATGCGGCTCGCCGAGGGTGCGCATATCGTGCGTGACTTTGAGAAACGCCTCACGCGCCTCGAAGATCAGCGGATGCAGGTGAAGGAGATCGCGCCCACGATTGTTGCAGACTACCGTGCGCATCTGATGGATGTGCTCGCCGAGTTCCGCGAGGTCACGCCCGATGAGACGCGCATCGTGCAGGAGGCGGCGCTCTATGCCGACCGCGTAAACATCACCGAAGAATTGGTGCGTCTTGCGAGTCATTTTGCGCAGTTCCGCGCGATCCTCGCCGAGGCGGAGCCGGTCGGACGGCGGCTTGACTTCCTTTTGCAGGAGATCAACCGCGAGACGAACACAATCGGGTCAAAGGCGAACAACGCTGCTGCACAGCAGATCGTGGTCGCGATGAAGAACGAGGTCGAGAAGCTGCGCGAGCAGGTACAGAATTTGGAGTGAGCATGGAGACGGTCAATATCGGATTCGGCGACATCGTCCTCGCGGGGCGCATGGTCGCCATCGTTGCGCCAACCTCCATGTCGGTGAAGCGTATGGTGCAGGACGCACGGGACGCGGGGCGGCTCATCGATGCGACGTACAAGCGGCGGACGCGCGCCGTCATCATACTGGACAGCGGTCACATTGTGCTCTCGGCGCTCCTGCCGGAGACGATTGCGGGGCGCATGACGAATACAAAGGAGGGCGCAGAGTGAAAAAGGGGCTTCTCATCGTAATTTCGGGCGCGTCCGGCACGGGGAAGGGGACGGTCTGCAAGGAGCTCCTCGCGCGTGAGCAGGGGGTTGCCTACTCCGTGTCTGCAACCTCGCGCGCGCCGCGCGAGGGCGAGATGGACGGACGCGAATACTATTTCCGCACGCGCGAAGAGTTCGAGGCGATGATAGCGGCGGGGGCGTTCCTCGAGTATGCGGATGTGTATGGCAACTACTATGGCACGCCGCTTGCTCCGATTGAGGAGCGCCGCGCGGCGGGCGAGGACATCCTGCTCGAGATCGATACGCAGGGCGCGCTGAACGTGATGGAGCGCTGCCCCGACGGGACGTTCATCTTTCTCCTGCCGCCCTCACTTGAGGAACTGCGCCGCCGCATTACAGGGCGCGGCACGGAGTCGGAGGAGAGCCTTGCGCGGCGGCTTGCGGCGGCACGCGACGAGATACAGCTCGGCAGGCGTTATCGCTACGCTGTGCTAAACGATACGGTGGAGGCGGCGACGGCGCAGATTCAGACGATCCTTGCGGCGGAGCGCCTGCGCGCGGACATGGATTTTTCTCAGTTTGATATTTGAAAGACAGAGGTACAGCAATGAAGACGAATGTGGAAATCGGCATGGTGAACCCCTCGACGGATGAGCTGCTGACGAAGGTGGACAGCCGCTATGGCGTGGTTGTGCTCGCGGCGAAGCGTGCGCGCCAGCTCCTTGAAGGAGATCCCGTGAAGTCCGAGCGTGCACGCTCGACGAAGAATGTGACGAACGCCTTTGAGGAGATCGCCGAGGGCAAGATCAGCTATGACCTCTGCAAGGAGAGCGTCTGACGTGGGAGTACTCGCAGGGCGGCGCATTGTTCTTGGCGTGACGGGCGGCATCGCCGCGTACAAGGCGGTGGAGATCGCAAGCCGCTTGAAAAAGACGGGCGCGGATGTGCGCGTCATCATGACGCGCGCGGCGTGCTCCTTTGTCACGCCGCTCATGTTCCGTGAGATTACGGGCGCGCCTGTTGCTGAGACGATGTGGGGCGAGCCGCATCATCACGTCGAGCATATCGCGCTTGCAGAGTTCGCGGAGCTTTTCCTTATTGCGCCTGCAACGGCAAATTTCATAGCAAAGGCGGCGGCGGGTATCGCGGACGATATGCTGACGACGAGTGTGCTCGCCACGCGCGCACCGCTCGTCATCGCGCCCGCGATGAATACGGGCATGTGGGAGAACTCCGTCACGCAGGAGAACGTACGCCGCCTCACAGAGCGCGGCGCGCAGATCATCCCGCCCGCCGTCGGACAGCTTGCCTGCGGTACGACGGGCGCGGGGCGGCTGCCCGAACCTGAGGAAATCGTTCGCATCGTCGAGGCGTATTTTTCGAGTGCGCAGAGCCTTGCGGGGCGGCGCATCCTCGTGACGGCGGCAGGCACGGAGGAGGCGCTCGACCCCGTGCGCTATCTCGGCAATCGCTCGACGGGGCGCATGGGCTTCGAGATCGCCGCCGAGGCGGCACGGCGTGGCGCAGAGGTTGTGCTCGTTGCAGGGCCGACACCGATTGCGACGCCTGTGGGCGTGCGGCGCGTCAATGTGCGGAGCGCACGCGATATGCACGCGGCGGTGCTTGCGGAATACGATGCGGTGGATGCCGTCGTCAAGGCGGCGGCGGTCGCGGACTACCGTCCTGCAGAGACGGCAGAGCACAAGATCAAGAAGTCGGACGGCGAGCTGACGCTGACGCTCACGCGCAACCCCGATATCCTCTATGAGCTTGGGCAGAAGAAACGGCATCAGATTCTCGTTGGATTTGCGGCGGAGACGCAGAATGTCGCGGAGTATGCGCGCGGGAAACTCGCGAAGAAGAAGCTGGACTTTATCGTCGCGAACAATGTCGCGGAGAAGGATGCGGGCTTTGGCGTTCCGACGAATCACGTACAGATTTTCTTTGCGGACGGGCGCGCGGAGGATCACCCGCTGATGGCGAAATCCGCGCTTGCGGGTGTGATATTGGATCGGCTGGAGGAAGCGCTGAAAAACAAAAATGAGAAGAATGTGTGAAAATAGTCCTTGACAACGCCCCATACATTCGTTACAATGCGACGTATAGAAGAGAATATACCTCATCCAGAGCAGTGGAGGGAATGGCCCGATGAAGCTGCGGCAACCATGGCGACTGCGCCAACGGTGCCAATTCCTTTAGGCGAAGCGCCTATGAGATGAGAGCGGCAGTAAAAAGCCTCCCTTATCTTAACAGGGAGGCTTTTCTTGTGGGGATGAGGTTTTACTCAAAAATCTTTTACGAACTAAGGGAGGTTCCAAATGAAGAAGATGCTTTTTACATCTGAGTCCGTAACCGAGGGGCATCCGGATAAGCTCGCCGATCAGATTTCGGACAGCATTCTGGATGCGATTCTCGCGCAGGATCCGCAGGGGCGCGTTGCGTGTGAGACGCTTGTCACGACGGGACAGGCACATGTGGTCGGCGAGATCTCGACGACCTGCTATGCGGATATTCCGAAGATCATCCGTCAGACCGTGCGCGAAGTCGGCTACACGAACGCGAGCTACGGCTTTGATGCGGACACCTGCGGCATCCTCGTTTCGCTCGATGAGCAGTCGCCCGACATTGCACAGGGCGTCAATCAGGCGATTGAGTCCCGCGAGGGCAAGATGGACGCAGCGGAGGCAATCGGTGCGGGCGATCAGGGCATGATGTTCGGCTATGCGACGAACGAGACGCCTGAGTACATGCCGCTCACGACGGTGCTTGCGCACAAGCTCGCGCGCCGCCTCTCGGACATCCGCAAGGATGGCACGCTCAAGTATCTCCGTCCCGACGGCAAGACGCAGGTCACGGTCGCCTACGAGGACGGCAAGCCCGTCTATGTCGACACGGTTGTCATCTCGACACAGCATGACGAGGCGGTCGATCTCGAGACGATCCGCAAGGATATGATCGAGAAGGTCATCAAGGAGATTGTTCCTACAGAGCTCCTGCGTGCGGAGACGAAGTATTTCGTCAATCCGACGGGCAAGTTTGTTATCGGCGGCCCGCACGGCGACTCGGGGCTCACGGGGCGCAAAATCATCGTCGATACGTATGGCGGTTGGGCACGTCACGGTGGCGGCGCGTTCTCGGGCAAGGATCCCACGAAGGTTGACCGCAGTGCGGCGTATGCGGCGCGCTATGTCGCGAAGAACATCGTCGCAGCAGGGCTTGCGGATCGCGTCGAGATCCAGCTTGCGTATGCGATCGGCGTTGCGCATCCCGTTTCCATCATGGTCGACACGTTCGGTACGGGCAAGATCGACGATGAGAAGATCGTCGCGCTCGTGCAGAAGACGTTCGACCTCCGCCCGGCGGGCATCATCAAGATGCTCGACCTGCGCCGTCCCATCTATCGTCAGACGGCGGCGTACGGACATTTCGGCCGCACGGATGTCGATCTGCCGTGGGAGAAGACGGACAAGGCGGAGCTGCTGAAGAAAGAAGCGGGTCTGTAAGCTCACAGAAGAATAAAACAAGGCTGACGCCGAGGATTTCGTCTTCGGCGGCAGCCTTTTCTTTTGTCAATTTACTTTTTCGGTTTCAGCCCGATCGTCAGCTCATTCACAATCGGTAGACGCTCTCCGAATTTTCGCACAACGATTGCCCCTGTGAGCGTCAGCAGCAGCGTCGCCGCATACATCGTAAGCGCAAGCGGCGCAGTGAGTACATAGCCCTGTCCATGAATCACCATGAGCAAATACGTAATCGCAACGGGATGCGCGAGATAGATAAAATATGAGTGTTTGCCGAGCAGTTGGAACGCACGCCCAAGAACATTTTCCGTGCCCAGCCGCGTGAAGAACGCAAAGAGCGCGAGCGTCGCGCCGATCGTGTAGAAGATGCCGAGCGGCGAGAGCTGATGCGCCGTGTAGATACCCTCGAGGGGCGTGTAGCCGTCCACGAGGAGCAGTTTGTAGTACCACGCGAGGAGCGCGGCGAGGCTCACGATGCCGAGCGCATAGAGCCGCGCCGTGTGACGCGCCATCAGCGCGCGGAACGCGTCAAAGTGGAGCGCGATATAGCCGCCGAGCAGGAAGATAAAGACGTAGTGCATGACCCAGTAGTTCAGCCGGTAGAACAGCAGGGCACGCAGCAGCGTTCCCTCGGGCAGCCCATAGACGTAGAGGTTGAACGAGGTGCTGAAGCTCGACCAGTAGTCGAAGCCGATCTGAACGAGCAGGATCACAGCGAGCAGCGGCAGCGTCATGCGCGCGAGCAGGATCCGCCAGAGCGGCATCAAGAGGTAAAACCAGATCAGGATCACCATGAAGTAGAGCTGGTACTTTGCATTTCCGAAGAAGAGAATCCCCGGCAGCGAGAGGAGCGGCGGGAAGCCGACCCCGTAAGCGTATGCGTCGTGGATCAGATAGAAGAGCGACCACACGAGATAGGGAATCATGACCGCACGTCCGCGCCGCACGAGGAAATCCCGATAGGAAAAGGGAGCGGAGGGCGACTGTCCATAGAACAGGCCGAACGCCGAGATAAAGAAAAAAATCGGCACGGAAAAGCGCGTGCCGATGTCAAAAAGCGCCACAAGATGAATATTGGGCGATGGATTCGCGAGGTACTCCGCGCCGATGTGGATGCCGATTACGCCCATCATGGAGATGCCGCGGATCGCCTCGACAGCGGAGACCCGCTCTCGCTTACTCGATGACATAGGTGATGTTGACCGATGCCTCGAAGGACAGCTCTCCGACAGAGATCGGCGTTGCTGCATCGTACGCTTCCTTTGCCATCATCATCGGCATATAGTTGCGCGGCGTGTAGGACTGCGCGTCCGCATTGACATTCAGCACGCGAACGACGCGCACGCCGAGTGCATGTGCCACAGCATCCGCCTTGCTCCGTGCATCGCGTGCGGCATCCGCGAGCGCGGCATTCTTAGCCGCGCTTGTATCACTCGCCGAGAATTCGAGCGAGTCCACGCGGTTCGCGCCGTTTGCGAGCGCCGTGTCGATTACCTTGCCCACATTGTTCAGATCACGCACCCGCACCACAACGGCATTCGTTACCGTATAGCCCGTCGTGACGCTGCGTCCATTGTCGCGCACATCGTAGACCGGGGAGAAATCATAGCGCGTCGTCTGAATGTCGCGCTCTGCAATGCCGAGCGCCTTTACCGCATCCCGCACGCGCGATGCCTGCGCCGCATTCTCTGCGTGCGCCTTTGCCGCATCCTTTGCCTCTGTCGTGACGCCGAGCGTGACCTCCGCCGTATCCGGCGCGATCCGCACCACACCGACTCCGTTCATCGACAGCGTCGGCGTCATCTCCTCCGCCGCAGCCGTCCCCGTCGGCAGGACGAGCGCGAGCGCGAAAACTGCCGCGCATACAAGCGAGCCCCATGAAATACGTTTCATAGAAATCCTCCATTCTTCTGACCGTAGCTGTCAAAACTGCATTCATTATAGCATACCGTCACAGCAGATGAATGAAAACGGGATTAGGCGACTCCTGCGAGCAGCTCCTCATTGTATTTCTTTGCCGCCATATATGCCCAGATGGCGCAGATCGGGAGCGTGAGGAGGCATCCCATGCCGAGCGTGAGGAAGCCGACCACGACATTGACGAGGAACATCACAAGTGCACCTTTAAGTGTTGAGTAGCACATGCCGAGCGGCCCGAAGAGGAGCGCAAGTCCTGCCGCAAGCCCAACATTCTTCGTTGACTTGACAATGATCGTCTGCGGCTTCTGTACATTCTGTTCCTGATCCATAATGACATCTCCCTTTTCCCATAAAACATAAAATGATAACAATTACCTGCTCGAGTATAATCGAAAAGTACACGAAATGCAAATAGGAGCACAGTCCCGTTTCCGCAAAGAAATCCTCATGAGGGTTTGCGATTGGGGGTTGAATTTGTTAAAATAAGTACCAATAAGACGGATAGAACGAATAGGAGTGCCACGATGCGGATACTGTTGGCAAATTTCTCAAAGATGGTAGGGGATACCGGCGGCGCGGCGAAGGTCAACGTCGCCTTTGCGAACGAGATGGTGCGGCGCGGGCATACAGTGACCACCGTGTATACGGATGACCGCGAGGGTGCTTTCTTCTACCCGCCCGATGCGCGTGTCACCGTATACAACCTGCAGCATTTTCGCGGACGCCACTACCTCTTTCCGACCGCCCTAAAGGTCAAGCGCGAGGTGCTGCGCGCATTCGGACAGAAATACGGGCGCGCCGTAAATGATGAGTTCTTCACAGCGCATCTACAAAAACCGATGAGGGAAGTCCTGCGTGAGTCGACACCGGATGTCATCATCTGCTTTCAAAACGCATCAGCAAAGATGCTCCTCTGTGATCTGCATGTCGATATACCTGTCATCATCATGTCGCATGGAGACCCTGTGGATCTGTTTCATAGCCACCCGCGGAAAGAACTTGCTGCGTTTGAACGTTGCGCCGTGTTTCAGGTGCTTTTGCCGGGCTTTGCGGCGCGCGTGCAGAAATATATCCCCAACGTGCGCATCGTATCCATCGGCAACGTCGTCCCGCAGTACGAAGAGCAGGCGGATCTCCGGCGTGAAAAGGAAAAATACAAAATCGTCTTTATCGGGCGCATGGTACGCAACCACAAGCGACCACATCTGCTGATCGAGGCGTTCATCAAAATTGCCGCAGAGTTCCCCGACTGGAGGCTCGAACTCTGGGGCGCAGAGGACAACAAGCGCTATCAGAAGGATTTACAGACGATGATTGATGAGGCGGGGCTTACAGAACGCATTTTGTTCTGCGGCACAACCACGGATGTGCCAGCTGTGCTTGCCGATGCCGATCTTTGTGTTGCGCCGAGCGCCTATGAGGGATTCAGTCTTGCGCATACGGAGGCGATGAGTATGGGATTGCCTCTCATCGGTTACAAAAATTGCGTCTCGGTCAACGAGCTGGTTCACGATAGCGTAAATGGGCTCCTCGCAGATGATGGGGCAGAAGCCCTTGCGGAGAAAATGGCGATCCTCATGCGCAACCGAGATCTGCGCGTACGGATGGGTACGACGGCTCGGGCGTCCATGCGCGCCTATGCCCCCGAGATCATATGGGGTCAGTGGGAGGCGTTGATGGAGAAACTTGTGGATTCGCAGTGACAGTAACGGTTTGACTTTTTGTCATTTTTCGTATACAATAAAGTTCAGTTTTAGCCTTGCATACGTATCTACAATATGCAAAATACATCAACAACAAGGGAGAACGATAATATGGCAAAGGAAACATTTGAGTTTCAAGCAGAGACAAAGCAGCTGCTCGATCTGATGATCCACTCGATCTATACGAACCGCGAGATTTTCCTGCGCGAGCTGATCTCGAATGCGTCGGATGCGATGGACAAGCTCCATTTTGAGAGCCTGACGAACCGCGATATGCTTGAGGGCAATGAGAACTATGAGATTTTCCTTGTCCCAGACAAGGAGAGCAAGACACTGACGATTTCGGACAGCGGCATCGGTATGTCGCGTGCGGAGGTCGTAGAGAACATCGGCACGATTGCAAAGTCCGGGACGAAGGCGTTCATGGAGCAGCTTGCGAAGGCGAAGGAGGAAAGCGGCGGCGCCCCCGACAAGGAGCTGATCGGGCAGTTCGGCGTTGGTTTTTACTCGGCGTTTATGGTTGCGGAGCGCGTGACGATTGTGACGCGCCGTGCGGGAGAGCAGCAGGCGACGCGTTGGGAGTCAGCGGGCGACGGCAGCTACACGATTGAAGATGCGGAGAAGGAGACGCGCGGCACGACGGTCACAATTCATCTCGCGAAGGAGTTCACGGAGGGCGAGACGGACTACACGGATACGTTCACATTGGAGAGTCTCGTGAAGAAGTACTCGGACTATGTGCGCTATCCGATCCGCATGAACGTGACGACGGAGGAGATGCCGCGCGACGACGAGGGCAAGATCATCGAGGGCGCGGAGAAGATCAAGAAGACGGAGCTGCGCACGCTGAACTCGATGCAGCCGCTCTGGACGCGTGCAAAGTCCGAGATCAAGCCGGAGGAGTACAACGATTTCTTCCGTGACCAGTTCCACGAGTGGGAAGCACCGATGGAGGTGTTCCACACGAAGGCGGAGGGCACGGTGGAGTATACGGCGCTGCTTGAGATCCCCGCGCGCGCACCGTTTAACCTCTATCAGTCGGACTACGAACCGGGCGTTCAGCTCTACTCGCGCCACGTGTTCATCATGGATAAATGCAAGGATCTCCTGCCTGACTATCTGCGCTTTATCAAGGGACTCGTAGACTCGCCCGATCTCTCGCTCAACATCTCGCGCGAGCTCTTGCAGCAGAGCCGCGAGCTCAAGACCATCGGGCGCGCGCTTGAGAAGAACGTGCTCAAGACGCTCGGCAAGAAGCTTGAGAAGGAACGTGAGTCTTACGAGAAGTTCTGGAATGAGTACGGGCGCATGCTCAAGATCGGCATTTACAACAGCATGTATTCCGGCCGCGATACGGTGGACAAGCTGAAGGATCTCCTGCTCTTCCACAGCTCGAAGGAGGGGGCGCTCGTCTCGCTGAAGGAGTATGTCGCGCGCATGCCCGAGAGCCAGAAGAGCATCTACTATGCGACGGCGAAGGATCAGGCGACGATTGAGCAGCTGCCGCAGATGGAGCAGCTGC
>ERZ773014.2090-NODE-2090-length-11956-cov-2.690026_pt1 | contig 11956 bp, 9 predicted proteins | sample MGYA00580841_ERZ773014 | MGnify/ENA primary metagenome ERZ773014 (study PRJEB29015, sample SAMEA2737989) | human oral metagenome | biome: human oral; feature: human-associated habitat; material: dental | place: China | collected 2067 ...
TAAAGAGAAGAATCATGGACATGGGTGTTACAAAGGGCACAAGCATACATGTACGCAAGGTAGCACCTCTTGGTGATCCTATTGAGGTTACTGTTAGAGGTTATGAGCTTTCTATTAGGAAAGCCGATGCAGAAAATATTGAAATCACCAGATAAGGAGCTAATATGGCAATCAGAATTGCACTTACCGGAAATCCGAATACCGGTAAAACTACATTATTTAATGCCCTGACAGGTTCCAATCAGACTGTCGGTAACTGGCCGGGCGTTACAGTTGAAAAAAAGGAAGGTAAGTTAAAGGGACATTCAGATGTTATTATTACCGACCTTCCGGGTATTTATTCTCTTTCTCCATATACATTGGAAGAAGTTGTAGCCAGAAATTATATTCTCAATGAAAAGCCTGATGCCGTGCTGAATATAATTGACGGTACAAACCTTGAGAGAAACTTATATCTTACTTCACAGGTTACCGAGCTTGGTGTTCCTGTGGTTATAGCGGTAAACATGCTTGATGTACTTGAAAAGAGCGGAAACAAGCTTGACCTTGATAAAATGAGTGAAAGTCTCGGATGTCCTGTTGTAGAGATTTCCGCACTTAAGGGTACAGGAATTATGGAAGCTGCCGAAAAGGCTATTTCACTTGCAAAGAGTCATACTCTTCCAAAGGAGCGACATGTCTTTGATAAAAACGTTGAAGTAGCTGTAAAGGATATTATTGCACTTTTACCAAGCAGTGTACCTGATCTTCAAAAGAGATGGTACGGTGTTAAGCTTTTCCAAAGAGATGCAAAGGCTATTGAACAACTTAATATATCAGATGACACACTTAATAAGATTGAAAAGATAATTACAACTTGTGAAGATGCTATGGATGATGAAGCCGAGAGTATTATCACATCCGAGAGATACAACTATATCTCAAATGTAATTGCAAGTTTCTACAAAGTAAAGAACAAGGACTATGTAAGTATTTCAGACAGGATTGATAAGATCGTTACAAACAGAATCTTAGGTCTTCCGATATTTGCAGCAATCATGTTCTTGGTTTACTATATCTCTATTACCACTATCGGTACAGGAATGACCGATTGGGTAAATGATGTATTGATCGCAAACATTATACAGCCGGGCATTCAGGGCTTTTTAGAGTCTGTAGGTGCCGCCGAGTGGCTTGTAGGACTTATTGTAAACGGTATCGTAGCCGGTGTAGGTGCCGTTCTCGGTTTCCTGCCTCAGATGCTTACACTGTTCTTCTTCCTAGCTATATTGGAGGGTTGCGGATATATGGCAAGAATCGCCTTCGTTATGGACAGAGTATTCAGAAGATTCGGTCTTTCAGGTAAGAGCTTTATTCCGATTCTTATCGGTACAGGTTGCGGTGTTCCGGGAATTATGGCTTCAAGAACTATTGAAAGTGAACATGACAGAAGAATGACGGTTATTACAACCACATTTATTCCATGTTCTGCAAAGCTTCCTATTATAGCACTTATATCAGGTGCATTGTTTGACAACTCGGCGTGGGTTGCTTCATCAGCTTACTTTGTAGGTATTGCCGCTATTGTCGTCTCAGGTATCATGCTTAAGAAGACCAAGCTGTTTTCAGGCGATCCTTCACCTTTTGTTATAGAACTTCCTGCGTACCATATTCCTACGGCAGGTTCTGTAATCAGATCAATGGCTGAGAGAGGAACAAGCTTTGTTAAAAAAGCAGGTACAGTTATTACCCTTGCCACTATACTTGTTTGGTTTTTAAGCTACTTCGGCTTTGTAAACGGTGCTTTCACATATCTTACAGAAGAACAGATGGATGTATCGTTACTTGCACATATCGGTAATACTTTTGCTTGGATTTTTGCTCCTCTCGGTTGGGGTACATGGAAGCCGGCAGTTGCAGCCATCACAGGACTTATGGCAAAGGAGAATGTCGTAGGTACATTCGGTATTCTATACCATGTATCTGATGTCAATGCCGACACAGGTGAGGGTATCTGGCAGCTTCTTAGAGCTGACTACACTCCTATATCGGCTTACTCATACCTCGTATTCAACCTTCTGTGTGCTCCTTGTATTGCAGCGATGAGTGCTATCAGAAGAGAGATGAGCAGTATAAAATGGTTCTGGACTGCTGTAGGATATCAATGTATTTTTGCATATATAGTCGGAATGATTATATATCAGATAGGATCACTTATAATTACAGGTAAGTTTGGTATCGGTACAATATTTGGATTTATCGGTATTATTGCTATTATTTACGGTCTTGTACGTAAGCCTTATGAAGAGAGACATCCTGAACAAAAGGCAGGTGCAAGAGCATAGTCGTTTTACTAAAGAAAGGAGATCACTATGGTAGCAACAGTTATTATTTCAGCTGTATTGGTCGGTGTGGTAGGTCTTATTGTAAGAACTATATACAATGACAAGAAAAACGGAAAGTCATCCTGTGGAGGTGGCTGTGGCGGTTGTTCAGGCAGCTGTCATCACTAATAAATTAAGAGTCGCAGCAAAAGCTACGGCTCTTTTTTATTCCCAAGTCTTATATCTTCTATCTGCTGTTTTAGTTCACCTTTTAGCGAATCAAAAAGTCTGTTACTTACACTTTGTTTTTCTATATGTTCTTTTCTGAAGTTTTCTTTTGTCTCTTCAAGGTCACATAAAAATTCTCTTGCAGATATAAGTATAGCCCCCTTGCCCCTTATTATAATCTGCTCAATACCGTCGGATGTAGCTACAGTCACATCATATTTTTTTATCATCTCATGTGTGGTCTTTTCAATATACTGATCCGCAGTTTCGGCAGTCTTTGTATATACAACATATACTCCTGAAAAGTTAAGTATCTCCGTAACATGATTTTTCAGTCTATAGGCGTCAAAAACAAGTATTATCTCATAGTCCTTATATGCCTTATAGTCAATCAAAAGCTCTAAGAGTCTGTCTCTTGCCGCATCAATATTTGCATCCGCCAGTTCACTAAGTGACTTTGATGCAAATATAATATTGTATCCGTCTACAAGCAGATAATGTTTTTTCTTTTCTCTTTCCTTGTATACATACTCCCTTTCAGGTGTCTTCTTAACAGGCGCATCCCAGTCTCCTATTCTCGGAGTCACCTTGCCGTATGTTCTCTCAAATATTGCCATCAGCTCTTCACTGTCAGCCCTAGCGGCATCATAGGTGGAGCGAACAGTTTCTATTCTTTCCTCTTCTTTTACAAGCTCAAATCTTTTAAGCGACAGATGCATATAGTTAAAGACTTCACTCCAAGGTACTATAAAACCCTCACCATGTGAAGCAAATACCGAATCAGGTGTATTCTTAACATCAAACTCAGGATAATAATTATACTCTGCAATAACCTCATCTGCATTGTGACATGGCAAAAAACCTCTAAGGCTGAATGCAATCCGACCAAGCCCCTTAGTATAGGATAAAAGTACACTTCCGTAATTTTGGATATTAACAGTAGGCGCAAATCCGGTTACACTTAGTACATTTGTTCCCTCATAACTTACCTTTTCGACATTCATATTGTTCAGGTCGTTTAAAAGTCTGCCAAGATTCTCTATAGGGATATTTATTTCAAAGTCATAGTACGGCTCAAGCAATATGGATTTTGCATACATAAGTCCATGCCTGATTGCTCTATGTACCGCTTCAAGAAAATCTCCGCCCTCAGTATGCTTCTCATGTGCTTTCCCCGCCACCAAAGTAAACACCACATCTGTAAGCTCACTGCCTGTAAGCACACCCTTAAACTTGGAGTTTTCTACAATATTTCTTATCTGACTTTGATAGTTCTTTGGCAGTTCATCATCAGATACATCATTTTTATATACTATACCGCTGCCACTCTCACCTTGTGAGATTAATATATGTACCTCGGCATAATGCTTCATAGGTTCAAAATGCCCTACTCCTTCAACACTTCCTATTATGCTCTCCTTATAGATAATACCTCCGTCTACAAGTTCACAGCCTACATGAAGCCTCTCATTTACAAGATTTTTTATAAGATCTATCTGAACTTCGCCCATCAGATTTACCTTAATCCTTGAAAGTGCCTCATCATACTCCATTCTTATCTCAGGTACTTCATCAAATATCTGTGCAAGCTTCGGATAGATTTGATTTATACCGACAGTATCCGGAAATATCATATTGTAGCTTAGTACAGGCAAAAGTTTTTGTACAGGTTTTTTTATATTGCCGAAGGTATCACCTGCATGTGATTTTGTAAGTCCTGTCACAGCTATTATATCTCCCGGATTTGCCACATCAATTGCAGCATATTTTTCGCCGTCATACACTCTTATCTGATTTATCTTTTCATCATTTAGAATGTCCTTTACATGAAGGCTTCCACCCGTCAGCTTTATAAACGAAAGCCTGTTTCCGGTCTCATCATATTTTATCTTATATATTATCCCTGCAAGCTCATCCGGATAAGTCTTTTCCTGTATATACTCTTTTATAAAATCAAGTATACCCTCTATATTTATAAGCTTAAGTGCGGAACCGAAAATAACCGGAAATACCCTTGCCGACTGTATACATTCTGTTATATCTTCCTTTGTTATTTTCTCACCTTTAATAAACTTTTCTATCAAACTTTCATCACATGCTGCCACTTCTTCCTCAAGCATCTTTTTATCTGCCGAAAAGTCCACTACATTGTTTGAGAGTGACTTTTTCAAGCCTTCCATTACCTTATCTTTATCAAACTTATCACTGTCTGTCTTATTTACAAAGATAAGTACAGGTATATTTGCCTCCTTCAACAGTTTAAAAAGTGTATGTGAATGTGACTGCACCCCTTCACTTCCGCTTATAACAAGAATTGCCATATCAAGTACGGATATACATCTTTCCATCTCCGCACTGAAATCAATATGTCCCGGAGTATCTATAATGTTTATATCCATATCTCCTATCTTCGTTCTTGCAATCTTTGAAAAAATTGTAATACCTCTTTTTCTCTCATATTCATCAGTATCAAGAAAACTGTCACCAAAATCCACTCTGCCTACTTTGCGCAACTTCCCGGTTTTATAGAGCATAGCTTCTGTCAATGTAGTCTTTCCGGCATCTACATGTGCCAATACACCGATATTTATCATACTTCACCTATGTAAGCGGTGCAAAACTTACCGGGATAATTTTATCCAAATCTCTTGGAGACATCTCCACCTGATAACCTATCTTTCCGCCGCTGAATATTATGTTCTCATAGTCACCTGCCGTCTCATCCAGTACGGTTGTAAACCTTTTTTTCATTCCTATAGGTGAACAACCCCCATGCACATAGCCTGTAAGCGGCAATAAGTCCTTAGCCTTGAGCATCTCAACAGACTTCTCACCTACAGCCTTGGCGGCCTCTTTCAGATTAAGTTCCTTTGCAACCGGTATTACAAAGACATAGTTTGCCTTTGACTTACCCACAGTCACCAAGGTCTTGAATACTCTGTTTTCATCCTGACCCAATAACTTAGCCACTTCAACTCCATTGGTGGACGGAGTATCTACATATGAATAGTGATTATATTTTATCTTCTTTTGATCTAAAAGTCGCATTACATTGGTTTTCTCTTCCATATTTCTCTCTTTTCCATATCAATAAATATTTTGCCTTACACTGAATATATTATAATCAGGCTTGCATTATCTTTATAAAGCTTATATCAGCTAAGTAATGACACAGCCTCATTGATGTTTTTTACACCTATAAGCTTAATATTTCCTTTAAATGATATCTTTTCAAGGCTTACCTTCGGCAGTATACATACCTCAAAGCCAAGCTTCATCGCTTCCCTTATCCTGATTTCAGGCATACTTACCGCTCTGACCTCGCCTGAAAGACCCACCTCCCCGAATATTACGGTTTTCTCATCTATTGCCCTGTTTTTCATACTTGAAATAAGTGACATTATAATGGAAAGATCTAAAGCAGGCTCATTTATTCTAAGTCCTCCTGCAATATTTATATAGGCATCATATCTGCTCATAGCAAGTGCACATCGTTTTTCTATTACAGCCATCAAAAGATTTATCCTGTTTACATCAGTTCCTGTAGATGTCCTTCTTGGAAGTCCGAATGCCGTAGGCACCACCAAAGCCTGTACTTCCACCAAAATAGGTCTGCTTCCTTCCATCAAACAGGCTACAGCCGCTCCGGTAGCATTATCAGGTCTGCCTGAAAGCATAAATTCTGACGGATTTTTCACCTCTATAAGACCTGCCTGTTGCATTTCAAACACACCTATCTCATTTGTAGAACCGAATCTGTTCTTGACTGCACGAAGTATTCTGTATGAGGCAAATCTGTCGCCTTCAAAGTATAACACAGTATCTACCATATGCTCCAAAACTCTGGGACCTGCCACCTGCCCCTCCTTGGTAACATGACCTACTATAAATATTGCAATATTATTCTCCTTACCCACCTGCATCAAAAGATTGGTGGACTCTCTTACCTGACTTACACTTCCGGGTGCTGATGCCACCTCTTCATTAAACATTGTCTGTATAGAGTCGATTACCACCACATCAGGCTTCTCACTAAGTACGGTCTCTTTTATAATATTCAGATTTGTCTCACAAAGAAAGCTTAAGTTTTCAGTAATATCTCCAATCCTTTTCGCTCTCATCTTTATCTGCTTTAAACTTTCCTCTCCTGAGATATATAAAACCTTCTTTTTACTGTCAGAGATATTCTTACAAACCTGTAAAAGCAGTGTAGACTTTCCTATTCCCGGGTCTCCTCCTACCAAAACCAGTGAGCCTCTTACCACTCCGCCTCCAAGTACTCTGTCAAGTTCTTCAAATCCTGTGTGGAATCTGTCTTCCTCCTCCAACTGTATTTCAGAGAGTCTTGATGGCTTTTTATAGGCATTGCCGGACAAACCTTTGGCAACAGTCTTTGTCTTTACTACAGGCTCTTCTACAAGACTGTTCCATGCCTTACATATAGGGCATTGACCAAGCCACTTCGGCGATTCATATCCGCATTCCTTACAAAAGAATGCGCTTTTACTTGCTTTTGCCATAAAAACCTTTCTATTTAAAAAGGGGCATCTTCTAAACCGGATGCCCCATGTAACTATCTTTTTTTGATTAAAACCTTTGCGCCTTTTTCACTCAGCTCTACACTAAATATAAGTTTACCTGACAGATTTGTCTTCATGCCTCCTATACTTATATCATCAACATAAACCTCATATTCCGTATCCTCTTCCAACCCTATGGTAATCTGAGTATCTCCAAAGCCGTATAATTCAAATGTGGTCAAATTTGGGGTAGTCTCGAATCCCATTACTGTACTTCCCGGAACCGACTCATATACAAATGCTGAATTCTTTTCAAGTTTTGTGATCTCTTTAAAAGTCTTCACCTTGTATACATCTCCATCATGTCCAAAATCCTCTACCTTTGATTTTGTACCAAGAATATAATTGCCAAAACTAAGTTTACCATCTGCCTCTTTGCAAATCAAACTCTCTACTACCGGCATATCAACCTCCTACCAAGCTATGTTGTTTTTGTATGAATAGTATACAACATTTAAAAACTTCAAACAAGTATATTATTGAGAATGAATAGGTAGATATGAATTAATATATTAATTTAATAGAATACAATATCGGGTTTTTTTTGAGTCTTATTTAATTTATCCCCCGGATGATATTCACTGTCTATAATATATGTGTCCCCAAAATAATACTCACCTTTCAGTTTTTTCGGTACTCTGACTTCTTCAAGCATATCACATTGCATAATAGCATAAGGATCTACATATTCTACATTTTCAGGCATTGTTATAGTTTTAAAAGCACAATTTATAAAGACATGATCTTGTACTCTCTTTAAGTTCTCCGGTAATTCTATTTCTTCCAAAGATATACATTGTCCGAATGTCACCGGCTTTAATTCACTCAACCTACTACCTTCCTGAAAAAATACCTCTTTTAAGGCGAAACAATTATAAAATACATCCCCTCCCATTATCTCAACGCTGTTAGGTATATATACCCCTTCTATAAACTCCCTGTCTTCAAAAGCCCCTGCCGCTATCAGTCTTGTTCCGTCTCTAATTTTTATTCTTTTAGCACCTTTACCTGTGTATCCAAGAAGTATATCACCAACATATTTACAGCCATACTCATCAGACTCCATGTCCAGCAGATAGTCAGTATTACTAAAACACCAATGTCCAATATTTTCTATATTCTTCGGCAAATTTATTTCAGATAAATGTATACATTCCATAAACGCATAATCACCTATATCCACTACAGTATCAGGTAAATCCACCTTTTTTAATCCCGAATACCTAAATGCGGATTCCCCTATGCTCTTTACTCCCTCAGGGATACTTATTTCTTCCAAAGATGTACAAGATCTAAAGCTGTTATTTCCTATTCTCTCCAAGCTGTCAGGAAATTCGACCTGCTTTAAATTTTCATAATCATCAAATACATCGTCTGCAATTACTTTGGTGGTATCTTTAATCTTAATATACTCTTTTTCTTCCTTACTGTATATCAATACCTTTCCCATGTATGCACAACCATATTCATCAATATCTGTTTTTTTAAGAACATCCGTTCCCGAAAAAGCATCTTCCCCCACAGCTTTTATCCCTTCCGGTATATTTATATCTGATAAGCTGCTGCAATTATTAAAGGCAAGTTCATCTATTTTTTCAAGGCTCTCCGGCAATTTTATCTTTTTAAGTTTCTCACAACCCTCAAAAGCACTTTTATTTATTTCAATTATATTTCCTAAAAAGGAAACCTCCTCTAAAGAATTGCAATCTAAAAATACTTCAGGATAAACAGCAGCCACAGTCTTGGGAATTTCTATACTCTTTAATGAACTGCAATTATTAAATGCCCCTGTATGTATTATTTCCAAATTATCAGGTAATTTCATATACTCTATTTTTACACAATTATCAAAAGCATGAATATCTATTTTTTTAACAGTTTCCGGTATAACAATACTTTCCAGATTAATGCAATTATAAAATGCTCTTTCGCCTATGATTGTGACTCCTTCCGGTATAATAATACTTTTCAGATTAATACAATCATAAAATGCTCTATCACCTATAGCTGTGACTCCCTCCGGTATTTCCACTTTTGTAATACTTTTTCTTTTTTCCAAAAGACCGTCTTTTATCCCCAGAAAAACCTTATCTTCTATAAGCTGCTTACATTTTAAATTACTCAGAAAGAAACATAAAAATATGATAATTACTATACCTGTTATAGTAATTGCATATATTTTAGCGTTTTTATTTTTTTGATTCACAGTTATCCTCCCCTCCGATTCGTCTTTATCTAAAAAATCCTAATAATATATAACTTCAGGGTATACCTTCTCAAAATTAAGCCTTTTTTCGATTATTCTAAAATCATTTTTTATACTTGAAGGTGCTTCTATTCGCTTTAGATTATTACATATAAAAAGGGATGAGCTGTCTATATACTTTATACTTTCAGGAAATCTTATTTCTTCCAGGCTTTTACAATATGAAAAAGCCATATAATTTATCTCTTCCAATTTTGACGGTAAGCTTATCTCTCTTAAATTAGAGCAACCTGAAAATACTTCCATATTTAATTCTTTAATATCGCATCCTTTTCTAAATACAATCTTTTCCAAAGAGCTACAGTCTTTAAAGGCTTGAGCACCCAGATATTTTGTATTTTCAGGAATCTCTATTTCTTTAAGACTTGTACATTCTTTAAAAGCTCCGACATAAATTATCTTGATATTACTTTCTTCTTCAAATATACATTCTTTTAAATTTTTACATCCGTTAAAAGCTTCCATACCTATCATTTCCACGCTTTTGGGGATATCTATCTTTTCCAATCTGTCGGAATTTAAAAACGCCTCACCACTTATGCTTTTTGTTCCTTCCCTGACCTTGACATGGCTTTCTCCCTGCACATAATCAAAGAGTATATTTTGAAAATACTTACAGCCATATTCATCTTTTTCCAAATGCTCAAGCCAATATGTATTTTCAAATGCTCCTGCATCTATTATATCAGGAGTCTTTTCCATATCCACATTCGATAAATTTCTGCAATTGGCAAATGCCTCGCTTCCTATACTCTTTACCTTTACAGGTATAATCAAGTTTTCTATATTACATTCAAAAAATGCATTGCTTTCAATATATTCTAAATTCTTAGGCAGATTTATATTTTTAAGACTTTTACAGTTTACAAAAGCTCCGTTTCCTATAATGATAATACTTTCAGGCAATTCAACCGTATGTAAATCAGGCAAATCGGCACAGGCTTTACTTGCAATCACTCTTGTTCCCTCTCTTACCCTTATCTCACTGCCTTTATTCTCATATTTTATCAGAGCATCACCTATATATATGCCGTCCTCATCTTCCCACAGACCTCTCTCATAATACTTTGTACCTTCAAATGCACCTTCTCTGATATATTTTATACCCTTGGACATTTCTATATTTGAAAGGTTCTTACAATCTTTAAAAGCAAAGTCATTTATATCCTCCACAGAATCCGGAATTTTTATGCTCTGCATTTTCCCACAGCCCAAAAAAGCCTCACTGCCTATATTTTTTAGACCCTCATTCAGTTCTACCGACTCCAAATTTTTACAGTTTAAAAAGGTTGATCCACCAATCTCCTCCACTCCGGCAGGGATATTTATTTTTTCCAAAGCCGTACAATCACTAAATGCTCCCATCCCCAGTTTTTCCAAACTATCCGGTAATTCTACACTTTTTAATTGGTAACATCCGGAAAATGCTGATGATTCGATATCTTTCACATTTCCGGGTATTTTAATATGCTCAAGTTTTCTACAGCCCATAAATGCAAGTTCTCCAATACTTTCAAGTGTATCCGGCAATTCCACAACTTCCAGATTTTCACATCCTACAAGGGAATATGCAGATATTGATTTAACCCCGGCAGGTACAATCAGCTCCTTCATGCTGAACTTGCTCTCAAATATTCCTTCCTCAACACCATAGAATATATTATCCTCTATAATCAGTTTTCTTTTTGCATGAGTAATTACATACAATGCAATAAACACAATCAATAATATTAAAATAATCAGCCTGATTTTTCTCCCTTTGCTCATACACAAATTTCCCCTTTATTTTACTTCACCACCTTAACAGCTTCATATAAATAATCTCTGTTAGTAAACAAATCCCATATACTTATGGCCCTATTCTCAAATAGAGTTTTTTCTGTCCCGTCTTCTCTTTCATATATTATTTTCCCCTTAAACTCCGAATCGTCATAATCCATGTATTTAAGAACATACAGATAATATGTACCGTCCTCTGTTGTTTTATACATATATTTTATAAGTTCATCTAAATTGTTTACTTCTTTAAACTCTTCCAGTCCTTCGGCTTCAGATATGGTTTGCGGTGATGTAAGCTTACCGTTTTTATCTCTTTTACACACTCTCAGATGCTTCATATTATCATTAAAAAAATCTATAAACTTCTGTGTATTTTCATCTTCTACAATCTTATATCTATATAGAATCCTACTTTGCCCGTAAATGTAATCTGAAATGTCCCGTTCAACCGCATATGACTTATCATTATCCGTGTATACATCATGAACCTTTCCTCTCTTATCAATACACTCAAGGTCTGCTCTTAATAAATCTGCCAGCATTGCAATAATTCCCGCTTCAACACGATATTTCTCCGCTCTGTTTATTCTTCTGTCATTTAGATATTCTGCAATATCCATTGATGAGAAAAGTAATGTTAGTACAAATGTTATTATTATAATAACTTTAAGCTTCTTTTTTTCCGTTATTCTTATCTCACTGTCCATATTCACACCTCAAAATAAAATCAAACTGCTAAAGACAAATATTTTTATTCTTCCATCGCTTTATCTATCTCTTCAAATGAATTTACCGGCAGT
>ERZ773014.2092-NODE-2092-length-11938-cov-18.826391_pt1 | contig 11938 bp, 10 predicted proteins | sample MGYA00580841_ERZ773014 | MGnify/ENA primary metagenome ERZ773014 (study PRJEB29015, sample SAMEA2737989) | human oral metagenome | biome: human oral; feature: human-associated habitat; material: dental | place: China | collected 2067 ...
ACGAGAGCACAATCGTTATGAGCATCAGTGCCGCCATCAATGCACGCTCGTCATTGCCCGATTTTTTGACGACGGCGATGCCGATTTTTTGCGCGAGTCCCGTCTGGAACATCGCCGCGCCGATGATGAACATACCGGCAAAGAGGACAACCGTGGAGTTGGATAACCCCGAGAAAACCTGTGCGGGGGTGAGCACACCCAAGAGTCCGAGCGCGATCGCCGCCCCCATTGCCGTAACGGCGAGCGGGATAATCTCGGTCGCGAAGAGGAACGCCGCGACGGCGAGCACACCCAATGTCAGCATTGCTGCATCCATGAATACATCTCCTATTCATACAGTTCGTTCGGAATCGCTGCGGGTATCAACGACTCCAATAGTTTCCGTAATATGCTTTGGAAACTTTCTTTCGACGAATTCTTATAATTCTCTCTCTCTTTGTATTTTCCTTCTGAAAATTGGGTAAAAGGTCATGAAACTTTCGCATTGAAGTCATAAATACCGGTTATTTTGTATGAACACTCATATATTGTTTGGATTATTTTCATCAAAAAACATTCAAGAGAGGGGGATTTTCGTCTAATTTCTTGAAGGCGTTCACGGCGAGGAGTTATGGTTGAATTTTTTCAAACCGCCATTCCTGCGCCGCGTCAGGATATTTCTCGCGGTCAACGGCACTCAGGAACATCGCGAGCGGGCGCGCATAGATGCCGTATGTACCGTAGAGTGCCTGATAGATGACGAGCAGCTCACCCGTCTCCGTGTGCTCTGCCACGGTCTCGATGCGATAGAGATTGCCCTTGAAGTGCCGCCAGATCTCGCCGTGCTGTGGTGTTTCGCGTGTCATAGTGTCTCCTTTGATTATCCTTTGTTATACGTGTTCGGCTATATAATTATAGAAAGTTATCGCGCCTCTGTCAAAAGTCCTTTTTTGTATGATTTGCAGATGAGAACGGGGGAAAAGTCTTTTATTATCGGCAGAATTCGTGTAAAATTAGGAAAAGAAGAATAATGGAGCAGACGCTTAGGGAAGCACTGATAAATTCAGCACCGCCATCTTGACGCATCTTTTTTGCCCGCACTTCGTCGGCAAATCCTCCACATAGCTTTGGCTATGCGTCCGGTTTGCCTCCTTGTTCGGACGAAAAAATCTACGCCAATCTGACGGACTTCATTTTATCAGCGATTCCCTATTTCCCACACGATAAGGAGGATGCTGCGATGAAACATACGGTAACATTGTCAAACGGGGGGACGGTTCCCGCGCTCGGACAGGGAACGTGGTATCTCGGCGACTCGGCGGAGACGCACGCACGCGAGGTGGAGGCGCTGCGCGCAGGAATCGAGGCGGGGATGACACTGCTCGACACGGCGGAGAACTACGGCAACGGACGCTCGGAAACCCTCGTCGGTGAGGCAATCCGTCCGTATGACCGCACGAAGCTTTTCCTCGTGTCGAAGGTCATGCCGTCGAATGCGTACGGCACGCGGCTCATGACCTCGCTTGACCGCAGTCTTTCCCACCTCGGGACGGACTACCTCGACCTCTATCTCTACCATTGGCGCGGGGAGCGGCCGCTTGCGGAGATGGTCGCGGCGATGGAGGAGGCGCGTGCGTCGGGCAAGATCCGTGCGTGGGGTGTGTCGAATCTCGACACCGCCGATATGGAGGAGCTGTGGGCGGTCGATGGCGGCACGAACTGCGCTGTGAATCAGGTGCTCTACCACATGGGCTCGCGCGGGATCGACTACAGCCTCCTCCCGTGGATGCGTACGCACGGCGTTGCACTGATGGCGTACTGTCCGCTCGCACAGGTGGGGCGGCTCGGCTGCGACCTCCTCGGGAGCTCTGTGCTCAGAGAGCTTGCGGCGAAGTACGGCGCGACGCCGGCGCAGATCGCACTCGCGTGGGCATGTCGCGACGGGAATACGATTGCCATTCCGCGCACGGGGCGGCGGGAGCACGCCGTCAGCAATGCGGGCGCGGATGCGTTTGACCTCACGGCGGAGGACTGCGCCGCGATTGACCGCGCCTTCCCGCCGCCGATGCGGAAAGAGCCGCTGCATATCGAGTAATGAGATGCGGGGATGCATTTGCATATAAAAGGAAATTCCTGCAATGCTCCAAGGAAAACCCTAGTGGAGCAAGCGCATGATCGCTTGCGCAACGAGGCGTTTTCGTGGAGCTTGCAGGCAAAATATGGACTGCCGACAGGAGGAAATATGATGAAGATTGTGGTACTCGACGGCTATGCGGAGAATCCGGGCGATATCAGCTGGTCGCCCCTTGCGGAACTCGGTGATTTGACGGTCTATGACCGCACCGCCCTCACGGAGTCGCCGCTGATCGCGGAGCGCATCGGTGATGCGGAGATCGCCGTGACGAACAAGACCCCGATCACACGCTCCGTCATGGACGCATGCCCAAACCTCCGTGCCATCGCCGTACTCGCGACGGGCTATAACATTGTCGATACGGCGTATGCGCGTGAGAAAAACATCCCCGTTATGAACGTGCCTGTCTACGGCACAGACAACGTCGCGCAATATGCGATTGCCCTGCTGCTGGAGGCGTGTTCGCAGGTCGGACATCACGACCGATCGGTACACGCGGGAGATTGGACGCGGAGCATTGACTTCTGCTATCGGCAGAAACCCCTCATCGAGGTCAGCGGCAAGACGGCGGGCATCATCGGCTTCGGACGCATCGGTCAGGCGGTCGCCCGCATCCTGCGTGCAATGAATGTCCGGGTGCTCGCCTACAGCAGAACGGAACGCGCGGAGGGGCGCACGCTTGCGGACTATGTGCCGCTCGATGAGCTCCTGGCACAGTCGGACTTCATCTTCCTGCACTGCCCACTCTTCCCTGCGACGGAGGGCATCATCAACGCGGCGAACATCGCGAAGATGAAGGACGGCGTCATCCTCATCAACAACAGCCGTGGGCAGCTCGTTGTGGAGGCGGATCTCGCTGCGGCGCTCGCACGCGGGAAGGTGGCATGTGCGGCGCTCGATGTGGTATCCACCGAGCCGATCAAGGCGGATAACGTCCTCCTCACGGCGCCGAACTGCATCATCACGCCGCACATCTCGTGGGCGACGAAGGAAGCGCGCGTGCGTATCATGCAGATGACGGCGGACAACGTGCGCGCGTTTATGGCGGGAACGCCGACGAATGTCGTGAACTGAGACGCGTCACCACAGGAGAAAGGGACTGCGTTCCGGAGCTGAGACTTCGGAGCGCAGCCCCTTGTTGACACAGACAGGGCGAAGAGATGGTGAAAGCCTGAATTTATCAGGGTTCCCCAAATGAAAAGCCTGCCCGTCACAAACGGGGAAGGATCACCTCGAAATATTCCTCCGCAGCCACGCAGATATCCCACTGCGCTTCCGAACGCAATTGGAGGCAGATGCAGCTGATTTCCCTGCCGTCATAGGAAATGAACAGGGTGTAGCCGTCGTCATACGGCAGGAAATACGTGCACGCGAAGAAAAATTCTTCACCTGCCGCATAACAGTGCCCATTATAGTCCGTGAACGCCCGCCGTATGCGGACACGGTCGCCCGCCTGCATAGGACCGAATGAGAACGATTGATTGACGGCAGAGGGCACCGTACGGTAAAAATCATACGGGGTCAGCGTCCGTCGCAGCGCGGCGATCCGTTCCTCTTTGCGTCTGCGTTTTCTGTTCTCCCTCCATGTCATCCCGTATGCGCACAATCCAAAGAGCGCCGCAAGCACACCTGCCGCCGCGAGAAAGTAGAGAAACGGAGTCATGCGATTCCCCTTTCCGCCTGTTATGACATATTCCGATCAAAAAGAGCCGCTCTATGCGGCTCTTTTTGATGCAGAAACGGAAGTATTGTTATCCCACAATCCAGACGACGAAGTAGATCGCGAGCGGGATCGTTACGCAGAAGATGCCGATGAAGTCGATGTAGACACCGGTCTTGATCATCTTTGTGATCGGGATGTAGCCGGATGCGTAGACGATGGCGTTCGGCGGCGTCGACACCGGCAGCATGAAGCCGAGCGAGGACGACAGGGCGATACCGACGGCGACGTGCACGGGGCTGAAGCCCGCCGCGATCGCAGCCGTGATGCCGAGAGGACCGATCATGTTCGTTGCAGCCGTGTGACTCGTCAGCTCGGAGAGCAGCAGAGACATCACGCAGAAGATCGCGACGAGGGCGAACTCGGACGGATCACCGCCGAGCATACCGACGATCTTGTCGCCGACCCACTGCGAGAGCCCGGTCTTATACATCATACCGCCCATTGCAAGACCGCCGCCGAAGAGGATGAGCGTGCCCCACTCAACGCCCTGCACCGCTGCCTTCCACTCGAGCGTGAACTGGCGCTCCTTGAAATTGATCGGCATGAGGAAGAGGAGCAGCGCACCCACCATTGCTGCGACCGCCTCGGGGAAGAGGAGGTTATACATCTTGAGGATCGGCGCGGTGCTACCGAGCGTCATGGAGAGAATGCCCGGGAAGACCCAGAGGAAGACCGCGACGAGGAAGCAGACGAGCGTGTTCTTCTGCGCGCGTGTCCAGCCGCCGAGCTCCGCGACGCGGGCGCGGATGAACTCCTCGGCACCGTCGATGCGCTCCACATCGGGCGGGAACATACGGATGAGGATAAAGTAGGTGATGACGAAGTAGACGACCATCGCGATAAAGCCCCATGTCATCCACTGGAAGAACGAGATGTGGATGTTCGCCATCTGGTCGAGGAAGCCGAGCATGATGATGTTCGGCGGGGTGCCGATCGGGGTGAGAACACCGCCGATGGAACACGAATACGCGGTCATGAGCATCAGACCCGTCGCGTATTTATAGTCGTGCAGGTCGATCTCCTTGCCGTTGGCTGCCATCATCTCCTTGATGGCGCCGAGGAGTCCGAGTGCGATCGGGAACATCATCGCGGCGGTTGCCGTGTTGCTGACCCAGCCGGAGCAGAGCGCTGCGGCAAGACCGATCGCGAGGAAGATGCGGCGTGGATTCGAGCCGACCCACTTGCGCGCGAGCAGCCAGTAGGCGAACCGTTTGTCCAGCCCGTGTTCCATCATCGCCTTCGCGAGGATGAAGCCGCCCATGAAGAGGAAGATCATCGGATTTGCAAAGGCGGCGTACGCGTCCTTTGCCGTGACGACACCGGTGACGACGGCGAGCGTCGGTCCGATCAGGGAGGTAACGGGAATGGGCACCGGTTCGGTGATCCACCAGAGAGCGACGAGAACCATGATGGCGAGCAGTTTGTGTGATGCGACCGTCAGTCCTTCGATGGGTGTCAGGAATACCAACAGGGCAAGGATTGGTGCTCCGAACAGTCCCACCAGACGTCGTGTCCGATCAAACTTTTGCTCCGCCTCATGGATTCTTTGGGCTTCTTTGCTTTGATCAGCACTCATTTTTTCAGCCTCCTTATACATTTACGTAATGATTTCTTTGCCCGATTATTATTATACGAAATTTCCAAGCCTTTTGGCAACTGTTTTCTTTCGGATAGATTAACTTTTTTTTTCTACATTTTCTGCTATAATAAGGGAGTGAATTTATGCAGAGGTTACGCATATGATTCGTGCGATGCTCCTAAGCAAACCCTAGTGGAGCAAGCGGGGAAAGTTACTGACCTGTCCAAGAAGCAAGCCCATAGGGCGTAGCTGATTGGGAAACAGGTCGTATGGGAAAACGTCCCAAGAACACAAGCGTCAGCGATGTGTGATTGGATGACGTTGACCGCTCACGTTCTGCCCCCTGCGGATTTCTTTCGTTCAAGCGCAGCGCGTTTAAGAAGTCCGCAGGTATTTAGGCAGATAAGTGTACGACCGTTTACGCAGCGTATACATGACAAACACACAGAAAAAGCCCCTCTCTCAAACGAGAAGGGCTGTGCCGATTTCCCCGTCTTACTTCGCGCAGGGCTGATTGCCCACCGTGCAGGAAGTCTTGCAGGCAGACTGGCAGGATGCCTGACATTCGCCGCAGCCGCCCGTGTAGAGCGTGGACTGCATCGTCGGCTTGTTGACCGTCTTGATGTGCTTCATCCTTCATACCTCCTCAATCCGTCGTTCCGAATTTATTCTATCGCATCATTCTTGATTATGCAAGTGATTTTTACGCTCCGACCCACTCCGCATCCACGCGCTGAATATCTGCGCCGAGTGCCACGAGCTTCGCCACGAGATCATCATACCCGCGGTCGATGTGATGGATATAGCCGACACGCGTCTCATCCGACGCGACCAGCCCTGCAAGCACCATCGCCGCACCCGCACGCAGATCCGTCGCACGCACCGGTGCACCGCTGAGCGACGTGCCGCCCTCAACCGTTGCTGTCCGTCCGTCCACACGGATCCGTGCACCCATGCGCACAAGCTCATCGACGTGCATAAAACGGTTTTCAAACACCGTCTCCGTCACGACGCTCGTCCCCTCGGCAACGGCGAGCATCGCCATGAACTGCGCCTGCATATCCGTTGGGAATCCCGGATACGGCATCGTCTTGAGATCAATCGCCTTCATCGGGCAGTCAGCAAAAACGCGTACGCCTGCAATATCCTCCTCAATCTGCGCACCAGCCTCTTTCAACTTTGCAATCACAGGCTTCAGATGCTCACTGATGGCATTCTCGATGAACACGTCGCCGCGCGTCATTGCCGCCGCAACCATATAGGTCCCCGCCTCGATACGGTCAGGGATAATCGTATAGGCTGCCGCGCGCAGCTCCGGCACGCCATCGATCTTGATGCGGTTCGTCCCCGCACCGCGGATGCGCGCCCCCATCACATTGAGATAGTTTGCGAGATCGACGATCTCCGGCTCGAGCGCAGGATTTTCGAGAATTGTCTGCCCTTCGGCACAGGAAGCCGCCATCATCACATTCTCCGTCGCCCCGACACTCGGAAAGTCGAAGTAGATGCGAGCCCCCTTCAGCCCATGCGGCGCACGTGCATGAATTGCCCCCTGGGTGATCCCGATCTCCGCCCCCAGTGCCTCAAACCCCTTGAGATGCAGATCGATGGGGCGCGTTCCGATGGCACAGCCGCCCGGCAGGGAAATCTCCGCGTGTCCCTCACGAGCAAGCAGGGGCCCCATGATGAGAAACGACGCGCGCATTTTGCGGACAAGATCATAGGGAGCGACTGCCGTCCCGATATGTGATGCATCGATGACCAGGCGATGCTCTTCCGGCGTATAGTCCGCCGTCACGCCGAGGGCACGCAGCACCGCCGTGATCGTATAGACATCCTCTAGTGCCGGCACATCATCCAGTACGCTCCTGCCGTTCGTGCCGAGGAGCGTCCCCGCAATAATGGGAAGCACTGCATTCTTCGCCCCACCGATCTTCACGCGGCCGTGCAGAGGATGTCCCCCGTGAATGACCAGTTGTTCCATTCTCCCTTATCCTCCTCGGCCTATTTTTCTACCTTCAATGCCGCGTGGATCACATTCTCGATCACATACGGTGCATAGAACTTCTCTCTCTTATCCTTCTTCGGGTCGCCAAGCAATGTCACATGCTTCGGCTCCTCACGCGCTGCCGCGCGCGCCGATGCTTCCGCCGCCGCACGCATCCGTTTCTTCATTTCCTTCTCCGAGGATGGTGCAGAGGCAGCTCCGGGCGCGATAATGATCTCGTTGTTCTGTCCCTGGTCGGCAAGCTCACGCAGCTTATCTGCCGTCGACTTGAACTTCTCCTCGTCGTCAGGGATCTCGAGGCCCGCCTGCGCGAGGAGCGCCAGCGGATTCACAGGAACAAAGCCGCCGCCGCGGATATCGAGGTTCAGCGGCCCCACCGGCTGCGCCTTCGGCACGCGATAGGGGATCGACAATGTCTCCTCCGGCTTGCGGTAGGGGCGGATCTTCGTCTTGAACATCACCGTTTCCCCTGGTTTTACCACTGTCTTATCCGGTATTGCCGAAATGAGGACTGCCGTCTGACGTCCGCCCGTGAGCTCCACATCCACATCCAAATCGAGGATGTCGGACTCCTCCTGCGGATTGGTCACAATCGTATTCATCGCCTGCAGCAGTTCCGTCACGGCGACCTGACCGACATCCGCTGCACTGTAGTACATATTGCGCCGCTCAAAACGTCCGCCTTCATAGGCATTTGTACGGATCGCGAAGCGGATACGCGCCGTGCTGCCGGCAAGGGAGTCCGACACACGGCTCATCGCCGCATAGGCAATGCTGCCGGAAAGTACGGGGAGGAAGTCCTCATCGTAAGCAATCTGTGCACCGAATGTCTCCTCCGTGCCGAGCGTATCGTCCTTCACATGAATACGTACGGGAACCGCTGTTGGGAACGTCCCAAGAATCCCCGCAATGCCCGTCTCACGATCCTGATTGATGCGTCCGATCACACTGCCGATGTTCGCGATCTTCACGCCGTTGCTCTGTCCTGCGATCGTACCGACCACATCGGCATCCGTCATGAAGTAGTTGACGTTTCCCTTGTGCATAAAGGAGTGCCCAAACGCCAGCACCTTCTTGCCGTCGACTGCCGTCACCGTTCCCGTAGCGCCGATGCTGAAATCCCCATAGACGAGCGCGACACCAACCGGCTGCCCGCCCGTGAGCGCTGCATCATAGCGCGTGGGAAGCGGTGCATTGCCGCCTGCCGTGCCCAGCGGAAAGAACGTACTGCCGGAGGGCATATTCTCCCGCAGATAGCGCAGCCCCTCTGAGCCAAACCCACTTGTGAAGAAGATTGACTTCTCCTCCATGTGCTGCGTTTTCCTCTCCTTTTGGGCCGTTGTGTCATCTGCCGCAGAAGCATCTGTCGTCTCCGCTGATTTTTCTCGAGACGTATCGGCATCCGCCGCAGGAGGCTCTTCGGCCTTCTGTTCACCGCGCAGGGCAGCGAGTGTATCGCGCCACTCTGCCTCACGCTCAGCATGCGTCATCTTTCGGACTTTTTTCTCGCGCTCACGCAGTTCATCCTTTTCCTTTGCCTTCTTGCGTTCCTCGACAGCGCGTACCACGTCCACCGTATCGATACGCGTCTTATTCTTCGTGTCCGGCATCGTCCAGAGTGGTATCATATCCTCAATCGGCGTAATGAAAAAGGTATATGGACTGAGATCTTTCAACCCCGCTGCGAGTGCCCCCACGAGGCGGCCGTCCACATAGACCGGACTGCCGCTCATCCCTTGGAGCACCCCGCCCACATGCTCAATAAAATTGCCGCTCGTCCGCGCCATAATCATCCGCTGAGAGCCTTTTCCGCCCTCCATCTGACCGATGATCTCCACAGGGAACGACCGCACCTCCCCCGTCGTATCGAGCACGGTATACGCCGTCCCCTGCATCCCATCCGTCACCTCCGTGTACGGGAGAATCGGCGGCATCGCAAAAGAGTGCGGCGTGCAGCATTGTACCGCCAATGCCAAAAGTGATGCTGCCGCAAGGCGCTTCCAGTTATATCGCAAAATGTCACCTCAAAAAATATATTACAACAGAGTTTATCTGCTCTATTGTAGCACACACACAAAGATTTCGCCAGTTTTTTCGCTGGCTCCGCCGCCGTCAGTCGCGCCGGCTGCACCTCTCACAGCGCAAAGCCTCTTGACGGCGGCGCTGCGTTTATCAGCGCCGCCCCCAAGCATCAGGACCAGGCCCGCTCCCAACGGAAGGAGCAGTGGTATGCTGAAACGTCAAGAGCGATGTGCAGCCGACCGTTCCCGAGATCAACAGAGGGCATCTTATGCAGAAGAGCTCCAATCGTCTGCCCCGTGCAGTGAGCCTTGGAGATACGTGCCGCCGTTTCACGGTGCTCCATCTCCAGCACTTCCCCTGTCGAGCTCTCCGCCAAAGGGCTTCCAACGCGCAAAACCGATGCCGTGGGGCATGGGGATGGAACACAATCCAAAAGTTTGATGAAAACAGGGCGGCGCTGCGAAACATTTCACAGCGCCGCCCCTTGTTTATTTATGAGCAGACCAAAGATCACGTCTCTCCGAGTGCGTGCTCCAACTCTTCAAGCGTCTGCTGTTTGCTCTCACGTCCGAGAAGAATAACAGTTCCCGCAATGACGGCAAAGACCGCCGCGAACATCATAAAAATGCCGCTCATCGGAAATGCATTGGCGAGCATCACGCCGACGAGCATCGGCGCAATCATACCGCCGATACGGCCGAATCCTGCCGCCCAGCCGCTGCCAAGCGCGCGCATCGCCGTCGGGTACTGCTCGGGTGTATAGGTATAGATGACGCCCCACGCGCCGAGATTGAAGAAGCTCATCGCCGCGCCCCAGCCAAGGAGGGCAGTGACATCACCTGCATTGCCGAAGAAATAGCTGCATACGCCGCTGAGAAGGAGGAAGAGCCCGAGCGTATAGCGGCGGCCGATCACATCCACGAGGTAGGCCGCCGCATAGTAGCCCGGCAGCTGAGCGACCGTCATAATGAGGACATACTCGAACGTCTTGACAATGGCAAAGCCCTGCGCATAGACCATCGACGGCAGCCACATAAAGATGCCGTAGTAACTGAACACAATACCGAACCATGCGAGCCAGAGCATCACCGTGCGGCGGCGCATTCCCTTCGCCCAGAGCGCAGAAAATCCCGGTGTCTCCACCTGCTCCGCCTGCATACGGTGCGGGGCAAGCTGATCGAGGAAGGGACGCTCCGGCATATGGAGCTGGCGCTCGATATCGCGCACAATCGCCTTCGCCTCGTCCACACGCCCCTTGGCGAGGAGATAACGGATCGACTCCGGCATGTGCAGGCGCAGGAGGAACACATAGAGCGCGGGCAGGGCACCGATAAAGAACGCCGCCTGCCAGCCAAAGACAGGGATGAGAAGATAGGCGATGCATGCCGCCGCAAGCCAGCCAAGCCCCCAGAAACTCTCAAGGAGCACAATGAAGCGTCCGCGCAGGCGTGCCGGTGCATACTCGCTCATCAGCGTCGCTGCGACGGGCAGCTCTCCGCCCAGGCCGAAGCCGACAAGGAAGCGAAACACGAGCAGCGACTCATAACTCCACGCAACGGCACAGAGCCCCGTTGAGATACTATAGAGGAGAACCGTGATCGTAAACACCCGCTTGCGGCCGATGCGGTCGGCAATCGTCCCCGCGAGCACCGCTCCAAGCGCCATGCCGATCAGCCCAATCGAGCCGATCCATCCCACCTGTGCCGGCGTGAGACTCCACTCGCGCGCCAGTACCGGCAGGACGAAGGCGATCAGCCCCGTGTCCATCGCATCAAACAGCCAGCCAAGCCCCGTGACAACAAGCAGTTTGTACTGGAATCTGCCGAGCGGCAGATTTTCCAGACGATCCAGAATCATGAAGGTACCTCCCGAAGAAATCATGGATTTCTTTCACTGCATTGAAAAAGATAGCTGTCACATATTATAGTCAAAGTATACTGACGATACAAGGATATTTTAGGATTTTTCCTCAGAATCTTCCTTTTTTCCACTCATAAAAAGACCGTAGCCCGCTGTGCCGAATCCAATGCCGACAAAGAGATAAGCGACCGTGCTGTAAACAACATCCTTTTTGTTATTGGCGGAAATCGCCGCCGCCGCTTCCTGAGCATTCGAGGCTTCCCGTGCCAGCTCCAGGTTCTCAGCCATCGGGTCGGGGGAGAGATGCAGCAGCAGCAATCCGATGCCAAGGGAAATCAGCCCAAACAGAATTACCGCGAGTTTTTTCTTCATCATATACCTCCACAAAACAAAAGGGACTCGTGAATCATCACGAATCCCTCGTTCTTGCGGCAACTACCTACTCTCCCACGTCGTCTCCAACGAAGTACCCTCGGCCTGTGGACGCTTAACTGCTGTGTTCGGAATGGGAACAGGTGGTACCGTCCAGGCATCATCACCGCATTACTGACTTGTCCAAGAGCAAAGCCCGCAGGGCGCATGCGATTGGGTAACAAGTCGTATGGGAAAGTGTCCCAAGAGTCAAGTCCAAAG
>ERZ773014.2094-NODE-2094-length-11928-cov-3.505517_pt1 | contig 11928 bp, 9 predicted proteins | sample MGYA00580841_ERZ773014 | MGnify/ENA primary metagenome ERZ773014 (study PRJEB29015, sample SAMEA2737989) | human oral metagenome | biome: human oral; feature: human-associated habitat; material: dental | place: China | collected 2067 ...
TCAATAATATACACAACTATAAAATGCTTGCGTTTTTACGAACCAAGAACAAGTTGGATGATTTCGTTGACATTCTCGCGAGGTTACCCCCACATTTTAAAAAACATCAAAACTAACAATTTAAAACTTTTACCGTAAGAATAATTACAATCCAATTTTCAGCCATAGCTTATACACTATCTTTATAAAAGGTGCTATCAAAGATTTAAATAACGGGCTAAAACGGTTTTTAAAAGAAAAGTAACAAGGGCGTAAATGCGCCAAAAACAAATATTTTTCGTTATAACATAAGATATATTAAAAAAAGAAATGGTACTTTTGCAGAGTATTAGAACTGTTTTACCAGAGGCATTATTGTGGAGAAAACCATTGATATTGACAAAATTCTTAGAGATAAGATGGGCAACAAAGCACGGCTTGTGCCCTCTCCGCTGGTAAGATGGTTAAAACACATTGTGCATCAAAACAAGGTAAACAGCTTTTTGTGGGAACATCGAGAGCTTACCGGAGTGGCGTGGCTTGAGGCTTGTTTGCGCTATCTGGATATAACACTTGATGTGCAGGGGATGGAAAATCTGCCCGCTAAAGACGATGGAAAACTTTATACCTTTGTGTCTAATCATCCGCTCGGCGGCATTGATGGCGTGGCCTTGGGCACGATTATAGGTCGTCATTATGATGGAAACTTTCGCTATCTGGTTAACGACCTACTGATGAACCTACCGGGACTGACACCGCTTTGCATCCCTATTAACAAGACAGGAGGCCAAAGCAGAGGCTTTCCGGCCATGGTTGAGGCGGGCTTTAACAGCCAAATGCATATGCTGATGTTTCCTGCAGGACTGTGCAGCAGAAAGATAAAGGGAAAAATACACGACATTGCATGGACTAAAACGTTTATAACCAAAAGCGTGGAAAGCCAACGCGACGTGGTACCGATACATTTCGGGGGTAGCAACTCAAACTTTTTTTACACCCTTGCCAACGTTTGTAAGCGTCTGGGTATTAAGTTTAACATTGCTATGTTGTTTCTTGTCGACGAGATGTATAAAAACACACACCAAACATTTCGTGTATCGATAGGCAGGCCGATATCATGGCAAACCTTCGACAAAACAAAAACACCCAAAGAATGGGCACAATATGTGGAAGACAAAGTGTACGAGTTGTAACGCTCGCTACTGCTCAATAACGAAGAGAAAGCGATAACCGAAAACCGAATAAGGAGAAAGAAGATGGAAGAAGAAATTATCCGGCCGATAGCAAAAGAGGTGCTGAAAAGTGAGCTGACGCCGGAAAAACAACTCCGAATGACTAATAAAAGCCATAACGAAATTTATATCATTACGGCTCAAGACTCGCCCAATGTCATGAAAGAGATTGGCAGACTGCGCGAAATTGCATTCAGAAATGCAGGCGGAGGAACGGGAAAGTCGATGGATATTGACGATTTTGTTATGATGGAAGGCGGTTACAAGCAGCTGATTGTATGGAATCCGGATGCTGAAGAGATTATCGGTGGGTATCGCTATCTTTATGGTACAGATTGGAAAATGAATGACAACGGACAGCCTCTGCTAGCCACAAGTCATATGTTTAAATTCTCAGAGAAGTTTCTTACAGATTATATGCCCTACACGGTAGAGCTTGGACGTTCGTTCGTTTCGGTAGAATATCAAAGCATTCGCAAAGGGGCGAAGAGTATTTTTGCCTTAGATAATCTTTGGGACGGACTGGGAGCACTGACTGTTATCAACCCTAATCTGAAATATTTTTTCGGAAAAATGACGATGTATCCTTCTTATATCCGTCGCGGAAGGGATATGATTCTTTACTTCTTAAAGAAACATTTTGATGACAAAGATAACCTGATAACCCCCATGAAACCACTGATTATAGAAACAGACCCGAAAGAATTAGAGGCGTTATTCTGTAAAAAAGATTTCAAAGAGGATTATAAGATACTGAACAGAGAGATTCGTGCCTTAGGTTACAACATTCCGCCACTGGTCAATGCCTATATGGGTTTGAGTCCAACGATGAAACTTTTCGGTACAGCTATTAACTATGGATTTGGCGAAGTAGAAGAAACGGGCATACTGATTGCCATCGATGAAATTTTGGAAGAGAAACGCGTGCGCCACATCGACAGTTTTATTAAAGATCATCGCGAAACCTTAGAGATTACAACCGGTATCAATAACATTATATATAAGGTGTGATAGAGGGATTAGAGATTATTGATTAGAGATTAGGGTTTATTTGTGGGGAAAGATAGAAGCATAACAAGTAAGAACAAAGTTAAAAAGTAAGAGCCTAAAACTGGCAGGTAGAAATAAAGAATGAAAAGAAACGGGAAGACCGTTATTTAAGAATTCCCGTATCAGTATCCTTGTTATTCATCGTTCTTTGCATTTGTTTATACTGACGCCCCTTAGTAAATTTCCAGGCAAAATGCAGACTAATCATATTTCCGAAGCTGCTATTGCGATAAAAGGTTTCTTTGTTGAGATAACGGTTAAGAACTTTTGAACTATTCATTATCGGGTTTTTCTGGAATGGATGTTGGCAAAAGAGCCCTATTTCAAAAGCTCCGACACGATAAGAAACGGTGAGGTAGATGGCAGAATAATTGCGGTTGAGGTGCTCGCCCTCGATAAACTCCCAGCCGTTATCGGCATATCCCGTAATTGTCCATTGGTTGAGATATGCCTGAACATTTGCTCCATAATTGTACGATGTATGATAATGCCGGTAATCATCGCCCTGATTGAAAAATCGGTAAATACCTCCAAACACCATTACCGACAGTTTCTCGGGCACCATATCCCAACGGGTGTAATTGTTTACATATAACATATTAATGTTTTGTTGGTTGGTTTTCGAATACAAAAAGCGGTTATCAGCTGTGCGTACATATTTATCCATACTACAATTACTGTTGATGCGGTACTCCATTTTTATGCCGCTGCTGATGCGCGGCTGCTCGAAATCAAGGCTAAAGGTATGCGAGGTGCGTTTGTAAGGTCGCAATTCAGGGTTACCAACCGTCCATTCCATACTGTTTTGACGTATTTCCGCACGGCTGATGTTGGCCATTTGCGACATATGTTCAGACATTTCAAAGCCGTATTTTACATTGAATACCTTCAAAAACGGATAGCTTAGCGTCAGTTTCGGACGCCAAAGCCAGTAGTTATACCGGTTTTCGTCTTGCCGGTAACGCTGATTGCTCACACCTATATCTGCCGTATAGTTGGCACCAAACAGTTTTCCCTTTATCTCTGCAAAGCAATAAACGCTTTCATGGTGCAAATTATCGGTCAGAGAAACATCTTTTTGGTAGCTGTTGCGTGTGTATTTAAGGCCGCCGTTAAAACCAAGCGAAAGCAAAAAAGGTTTTAAACGGTTTTCGTAAATGGCTTCACCAATCAACGAATAACTGTTTCCTGCCACCGAATAAGCATAAGGTGCCCCCTCGTTGTAGCTGCTTTCAAGGTCGGTACGAATGAAAGTGCCCACCATATTGGCTGTAACAGACTGGTGTTTGCCTAAATCTCTAAAGAAATATAGGTCGAGAATTGGCGTAAAGTCCTTATCTTTCTGTTCTGAAAAGGCTTTATAACTCTGCGTAGGTGTCGTAATCTGACACACAGAATTATTGTCCGGCATGCGACTGAAAGCTGTGCTTAACCTTGTTTGAAAGACATAAGAAGCAGAATCTGCAAGGTTATATTTGAGCTGAATGCAATGCCCAAAATATCTGTTTCGCGCCATTTCGTCATTTCTCTGCACAGTATACAACGACCCATCTACAAGTTCGTACCGTGCAGCTTCATCTGTTCTTTCTCCTCGAAAGTCGTTATAGCCAAAATCATAAGTCACCCCGATCTCACTATTATTATGGTTGGCATTATAATAAAAACTGTTGTCACCATTATATGTCGTAACGCTGTTTACTCCATCAAAGCCCAAGACGTATCCGTTTGCAGCCTTTTGTACCCTAATATCTATAACAAAGGCAACGTCGGTACCATATCTTATGCCCGGTTGGGCAATAAAATGGATGCTTTTTACTGCTTTCGGTTCCATCGAAAGCAGTTCTTCTTTTGTTGCAATAATGCCGTTAATGCGTAGTTGAACGGTTCCTTCCTGCCGGATAGATGTCACCGTGCGCAGCGTTTCATCAACTCGGATGCCCGGCAAGGCCAACTTATTGATCAGACTGAAGCCCGAAGTAGAGGCATTTTTCTGTGCATCGGAAGGGAAAATAAGACGCCCATCGGGTTTTAAAACAAACCGTGCAGCTTTTACTTCCACCTCTTTCAGATTGATTTCATCGACTTGCTGGGCCACAATAGGCAAACAGATGCCTAACATAAGTGTAAGTATAATTTTCTTTTTCATCTTTGTGTAATTGAGCTATGGGCACAAAGATAAAAGAGAAAAGAAATGGTTGAGGTGAAAAAAGACTGACAACTGTCTGACAATTTACTTTTTCTGAAAGTATCTTGACAATCGAAAGACAGCTCGTTTATTATTATAGTAGGTGAGCGGTTACTACGTCAATGCATTATTTTGAGCTGATAAAATCGTCCTCGTTGACAACAAATGCGGATGTTGCTTCTGCTTTCTATAACCCGTTTTAGTCTGCGTATCAGCGTGTGAAGCGTTTCGCTGGCATCTTCTTTTTTCGGCCAAAGTGCATCGCATATTTCCTTTTTGCCCAATTGCAGATTATCTTTCTGAACGAATAATTCCATGAGTTGTTGCTGCATAGGCGTTAAGTGTAGGGGCTTACAATGGCTGTCGTAGAAGCAATGACAGTTTTCGACATAGTGTAAGGTACCCAATTGCAGGCTTCCCTCAATGGTTTCTGACGTGTAATGGCGAAAATACAACATCCAGCATACACCCCACAGCATCGCCAAGAACGACAAGCCAAGCGGTAAACGCTGGTTAGATAGCCCCAGAACCGTAACCATAGAACAATTGGCATAGCCTTTACAATGCACGTTTCGACGTTCTGTACGCCATATCATCGTATCACTGCAAATCATATCGCAGGGTTCTCTGCGTTGGCAATACGATAAACTGGCGCGGCTTTTCAGTGCGCTGATACGCAGATGGCTACGATAAATACGAATGGTATCGGGGGTAATCCATCCTTCTGTCCGCTCTTTAAGGGTTTTGTCTAACGCCTGACTGAGGTCACAGACAATGCTTCTTTCTGCCGTTTTGTAATTGCAAAACTCCGAAACTGCCGATGAAAAAAGTAGCATAACAAAAACAACAATTGCTGACCAAGGTTTCATAAGCTATACAATGGGTAGTGATATTCCGTTTATTTTTTGATAAACATCTAATGCAAAAATGTCGGTCATACCGCTAACATAATCGATAACGGCCTGAATACGTGTTTCAAGACTATCGCCCATAATGTCGTACTGACTGCTAAATCGTTGAATAAGCTGTTTGGAGTAATAACGTTCGGGGTTCTCGGCAGCTTCGACAAAGGCCGACATCAGTGTTTCCATTATCTTATAACCACTCAATTCAACATCCAAAACAGGTTTGCTGTTATATATTCTTTGTTTCGACACTTGCGCACAATACTGATAAGCAGCACGCTGATGCGGTGAAATATGATCTATCAAACTACCTTCAAAGGTTCCGTTTAGTATTTGTTGCTCATTCTGAACAAACACATTGACACATTCTCGCTCTAAAAGTCCGATAACACAAGCACGCATATAAACCACCTTTTCATTGATATCCGATACTCCTTCGTCAATAATACGCTGCTTAATTTGCTGTTTTTTCTCCTCATCAAAGAATCCCAGAAGCAGCTCTTCGGTTTCAGCAAAAGTCAATATCTTGAGTTTATGGGCATCTTCTATATCCATTATTTCATAACAAATATCGTCGGCAGCCTCTACAAGATAAACCAACGGATGGCGAACATAGCATAATGGTTCGCCGGGAGCAGATGTCCGAATCAGTCCCAGTTCGTCGGCAATTTTCTGAAAGGTATTCTGTTCAGATGTAAAAAAGCCAAACTTGCCATTCTTTCGCGCATTGCTGCTGGCAAAAGGATATTTAACGATACTGAGAAGCGTGGTATAGGTCATAACAAAACCACCTTCTCTACGCCCGTTAAAGCGATGGGTAAGCAATCGGAAAGCGTTGGCGTTGCCTTCGAAATGCGTAATATCATTCCAAAAATCATTACTTACACGCTCTTTGAGGTGCTTTCCCGCTCCTTCGGTAAAGAAGGTTTGAATGGCTTTTTCACCACTATGACCGAATGGCGGATTACCCATATCGTGCGCCAAACAAGCAGCACAGACAATGGTTCCGATCTCTTCGAACAACGTATCGGCTAATTCAGGGTGTCGCTTTTTCAGTATCTGAGCCACATCAGCGCCCAAAGACATACCCACCGAAGAAACTTCCAAACTGTGTGTAAGCCGATTATGCACGAAAATACCGCCCGGGAGGGGGAACACTTGCGTTTTGTTTTGCAACCGTCTGAATGGTGCCGAGAATATCAAGCGGTCGTAATCGCGCTTAAATTCAGAACGATCATCATGCCGATTGAAATGTTTCAGCTCTTGCCCTAATCGTTTATTGGAGATAAGTTTCTTCCATTCCATTGTCATTCTCTGTTTTAACGGGCATTGAAAAAGAGTTTTTCTGATGTCCATTCTTTCTTTTTTATAGGTTGCAAACTTACAGATTTTTTAAATAAAAACGCTCATTTTAAGCGTCTAAACGCCTCTATATGAAAGATATTACTTAAATTTGCAATTTAAAGAAGCGATAAATAAGCCCATGATTGAAATCAAAATTATCAACAAAGGACGGCAACCGCTGCCTACTTATGCCACAGAACAGAGTGCAGGTATGGATCTTCGAGCCAACATTGATGCGCCCATTACGCTTCGACCCATGGAAAGACGGCTTGTACAAACCGGTCTTTTTATTGCACTTCCGGTAGGTTTCGAGGCGCAAATAAGGCCTCGTAGTGGTCTGGCTTTAAAACATGGAATAACCGTTTTAAATACCCCCGGAACGATAGATGCCGATTATCGTGGGGAAATCATGGTGCTGTTAATCAACTTCTCGAATGAAGATTTTATCATAAACGATGGCGAACGTATCGCACAAATGGTGATAGCACGCCACGAACAAGCGGCATTTACAGCAGTTTCGGAACTTGACGAAACCGAAAGAGGTGCCGGAGGATATGGCCATACAGGCGTGAAATAAATCAAATGAAGCTACATTTACAACATTTTACAACACCGATCATCGGATTATTGATGGTTTTGTGTGCCGGAATTCCCGCTTGGGCGAAGAAAAAGAAAGTCCAAACGATCCCCTCTGTTGTTATCGATACGCTCTCGTATAACGACCGTCAACGCTTTAACTACTTCTTTTTGGAAGCCATCCGTCAACAAAATGCAGAGCATTACACGGCTGCTTTCGACCTTTTGCAACACTGTCTAGACATCCATCCGAACGCTGCAGAGGTCTATTATACACAAGCTTTATATTATTCGCAACTAAAAAACGACTCGCTGGCGCTGGCCAATCTAGAGAAAGCCGCTGCTTTAAGACCCGACAATAGCAGTTATATCGAACGATTGGCACAGTTTTATATCAACACGGGCAACTACAATAAAGCCATTGATACGTACGAAAAACTGTGTGCAAACAACAGAGAAAACGAGGATGCATTGCAGATTTTGATGCAGCTTTACAATCAAAAGAAAGACTTTCAAGGGGTTCTTCGTACCGTAAATCGAATGGAAGAAATAAACGGAAACAGTGAAGACATCACCCTAACCAAAGTTCGTGCCTACGAAATGTTGGATAATAAGAAAGCAGCTTACCAATCTTTAAAGAAACTTTCGGATGAACATCCCAACGATATAAGCTACCAATTGATGCTGGGAAACTGGCTCATGCAAAACGAAAGAGAAAAAGAAGCTTACAGAATATTCAACGAGGCACTGAAAGAAGAACCTGATAACGCATACGCACAAGCATCTTTGTACGATTATTATAAGGCAAAAGGCGAGGACACTTTAGCTGTTCGGCTACGCGACAAAATGCTGATGAGCCCCAAAACCGATGCCGAAACCAAGATAAATCTGATTAAGCAGGTACTGAAAGAAAATGAAAGCGAGGGTGGAGACAGCACAAAAATACTCCAACTTTTTACCCGAATACTAAAAGAAAACCCCAAAGACGGAACCATTGCAGAGCTACAGGCAGCCTATATGTCGGTAAAGCAGATGCCCGACAGCATGGTTAACGCAGCCTTGGCATACGTTCTTACAATCAATCCGGATAATTCCGGTGCTCGTATAAGGCTGTTACAAAATAAGTGGAAAGAAAAAAAATGGGACGAAATCATCACACTTTGCGAACAGGCACAGGCTTATAACCCTGACGAAATGGCCTTTTATTACTTTATGGGGATAGCTTATTTCCAAAAAGATGATAAGGATAAGGCATTAGATACATTCAGAAAGGGAGTTAGCGAAATTAATGCACAAAGCAACAAAGATTTTGTTTCAGATTTTTATGCCATTATGGGCGACATCCTTCATCAGAAAGGACGGCCGGCAGAAGCATTTGCTGCATACGACAGTTGCTTGCAATGGAAGCCCGATAATATCGAATGTCTCAACAACTACGCTTATTATTTAAGTGAGAAAGGTAAAGATCTGAGTCGGGCAGAAGCGATGAGTTACAAAACGATTAAGGCGCAACCCACCAATACAACTTTCTTAGACACCTACGCTTGGGTATTATTTATGCAGAAAAAATACACTGAAGCATTGTCATATATTGACCAAGCACTGGCCAACGACACAGATAGTGTAAAGAGCGCAACAGTAATTGAGCATGCCGGAGATATCTATGCGATGAACGGGAAAACGGATCAGGCCATCGATTATTGGAAACAAGCCCTCGAAATAGGTGGTAAAAACGCTCTTATCAGCAGAAAGATTAAAGCAAAAAGGTATATAAAGGATTCATCAAAAACAAATCTTTGATAATGAAAAAAATATCAGTTATAAGGCTATTAGCTGTTTGCATGACCTTTTGTTGGGTATCTTGCAAAGCAAAGAAAACCGTTATCGACGTCAAAGTAAACGATACAACGCAACAGCAAACAGTGTCATCCAGAGCGTCATCGTTGAAGATGTTATCGTTCGTGCAGAAGGTTTCAGACAACCAGCTGTATGCAAAGAATATTGTAGGTAACATGTCTTTCACTTTAAAAACAAGCGATCGGAACATAACAACACCGGGAATGGTGCGTATGCGCAAAGATGAGGTAATTCGTTTACAACTTTTTATTCCACTAATTGGTACTGAAGTAGGACGCATTGAGTTTACTCCTGAATACGTATTGGTAGTCGATCGCGTTCACAAAGAGTATATTCAAGCAGATTACACACAGCTGGACTTTCTCAAAAACAATGGTCTAAGCTTTTATAGTCTGCAAGCTTTATTCTGGAATCAATTGCTTTTGCCCGGCACTCAGCGTATTTCCGAGAACGACTTAAAGAATTTCAAGGTTGATTTCAGTGATCCTGCAACTTATCTCGTTTCGCTTATCAATGGCAGTATGAGTTATATTTGGAACACCGATCCTACGACCGGACGCATCCATTCGGCAGATGTTGCTTATTCAGGTGGGAACAACGGCCCCTCGAAACTCAATTGGCAATACAGCGATTTCAGAAGTGTCGGCGTGAAAAACTTCCCCGCAACACAGGTTTTTACTTTTTACTCTACGGCCATATCAAGCCGTCCCAACATCCAGGTCAGCATCCAAATGAACGACGTGAGAACCGATTCTGAGTGGGAAACGCGCACCGTTATTTCAGATAAGTACAAAAGAGTTGAGTTAGAAGATGTCTTCAATAGACTGATGAACATGTAAGCGAATGAATATTAGCCGGTAAATGAAGTATTCTTTTCTTATTCTTTCACTATTGCTTTTTGTCCTTTTAGCAAACGGACAAAGGAAAAAGACTCCTCAAACGAAAGCACACACAACACAGGTTACACCGAAAAAAAACGGGAAAATGCAACCTGCAAAAGCCGTAAAGCCGTTACCGAAAGCTGTACAGCCGCAATCAAAAAGGACGGTAAAACCCAAACGTGGTAAACAAAATACAACTTCAACTAAGTCGTCCAACGACTATCTCACACCCTCTATTCGTGGTCTACAAGGTCAACGTGAAGCGATTAAACAGCAAATACGCCAACAAGAAGTGGCACTTCGAGCCAATCAGGCCGACGTTAAGAAGCGGCTGCAAAACCTGCTGATCATCAACAACGAAATCGATGAGCGCAAAAAGTCTATCGAGGGCATACAAAAAGACATCACATTGCTTAACGGCAATATCGACATTCTTAAATCTCAGCTCGTCAGTCTTGAACAACAGCTCAACGATCATAAGACTAAATACATCAAGTCGATGCGTTATATAGCTCGCCATCGCACAGTACAAGAAAACCTGATGTTCATCTTTTCGGCCAAAGATATTGTGCAGATGTATCGCAGACTGCGTTTTGTGCGCGAATATGCATCGTATCAAAAGGCGCAGGGAGAGCTCGTTAAAAACAAGCAAGAACAGATAAACGAGAAGAATTTACAACTTGAACAGGTCAGAGGGCAAAAGAATAACTTGTTATATAAAGACCGAAAAGAACATGCTGTCTTACAAACCAAGCAAGACGAACAACAGAAAATGGTTGCCGGATTACAGCAACAGCAACGAACCATCCAAACACTTATCGACGAACAACGCAAGAAAGATGCTGTGTTGAACGCCCAAATTGATCATCTTATTGCAATAGAAGTTGAAAAAGCACGTGTTCGGGCAGAGGCTGAAGCCAGGAAAAAGGCTGAAGCTGCTGAAGCAGCGAAGCGCAAGGCAGAAGAGTTGGCACGCAAAAAGGCGGCAGCTGAAGCAGCAGCACGCGAGAATGCACGGCGTATAGCAGAAGCAAAAGCACGCGAAGAGAAGCTGCGTGCAGAGGCCAAAGCTGCAGCCGCGGAAGCCGAAAGGTCAAAAACGCACGATGTAGCGCAGTCACAACGGGCAGCTACAGAACGTAAAGCAAAAGCAGAACAGGCTGCACGTGAAGCGGAAGCGGAGCGGAAAGCGGTCGAAAGAAAAGCAGAAGCAGAGCGCTCGCGCAATGAAAAAGAGATTGCCGAAGTACGCAAAGATGCCGACGAAATGCGCAAACTCAGCACTGTCGACCGTATGTTAAGTGGGGGCTTTGAGGCCAATCAGGGGCGTCTGCCTATGCCTATTACCGGCAGTTATCGCGTTGTAAGTCATTTCGGACAATACAGTGTAGATGGCTTGAAAGGTGTTCACTTAGACAATAAAGGCATCAATATTATGGGTTCTGCCGGTTGTATGGCGCGTAGCATCTACGATGGTGAAGTCAGTGCAGTGTTTGGCTATGGTGGAACAATGGTTGTAATGGTACGTCATGGTGCTTATATCTCAGTTTATTGTAACCTCAAATCGGTTCTTGTTAACAAGGGACAGAAAGTATCCACGCGTCAAGGGCTCGGTACTGTTGGTGCAGACAACATCCTTCAATTTCAATTACGCAAAGAAACGGCAAAGCTCAACCCCGAAGTTTGGTTAGGAAGATAATGTCATTAGTAGGGCTTTCGGGGCATTAATAGGAACGAAACAATTCTTCTTTCCTCTCCCAAAAGCCTTATTTTACATATGGCAGAGGTCCATATCTCAATACCGTTTGGTAGCCATTGCGACCCGGATATACATAGATGGTAAAAAGATAATTACCGATAAACGGCGATGTGCCACCCTTATAGAAAGGCGAACCATCTTCTTCCAAGTCTTTTGAAAC
>ERZ773014.2099-NODE-2099-length-11923-cov-21.849006_pt1 | contig 11923 bp, 7 predicted proteins | sample MGYA00580841_ERZ773014 | MGnify/ENA primary metagenome ERZ773014 (study PRJEB29015, sample SAMEA2737989) | human oral metagenome | biome: human oral; feature: human-associated habitat; material: dental | place: China | collected 2067 ...
GTGCACGCGGCGGGGGCCCGGGTCTACGCCCTCCAGCAGGCCCGCTCCGAGGGGACGAGCGGGGAGTTCGACGTCGTGGCGCCCGGCTGGGACGGGATGTGCGAACGCATGGCTGAGCGCATCGAGGCTCTGGGCTGGGACCGTTTCACCTACCGCCCGGCGTAGGCTGGGGAGAATGATGACCTGGCCGAGCGTGACTGCCCCGCGTCGCTGGGTGACATCCAGAGGCTCACACGATGAGCCCGCTGATCGGGCCCGCGACAATCGCCGGTGTGGAGATCCCAGCTACGGCTACGCTGGCGCAGGTGCGCGGGGACTGGCGGTGTCGGGGCGCAGGTACGGGGCGGAGTTCCCGCAGGGCGATCGTCGAGAGTTCAGTAATGGTAGATAAGGACTTGCTCTTCGGTGATCTGTGCCCTCGAGGGGTGTCGTGCGCCGAGTCCCGGGGCGACGACGACTTCCCATCCGATCCGCGATTGACGCTTCTGCCCGGAGAAGCTGCTCGGGTTGCGCGCTCGTCCCCTACGAGAGCCGCGGAGTTCGCGACAGGGCGTCGACTGGCGCATGATGCGATGGAGCAGATTGGTTTTTCTGGGCCTGTACTCTCCGGGGCTCACGGAGAGCCGTGCTGGCCCGAGGGTGTGATCGGCTCTATTACTCACTGTCCGGGTCTGCGTGCCGCAGCCGTTGGGGTGAGGTCGCAGGTGAGCGCGCTGGGTATCGATGCGGAGCCCGATCGAGCGCTCAGTGCCGACGTCGCTCGGGCACTGGTCATGCCCGCTGATCGCTTGCCTGATGATGCGCATGCACTCGTGGCGCTTTTGTGTGCCAAGGAGGCGGCTGCAAAGGCCTTCGTCTCGATGGGGGCTCCCACGCGGGACTTCCGTCTCTCTACGGTGCGATTCTTTGACAAAGATGGATTCATGGTCCTTGGTCGGGACGGGCATCCCGCCATGAACGGGAAGTGGCGGCGCAGTGACGGACTCGTGCTCGCGGTGGTCGCCGTCACGTGCTGTGATCGTCCGAGGTTCTGACACCTCGTTCAATCAGGTCCAGGAGAGCGTCATAGTTGACCTGAGTGACCCGGTCCGAGGACGTGGATTCCGCTGCTCCGTGGAGGAACTCCACTGAGAACGCGCCTTGGACGCAGGCCCAGATCGCATTGGCGAGGGAGCGGGCATCGACATCGATGACGGCGCCGGCGGCTTGACCGTATCGGACGATCTCAATCAGCTGGGTGAAGGCGTTGCGGGCTTCAGGTCCTGGTTGGGTGGTCCACATGAACTGGTAGCAGCGCGGGTTGGCCTGCATGAGCTCGTGAACAATCGTGCCAGCCTTCCTGAGTCGGGCAAGGGGATCGTACTCGGAGATATCGCGCAGGGCACGCGTCATGATGGCGAAGCGTTCCTCGACGACGGCATGGAGCAGTCCTTGCTTGTCGCCGAAGTGGTTATAGACGCTCATGGGGGCGACCTGAGCGCGGGCGGCGACGGCGCGGATAGTGACAGCTTGCGGGCCGTTCTCCTCCAGCAGCTCCGTCGTGGCGTGAATCACTTTCGATGCCAATAGCTGGGTTGAGGTGCGCTTGTTGGGGTGTTTGCGCTGATCGGAGGCCATGTGTCCAACTTTCATCTCGGTATCTGGCGGTCGGTGGGTTGGGGTTGTGGAGCGAGTGTCCACTAGTGTAGAACAGTGTTACAACTTACTGGAACATCGTTCTACGAATCGAGGAACCTCATGACTTCAGTTGTTCCACCGCCGCCTACTGCCCTCCAGTCGACGGGCATGCCTCAGGCGCCGCTTGTGTCGCAGGCGCCCGTTAGGCGCGCGGACGCACCGAGTCGAGGGCGTGGCCTTCGTGCAGCAGCTCTGGCGGCGCTGTGCCTGGCCGAACTGCTGGTCGTCATCGACAACACCATCGTCAATGTCGCCATCCCTACCTTCGCTCGTGATCTCAATGCATCAACCACTGGGCTGCAGTGGATCGTTGATGCGTACACCTTGGCCTTCGCCTGCCTGCTCCTGCCTGCAGGCCACCTGGGTGACCGCATTGGGCGTCGGCGTGTTCTGGTCATCGGGCTGGCCGCGTTCGGTGTGGTGAGTGGTGCAACGGCGCTGTGCACCACCTTGGATGCGGTGACAACGTGCCGTGCGCTGCTTGGCGTATGCGCTGCACTCGTCTATCCCGCCACGCTCTCACTCATCATGACTACCTTTGAAGGTTCTTCACGAAAGGGCCTGGCAGTCGGACTATGGGCGGCAACTTCCGGGCTTGGGATCGCCCTGGGGCCAATCCTTGGCGGTCTTCTGTTGGAGCACTTTTCATGGGAGTCAATCTTCTGGGTTAATGTGCCCTTGGCTCTCATCACTGTTCCTGCCGTGCTTGTGGCGGTGCCCGAGTCCCGTTCCAGCGAAAAGGCCCGGTTTGATGTAGTGGGCGCTATTCTGTCCGCCATCGGAGTAGGGGCGCTGGTGTGGGGAATCATCGAGGGTCCTCATCGTGGCTGGACCTCAGGATCTGTGACAACGGCCTTCATTGTTGGCGCCATCTGTGTGTCTGCACTTGTGGCTTGGGAACTGTATTGGCCGCACCCCCTGATTGATGTCCGTCTATTCTTCCGCAGGGAGTTCTCCGCAGGTGCCGTGTCGATCGCCGCAGCATTTTTCGCCCTCTTTGGATTCATCTTCATCATCACGCAGTACTTCCAGGACGTGCGGGGTTACAGCGCTCTGATGGCCGGCGTGGCGACCTTGCCGTTTGCTATCGTGATGGCAGTCGTTTCGCCGATCGCTTCAGTCCTTTCACGTCGGCTGGGGCCGGGATGGGTCGTCGGAGTCGGTCTGGGAATTATGGGCCTGGGATTCTGGCGAGTTACAGTCCTGGAGGCTGATTCTGCGTACTGGCAGATGATCGTTCCTGCGATGGTGATCATGGCTGCTGGTCTTGCGCTAGTCCAAGCGCCTGCGACGAGTGCAATCATGGGCGTGGTACGTAAGGATCAAGTCGGGGCTGCTTCCGCCATGAATGACACCACCCGCGAAATCGGGGGAACTCTTGGAGTGGCTGTTCTGGGATCTATTGTCGCCTCTCAGTTCTCAGATTCCCTGAATTCGGCGGTGTCCGGGTTGATGCCGCAACAGGCTCTCGATCAGGCAGACAACTCGATCACTGCTGCGATGACAGTAGCGAAGTACATGCCGGAAACTGTTCAAGGCCTCTTTAAAGAGGCTGCTGTCAACGCCTTTATGGATACGGTTCATCAGGCAGGCTGGGTAGTGGCTTGTGTGGCGTGGGCTGGGGCGCTCATTGCAGTAATTGCCCTGCCCAGGGGGCGTCAGAATAGCGTCTGAAAGGAGATCGAAAAACATACTTGTGTTCATGGGCGAATATTCCTCGACTCGCCCAGTTGAGCCGCGCCAGGTCCGGCGTGAGTGAATAGAAGAACAGTACTACGCGCGAAAGGGCGTATCATGGAAGCCAACCTCCAGGCATATGAAAAAGACATGATCAGGGAATTAAGGCAGGCGGGAGTGCTTGTTAGTGACACGCAATCCGTTGTCGGCGGGCTTGGATTCCTCTTCCCGGGTCATGGGACTCATTCATCTACAATGTTTGACACCTATCTGAAGGGCTCGTCCTCCGCGGGAAAATTGATTGAAATGGCCGATGAGGTCGTTAATGAGCGCTGCGGTTATCGGCTCACCGACGCAGTGCGCGGCAATGCACGTTTTCCAATCGAGCATCCCTGTGTGACTCAGCCGGCGATCTTCACCGCCGCTTTAGGTGGGGCTCTGATGGCGGAGGAGTACTCGCTGCATCCCAGTCTTCTCGTGGGGCACAGTCTTGGTGAGTATGCAGCGTTGGTATGTTCGGGTGTTCTGACTGCGGAGACGGGCCTTCGAATGGTCATTGATCGCGCTGAATGCGTGGCAGATATCCCTCAAGATCGCCGTGGAGCCATGTTGGCAGTGCTTCTTGATGATGATTCGCAAATTGCCGTCGTGCGACGTGCTGTTGCCGCGCACGCGTCTCGTGGGGCGATTTCGGTGGGAGTGATCAACAGTCCCCGACAGGTCGTCGTATCCGGAGAGCACGAGTTGGTCATCTCCTGCCGTGAGGAATTGAAGCGCTCTGGTGTATCTTCAACACTGCTTCCTATCGGTGTTGGGTTCCATAGCGCGGTTCTTGCCGAGGCGGTCGCTCCTTTTGAGGAACGCCTTAAGCAGTACTCCTGGACTGCTCCGATGACGCCGGTCGTCTCATCGGTATTCGGAGGATATGTCGATTCTGATTCACTTGAGGCGCTTCCGAGTCTTCTTGCCGCTCAGCTGATCACTCAATTTGACTTCCGTAACAGTCTCAAGGTCGCTCAGGATGCCGGGGTCGACATGTATCTTGACTGTGGCCCGCGTTCTGTGCTGAGTAAACTTGTGTCTTCTCAAATGAATCTTGGTGATGTGTCCGTTATGCATCTCGACTACGGGCCTGCTCATGCTGATCGCACGCGAGATGTTCTCACAGCATTGTCCTGGGTTCGCTCTGGAAGTGTGGCGCCCACAGACGTCGAGGTTGTTGATGCTCAGGGTGAGGTGTTTGAGGCGCCGGGGTCTGGGGTCGTTGAGGAGACTCTGGATGGTGCCGGTGTTGACAAGGATGCGGTGTGTACCGCTTTGCGTGAGGCTTTTGCTGAGCGTACGGGTTATCCGCTTGAGCTGATTGAGGCCGATCTGGATCTGGAGGCGGATCTGGGGATTGACTCGGTCAAGCGTGTTGAGGTTGTGGGGCATGTCGGTGAGGTGCTCGGTGTGGACGTCAAGGAGCTGGACTTCAGTCAGGCCTTGAGCGTGTCTGACATCGCTGAGGTGCTGGTCGGCTCCCAGAACGTCGAGGTTGTTGACGCTCAGCGGACGGAAGCCGGAGCATCCGACGCCCAACTGGACTCAGTCACTATCGGGTATGAAGACGAATCCTCCCGAACTGCACATCGATACGTTCCTCAGTCGGTTCGGATCAAGTCTCTTGGAGCTGAGCGTACAATTCTCCCCGGTGACGCTATCCTAATAACGACGGCAGATCAGTCTGTCAATGATGCCGTGAGAAAAGTTCTTGAAGAACTGAGCTTGACAGTCATCGAAATTCCCGGGGACGCGTCGGAAGCGACTATCAAACGCCTGACTTCCTCGGATCGTCTTCGCCGAGTGTCTACCGTCGTGGATCTATCCGTCCTGCGTCCGCACGCCGACGTACTGTCCAAGGGTGACGCCTGGTGGCAAGATGTTGAAGGCCAGTACACGACCGTATTCAGCGTTGCTCAAGCAACCTATGAGACCCTGCAATCATATGGAGAACATGCGTCATGGATCGCTGTAACGTCCAGTGGTGGTATGTCAGGGATGGACTTGCGAACCGTCGGCGATCCTATCGGCGGACTGACCGCAGGATTTGTCAAGACCTTGGCTCTCGAACTGAGGCAGATGCATACTCGAATTGTCGACTTTGACGTAGTTGAGCCTAGCTCATTGGCTGGTGCTCTCAGAACCGAGTTGACTCACGAGGCTGAGAATGAAGAAATCGAGATAGGCTATATCGAAGGAGATCGGTACACGGTACGCGTTCTTCCTGTGCCAGTGTCGAGTTATGACCGCGCAGTACGGCAGTCCCTTTCGACAGACTCTTGCGTTGTGATGTCTGGTGGTTCCCGTGGCATCGTCCGTGAGTGTGCTCTGGCGTTGGCAGAGCAGCGAAACATTCCAGTTGTGCTCCTTGGACGCTCAGACCCCGACGATCCGGAGATGAAACCATGGTTGGCCTACAGTGACGAGGACTGGGCAAATGCCCGTGCTGAAGTGATGCGTCAGGGGCGAACTCGGCGTCCGGAGGCAAGCGTCGCCGACCTCTCCGACGAATACAGGAAAATCACTTACACTCGTCAGCTTGTCACCAATCTGGCCGACATTGACTCTCGCACTGACAAGATTCACTACCTTGTATGCGACGTGTCTGATCCAGATCAGGTTGACAAGGCGATGGCACAAGTTCGTAGCAGGTTCGGAAAGATCAGCGCCATTGTGCACGGAGCCGGCCTTGAGTCATTCGGTGCCATACCTCGTAAGTCTCTCAAAAAGACCGCCAAGGCTATTGCTGTGAAAGCCCGAGGTTTTCAGAACCTCCTGAGGTCCACAGCTGAGGATGATCTAAGCGCCTTTATATCCTTCGGATCTATTTCTGGGCGATTTGGTATGGACGGCCAGTCGGATTACACTGCCGGCGCCTCGCTACTGGCGCAGATGGCACACATCATGTCGCGGTCGCAGTCGCAAAATCCTCGCACCATCCCGTTCATTACCATGGAATGGACCGCTTGGGACGAGGTAGGAATGGCGACTAATCCTGAAGTCGTCTCAGTTCAGGCCAACGAGCGTGGTATGACATACATGTCTGTCGCCGATGGAGTTCGCCACTTTGTCGATGAAATAGAGCTTGGGACGGCGAATCCAGAGGTGCTCTACTTCGGGGAGCTTGGAAAAAATCGTCCTGCCGCTCAGGTGCCGGAACTGACTAAGAGTGGCACGCAACTGAGTGAGTTGATGGATAATTCTGGAATGATTGTCAATCGAAGTTCCTTCCCCATGGTTGACTATGCTGAGACTACTGAGTCGGGGCTTCAAACGACTCGAGTCCTGTGGACTGAGCGTGATCGCTATCTCCCTGATCACCTGGTTAAAGGAACCGCAACCTTTCCTGGGGTACTGCATTTCGAGACCCAGATTGAAACTGCGCTCCTGCTTGCTGGTGACCAATATGCCGGAATTGAGCTCGAGCAACTTGATCTCCAGACATTCCTTAAATGCAGAGATCGGGATCATGTGACAATCCATGTTGACGCTAAACGTGTGGATGAAAAACGGATCGACACGGAATTGACTTCTGTGTTCCGTACCCCGAACGGAGATGTGCTCGATCCAAGAAGACCGCAGTCGAACGCTACATTCCGTCTCCTTGATGAGCCGGTATCAGCTAAAGAGCCCGTGCTTGACATTGAGCATATCTTCGACGATGTGATCGGTGAGTTTGACATTGATAAGTACTATGCTCTGACTGATAGCTTCATATCATTCGGGCCAACGTTCCGCTACCTGAATAGCGCCTTTCTTGTCGATGAGAACATAGTGGTTGGGGAACTTCAGATTCCGGGGATACCAGGACTGTTCTCTGATGTCGCCGATCCGAACTTCCGGTGCAACCCGATTCTCGTTGACAATGTTGGAAGGTTCGCCCTGATGCGGCAGCTGTGGCGCAATGGCCAGTATGTTGTTCCGACGCAAATGAAGAGTGCGCGAATGTATCGCTGCCCTCAGGTGCGCGAGCGTTGCTTCGGAAAGATGACTGTTCTGGAAGACTATGAGGATGGTTTTGACATGCGGCTCGATATCGTTGACGAAAACGGCTACCTGCTCTGCACTGGCGAGCATATTCGTCTGACTGCGATCGGCAGTATGCCTGAACCTGCGAATATTCTTAGCAACACTATTTCTTCAAGGATCTGATTATGTCTATGTCGTACTCTTCTCTTGCCGTTATTGGATTTGGATGTAATCTCCCTGGTGGTTCTAATGGTGCGGAGTCGTACTGGGACACCATTATTCAGGGGCGTAGTGGCATTAAAAGCTCGCGCGATCAGCGATGGAACTACAGTGGGTATCTAGATGCCGACCGCACTGCACCAGAGCGCACGTATTGTGGACTTGGGGGGCTGCTAGACGACTTTACTGTACGTCGCGGTAGGTGGTGCTCCTACACAGCGGTTGAAAAACTCAATCGCACGCAAATGCTCATTCTAGATACAGCGATTCAGGCACTCGGCATGGCAGGGATGGCGCCGGGAGACAGCAGGCTGAAGGAAATTTCTCTCATTGTGGGAAACATGCTTGCCGATGAGGCGTACGATCATGAGGTTCTTGGCGAGATCGCCAGGCTGGCTCTCCAGGAGGCTGTTCCGGATCCTGGAGAACGTCGGCCCTACGAGGCCAGCCCCGATCATTCACTTCCGGTAGTTGATGATAATGCCGATTCTGCCAGAGTGGTCCCTTCTGCTCTTGCGCATCCGGTCGCCACGTTACTTGGTTTGCAAGATAGGGCTGTTGTTGTCGATGGAGCTTGTGCCTCCGGTTTGCTGGTCGTTGACGCGGCGGCTCGTTATCTACATGATCATACGTCTCCTTTTGTTCTTGCCGTTGGGGCAATGGCGAACATGGCGATCACAGGAAACGTCAGCTTCTCCAAAATTGGTGGTCTCTCGGAAACTGACTCGACACCCTTGGATGAGAACGCTTCGGGGCTTGTTCCCGGTGAGGGTGCTGGAGCTGTGCTGCTGTGTCCGTTGGCCTATGCCCTAGAGCATGGGATGACGGTATATGGAGTGATCCGTGGTAGTGCGACTCGTACTGATGGTCGTGGTAGGGCAATATATGCCCCTAACATGCGAGGCCAGGTGTCGGCCATGAGGCAGGCAATGGCAGGCGGAAACTTTGTTGCTGATGATATCGATCATATCGAGACGCATGCAACTGGAACAAAGGCGGGAGATACAGAGAAGCTGCTTTCTGTAAAGGAAATCGCTTCCGGTCGTTGCTCAGGTCCAGTATCTTTAGGGTCGGTTAAGTCGCTTACGGGGCATGGTTTTCCGGCTGCAGGCATAGCCAATCTCGTTAAGGTTCTGCTATGCATGCAGCATGAGCGCTTCGCGCCTGTTCATGGCGTGAAGACACCTCACAAGCTCATCAGGGAGAATCCCGACATTTTTGCTCTTCATCGAGCGCCTGCAACGTGGCCTGTTAATGACTCCCGGCCTCGTAGAGCGCTGGTCAATGCATTCGGTTTTGGTGGAGTGAACTCGTCGGTCTGCATTGAGCAGTTTGATAAACAGTACCACGCCAATCTCGTAAGAGTGGAGTCTGACACTGTGCTGCCGTCCGGGAAAGGCCGAGCCGTAGCGATTGTCGCTACCGGGCGCTGTCAGGCGACTGCCATGGACAATGGTACACTTCTTGATGACGACATTGACTTCGACTGGCGCCATTTTAAGGTTCCTCCGGTCCTGGTTCCGCATATGGATGGCGCACAGCGTCTAGCTCTGGAGGCAACAAGGCGCTTGCTTGCTGAAAGGCAGATTGATCCGGATCGTTGTGGGATAGTGCTAGGGCAGCCTGCGGGTCTTGAGGTTCTTGCTCGTCGGTCGTTTAAGATCAGACTTCCTGAAATCGTTTCAGCGCTGCGTTCCACTCAAGGTGTGGACAGTCGAGACATCGAGGCCGTAGTCTCTGGTGTTGAAAAGATTGCCTCGTCTATTCCTGCAACAATAGAGGCGTCTCTGCCGGGGTATATGGACAACATTGTTGCCGGCCGTCTTGCTAATGTCTTCGATGTTCGTGGGCCATCAATGGTTTTGGATGCCGGAGAAGCATCGTTTGCGGCGTCTGTTGACCTCGCAGCTCGCTATCTTGATGCAGGGGAGTGCGATCAGATGATCGTGGGTTCCGCTTTTGCGTCGAGGTCCCGTGTGCATCGAGCTGCAGGCTTGGCGTCTCAAGGACGTAACGCTTCCGTCATGCTCGTGCGCTCTCTTGAGTGGGCGCGGAAGCATCCAGAGGAGGTTTTGGCTGTTGTTGAGGTGAAGACTGTTTCAGAGGTCGAACATGACGGAGGATTCAGTAACTCGGCGAATGCTGGTTGGGTGCTTGAGACGATGGCCACTTCTCCAAACGGCTCCGGTTGGAGTGAGCAAGCGACTGTTGCTCAGTCAGGTCGGAAGTTTGGCTACAGCGTGGCCGTCTATGGCACAGTCCTCTCATATGACGAGAAGTCGGATGGCGAATCGGCATCAATGGCGACGAGGTTGCACTTGGCGGCAGCCGACTCTCCTGAAGAAGGCTTGCGTCTGCTTTCCCGTCCCGCAGTGGCGAACGCAAACAAGGAGAATGGGCTTGGTCGTTTTCGGATGGCCGTCCTGGACTCCGATATGGAGCTGGCCGAGGTGATCTGGAGGTTCCTCGGTCAATGCGGTCGAGAAGAGGAACTCGTCCGCAAGTAGATCGAGTTTCGATCTACTCGTGCGGGGCTCTCGATCGCCTTAGTCGGGAGCCCCGCACACCCCGTTTTTGGGGTGGATGGTTTTCTATATCTTGCCATGAGGCGGTGACATCAACTTCGGCTTATTCCGCGAATGACGACGTCTAGAAGAATATCGTAGGCATCGTCGTCGAGTGTTGTTACGTGATCGGAAGAGCCTCGCGCAGCGGATTGGTGCTGCCATTCAATGAATATCGCACCTTGAACGCTGGCCCATATTGCTTCAGCTAGTTTTCTTGGGTTATCTTCGATGAAAACACCTGCCACTTGTCCGTACTGGACGATGTGGATGAGTTGTGTGAAGGCATCGTGAGCGGCAGGTCCCGGGCGAGTGACCCACATCAGTTCATAGGCTTGAGGGGTGGCCAGCATGAGTTGGCGAACGACAATGCCTGCTTGACGGAGGCGAGTTTTAGGGTCTTGTTCGGCGATTTCGCGCAATCGACTGACCATGATTGAGAAGTGTTGCTCGGCGATAGCATCGAGGATGCCTTGCTTGTCCCCGAAGTGGTTGTAGATGCTGGCCGGTGACACGTGTGCCTGCGCTGCCACAGCGCGGATGGTTACCGCCTGCACGCCTTTGTTCTCCAGGAGGTCCGTGGCCGCCCGAACGACGGTGGGCACTAGTTTTTTTGAGGATGTGCGAGTGGTGCGGCTTGTCGGCTGTGAAGCCATGGGTCCCCCTTTTATGAGAACGACCTATGGTGAGGTGGGCGAATTGTCATGTTGCTCATGATACTCGGCGTCGAAGTCCAGCGTTGTTGGGCCTTTTGAGGCGCGTAACACTGCGGTCGTCGGGGATGGGCGCTGTCAGCCGTTAGCCCGAGGCTCGTAGATCGAGGAGGCCGCTATGGGGAGCGGTGTCCATGGTTGGTGTTGGGGCGCACTCCTAGCCTCGGGGCATGAGCTACGACCTCCTGATCTTCGAGCCGGACTCTGCGACCGACGATGACTTCCCCCGGTGGTGGGAGCAGGTCGTTGCCCAGTGGGACGAGCCGCAGGGCTTCAGTGCCATCGACGGCTCCACCCCGGCGATCAGGTCCATCTACCGCGACCTCATCCGCATCTTCCCTCCGTTCAACGGTCCCGACGCGCTGAATGACGCAGAGCTCGAGGATCGGGAGGCCAAGGGGTTGCCAGTCGCCGACTACACCATCGGCGCGGACTACATCTACATCAGCGTCGGTTGGTCGGATGCGAATGCGCTGGTCAAGATCATCGGCCAGATGGCCTGGACGCAGCGGCTCGCGGTCGCCTACGTCAGCGAGGACAGCTCGATCTTCCGGCCGTAGAAGAGGGGTCTGACACTGAGCCTCGAGCGTTGATGCTATCGCGGCCTCGTGTGGCTGTACTCTCTCCACAGTTCGTCCGGAGCGAGTGGGGATGCGTGGTTGGGTGCGATCGACCCATTGGGCTCATAGCACCCGATAGACCTCCTCGAAGGGCAGGCGCGGGTTTCGCTCCTGGTACGCGTCTGGCCCTGGGTGACCGACGTTGATGACCAGCAGCACCTCCACGTCCTGACCGGCGAAGAACTCGGTCGCCAATGCCTCGGCGTCGTCTCCGTTCATGGGGCCGGCTGCCAGCCCGACGGCGCGAATCGCCTGAATGACGTAGGCCGTCTGGATCAGTGCTGAGGTGCGCGCCCAACGCGCCCGCATCTCCGCCCCGCCCTCCTCCAGCAGCTGCTGGTAACGCTCGCCGCGCGGGTGCAGTCGCGGCAAGGACTCGGCGAAGGTGCGGTCGGCTGCGCAGACGAGTGTCAACGGCGCCCCCGCCGCCTGCTCGCGATTG
>ERZ773014.2100-NODE-2100-length-11921-cov-2.665094_pt1 | contig 11921 bp, 8 predicted proteins | sample MGYA00580841_ERZ773014 | MGnify/ENA primary metagenome ERZ773014 (study PRJEB29015, sample SAMEA2737989) | human oral metagenome | biome: human oral; feature: human-associated habitat; material: dental | place: China | collected 2067 ...
AGATTATTGCCAAAATAGAACCTTCCGAAGAAGAGGTACAAAAACAAGTACGCGAAACCCTCGAACGCTTACAAGGCAAGACTACCAAATCGAAAGGGGCTAAATACCGCAAAGAAAAACGAGAAACTCACCGCCAAAAGGCAGAACAAGAACTCGCAGAACAAGAACAACAAGAGAAAATCTTGAAGCTAACGGAGTTCGTGACCGTTAATGAGCTGGCTACGATGATGGATGTGCCTATCAATAGGGTTATCGGGGCTTGTATGACGCTTGGTATTATGGTGACGATGAACCAACGCCTTGATGCTGAAACGCTTAGCATCGTAGCTGAAGAGTTTGGTTTCGAAGTAGAATTTGCTACTGCCAATATTGAAGAGGCTATACATATAGAAGAAGATAAGCCAGAGGATTTGGTACCTCGTGCGCCTATCGTAACGGTAATGGGACACGTAGACCACGGTAAGACCTCGCTATTAGACTATATACGAAAAGAAAATGTGATAGCTGGCGAAAGTGGAGGTATCACTCAGCACATTGGTGCTTATGGGGTGAGACTTGAGAGCGGAGAGCGCATCACTTTCCTCGATACCCCAGGACACGAAGCCTTTACGGCGATGCGTGCTCGTGGTACTAAGGTTACCGATATTGCTATTATAGTGGTAGCTGCCGATGACGATGTGATGCCGCAAACTAAAGAGGCTATCAGCCACGCACAAGCAGCAGGTGTGCCTATCATCTTTGCTATCAACAAAATTGATAAACCTAACGCTAACCCTGACAAGATAAAAGAACGCTTGGCGGGTATGAACCTTTTAGTAGAAGAGTGGGGCGGTAAGATACAATCGCAAGACATTTCGGCTAAGAAGGGTATTGGCGTACAAGAATTGTTAGAAAAAGTGCTTTTAGAAGCTGAGGTACTTGAACTGAAAGCTAACCCTAATAAGGCGGCTATCGGTACTGTAGTGGAAGCGGCTCTTGACAAAGGACGCGGTTATGTATCGACCGTACTGGTAGAAAACGGAACGCTGCACGTAGGGGATTATGTGTTGGCGGGTACTAACTCGGGCAAAATACGCGCTATGCACGATGAGCGCGGCAAGAAAGTGAAAGAAGCAGGGCCTTCTACCCCTATCACTATTTTGGGCTTAGATGGCGCTCCGCAGGCAGGTGATAAATTCTATGTGTTTGAAGACGAAAAAGAAGCTAAACAGATAGTGGCTAAACGCGCGCAACTACAACGCGAACAGTCAGTACGCACTCAACGCCACATCACCTTAGATGAGATAGGTAGACGTATAGCATTGGGCGACTTTAAGCAGCTGAACATCATTTTGAAAGGGGACGTAGATGGTTCGGTAGAAGCTCTTACCGATTCATTCCAAAAACTCTCTACCGAAGAGATACAAATCTCGATTATACACAAGGGAGTGGGTGCTATTACCGAATCGGATGTGCTCTTGGCTTCGGCTTCGGATGCTATCATCATAGGCTTCAACGTACGTCCGATGACAAACGCTCGTGCTTTGGCAGAGAAAGAATCGATAGATATACGTACTTACTCAATTATCTACGATGCTATCAACGACCTTAAAGACGCTATGGAGGGTATGTTATCGCCTGTATTTAAGGAAGAAGTAACCGGTACGGTGGAAATACGCGAACTCTTCAAAATATCGAAAGTAGGAACGATAGCTGGCTGTATGGTGACTGATGGTAAGATATATCGCAATTCTAAAATCAGACTTATACGCGATAACGTGGTGATTTACACCGGAGAGTTATCTTCGCTTAAACGCTTCAAAGACGATGTGAAGGAAGTGAGCAAAGGTTACGACTGCGGATTGCAAATTAAGAACTACAACGATATTCACGAAGGTGATGTGATAGAAGCCTACCAAGAAGTGGCAGTGAAGAAAAAACTGTAGTATAAAAATACCTAAATAATAAAGGCTGTACAAGTATTCGCTGTACAGCCTTTATGTTTTTATGATAAAAAAACTTGCACTCTTGTCTTTCTTTTCTTAATTTTGCATTAGAAATTATAAAAGATTGAACTGTGAAACGTTTTGTTTTAGTACTGCTTTTTTGGGGCTTGCTTCCCTTTTGGGCTATAGGGCAAAATGCTCCTATTGCTAAAGTTGTTATCCAAGCGCCTGAAAGCTACTATACCATAGAGCAGAAGCCTAAAGTACAGTTAGAGAAGGAAAAAGAGAAATCAGACTTTGCAAATGATTATATCGGAGAACAGGAGAAAGAAAATAGTTTTATAACAAAAGTAGTACTACTTTTATTCTCAATGATAAGTTTTATCACTTACTTATTAGGGTATAGACCCCTTAAAAAGATAGTAAATGACCCTAACCTTTCTGTTTATCAAAAATATGTACAGCTGAAAGAAAACAACTCAATGTGGGGCTGTGCAGGCTGTTTATTTTCTATTTTATTTCCTCCTTTCCCGTTAGGTATAATCTATTTTTTAATGGTGAGAAGGCTCAGAAAGCAACAACTCTCTGCTATGGTATGTGAGAAGTGTGGAGAGAAAAACTCTCAGCAGGTAAGCAGACAAAATGAAGGAAGTGTTATAAACTACTTTTTCATCTGTCGTAAGTGTGGAAATATACATCAGGAGAGCATAAAAAAGGCTGTACGTTCTAGTTCACAAACAAGTAGCAAATCAAGCAAAAAGGACGACTCGTATGGCAGCAGTAGTAGTTCGTATAACAGAAGTAGTAGTTCATATAATAAATCATACAGGAGTGGAGGAGGAGCTTCTACTAAATTTTGATCTTAAAAACACGCATAACCGATGGCAATCAGTTGTATCATAGTAGATGATGAACCAATGGCACTACAGCTATTAGAAAGCTATGTGCTAAAAACTCCTTTTTTGGAGTTGGTGGGTAAATATACTAACGCAATAGATGTATTGCAATACTTCTATGAAGGTGGCGATGCAGAACTGATATATATGGACATACAGATGCCCGAACTAACAGGGCTCGAGCTCTCTAAAAAACTGCCCCCACACACGCGTATTATCTTTACCACTGCCTTTGACCAATATGCTATAGAGGGGTATAAAGTGAATGCCATAGGCTATTTGTTGAAGCCTTTTAATTACTTAGAGTTTTTAGAAACGGCAGAAAAGGCAATGTTATTGGCTTCTGCACCTACGGAAAAGACGGCTACGCAGGATTATATGTTTGTAAAAGCTGATTATAAGCAAATAAAAGTGCCTTATAGCGATATTCTTTACATAGAAGGTCTTAAAGATTATGTAAAGATATATCTTACCACACAACCACAGCCCTTGGTGACCCTACTGAGTTTGAAGAAATTAGAAGAGCAGCTGCCTGCAGAGCGGTTTATGCGTGTGCATCGCTCATTTATAGTCGCCTTAGACAAGGTGCAAGTGGTAGAACGTAGCCAGATAGTATTTGGAAACCAACGCATAACGATAGCCGATGCTAACAAAGAGGCTTTTTTGCAACGAGTGAGAATTAATTCAGAAAATTGATTTTGTATAACCAACAGAATAAAAAGAGAAAAAATAACTATGAACAAAAATACAGTATTAGGCTGGGCTGCCCTATTAATGGTAGTGATTGGCTTTATTCTTATAGGACTTGCTGCTTTCAAATACAACGAAATAGCAGGTTGGGGCTTTGGCACGGTAGGTATTGGCTTTTTTGCCATTGCATGGGTGTTTAACGCTCTGAAAGGAAGAGTATAACAATTAACTGATTTGCCAATTAGCCAATTGGTAAAATCAAATAAATTAATAAAAATGAATATTCCAGAACAATTTCAAGTAAAGCCTTTTAGGCAAGAAACGTATTTAATAAATGGCGAGTTGAGGAAGTGGGAAGGAGAGTTTGCTAACATTTACTCCACTATTTCGTCTACTGAAGCCTATGCGCCTACCCTCTTGGGTAGTGTGCCTGCTTTGGGTGAGCAAGAAGCATTGGAAGCGCTTCATTCGGCAGCCGATGCCTATAACAAAGGCAAGGGACTTTGGCCTACGATGAAAGTAAAAGACCGTATTGCGGTTATGCTTAAATTCGTAAAGCAAATGGAAAAGCAGCGCGATGAGGTGGTAAAACTAATGATGTGGGAGATAGGCAAAAGCCTTGACGACTCGCGCAAGGAGTTTGACCGTACGGTAGAGTATATCTATGATACTATCAATGCTTATAAGGAGCTTGACAACCAGTCCTCTAAATTCGTGCAGCGCGATGGGGTGTACGCCCTTATTAGGCGAGGCCCTTTAGGGGTGGTACTTTGCTTAGGCCCCTATAACTATCCGCTTAATGAGACTTTTGCGCTTATCATTCCTGCCCTTATTATGGGGAATGCGGTTATCTTTAAGCCAGCTAAGCACGGAGTGCTGCTATTTACACCGCTTTTGGAAGCCTTTCAAAACTCTTTCCCTCGTGGCGTGATAAACATTCTCTACGGTCGTGGACGCGCAGTAGCGCCCCCTATTATGCAGAGTGGTAAGGTAGATGTATTGGCGCTAATAGGCAACAGCAAAACCGCTATTGCCCTACAAGACCAACACCCTAACAAAAACCGTCTGCGCCTTGTATTTGGGTTGGAAGCTAAGAACCCTGGGGTTATACTACCCGATGCTAACTTAGATTTGGCAGTAAATGAATGCGTAAAAGGAGCCCTCTCTTTCAACGGACAGCGTTGTACAGCCTTGAAAATACTCTACGTACACGCTAAGATAAAAGATGAGTTTATCAAACGTTTTGCCGAAAAGGTAGATGCTCTTAAGTTTGGCAATCCTTGGGACGAAAAGGTGGCGCTTACGCCGCTACCTGAGGTAGAAAAACCAGCCTTTATACAAGAGCTTATAGATGATGCTCTTGCCAAAGGAGCTACTATACAAAACAAGAAAGGTGGTGAGCGCACGGATAACTTTATATTCCCTGCGGTACTCTACCCTGTATCGAAAGAGATGCGAGTGTATAACGAAGAGCAGTTTGGCCCGTTAGTGCCTGTTAAACCTTTTTCTAACATCAATGAGATTATCGATGAAATATCAGAGTCAAAGTACGGGCAACAGATAAGTCTGTTTGGAGAAGACCCTCAAGAACTCTCGCCTCTTATTGATATGTTAGTGAATATGCTCTGCAGGGTAAACCTCAACAGCCTATGCCAAAGAGGTCCTGACGTATTCCCTTTCACAGGGCGTAAAGACTCAGCAGTAGGTACCCTGAGTGTACACGATGCTTTGCGCTCTTTCTCTATTCGTACCTTTGTGTCATTCCAAAACAATGAGTATAACGACCGTATAGTAGAGAATCTGCTGCGCACAGGGGCTTCTAACTTCATCAATACAGATTTCATACTATAAACAAAAAAAGAGCGTGTAAAAACGCTCTTTTTTATTATATGATATCATTTTGTCTATCTCTTTATTAACCTAAGTAATTCGCCTATCCATAGCACTAAGCTAGTGGCAGCGATAATTAAGCACCAATCAGTTAGGAGTAAGGGGGTAACACTAAACATCGCTCCACCAAAGGTAGTAATCACTACCTGACCAATGATAATAGCTGCTGCTATCATTATAAAACCTTGACTCTTCCCTATTTCGGCAAAGGCACTCCTGCCGGTGCGATAGGCTTTGGCGTTGAACATATTCCAAAATTGAAGCATCACAAAGATAGAAAAGAAAAGAGAGAGCTCATAAGCTGATAATCCGTTTTCAAAACTTCCAAAGTGGAAGAAATTAGCGAAATAATCAGTGATACTAAACTCAGTGAGGCTTGTAATATCTTCATTCTTAAAATATTGTATAAATCCGAAGAGCAGCAATACAAACAGTCCGCCAACTCCGAAAATGCCACGCGCCATTTCTTTAGTGATAATGTTAGCTTTACGCTGACGCGGTGGGTCGTTCATCACACGCTGGCTCGGAGGTAGAGAAGCAAGGGCTAAGGCTGCAAAGGTATCCATTATGAGGTTTACCCATAGCATCTGAGTGACTGTTAGAGGCGATTGTACCCCTAAAAACGCTCCGAAGAGCACAATGATACAAGCTGCCACATTTATAGTCATTTGGAAGAGGATAAACCGCTGAATATTTAGGTATAATGAGCGTCCCCACATTACGGCTTTGCCTATACTGCTGAATGAATTGTCTAAAATAGTGATATCACTGGCTTCTTTGGCTACAGAAGTGCCATCACCCATAGAAAGTCCCACTTGAGCAGCTTTTAGGGCAGGGGCATCATTAGTGCCATCACCAGTTACGGCTACTACCTCGCCGCGCTGCTGTAGGAGGTTTACTAAGCGGGCTTTATCAAGAGGTCGGGCGCGCGAAATAACACGTAGGTGAGGGATACGCTCTAATAGCTCAGCATCATTCATCGCAGCAAATTCAGCTCCTGTGATGTGGTTGATATCGCTACAACTTTCGTCCCAGAGTCTTATTTGTCGTGCTATTTCTTTAGCTGTGCCAGAGGTGTCGCCGGTTACTATCTTCACCTGTATGCCTGCGTGCATACATTCTTCTATAGCAGCAGGTACATCAGCCCGTACAGGGTCGGCAATAGCTGTGATACCGATAAACTGCAGTCCGTTGATTACTAACTTTCCGTTTTCTGAAATAATGGTTTTAGGGTCGTCAATTACCTTGTAGGCAAAGCCTATGGTGCGCATAGCTTGCTGTTGGTATTGTAATAGTTTGCCCTCGAAGTCAGTTTGTGAGATGGTTGAGCAGAACTCCCCGTCCTCGTGGCAGAAAGTCATCACTATTTCGGGGGCACCTTTTACATATAATATATTTTTGCCCAAAGCGGCTGAGTGTACCAACGTTGCCATATATTTGCGCTCGGTAGAGAAAGTGAGTTGCTGTATCACTTCGCACTCCTCGCGTATGGGTAGGTAATTTATGCCTTTGCTATAGAGCCAAAGCAATAGGGCACCTTCGGTAGGATTGCCTAATACGGTAGGCTTTTCTTGAGCTGAAAAATCTAAATAAGCAGTAGAGTTTACCGCCATTGATTCGGCAATGAGCTTTTCATCGGCAGAAGGATTGAAATACGTTTTGTAGATGGTCATTTGGTTTTGGGTGAGGGTACCTGTTTTGTCGGTGCAAATAACGGTAGCTGCCCCCATTGTTTCGCAAGCGTGCATCTTGCGCACAAGATTGTTAGTAGCCATCATTCGGCGCATACTGTAGGCTAAGCTCAGAGTTACACTCATTGGGAGCCCCTCAGGGACGGCTACCACTACCACAGTGATAGCAATCATCACAGTATTAAGAAGATAACCGCCGAAATCGACCCAATCGATAGCGTTTAAGCTGTGCGATGGGTTATGAAAATAGAGGAACAAACGCCCTACTAATACTAAGGCAGCAATTGCGTAACTAATGCGGCTGATAAGGCTTGCTAGTTTGTGTAGCTGTTCGTCTAAAGGCGTTTTTACTGAACTATCTATCTGTACGCCCTCGAACACTTTGCCGTATTCGGTGGCATCGCCTACTTTCTTTACTTCTATCACTCCGTGCCCATCGGCTACTGAGGTGCCCCTACAGACATAGTTAGAGGGGTAAGTGGCTTCAGCCTCAAAGTCAGCAGGGTCAGTAGTTTTATGTACGAGAGGCTCGCCTGTAAGGGTTGATTCGTTGATATGCAGTGAGATAGCCTCTAAAAGCTCTCCGTCGGCAGGGACTTCTTCACCAGTTTCTAAAAGTACAATATCGCCTACAACAATGTCTTTTTTGAGTACCTGTGTTACGCGTTCTTCGCGGATAACCTTGTAGTAAATATCGTCATTTACTTGGTTGAGTATTTCAAACTGCTTATTGGCTTTTACTTCAAAGTAGAAAGCTACTCCTGTAGCCAAGAAAATAGCAAAAAAGATACCTACTGGCTCCAAGAAAGCATCAAGCCCTTCGCCTAAAGCAAAAAAATCATAAGCCGAGACACCAAAAGAGCAGGCTAATGCTACTAAGAGAATGAGGATAATAGGGTCGGACAGTTTTTCTAAAAACTGTTTCCATAGGGGAACACCTGCTACTGATGAGAAGGAATTAGCCCCGTGTTGGGCGCGACTTTCGAGTACTTGAGCCTCGGTAAGTCCTTTGTAATGATGTTTTGCCATAAATAATATTAGCAGTAAGAGGACTAAAACCTAAATTTTAGTCCTCTCTTTTTGTATAACATTTAAAATACAATATAACAATGAAGTGGAGTCGGAGAGAATCGAACTCTCGTCCAAATAAGTCATCAAAAGGCTTTCTACATACTTAGTTTTTGTTTGATTTTCATCGCAAAGCTGACCAAAAACCGCCCACTTTGCGCTTAGCTTCTTAATAGTTAAGAACCGTTGGCAGAAGCGTACCGCAGGTTCAATGTTGACTTTTATGGTGCCTCTATACGAACCGCCGTCAACAAGGGCTTTTCAGAGACATCTCGCTTCCTTACCTTGTAAGGACTTAGCCAGCAGTCTTACTAAACTTCAGACTAGGCAGCAAGAGCGTAGTTATTCTCGCCATTTAAAAGTTTGAAATAGATATTATCGAGCATTCATTTCACAGCTCGGTATGCTTACCATTCAATGTCACCTACTGTCAAAACCGGTCGACCCCAAATGATTATTGGTTGTGCCTCACATAAAAACACGCTGCAAAGGTACGAAATATTTTTTAACTACCAAATTTTAGATTGTTAGTTTTTGGTCGTTAGAGGTTAGTTGTTTTTTGAGCTTCGTCTTTGGCTCTTGCTTTTATAAAGGCAGCTCGGCTTAGAGGTTCGTAGCTCTCGGCTTCGCCTAACATACGCTGACTATCATTAGGCACTTTCCTAAAACTGTAGTTAGCCAGATGCCCCGTGCGGGTGCAGACTGCGTGTACCTTAGTGACGTATTCGGCTGTGGCCATAAGGTAAGGCATAGGCCCAAAAGGGTTGCCTTTGTAGTCCATATCTAGTCCGGCGACTATCACTCGTACTCCTCTGTTAGCTAAATCATTGCACACATTTACTATCTCATCGTCAAAAAACTGAGCTTCGTCTATGCCTACTACATCGCAGCCGTCGGCAAGGAGCAAAATGCTCGCCGCAGCCTCTACAGGGGTAGAGGGGATTTCGGTAGCATTGTGCGATACGATGTTAGTATCGTCATAACGCGTATCAAAAGAGGGTTTGAATATTTCTACTTTTTGCTTGGCAAACTGTGCACGGCGCAATCGGCGTATGAGTTCTTCAGTTTTGCCAGAGAACATCGAGCCGCAGATAACCTCTATCCAGCCTACTTCTTCGTGATTATGTATGTTGTTTTCTAAGAACATTTTTTAGAAAGTATAAAGTACACCTACCCCTAACAGCTGCTTGAACTGAGTGCGAACACCATAGCGATGCGTCTGTCCTTGAGGGTCTTTGTATGAATAAAATTTTACGTCATCGTCATATTTGAGGTGAATGCCCAAGCGCGCTTGCACATAGTTATTCACCTTTAAACTTAGCCCTGTTTCCCAATCTATATCAATATTACCAAATTTTTCTAAGTAATCGCCATAGATAGTGAAGTTAGTGTTTAGGGTGATGTTATCCATTACTTTCTTATCCCAACGACCTGAGGCAGAGAAACCTAACTCAGATACGGTCTTCTTGCCTTTTTCTACCCCGAAAGCACCTTCGTCAGATAGGCGTTTGTCTAACACCATAGTGGTTTTGAGGGTCATAGGTGATAAGAAAAGATTGAAATTGATATGGGTAGGAGCGTATTCGGCACCCAAACCGAGTGTAAAATAAGCAGGGGCAAAGAGTTTAGAGATAGCATCATCTACATTAGGGTATTTATACCCGTTGCTGATTTGGGTAAGGAATTGCGCTCGTGCGGTGTAGTACCAAAACGAATGCGAACTACCGCGATAGCCAAATGAGGAAGTTAGTGATACCTTGTCGTCTGTTTTGCGCACTTCGCGTCCTTTTTGGGCGTTGATACCGTAGTTGATTTCTAAATCGTTGTCCCAAAAGAAAGTTTTTTCGTTATAGCGGCGGCGGAATTTGCCGTTCATAAGTCCTGAGATAGAGTTTTCGCCCCCTGCACTCCAGTTAGAGAAGGTTACTTCGCTCATATTCAGTGTTACTTGGTTGAACTTGAACCACTTTTCTTGTTCGCGTTTCACTCGGTTGAAAGTGAACTTTAGCGCGTTAGGGTCTTGTAGCACTTGTATAGGAGTTGTTTTTACCGGAGCGGTACGCGTTTTGGCTTTGCGCACTTGCCCAAAAGCGGTAACAGTAGTAAGTAGGAGAACGATAATGATTTTTTTCATTGCTGCATCTGATTGCTGTTAGTTTTACCGCTGCAAAGGTATAAATAATTTGCCAATTAGCCAATTAGTCAATTAGCAAATGTGCCAATTTTCTTAAGGCGGCAACAGTGCCGTGAGGCATAAAAATATCGGGTAAAGTGATGATTTTTAGAGGAGTAGTGTAGTTATTAGCCGCAGCAAATTCGCTTACCGCACTGCCTAAGCCTCCTATGCTACCTTCTTCGATAGTAACGACTTTTTGGTAGTGGGTGAATACGTGGTGCAGCAAAGCCTCGTCTATCGGTTTTAAGAAACGCATATCGTAGTGGGCGTACTGCTCTGGGGCTTCGCTTTGGCGTATCTGTTCGGCTACAAGGTCGGCTATAGTGCCGATGCTAAGTACGGCTACTTCAGTACCTTCTTTTAGCTGGCAGCCTTTGCCAATAGGCAGTGCCTCAAAAGGTTGTGCCCAATCGGTTTGTGAGCAACGCCCACGTGGGTAGCGAATGGCGATAGGGTGGGGTAGGGACAGCTGAGCGGTGTAGAGCAGCTGACGCAATTCGGTAGCATTGCGCGGTGATGCAATAATAAGATTAGGAATAGGACGCAAAAAAGCCATATCAAACACTCCGTGATGGGTAGCTCCGTCTTCGCCTACTAGCCCAGCGCGGTCGATGCAAAATACTACCGGTAGGTTTTGTAAGGCCACATCGTGTATGAGTTGGTCGTAAGCCCGCTGTAGAAAAGTAGAATAGACAATGCAGTAAGGTATAAACCCACGTGCTGCCCAGCCTGCTGCAAAGGTGACAGCGTGCTGCTCGGCTATGCCTACATCAAATACTCTTTTAGGATACTTCTCTCTCATCTGGTTAAGACCGGTTGCCGTACACATTGCAGCAGTAAGCGCAACGAGTTTATTGTTTTTCTCTGCAAGTTCAAACATCTTTTTTCCAAAGATTTCTGAGTAGCTAGTCTGTGACTTTGATAGAGTAACTCCTGTCTCCTTATCAAAAGCACCTATTCCATGGAATTTATCTGGATTTTGTTCAGCCTGCTTATATCCCTTGCCCTTCTTTGTTATGAAGTGTACTAAAACAGGTCCTGGAGCATTCTTAGCTTGATTTAAGCCTCTTAAAACATCTGACATATTGTTGCCATCAAAGGGACCTAGATAAGTAATTCCTAGCTCCTCAAAGATAACTCCACCTGAGAAAATCGCGTACTTAATAGCTCTTTTGAGACCAGCTATGCCCTTGCTTAGCGGTTTTCCTAAATCAGGAATTTTGTTTATGTAACAATTTTATTTTTTAATACAAGAATATCCCCTTTGATGCTGGGAATTTTGTTTATAGCTTTCTTTATGTTGTTCTTTGTATTTTGATACTCTGAAGAGGTTCTTAGTTTACTTAGGTGATCTGAAAGCCCGCCGTTTATCTCCGATATTGACATTCCATTATCGTTTAATACGATTATAACTTTTGACCCGAGGCTTCCAAGGTTATTGAGGGCCTCAAAAGAAGGTCCTCCAGTCATTGCCCCGTCCCCAATTACTGCGATAACTTCTTCATCGCTCTTTTTTAGATCTCTAGCTACTGCAAGTCCCATGGCAGCAGAAATAGAGGTACTGGAATGTCCTGTATCATAGACA
>ERZ773014.2102-NODE-2102-length-11911-cov-20.743084_pt1 | contig 11911 bp, 18 predicted proteins | sample MGYA00580841_ERZ773014 | MGnify/ENA primary metagenome ERZ773014 (study PRJEB29015, sample SAMEA2737989) | human oral metagenome | biome: human oral; feature: human-associated habitat; material: dental | place: China | collected 2067 ...
TACAACCTATGGCTAGTCTACGACATTTTTTTGCACTGACAAAAAACTCGCTATGCTCAAACAGTTTTGCCAGCACAAAAAAATGCTCCGACGGATTAATTTATACTAAAATCTGTTTAAAAAGTGAAAATTATGTTTTAATCATTTGAAAATATTAAGTTTTATCCTCTAATTAGAAAAATTTGTAATAAATTCATTATTTAAATGGAGTTTAGTATTAGATTATGATAATTTACCTATTTACCCAGTGAACTTATAATCTCACAAATTCAAGGGAATCATATCTTTATTTTGTAACATTATTGTTGGTCAATGATTCCCTTTTTAAAAAATTTAAATTTTCTATTTCTAAATTATGTGTTGTTTTTTATGTTTTGATATGCAATTCAAATCTGAAACTTGTATCATTTATCAAGACTGCCAAAACTTTATTTCTGAAAAATATTATAAAATAATAACATAACAGTCAATATTTTTTAATCCTCATAGTTTTCATTGTTATTTTCTATAATTCGCAGTGTATTATTTGAAATATTGAACTTTGTAACTTCACCTAGATCTAATCTTCCTGTATGTCCACTTCCTACAATTTTAATTCCATCTTCAAATTCTATCCGTCGAATTTTACTAAGGTTTGCTTTTTTCGATAAATCAAAAAACATCATTGGAACATCCAATTTTTCTCCTTCGTAACTTTGATAATGAATATCATCATCTGAATCTGGAATATCATAGTCCAGTCCTTCTATGACACATTCAGCATCAGAAATAATATACGGAATCTCAGCTGCTTCAGGTGCAGTTTTAATAGTATACGAAATCTCATCATTTGCTTCAGGTGCAGTTTTAAAAGTGCAGTAATCACCTTTTTGCGAAATTCCCTTAATTCCAGTTCCAAATGCAGCCATTGACAATAAAAATGATAAGATAACTAATTTTTTCATAAAAATCAACTCCATTCTATATTTTATTACAATTATAAATTGCAACATAAAATTTATTATTTTACCGTCCAATATTATTATACCTTGCTATTAGTCATTATACAAGGTTAAAGAGTAGGTCTATTATAAAGAATGTTGTTTTAAATTTATATTTTAATTTTTCAACAAACAACTTCTTCCTCAGCAACATCATTAACATAACTAACCTTCTTAGTCAATTTCCCATCCTCATCATAAAATTCCCAAATTCCCTCTTTTTTCCCACCTTTGTAATTTCCAGTTATTGCTAAATTATCATTACTATAATAAAATTTTGCCAATCCTTCTCTTGGCTCTCCCCACCTGCTTAACCACATTGAATGTATTTTTGTTTTTTCTCTAAATATCTTAGAAAATTTATCATTTAATTCCAAATCAACAACAAACTCAAAAAGAGCATTAAAACTTGCAGCCAAAAATCCCTTATCAATGTTCCCTTTTAACCAAATCCAATTATCCCCCACAACTATATAATCATCAACTACTTCAAAATAAAAATTTCCTTCACTTGTTATTTCAATACTTTCAACAAAAATATATTTTTTAAACTTGTCTATTGGAAATATATTATTTTTATATGCCTTTTCAGCTTCTTCTTTTGTAAAATCATCTTTTAAAACCTTAAAAAGCATATCGTAACAAGTTGGATATTCTGGAAATGCTCCATCATCAAAAAAATCATCATTCAGCACATCGTAAAAATATTTTATCATCGTATCTTTCACTTTTTTATCCCATTCATCCTGATTAAAATACAATTTTTCAAAAATTTTAAACATTTTTTCTTTTTCAAGTTCAACATTATCACATTCTTTATAAATCGTAAGTCTTACTAATGTTTCTTTACCTTTCCAAATAATTTTTCCGTCCCACTCTTTAAAATTTCCCATATATGTATTTTCAACAAAATCCTGAATTTCCATATCTGATTTTCCTTTCTAAAAAAATTTAAGAAAGTTAGTCCATATAATACTCGTCTATTTCACCATTAAAATTACAACAAGCATAAAACATTTTATCAACAAAAAATAATTTTTCATGCATAGCTATTGTAAAATTAGAATTTTCTTCTACCTCACTATAATCAATTACTATTTCCATATCTTCATTATCAAGCAACTTTTTAAATGCTTCTTTTGTTAAAAAATTATTCTTCATAATTTCTTCTGTATCTTCTTTTCCAATAATTTTAAGCAATTTTTTCTCCACTTCATCAATACTATTTGTTTCATAGTAAATTTCGGCATATTCAGGCTTTATCCATTTTTCCTCATTAAACCAGTCAACAAATTCATCAGCAAACAAATTTTTACACTTTGTATCCCAGTATTCTTTCTTTTCTAAAATTTTTTCAACCATTTCTTCGACTTTTATTTCATCAATTTTCTCTTCATCAATGTCATCTTCACCATTACAGTACAATTTCATTTCTATTTCATGATTTATCCACATCACTTTACGAGTATGCTCTCCATCTATGATTTCCCAATTTTTCATTTTTACTCCTTTTTTAACTACTTATGACTTTCTTCGTATTTTCTAATTTCATCTTCATGCTGTAAAGTCAATCCAATTGAATCCAGTCCCTTAAGTAGTCTTTGTTTCCAGCTTTCTTCCAGCTCGAAAACATATTCTTTCCCATTCGCAATCAATTTGTTATTTTCCAAATCAACTGTAACCTTCACATCTCCAGGCAATTTTGATAATTCGATTCTATCTGCTTCTGGCAAAGTTATTGGCAGATGCCCATTGTTTAACCAGTTCATGTAGAAAATCCCTGAATATCCTCCAGCCACAATTACATGAATTCCGTAATCTTGCAATGCCCAAGCGGCATGCTCTCTACTTGACCCACAGCCAAAATTATCTCCAGTAATTAAAATTGTCCCATTTTTGTATTCTGGCTTATTCAAATTAAAATCCATATTGTCAGACCCGTCTTCGTTGTATCTCCATTCATCGAAAACATGTATTCCAAATCCTGTTTTTTCGATACTTTTTAAATATTGTTTTGGAATTAATTGATCCGTATCAATATTGTCATTCATTATTGGAACGATTGTTCCTTCATATTTTGTAAATGGTTTCATATTTTATTCTCCTTCATTTTTTTTGTATAAAAATCCCATTTTTAACTACTTTTTAAAAGGATTTTTCAACTTGTCTTTTATCCCTTTTTTGATTAAATTAAGGACACAATCAAAAATATTGTTTGCTTCGGTTTCACCAATATTTAACTCTTTTACATAACGACTTACAACTTGATCTTTCCCTTTTTGCCCTATTTCTGAGCAACTTTCAAAAATATTTATAACCTTCTGAGAAAAATTTTCATCATATCCAAATTGTTGTTGCACTTCCTTAATCATTTCATTTTTATTCATTTTATTTATCTCTTTCTATTTTGTATAAATTATTTAAAATTCTTTAACATCAAATTATTTCACTTCATCCAATTCTCTTACATCCACAAATTTCCCATAAATTGCAGCAGCAGCAGCCATTGCAGGACTTACCAGATGAGTTCTTGCTCCTTTTCCTTGCCGTCCTTCAAAGTTTCTGTTGGAAGTTGAAGCACAATGCTCTCCAGCTGGTATCAAGTCAGGGTTCATTCCAAGACAAGTGGAACATCCAGCTTCTCTCCATTCAAATCCCGCATCTTTCAAGATTTGTGCAATTCCGTTTTCTTCAGCCGCTTTTTTTACAACTTGTGAGCCAGGAACTACAACTGCTGTAATATTTGGTGCAACTTTCTTTCCTTTTACAATTTTTGCGACAATTTCCAGATCGCTCAGCCTTCCATTTGTACAAGAACCGATAAATACGTGCTTTAAAGGTATGTCAAATGGAGTTTGTCCTGGTTTTAAGCCCATATATTCGTATGCTTTTTCATCATTATGATCTCTGATTTCTGGAAATTTTTCAGTAATATTAATTCCCATTTCAGGGTTTGTTCCCCAAGTAACTTGCGGCTCAAGGTTTGAAACATCAACTTTTATGTATTTGTCAAACGCATCTACAGAATCTGTGTACAATTCTTTCCATTCAGCCACTTTTTTATCAAATTCTTCGCCTTTTGGTGCAAATCTTCTTCCTTTTACATATTCAAAAGTAGTTTCATCAGGTGCGATAATTCCTGATTTTCCTCCTCCTTCAATTGCCATATTACAAATTGTCATTCTTCCTTCCATTGACATATTTCTAATTGTATCTCCAAAAAACTCGAAAGCATAACCATTTCCAAGCCCGATTCCATAAGTTTTAATAATATGCAAAATTATATCTTTCGCATACACACCTTTTTGCAATTTTCCAGTAATTTCAATTCCCATTGTTTTTGGTTTCTTTTGCCAAATTGTCTGTGTAGCCAAAACATGTTCCACTTCACTCGTACCAATTCCAAATGCCAAAGCTCCAAAAGCTCCGTGAGTCGCAGTGTGGCTATCTCCACAAACTACAGTTTTTCCAGGCTGTGTCAACCCTTGTTCAGGTCCCACCATATGCACAATTCCGTTATTTTCATTAAACATATCCACAAGTTCAATCCCAAATTCTTTGCAATTAGCTGCCAACGCATCTAGCTGTGCCTTTGAAATTTTATCTTTAATATTCATTCTGTCAGCCATAATTGTCGGCGTATTATGGTCCATTGTCCCAAATGTCAAGTCAGGTCTTCTAACCTTTCTCCCTGCAATTCTCAATCCTGAAAACGCTTGTGGCGAAGTAACTTCATGAATCAAGTGCAAATCAATATACAAAAGTTGTGCTTCCCCAGGTTCTCCCGTAATCACATGTTTTTCCCAAACTTTATCAAACAAAGTTTTTGGTTTTTTCGCTTCATTTTTAATTTCTGACATTTTTTCTCCTCCGATTTTCTCTCCAAATTTTTGTTTCTAAATTTTTAATTAATTTACTTAATTTATGTATTTATCAAATTTTTCAACTACTTTTAAAATATAAAAATACATTATCGAATCTTTTTTATTAAATAGTTGATACTGCTACTCTGTAATTTCTATTAAATTTCCATCAACATCTTCCACAACGCTTTCATAATATCCATCTCCCGTTGTTCTTGGTCCACTCAAGCACTTAAATCCATCATTAGTAAGTTTTTTTGTCAAACTGTCTACATTTTTTGCATCTCCTACACTAAATGCAATATGAATAAATCCCATATTCATAATTTTATCCTCTCTATCAGTCAATTCTGGTCTTGACATAATTTCTAATCTCACATCACTGTTAGGAAAACTCAAAAAATATGTTTGTAATCCCGTTTTAAGATTACGGTACTTATTATTTGACTTTGTATTAAAATATTTTTCATAAAATTCTCTTGATTTTTCTAAATCCTTTACATAAAGTGCCACATGATTTATTTTCATTTTAATCCTCCTAAATTTTTTTATTCTAAATTTATATTTTTAATCACATAAATATCCAATTTTTGGTCATTCGCAAGTTCAGTCAACATATAGTCAATTGCCTTTTTGTGATTCAAAACTTCAAAAACCTCACGAACACTCTTACTTCCAGGTATTGTGCTATCTAAAATAATCGTAGCCGTTTCATTTAGTGTCAATGTATTTCCTTCAATTGCATTTGAGTGATATGTTATTCTTACTGATAAATCTAAAAAATATTCATAATTTATATTTTTTATATTCATTTTCTCCAAGTTTCTCTACAAGTCTTTTTGCATCTTCCATATTATCATAATCTAGTGCAACAAATATTCTATCTTTTACTCTCTCATCAATTCTAGTCATTCTAATCTTCCTTTCTTTTAACTTCTTTTATTTCAAACATTCCCATAAAAATTAGAATCAAAATTTCTAAAATAAATATTGGAATTGCAATAAAAACGGCTGCTTGATGTATATTCATAATTAACACTGCCATTAGAATCTGAAAGATAAAAATAATTCCCCATGCTTTAAAATGAAGTGTTATTCTGTAGTTTTGATTATCTGATTCCACATTTATAACTTTTTTAGGAGTTTTTATTAAAAAATTATTGCATACTTGAAGCGTTTGTTCTCCATAGTCTACATCAATTTCTGTTTTTTCATTAAATTTTACTTCTACAATTTTTTCATCATTTATTTTTAATTTAAACTTATCTCCTCCACCATTAGAAGATATTTTTGATTCTATAATTATTTTAGGCATCGGCTTTTCCTTGTATAATATAGTTACATTATACAAGCTCCTTTCTTTAAATTTTTTATATTGAATTTTTATTTCATCTTTCAAGATTACCTTTTCACAATAAAAACATTTATATTTATATTTCGATTTTTTTTCAAATTGTTTTATTTTATTTTCTCTCTAATTTTGAGATTTATAACTTTTCTATTTATTTCTTAATCAACAACTGCACTTACTTCTATTTCTATCATCAATTCCTTATCAATTAATAAAGACACCTCTACCATTGTTGCAACTGGTTTAATGTCCCTAAAAAATTCTCCATATGCTCTTCCATATTCTTCCCATTTTGAAATATCTGTAACAAACATTCTTGTTCTAATAACATTTTTTAACCCCAATCCTTCCTTTTCAAGAACTTTTTTTATGTTTTCAAGAATATATTTTGTCTGTTCATAAGCATTTCCTGCTACATAAAGCTTTCCATCCTTGACAACTGTTGTTCCTGCTATTTCAAAAATATTTCCTATCCTTACTGCTCTCGAATATCCTACAATATCCTACCAAGGAGAATTTCCATCTATATTTTTTCTCACTAATTTAACTCCTTTTAAATTCTCATACTTTTCTTATTTTTTCAATAATAACATTCACATTCTGGTTTGTCAAAAAGATTATAATAAAATTTTATTATTTTTTATCCTCTTTTAAGTTCAAAAATCACAATTTCAGGCTGTGCAAAAAACCTAATAAACATTTCAAGAAAGGCTCCTCCTAGCCCTGAGGTAATATAAATTTTATGTCCATTGTACTCTTTCATTCCATAGCCATATTTTTTCTTATCCTTCACTGCCGACATAATGATTTTTCCAAAAAAAGTAACTTGTCCAGCATGACTGTGTCCCGCTAAAATCACATCAGTTTTTTCCTTTTCATCTTCTGACATCTGTTCAAAATATTCAGGATTGTGAGTCAAAAACAATACAAAATCCTCTTTTTTTAGCCCTTCAAGAGCCTTTTTCGCATCAGGCTTTCCATGCCACAAGTCAGTCACTCCCGCAATATATATATTTTCATTGTTAATTGTTATTTTCCTATTTTCATTTACGAGCAAATTAAATCCGAGTTTTTTCATATTTTCAGCAGTTTCCTTTTCACCTGGATATTCATGATTCCCATAAATCGCATACACTCCAAGTTCTGGAATCTTTATATCCTTCGCATCCTCATAAAACTTAGGAATATTTTTCTCCCAAGTCGTATAATCTCCCCCCAGCAGTATCATATCCTTTTTCTGTGCATTAATCAGCTCAATCGCCTTTTTCTGCTGTTTTCTATTATACCGTGCCATCGTATCATACTGAAAATCTGCTACAAACAGCACTCTCTTGCCATCAAACTCCTTTGGAATATCTTTCGATTTTATCTCAATCGCCTTAATTTTAATATGCCTATACTCATAATGAGCATCAATTAAAAATATCACAATTAATACTACAAAAACCAATAGAAATTTAATAATCCAACTTTTTGTCTTCATTTTTTCTCCTCGCTACTGTTAAAAAAAAATATTTTAAGAAACAGATTTATTTTTATCATTTTTGTTTTTACTTTTTTTTCGCTTAAATAGATTAAATAGTAGTCCCAGATAAAATATAAAATCCATCATTCCAGCATAACTTCCAAAGCCATATATTATAATAAATACAAAGACTCCTCCCTGTCCCATTTCATCCATTTCAGGACTTGACATAATAGAACCAGCCCATATTAAAAATATTGCTGCTTTTATTGTTACTATAATTAATGGTGGAATTAAAAGACTTTTTTTACTGACTTTTATTTTTGAAACTAAGTAAGCGAAAATCAAACTAATAATAATGAATAGCAACTCCGGCAGCAGCAATAACTTTTCCAAAATCCACTCATTTTTTATATTAAAATTTGACAAAAAGTCATAAAATCTGCTATCAACCATTACCCAAGATGTCCTCGCAATCGTTAAACCAATGTCAAAAAATATTAAAAACAACAAGTAGAATAACCAAAAAAATACTTTTTTCATTTTTATTCTCCATCTAATTTTTTATTTAACTATTTAAAAATTTCAAAAATCAAATTCTTTTTTTCAAAAATATTTTACTCATTAGGATTATCATCAAGAACTATCGCACAAATAATATAAGCCAGTAGACCCGTTCCTGCACAAAGAACCAAAATAAGCCATACTATTCTTACAATACTTGAATCGATATCAAAATATTCTGCAATTCCTCCACATACGCCTGTAAGTTTTCTATCTTTTACTGATTTGTACAATTTCTTTTTCATAATATAAAACTCCTTATTTTATGTAATTATAACCTTAAAAAAATATAAATCAATGTCATAAAAATTGAAACTATAAAAAAACCAAATACTTTCCAATATCTATAATATAAAACTTCACACAAAGCATACAAATTAAAGAAAATTAATGATAAAAATAATAAATATTCTTTTTCTTTAAAGAAAGATGCTATTCCTGTTATAAAAAACAGAGAGCCGCTTAAAAACATCAATATTACTTTTACTTTAAGTTGAAAAACTGTGATTTCTTCAGGTAATTCTCTATGCTGCAATTTAGCCTTTATTATTTTATCTTTCCCAAAAAGGTAATAACCATTTGTCATAATTTCTATTAAACCGAAAATCACAATTATAATTTTAAATATAAACATTTCTCCCCCTTTTCTCATTCACTCATAAATTTCCCAACCTTCTCAAGAAATTTCTTTCTATCTTCATCTTTCCCTTGCATTCTCAAACTATAATGAATCCATTTCGTTTTCTTAATCCCAATTCCACCAAGATTAGCCTTTTTCATCGTAATCCCAAAACCTGTTATATTTAACAAAAATTTTGGTGCTGTAGCAGTTGTAATCATTTTTGCCGTTTTTACATTAGTCAAAAGCCCTTTTATTCCATTCTGTGTATTTTTATATGCAAATCCTTTAACCATAACTTTATCAAAAAATCCTTTTAATATCGCAGGCATTGACATCCACCATATTGGAAATACAAGTATCAGTTCATCAGTATTTTTCAATATTTCTTGATATTTTAAAACTAAAGGATCAATACTTTTCCCCTGCGAATACAAAGATAATTCTTCTTCTGTCATTACAGGATTAAATTCATCCTTATTCAAATCTATAATTGTATATTTTTCTTTTGTTTCATTAAGTTTTTGGACTATATTATCTAAAATTGCCTTGTTAAAACTTTTGCTGTAAGGATGTGAAAAAACTATTGTTTTCATTTTTGAATTCCCTCTTTTCTATAAATAATTTTTCAAAATACTTTATTAAAACTTTTTGGATACATTTAAATTTAATACAAAAATTAGCGATTTCCATATTTAAAAAAATTTTTAACCTATAATCTTTGAAATTAATTTGGCGAACAGTGTCCGCCATTTTCCAAAACCATAAAACAATAAAAGTTTTCTAAATTATGCGAACGGTGTTCACACTTTTTGTATTTAAAAAATCAGAAAATTCCCTCCATCTCTACCTAAACTAACATTAGTATTTTATCTATTCTTTTACTTTCAAAACTAAAGGCTTTCCTATAATAAGACACAAATTACCCAATACACCAAGTGTCAAAGCGCTTAAAAGGAATTTACTTGTTTCTATTTCTCCATTTAAAGTTTTAAATAATAAAATTGTAATTGAAAGCCAAAATATCAAAGCAAATAACCAATTTTTCCAATTAAATCTTATTTCAATTTCCATAACTTCTTTTTCAATGTTTATTTTTTGTTCTGAACTTTTAACAAAAAGTGTACTTGCTTTAATTGTATGTTCTCCATAATCTACATATTCAATTTCTTTTTTTGTTCCTTTAAATGTTATAATTTCATCATCTAGAAAAAAATTCATTGAAATATTTTGTCTAATATTTGATTTATCATTTATAATCAATTTAGGCATAAGTTTCCCTCTCGATCATTCAGAATTATTTATTATAAAGCCTATTTATCCTATTAATATAAGCCTTTATACTTGCTTCCACAACATCTGTACTTTGTCTTCTACCAATAGATCTATTTCCATTTTCATCTTTCCAAAATCAATTTTAATTATTGTAAAATCTATTACTCTTATCTTAATTTATTGAGAAATATGCAAAACTTCGTACACTTTTGAATTTTCTACTTCTTTAGGAGCATCTTCAAAAAAATAATACTCTGTATGTTTCCAATTTTCAGGATTATATACTAATGCTTTTCCAATAATTTTATCATATGATATAGAAAATTCCATTCTTTTCATTTTTTCCATCGGTTTTGTTTCATTTTCTATTTCCAATAAATATTTTGCTTTAGAAAAGTTTTCATTAAACTCTTGTAACAATGGTATTCCAATATTTATAGTCTGCCAGCCAAAAGAATTTAAGATATTATCATAAAATCCATCAAATATGAATTTATTCATTCCTTTGTTATCTTTCCAAAAGTATAATGGCGAATATTCTTTATTTTCCTCAGAGATTAAATAAGCTTTAAAAAATAAATCTTCAAATCCATCTGTTTTAAATCCATTTTCTTGCACTCTTTTTCTAATATTATTCATATCAAAATCTTTCGAAAGTTTTACTTTGTATTGCATCATTATCATGTTTTTTATTCTCCTATATTTTCACTTAATTACTGTAAAGTCTATTTATCCCGTTAATATAAGCCTTAATACTAGCCTCAACCACATCCGTACTTTGTCCTCTACCAATAAATCTGTTTCCATTTTTCTCAATTATAACAACAACCTGTGCTTGTGCATCCGTATCTCCAGTAATTGCTTCCAATTTATATTCTTCCAATACAAAAGTGTCACTCACTGCTAAGTTTACCGCATTGTAAGCCGCATCAACAGGTCCATCTCCAAGAGCTTCTTTAACCAATTTTTCTCCATCCAAGTCGATTGTAACTGTAGCTTTTGGCTTTTTCCCTTCCTGTCTTGAAATTTCAAAGTGAGTTAATTTTATTCTTCCTTCGATTTTTGCTGCATCTCCAGCGACTAATGCGATAATATCTTCATCTAAAACATATTTTTTCTTGTCTGCCAATTTTTTAAATTGTGCAAATAATTCTTCCACTCTGTCACTTCCAACATGATTAAATCCTAACGATTCTAATTTTTGTACAAAAGCATGTTTTCCTGAATGTTTTCCAAGTACTAAGCTATCTGGATTTCTTCCAACAGATTCAGGACTCATAATTTCGTAAGTTTCAGGATTTGCTAAAACTCCATGTTGATGGATTCCTGATTCGTGTGCAAATGCATTTGCTCCAACAATTGCTTTATTAGGCTGTGTTGTAACTCCTGTCAAAAGGCTTACTAATTTACTTGTTGGGTAAATTTGTTTTGAGTCAATATTTGTATAATATTCTTCAAATAAATCTTTTCTTGTTTTCAAAATCATCGCAATTTCTTCAAGCGAAGTATTTCCAGCTCTTTCCCCAAGTCCATTAATTGTACATTCAATTTGAGTTGCTCCAGCTTGAATTGCCGCAACTGAATTTGCCACAGAAAGTCCCAAATCGTCATGGCAATGCACAGAAATATCAACATTTTCAATTCCTTTTACATTTTTTCTCAAATAAGTTATAAGTTCAAACATTTCATTTGGGGTTCTATAACCTACAGTATCTGGCACATTAAGTGTAGTGGCTCCCGCTTTTATAGCTGTTTCATATACTTCCACCAAAAATTCCTTTTCAGTTCTAGTCG
>ERZ773014.2115-NODE-2115-length-11867-cov-19.612513_pt1 | contig 11867 bp, 13 predicted proteins | sample MGYA00580841_ERZ773014 | MGnify/ENA primary metagenome ERZ773014 (study PRJEB29015, sample SAMEA2737989) | human oral metagenome | biome: human oral; feature: human-associated habitat; material: dental | place: China | collected 2067 ...
GAGGGTAAAGGGGGGGGACGGGCGCCACGACGGCGCCGTCTACGAGCTCACCGGCCCGCAGGCGCTGTCGCTGTCCGACGTCGCCGCCGCCCTCACCGCCGCAGCCGCATCCGCCCTCGCCGTCAGGGCTCCGGGCCTGACCGACGCCCTGGCCTCCGCCGCGAGCCCGAACGGCACCTGGTTCAACAACTCGGCCATCCAGCGCAGGCTGTGGCCCGCCACCATCGAGACGCTGGAGATGACCCTGCTGTCCGGGGGACTGACCATCATCCTCGGGCTTCTCCTCGGGCTGGCGCTCATCTCCACCGGCAAGCGCGGCCAGCATCCCAATCGCTTCGTCTACGAGGCCCTCTCCCAGATCGTCAACATGGGGCGCTCGATGCCCTTCATCATCCTCATGGTCGCGATCATCCCGCTGACCCGCATGCTCGTGGGCACCTCCCTGGGTTGGCAGGCCGCCTGCGTGCCGCTCACGGTCGGGGCGATCCCCTTCTACGCGCGCCTGGTCGAGACCGCCATCAACGACGTCGAGCACGGCAAGGTCGAGGCCGCCCTCATGATGGGGGCATCCAGTCGTCAGATCACCTGGGGCGTGCTCGTGCGCGAGGCTCTGCCCACGCTCGTCCGCTCCGCCACCGTCACCATCATCACCCTGCTTGGCTACACCGCCATGGCGGGCACCGTCGGCGGAGGCGGCCTGGGCGACCTTGCCATTCAACACGGCTATCAGCGCAACGACACCGACGTCATGGTCATCGTCGTCGTACTCATCGTGGCGATCGTCGGCATCATCCAGGTCTGTGGCGACATGCTCAGCCGGCTGGTCGACCACCGCTGAGCCTCGACCAGCCGGAGTGAGTGCTCGCTGATGCGGCCGTTTCGGGCTGCGCGCGCAAGTCGCTTGGGACTCGGCATCACCTCATCAGTTTCTCCCTGCCCTCAAGGCCCCCGAGCCGTTCACGAACAGGAACCACTATGACCACCAGCATCTCCCGTCGCACCGTCCTCGCCGGAGGCCTCACTGCCGCCGCCGCTCTGACTCTGGCCGCCTGCGGCAAGTCCTCCTCCGGAGTGGACGGCATCAAGGTCAGCGGCGACACCGCCACCATCACCGTCGGCGCCACCCCGCAGCCCCACGTCACCATCCTGCAGTGGATTCAGGACAACCTCGCCGCCGACGCCGGCCTGAGCCTGGAGATCAAGGAGATCAACGACTACCAGACGCCCAACTCCTCGCTGAACGATGGCGCCCTGGCGGCCAACTTCTACCAGACGCCCAACTTTCTGGCCCAGCAGATCCAGGAGAAGGGCTACAAATTCACCTCACTGGCCGACGTGCATGTCGAGCCGCTGGGCATCTACACCTCCAAGGGCTACACCTCCGTCGATCAGGTGCCCGACGGCGGAAAGGTCATCCTCAACTCCGACCCCGCCAATACTGCGCGCGGCCTGAAGCTCGTGGAGTCGACGGGCCTGATCACCCTCGACCCCTCCGTCGAGCTGCCTACGGAGCTCGACATCACGGACAACCCGAAGAATCTCGAGTTCACCAAGGTCGATGGCGCGCAGGTGGCCAACTCCAGGGCCGACGCGGACCTGGCCGTCATCAACGGCAACTACGCGCTCGACGCCGGCCTCACGCCGAGCAAGGACGCGCTGGTCCTCGAGCAGGCCAAGGACAGCCCCTACGCCAATGAGCTCGTCGTGCGCACCGCGGACAAGGACAACGAGTACCTCAAGAAGCTCGCCGAACTCATGACCTCCCCCGAGCTCAAGACGTACATCGAGCAGAACTGGACCGACGGCTCTGTGCTTCCGGCGTTCTGACGGCGATGGGCCGGGCGGCCGGGTGGCCGGGTTGCGGGCTCGCTGCCGAGTGCCGGCCTAGCCTCCCGGCCCCACATGCGTCGAGGTCGACTTTTTCGAATGAAACAGACGGTGCCACCGTCGATCTCATTCGAAGAAGTCGACCTCGACGGCTGTGCGAACGCTTCCTCTTGGAGGCTTATTCGTGGGTTTCTGCGTGTCGTTCTCGGGGGGCGGTTGTTTCCGGTGGGGTGGCGTGCTGGCGGGGTCGGTTGTCGGGGGTTGTTGGGCCGGGTGTGTCCAAAACGGAGGGGATTAGAGTGTCGATAGCCCAGGTATCTTCAAGGAACCGTGTGATGGACTGGTGTTTTCGTTGTGTTTTCAGTGTGTTTTCGGTGTCGCGCTGCATGGTGGCCGGGCTGATCTCCTCCGTTTTGGACACCTGGCGGGGGCGATGCGCCGTGCCGACACCAGAGTAGGGCTGTCTTCGGAGCGGGCTGGGCTGGGGCGGGGTGCTCGAGGGTGCGTGAGCATCGTCGTGGACGAGGGTGTGCGTCGCTAACGCGGGTTCGGTGCTGATCACGAGGGCCGGGGCCTTATCGTCAGGGATGAAGCCGGCGTTGAGTGCGGCAGCCCCGTTGATGGCTGGAATCCTCGCCATCTCCGGTCTTCACTGCGAGGCGCCCCGGGGGGGCAACCGCGCATCCCGCCCTACGACTCTTGAGGACTGCCCCCCGCAAAGCACGCACAACTTGCGCAAATACGAGAGAGCTCATGAATAAGCTTCAGGGAACCGATCGAGGATAGGCCTTATTTATTCCACCCATCAACGGCTACCCATGAGCAGTTCTCCCCATAACGCGAGGACTACTTGACCGCAGATCGTTGATAATCTGAAAAATTACACAGCACTCTAGAGTCTCCATATAGTCTCTACAGCGCGCGCAAATGGGCTGTAACGCTATGGGGTGAGGTCTGGAAGGTCCGAGGCCGATGTCGTGTAATCATTCACAGTCATGGAGTCCCGGCGCGCCGCCGAGTCGTGGAAATGTTAGGTGGGGGTTGGGTAGCTGGCTTGATCGGGTGGGCCGGCGGCGATGGGCGGGACGGTGTCGATGAGTGGGGTGAAGACTTGTAGTAGGGCGTCTTGTTGGTCGGGCGTGACGGGGTTGTCGTCCGCACTGGTCAGTCGCACATAGAGCATGGTGCCGTCGGGGTAGCGCCACGCGATGTATGCACCGTTGTCCGCGGTCCACGACCATCCCTCGCCGTCTTTTCCGTCGAGTTCAACCGCTTTAGCGGTATTTGGAAAATGGGAGGGAATATCATCGAAATACAGCCAACCATCAAAGCCTGGGTTATTTCCCAAAGAATTACTCGAGGCGTAGCTCAATTCGAGAAGTCCAAATGGATCGGAATTGGCATAGGAAGTGGTATTACAGTTGTAGATATATTCAATTCTTCCGCTTCCGTCGTTAGGCTTTATGGGGCCATTGTTGTATCTGTATGAGAGTACTTCGTAGTCAAGTGTTTCTTTGAGTTGTTCAGTTGACAGGGCGCCACAGATGTACTCGTCCGTCACCGGTGTGGGTCTCGTGGCCTGCGAGGGGCGGTGCAGCCCGGGAAATCCAGAGCAGGCCCCAACGACACCGAGGCCCAGGCAGAACACTGCGAGCGAGGCGGCCGCTCGTCTGCGAATCGAGACTGCGTGCAGGTGGTTCATTATTGTTCTTCTTCGTCTGGCTCATCCGGTGTGGGCCGTGGCGGTGTGGCGTTGTCGGTGGGGAGGGGGTAGACGGTTTGGAGTGTGGAGCCGATGTAGATCATCAGGTCTTCTGCTCGCTGTGGCAGTTCGTTGTCAGGGATCTGGTCGTGTTCTAGTGCGATGGTGATGGTCAGGGTGCGGCCGGTGTCCGAGTACCACACACAGGTAGCGCGCCTCCAATCGTCTCCAGGGACGATCAAGTAGGTGTGCCCGTCTAATCCGGTGTCCAGCTGAGTCACCGAGAAGCCCGGCCGTGTGTCCAGAGCTTTAATATCGTCCTCATAGGACGCCAGCGTCCAGAAAAAGTACGGCACACTAAATATGAAACCCGAATGCCCCCTAATTCTTCAAAACGGATTTCACAGTCGAAATAGAAAACATCGCCCCTTTCGTCCACAAATCCATCGACGGCCTGGACTCCGATAGCTTGACTAATGGCATGGGTCTGCAGCATGCCGTCGCACAGTGACTCACTGATGGGCTCATTCTCCGGTGCTCGATGACGCCACCACGTGTAACCGCCCACACCTGCCACGCCGATCACAAGAACCAACATGCACAGCAGCGCAATCGCACGCCGCCCACGCATGACTATCTTCACTTGCTTCCTCCGTGAGCCTTGAGCCAGGAATCCGTGGTTCTATTTTCTGGTGGGTTCTTCGGTTGGGATTCGGGTGCCGCTGAGTAGGGCGGGGCCCATGTAGGAGATAAGGCCGGCGAGCTGCGCGTTGGATGCGATGTCTTGATCGTTGCCGTTTTGGGGGCCGATGGCCAGTGTGACTGCTGTCCTATTAGGGCGGTACCATAAAGCGTAGACGAATCCACTGCTGTTGTTGGTCCAGGAATAAGCGTCACCGTCTAATCCGTAAGTCTCAAGTTGTGTGACGACGCCATCTTTTCCATTGCGGCCAACGATCTCTTCCTCGTCGAGCTCGGCTCCATTGATTGAGCCTAATTTTGTCTTCCCGTCGCCTCGCGCGAAGATGCCCATCATTTCAATACCGGACGTGTCGGGGAAGGAAATGAGACAATCATAGTACCCGGTGATGGTTTTGGATGAGTCTGCTGTTGTCTTGAGGTAGCGGGTGATTTCTCGGGAGGAGATCCTGCCGTCGCACAAGGTTTCAGGCGGCTCTGGTTCCCTCCAGTATGTCGTCCACGCCCACACGCCGCCTCCCACGACAAGAACAACCACAAGCACGATCGCGAGCATCTTCCGCTGCTTCTTGCGGGCACCCACTGGAAGCACAGACGTCGCGCCGGCCCCGGAGTCGGAACCGCCCTGGTCGCACTCAGCTACGTTGCTCATGTTGCTGTCGTCTTCTTCGTGATCATCTGAGTCTGCCATGATGAATTCCATTTCTGTGCGGTAGTCCAGGTCGATTAGGTAGGCTCAAGATTGACTTACTGGATTTATCGGTCTGCCGGCAACGCACGTCACGGTTGTTCTCATTTGCTTCCTCCGTGATTCTTGGCCCAAACCGCTCGGCGGTCTATTTCCTGGTAGATTTTTCCGCCGGGAGCCTGTGCCCGCTGAGTAGGGCGGGGCCCATGTAGGAGATAAGGCCGGCGAGCTGCGCGTTGGAGGCGATGTCCTGGTTATCCCCGTCCTGGGGGCCGATAGCCAGCGTGACCGCTACACCGTCAGGGCGATACCACAAGGCGTACACAAAGTATCCGCTGTTGTTGGTCCAGGAATAAGCGTTACCATCTAACCCGTAAGTCTCAAGACGCGTCACAACACCATCTTTTCCATCACGGTTAACAACCTCCGACTCATCTAGTCCAGCCCCACTACTCGAGCCTAGCTTAATCCGCCCGTCATCCCGAACGAAAATACCCACCATTCCAACATCGGCCGTGTCGGGAAAGGAAATATGACAATCATAGTACCCATTGTCGGTTGTGGACGACTCGGCTGTCGCTTTAAGGTAGCGGGTGATTTCTCGGGAAGAGACCCTGCCGTCACACAAGGTTTCAGGCGGCTCTGGTTCCCTCCAATAGTTCATCCACGCCCACACGCCACCTCCCACGACAAGAACAACCACAAGGATGGCAGCGAGCATCTTCCGCCGACGCTCGCCCCCACCCCGTATAAACACTGGCGCTGCAACTACCTTCGAATCAGGTGCTTCTTGGTTACGCTTAACCCCGTTGCCGTCTTCCTCTTCGCAATTCTCCAAGTCTGACATGTCCGACTCCATATCCTATTTCTACTTAGTTGCCAGCAGCCTTACCGTGTCGATAAAGCTATCATTCGCCACTTCGTTTCTTTGCAATGATGAAGTCCACGTGTCAAAGTCCGCATGTTTCTCTTCACTATCCAGCGTAACGGCGCCAGTATCAGGATCGTACCAGCTCTTGGCGTTTATATCCAATCCGTCCAACGCATTATTCTGAGCCGCAACCGATAGTGCATTCGTAGCTAACTCATCCTCAGTCGCAGCGCTCGAATTATTCGTAATGGTTTGAGCGTCCGCCACTGAAATAGCGGTAGTTGCCAGGGCTCCAGGAATGCTTCCCCCTGGAATCAGCGATATAGCTCTAGCGGCAGCATTGGCTCCGGCCATTGCCTTTTTATGATCGCCGGCCCCCTTGTCGGTTGCTGTTTTATCCACCCAATCGATCACATCATTTCCATCATTGAACATTGCGGAAATCACCGCCTGCTTGCGCTCTGCGGTATCGACTTCAGTGGCTGCAGCGTTCGCGCGCTGATTCGTATATACAACAGTCCCCTGACCGATGGCAGCGGCGCCGTCCTTGCTAACAGAAACCTTCTCCACCAATGTTTGCATATCACTCTTAAGCGAACCTTTATCGATTCCTTGATTTGCGAGACTTGTAGTCTTATATACTTCCTCTTCAGCCATGTCGATAGTCTCGTTATCGCGAGACAATGCAAGCATTTCAGGGCCGCAGTTGCCGAGCATGATACCGGTATTTCGGGCTGCCTCGCCATTGGATACGTTCTGGTCCGCCAGAATACTGATTCCGTGGGCGGTAGCCCACGCTGCACGGTCATCAGTATCTGAGCCCGGTGCAGGTGGCATGCGGGAAGCAGAGGCTCCCGCGAATGCTGAGCTGAGCCCTTTAACGCTCCAATCATCCCATTTCCGGTTGGCCAGCATATCCATGCGCGACTGCGCAGTTGGACTCGGAAGATAAACATCGCCGTCAGCAAATGGGCCATCTCCGTCTGATGGTGCAAGATATCCAAGAGCTGCGTCCGGGTTGTTGCCCATCGCCCCCATCACGGCGGCTAACGGATCGCCCGTATGAGGGATAAGGTATTTATCGGGCGAGAGCCGCCTGAGTTCCACGGATGACGATAGTATTTCGTCTGCGTCCGGCCAATCCTCGATGGTCTCAACGCGTCCTGCAAGATCGACCAAGAAATCGGTGTCATATTTGGTATCTGGTACGTTCATATATGCGTCAAGAGCCGTCACCCTCCCTTCTTTACCTTTCTCAATTATCGCGTTGTAGATGTCAGAGGCTAGATCATATTTTCCACTTCCCGGCTTCTCGACCTGTGAAGGATAGGGGGAGGACTGATAGCATAGCGAGGCAGCACTCAGCACATGGCCAAAGGTTTTCACCATGTCGGAGATATCTTTATAATCGTTCTGATCTTCGATGGGCATGTCGAGCATTTTGGCTGCGCCCGTCGTCTCAACAAATGATGCGCCATAAGCCGGAATATCCTGATGCTTGGCGATCTCTGCCATAATTTCGTCTGCAGTGCGTCCATCGTCGGACTTGCCGTTTTTTCGGGCCTGTTGCAATGCCGTGGCATCGCGGTACCCATTACTCTCGGACTGGCTGTTATAGGCCGTTACGTTCTCGGCAGTATCAAGCGATGCGTCATCGCTGGGGAGATAGTATGAGATCATCTCACCGTCCGTTGGCGACAGGCCAGATTCATTCATCCTTCTGGCTTCATCCAACCTTGTTTGCAGGTCCCAAAATTTATTCCCCAGTTCATGTCTAGCAGCCTCGATAGTGGACTCTGGAGACTCTGACACTTTGCTCGCGATCCCGGCAGGGTCGCTACGCTGTTTATTCTTCGTATTCGTATTCACACGCTCCTGACGATTGCTATTATCTCAGCTCTTCAAGCTGTTAATGTAAGTCTGCATATCATCTGGATACAAATAAATGTACGTCATTCCTCAGAGCCTCTCACAGAATATTATATGGATCTACTAATCATGATAGTAGATGCGGCCGCAGTCCCGCGGTAAGCACATGCAGTCTCAGCCCAAATGCGGTCGTTCACAACGGGAATGCTCAACTCCACTTGGCCTCCTCACTGCCCTCCTCCACATCGGAGAGTTCAGCCTCATCAGCCGCAACCAGGTCACTTTCGATAGCCTCCCAGCATGACCTCAGCGAATTCACAGCCTCATACACTGCACCCTGCTCCTCAGATGCCTTCGACGACTTCCATACCTCCCCCAGTCCCTGCGACAACGTCTCCGGCTTCGATAATCCTGATTCTGGAGAAATCCCCAGATTCGACCTCGATGTCTGGACCTGGCTCAACACCTCTTTGATCGCAGCTTTCTTCTTGTTCTCAGCCATCCTGCACTTCCTCTCTTCAGAATGCGGGCGCAACAAAAATCGGCAACAACAAACTATGAAGACAACCTAGCCTCTACAGAAAAATGCCAGTCAAGCGACAGGGTCTGACCGATGAGCAGTCCAGTTAGTGGTTGTTGATGGTTTGGATTTCGGCGACGGGGAGGCTGGTGGTGGATGTGGTGGTCACGGCGCCCAGGTCCCCGGTAGCGCCGTCGGTGGCGGTATACGACACCGAATAACCCACCGAGACATCCAGAGGCGTGCTCCCACCCAAATGAGCAGACGAACGGGTGAACTCGATTGTGCAGTCAGACGACCCCTCGGCCGCCCCCTCACTCCAGGCAGTTCCGAAGCCGTGGCAGTTCGGCTCTGAGTCAGGGGCGGAGAGCCTGAGACCATCAGAGACCGCCGTGACCGTGGCGGTCACCGGTCCTGCTGTGGCGGTGGCGGTGACTTTCGCGGGGGTGTCCTCGGTGGCCCACACCCACGTATCGATACCCACCAGGGTCGCTCCGGAATCCCCCAGCTTCGGATTGGTCTCCACACCCGGCTGCGGAATCGTCACCGCATCCCACGCCGCCCGCGCCAGAGTCCCACCATCAATCAAAGGCGCCGGCGGCTCGCCACCAGCAGGTACGAACACCGGCTTACTGTTCCTGATGAACGGACGCACAACCGATTCAAAAGTTTCCTCACCGATTTTAGCCCCCGTGCAAATCGGCACGTACCAGTAACCTTCTTCATCATCGGCATGATCCCGCCATCCCGGATAGTAGTCTTCTGAGGTGGCACCGCTGCCCGGGTCGTATCTCCGCCCTCCGAAATCCGCATTTAAAGAACTGGCCACCTCAGCCCCAGTCCCAGACTGTGAGTACCAGCATGTCGGTTTGATGGTCGCCGTCACGCTTTGGCTTGAGGTAGTGACACCGCCGCCCCCGCCTGAGCCCGAGGCCGCCGACTCATAAGACACCGACACCGAAATCTGCGCACTGCCATCCGAACTCTGACCAGAGCCGGCCTTTGCACTATCGCTGTAAGCCGGCGGCGCGGCCACGATGGACAATGCGACTACAGTCAGAACCAGCATCAGAGCAACTGCGCGGGCCATGGTGCATCGCCTTAGTGGCGCCCTCATCGCCCAGGTTTCTTTCAGCACTGATCAGCCTCTCCGTGCGAGCTGCTGACCACCTTCCAGCCCGAACCATCCCGCATCAAGGTGTACGTCATGGGGAAGCGGTGCGGCACATCCTCGGGTGTCTGATCCTCACCCGCAGTCGACACCAGCTTCGCCCTTGTCAGGTCATTGCAGACACCCACCGAGGCCGTGAGGTTATCCGGCATCAGATCCACTGCTAAGACCTCAGCACTGGACGAGCCCTCGACATGCTGCCCCGTGGCCTCCTGATCCTTATATTCCTTCGTGAAATCAGCCAACTTCTGACCGGTCGCGGTGGCCTCCACCTCGCCGGTGCCATCCATGTCTCGGACGGCCTTCCAACTGGCCCGGTCATAAGCAACAAAAGCCGACAGCACCTCGCTCTGCCCAGCATCCAGCCCCTCAGGAATCGACACCACCGCATACTCACTCCCCGGATCCGACAACGAATCCGCCGTCAGACCCGTCGCCACCGCACTGGCACCATCGGACGCACCCGCCGACGCCTCACCAGCCTCACCAGAAGTCTCCACACCAGCCGAGGCCGACTCAGAAGCACCCTCCAACGCCGGCACCGACGAACCCCCGGACGTCTCCCGGCGGGCACTGCATCCCGACACGCTCGAGGCCACCATCACCAACACCGTCAGACCCACCACCACACGCCGACCAGAACTAGAAAAACGAGCAGGATACGACACTTGGGCCTCCCAGAACCAGGAACAATATAGGGAATCGTGCCGAGACTAACCCGCCCATTAACACCCCTCAACCCTCCACCTCGAATTCGCCGTCTCCTCAGAGGTCAAAGGATTCAGATAATTTAAAGGATTCAAAAGGCTCAGAGGTTGGAAATATATTGCGGAAGCGGGGAAATGCTGAGGTCAAAAATGCTCCGCCAACTCCGACAGCTCCAACAGCTCCAACAGCTCTGACAACGCAGTCAGCCCGGTGGAGCAACCAGCAGGTTCTGGTTGCTCCACCGGGCTGAAGATGTACTGACGCAGCCGGCGAACGCGCCGGCGGCGCGCCGTCAGCTATTCAGCGCTAATTCAGCGCCGCATCAGGCGCTGGGCTGAACCGGAGCAAGGTGCTCGTCGTCCTCGCCATTGGCGATCACGAGGTTGTTGTGGTTGGTCGCCACATCCGTGGCGGCGGCCGCGAGCGCCTGCTCGACCTTGATGAGGTTCGGCTTGTGGGTGTCCGACCATGCGCTGCGGAACTCGTCAGCGTTCTTGCTCTCCCAGACCGTGCTCGCCAGGGAGCTGTCGGTGGAGGTCCGGATGTTGGCGCACGACTCGGTGTTGCCCTTGAGGGTGTTGTACAGCGAACGCAGTGTGTCTAGGTCTGCCTGGACCGAGGCCATGAGGGCTCCTTCAGTTAGTTCAATGGGGACGAACGACTGGCAACAGCCGATCCTCAGGGATGATTCACAGGGATCTGTGGAGTTGACGCCGGCGGTGATCGAGCGCCGTGTCGTGCCCCACTCTGACATGGTGCACCGAGGTCGGCAAGGGGGCCGAGGGGCTGGAAGCGGGGGAAGATGTCCCCATCCCGGAGCCCCTCAGGTCGACCTGCCATGCGCGCGGAGGATGGGATACGGTTTCTAAGGCCCCGTCCCTCTCGACCGTGAGGCTCTTGTCAATGCCACTGCGTCATGCTGAAAACCCTCAAGGCCGCACAGAACGCTCCTCCCGTGCGTCCGCCGCCAAGGGAGCGGACGCGACGAGGCTGCCGTCCGCTCCACGCGAAAGGCGTCCCCTGCTGGCGGCCCTGGCCGTTCTGCTCATCGTCGGAGGCGCCCTCCTCGCCGGCCTGCTCGCCACCCGGATGGATCATCGAGTCGAGATGCTCGCAGCGGCCGACACCGTGAAGGCCGGCCAAGTCATCACCAAGGACGACCTGGCCTCCGTGCGGGTCTCCGCGGACGTGTCCGGCCTCATTCCGGTGACCAACATCGATCAGGTCGTCGGTCGAACCGCTCGAGTGGAGATCTCCAAGGGACAGCTGGTCGACACCTCCCAGATCGCCACCGAGAACCTGCCCGGCTCCGACCAGCAGGTCGTCGGCGTCTCGCTCGAGGCGGGACGATTTCCGGCCAGCGGCCTGACAGCCGGCGACGTCGTCGACATCGTCGATGTCACCAGCCAGAAGGTGACCGTCTCCAACGTCCAGATCCTGGACGCCACGCCGACCTCCGAGAACAACTCCAATTCCGGCAAGGGCTGGGGCTCAGGGGCGATCGTCTCCGTCCTCGTCAAGGACGATGACGCCGCGAAGGTGGCCTCGGCGTCCGCGGCCGGCAATATCGCGCTGGTGGTGACATCCGTCGGCCAGCCGATCGGAGACCATTGATGCTGGTCTCACTCGCCTCCGCCAAGGGATCCCCGGGCGTGTCCACGAGCGCCCATGTGCTTGCCGCCACCTGGCCCCGGCAGGCACTCCTGGCCGAGCTCGATGCCGCCGGATCGGATCTCGTCTACCGCTTGCGCACGCAGGACGGGCGCCCGCTCGACGGCGATCGCGGGGTGGTCTCTCTGGCCGCCGCGGTGC
>ERZ773014.2117-NODE-2117-length-11862-cov-12.338020_pt1 | contig 11862 bp, 8 predicted proteins | sample MGYA00580841_ERZ773014 | MGnify/ENA primary metagenome ERZ773014 (study PRJEB29015, sample SAMEA2737989) | human oral metagenome | biome: human oral; feature: human-associated habitat; material: dental | place: China | collected 2067 ...
AGGCAGAGAAAGATCTGAAAAAAATAATAGAAAATGAATTAAAGGCTGAAAGAATCAAGTTTTCAGAAATTGAATCTTTTAGTACGCCTAGAAGGGTTACAGCGCTTATAAAGGATTTAGCTGAAAAACAGGATGATTTGGATAAAAAGAGCGTAGGGCCTTCAGTCGAGATTGCTTATAAGGATGGGCAGCTTACGAAAGCTGGGGAAGGATTTGTAAAGTCGCAAGGTGCTACGGCTGATGATATAAAGATTATTGAAAATGAAAAAGGAAAATATATTTCGATTGAAAAATTTATTGCAGGAAAAAATACTAAGGAGATTTTACCTGAAATATTGAAAAATGCGATAAAGAAAATAGAGTTTGAAAAGTCAATGAAATGGGCGGACAGAACATTTAGATTTGTAAGACCGATTAAATGGTTTGTAACTTTGTTTGATAATGGAGAAATTTTACCTTTTGAGTTTGAAGGGCTAAAAGGCGGGAATAAAACTCGTGGAATGAGATATTTTGCTTCTCAGGACATTGAGATTAATAATCCGCTTGACTATGAAAAAATATTGCTTGAAAATTTTGTTATTGTAAATGATGAAAAAAGAAGAGAAGAAATTTTGAAAAGCATAAGGGAAAATGGTGAAAATGATGGAGATACTGCGATAATCAATAAATATTTATTGGATGAAGTAGTTAATGTAGTAGAATATCCTTATGCAATAAAAGGTGAATTTAGCAAGGATTATTTAGAGCTTCCTGAAGATATTATCACGATTACATTGGAAACTCATCAAAGATATTTTCCAGTAAAAGATAAGGACGGTAAATTATCTAATAAATTTATTGTTATAAGAAATGCACCTGAATATTCGGAAACTGTGAAAAAAGGGAATGAAAAGGTTGTAGAGCCAAGGCTTGCTGATGCGAAATTCTTCTTTGACGAGGATTTGAAAAATAAATTTGCAGATAATGTGGAAAAACTAAAGGAAGTTACTTTCCAAAAGGATATGGGAACAATTTTTGAAAAAGTTAAAAGAAGTGAGAAAATTGCTGAATATTTGATTTCAGAATTGAACTTGAATGATAAGAAGGAAAATATTATAAGAACTGTGGATTTAGCAAAAGCCGATCTTGTTTCAAATGTAATTGGAGAAAAGGAATTTACAAAATTACAAGGGTTTATGGGTTCAGTTTATGCTGAAAAGCAAGGCGAAGAGAAAGATGTAGCAGTTGGAATTTTTGAGCATTACTTGCCACGTTATCAAGGAGATGAACTACCTACAACTGTGGAAGGTGCTATTGCTGGAATAGCTGACAAAATGGATACAATAATTGGATGTTTTGCAGTTGGATTAAAACCGACAAGTTCTAAAGATCCTTACGCATTAAGACGTGCGACACAAGGAATTATCCAAGTTGTATTAAATTCAAAATTATCCTTTGACTACAAAGAATTAATTGAAAAGGCTTATGAAATTTTTTCGGCTGATAAAAAAGTGCTGGAAAAAGATGTTGTGAAGGATGTAACAGAGTTTTTCAAACAAAGAATAATTAACGTACTTTCTGAAAAATATAAAAAAGATCTTATAAACTATGAGATAAATCTTGAAAGCAATGTTGTGGAACTTGATAAAAAATTATCTGAACTTCTGAAATTATCACAAACTGAAAACTTTGAAATTTTGATAAATCTTTTAAAACGTGTAAAAAATATTGTAAAAGATGAAAAAAATATAACTACAGATATTATCTTTGAATTATTTGAATCAAAAGAAGAAAAAGCACTGCTTGATTTTGCAAACAAATTGGAAAGTATGGAAAATAATGAGTTTTCTAACTATATTGAAGAATTATTGAATAATGCTGATACAATAAATCAGTTTTTTGATAATGTAATTATTAATGTGGATAATGAAAAGCTAAGAACTAACAGAATAGCATTATTGAAAAAATTAGAACTTTCAATTGATAAAATGATAAATATATAAATTTAATTTTTAAAATAAAATTGATTGATTTTACATAAAATTTTAAAAAAATATAGTTATAAAAAAAGAAAAAATTTAATAAAAAAATTAAAATCAACAAATGACTAAAAAGTCAATAAAATTAATATGTTTAATTAAAAAATACACGATAAATATAAGGTTAATGAATAATTTTTACTATGATTTTTTTTGTTGACTTTTTACGGAAAAAATGATATTATTGATTGTAAATAGGAATCCTAATTAAAGAATATTATAAGTAAAGTATTGTTTTTTCCTTTAAAATATTGTATAATTACATTGAAAGGATTAGGAGAAAGCAGTACTAATTTATTAGAGAAAAACAAAATGAAATTCAGGAGGAATTGAAATGAAAAAATTAGTTATTTTAGGAACAGCTTTATTAGCTTTAAATGCTGTAGCATCTGAAGTCCAAATTAAAAGTGGATATGATTTCTACAGAAAATTTAAGAGTGGATCTGCTGAAGATTTTTCAGTAAAAAGAGGTCCAGTTGCAGGAGTGGAATACATCATTGATAACCAAGGTGAATTCGAATGGGGATTAGGAGCAGAATATAAATTCTCAAATACTTCAGGAAAATTAAAAGAAAAAGTAAACGATAACAAAATAGCAAGAAGTGCTCCAGTTTACGCTTTAGGTAAATTTAACTTGATTACTACAAATTCAGGAAATGATGCATTGTATGTATTAGGAAGAGCTGGATATAATTTTGCTCATGAATCAAAAGAATGGGATAAAAATATCTCAGGTGGATTATATGTAGCAGCTGGGTTAGGAACTGAATTTGGACCAGTTTCAGTAGAAGCTATTTATGAAAGATCTAGCCTTAAGGAAAAATCAGCAGGACAAGGAACAAGAACTAGAGATCACGTTGATTCAGCAGGACTTAGATTAGGATATAGATTTGGGCAATTGAAAAACGATAGAGCACCAAAAGTTATAACTCAAATAGTAAATGTACCAGTGCCAACACCAGTGCCAACACCGGTACCAGAACCAACACCAGTACCAGAACCAACACCAACACCAATACCTAATACAGCTGTGTTACCATTTAGCTGTTCAGCAAATGAAAGAAAATGTGTAATTAGAGGATTTAAAGTAGATGGTAGAATACCTAATGAACGTGAAGCAGGAGATTTAAGAGCTATCGCAGGTGTAATTAACCAATTTGCTGACGGTGGATCAATTGATTTCGTTGGACATACAGATTCAACTGGATCAGATGCTTATAACCAAAAATTATCAGTAGCAAGAGCACAAAATGTTGCTAGATTGTTAAGAGAATACGGATTGAAGAACACAATTTCTTACGGAACAATTACTGGACAAGGAGAAAGTAATCCATCAGATACTAATGATACTACTGATGGAAGATACAATAACAGAAGAGTTGAATTATTCTTCCAAAACGTTGACTTTAGTAATGTAAGATTCATTAATCAGTAATCTAAAGGTTAATAATTTTAAAATAAAATTTTAATATTTAATTAGAGAATCATTTGATAATGGTTCTCTTTTTTATAAAAAAAGGATATAAACATTGATTTTTAATCTAATAAATGCTATTATTTAGATAGATTTATTTTGAGGTGATATTATGGATTTGTCGAAAATTAAATTAGCTGTAATTATTCAATGTGAAATCGCAAAAAGACGTTGCAGCGGTTATCATTGTAGCCAGTCATTTTATGAGAGAAGTGGCGGATTTTCTGAATATCCGATGGATCAGGATATGAGAGTTCTTATGTTTCAATGTGGAGGATGTAATGGAAAAGGAGTAAATTCTCTTTTAATGAATGTAAATAAATGTATAAAAAAGGAAGATAAGATTACTCCTGAAGAAGTGGCTATCCACTTTGCTTCCTGTATTACACTTGATAATCATCATTCTTCCAGATGTATGTTTTTAAATTATATGAAACAACAAGTTTCTAAAACTTCTTTTAAGAATTCACTTATTATGGAAGATACCTGGCATTCGAAAACTGCAACTAAAAGGCGGGCGGAAGGAATTTATAAGACAAATAAAAAATAAAAACATCAGGAGAAGAAATTATGAAGGAAATAATTGTGGAAATAAAGAATGAACAAGGACTTCATGCAAGACCAGCGGCTCTCATTGTTAATATTGCTAAAAAATATAATGTAAAATTGGAAATAGAAAAAATTGGGGAAAATGAAGTTATTGATGGAAAAAATGTAATGGGTATAATGATACTAGGTGCAGCTAAGGGAGAGAAATTAAAACTTAAAGCAGTTTCAGAAAATGAAAATAGTATTGAAGAAGAAAACAGATTACTAGAAGAATTAAGGCAGTTAATTGAAATTGATAAGTTTTTTGAAAAATAATTATGAAAAGTTATTTTATAAATTGAAATTAAAATTGTCGGGAAATTATATTGTAGTAAGATAACGATACAATATTAAAATGTTAATAAACAGAGCAAAAAACAATCCTTTGAGTTTAATAGGTCATTTGTTTGTTGAAAACAAATAGTTTTCTAAAAATAATTATTTTGGCTTATAAGGATAAGTGAGAAATAGTTCACGTCGTTAAGTATACTAATGGAATTTTTATAATGTATTCAAACTTTTTTAGAATCAAAATTTTTAAAATTTGATTTTTAAATAGTTTTATTATAGATAAAAATTAAATATAGAAGAAGGGAGAAGGACTGAACCAAAAGGGACAGTTCTAGAGTGCAAAATGGACGAAAGAGAATTTGAAGTATTATTGGAAGATTATTTACCAGAGGAAAAAAAATCTGGAGATGTAGTTGAAGGAGTGATTACACGAAAAGAATTGGATTATGGATTTCTGGATTTAAATGCTAAAAAAGAAGGAAGAATTTATGCTCATGAAGTACAGGACTTTGAAATTGGAGATAAAATCGAAGTAAAAGTTTTAAGGGAAGATGATGACAATATTATCGTTTCAAAATTTATGTTGGATAAGGCAAAAGAATTGGCATCATTTAATGTGGATGATATTGTAACAGGAGAAATTTCTAAAAAAATTAAAGGTGGATATACAGTAAAAATTGGGAAAAATGAAGCGTTCTTGCCATTTTCACTTGCAAGATTTGAAAAGGATAAGGATTACACAGGGCAAAAATTTAAATTTTTAATAAGAGAAAAAAATAAAAGTAATATTACAATTTCAAGAAGTGATTTAATTAAACTTGAAGAAGAAAAATATTTTGAAAGTGTGAATATTGGAGATATTGTTACTGGGAAAGTTAAAGAAGTGTTTGATTTTGGAATTATTTTGGATTTGGGAGCGGCAAGCGGATTTATCCATATTTCAGAAGTTTCTTGGGAGCAAGTTGATAATTTGACTGAAAAATATAAAAAAGGTGATGAAATCAGTGCTAAAATTATTGAAAAAGATGCTGAAAAAAACAGATTGAAATTGAGCATAAAACAATTATCAGAAGACCCTTGGATAAATTTTGCAGAAAATCATAATGTAGGTGATGTAGTTGAAGCGGTTGTAAAAGATGTTCTTGATTTTGGAATTGTTGTAACGGTTGATGGAAATTCAGGATTTGTGCATATTTCGGAATTAGCTTGGCATAATGGGGCAAAAGAGCTGAAAAATTACAAGGAAGGCGATAAATTTTCAGCAAAAATTATTCAAATTGAAAACGAAAAGAAAAATGTTAAATTAAGTGTAAAACAATTGTCAGAAAATCCGTGGAATACAGTAAAGGAAAAATATCACATTGGAGACATTATTGAAAAACCGATAACAGAAGTATTTGATTTTGGATTATTGATTTCGTTGGAAAAAGACATTGACGGACTTTTACACGTTTCTGACTTGTCATACAAAAGAGAATCAAACTTGACATCAAAATATAAAGCTGGAGACTTGATTAAATTCAAAATAGTTGACTTTAATGATGAAAAAAACAGAATTACTTTAAGTGCAAAGGCACTGCTTGATGACAGATGGGAAGTTCTTGAGGAAACTTATGACTTTGACAATGCGTTTACTGGAAAAGTTATGAATGTTCAGGATTATGGTATTTTTGTGGAATTGGAAAAAGGGATAGAAGTATTTATCCATAGAAATGAATTTTCTTGGGACAAAAGAGAACATAAGAAATACAAAGTTGGCGATGAAGTAGAATTTAAAGTAATTATAGTTGATAAATTGGATAAAAAGTTGTCAGGAAGTATTAAACAGCTAGAAAAATCACCTTGGAAAGAGGCAACTGAGCAATGTAAGAAAGGAAATGTTATAAATACTGAAATTGTGGAAATTCAGGAAAATTTTGTGTTGGTAAAATTGACAGACAGATTTAATGGTATTGTGCCAAAACGTGAATTATCAGAAGAATTTTTAAAGGACATTTCTGAAAAATTTTCTATTGGAGATAAAGTTCAAGCAGTAATTACAGATATTAATGAAAAAAGAAAATCTATTGCATTATCAGTGAAAAAAGTGAAAGAACAGGAAGAAAAAAAAGAGTTAGATGAACTTATGAAAGTTTATGGAGTATAATTTCAAAAATTCAAGCATATACTAAATATATAGTTAAGTTTAAAAAATAAATTTTACATAATGAAAAAAAAGTGTTAAAATGTAATAGTAAATATTAGAATGCTGAAATTATATGGAGGTAAAATTAAAATGGCAAAAACAGAATTTATGAAATTTGCATATTTCGATAAAGAAATTGTAGAATTTGAAAAAGCGACAGTTAGTATTGCGACACACAGTTTACAATATGGAACAACTTGTTTTGGTGGAATCAGAGGATATTACAGAAATGGGAAAGTAGCGATTTTTAGACTGAAAGATCACTACATTAGACTTATGAGCGCATCAAAAATGTTAGGATTTGAATATTTTATAACTTGGGATGAATTTAAGGATATTGTTACAGAGTTAGTTAAGAAAAATGATATAAAGGAAGATTTCTATATGCGTCCGTTCGTATTCTGTAAAGAGCCTAGATTGTCACCTAAAAAAGCTGGACTAGACTTTGACTTGGCAATTTATATGCTGCCACTTGCAGATTATGTAAGCTCAGAAGGTGGATTAAACTTAATGAGTTCAACTTACAGAAAATACAACGATTCAGCAATTCCTACAAAAGCGAAAGCAGGAGGGTCATATATTAACTCATTTCTTGCAACAAGTGACGCTCAAAGAAATGGTTACGATGATGCATTGATGTTTGATGATGCTGGAAATGTTGTGGAAGTATCAGTTGCAAATATAATTCTAGTTTATAGAGGGCAAATAATAATTCCTGATACTGGAAATGCGGCTCTTGAAGGAATCACAGTAAGATCGGCCTTAGAATTGCTTGAATACAATGGTTACAAAATAAACCGTGGGAAAATTGACAGATCAATGGTATTTACAGCTGATGAACTGTTAGTAACTGGAACAGCGATGAAAATTACTTATGCAGAATCATTGGACAGACGTCCTATTGGACAGTTGGACTTTAATGCAAAACCTGAAGCTGGTAAATTTCATAAATTACTAAAATCAGAATATGAAAAAGTAATTAATGGAGAACATGAATTGTCTTCTGAATGGTTATTTGTTGTAGAATAGTTATATTTAATTTCAACAACAGTTTATTGATAGATTTGAATAATTAAGGAATTATTTTCAATTTAATGGGAGTAGTTCCTTTTTTAATGGGATTTAGTATTAGAATTTTTTGATAAAAAAATTGCAAAAAAAAACACGATTTTAAACTTTTAAATATTTTTTAGTTATAAAATCATGCTTATTTCAATTGTTTTATTTAAGGATTTCTACTAAATCTCTCAACATAAATGGAATAAATACTTCACCATTAGCAAAATCTGTTCCTTCACCTTTATTGTAAATCAAGACTACAGCATCATTTTCCATATAAAAACTTTGATTTTTAGAAATAGCGGTAAATTTGTCAACAGGAAGTAATCCAAATTGTCTAAATCTATCGTTAACAGCTGTTGATAGTGGAGCGTTAAAATCACTTGTAAATAAATCTTTTAATCTTAATGTGCTTCCATCTTTTAAATTAAATGTAATTCCATCATAAAGTTTTGTCTTTTGACCAGTTTTTGTATTTTTTTCTTCAATTGTGAACAGGACACTTAAGAATAAACTGTTATCAGCTTTAATTTCAGAAGTAATAACATAAAATCTATCCTTAGTTGACTTATAGTCTAAAATAAATTTTTCCATATTCTTGTTCATGTTTTTAACAATATTGGCATTTTTACTACTTATAAACATTGGATAAGAAATTCTCGAACTTCCTAGAGCTTTTATTCTGTGTGAAGACTTTACAATGCTTGTTGCTGCTGATGGAACGAACCCTTGAAATGTGAATGCCTCTCCTGCCGCAAATGACAAATTAAATAAAATTAATGTCATCAAAAATAATGTGAACTTTCTCATTTTTATAATCACCTCAAAATTTTTAAAATTATATAATAACTAAAAAACTAGCTTTTGTTAAATAATCCAAATTTTTAAGTTATTTTAGTATATTATATACTAAATTTGATAAATAATCAAATGTTTTTCTATTCTTGAGCAAGTAAATTTTTTTGAATTTTATTTTTTAGAGTAATATAGACTTTTTAAAATAGAACTTGAGTTAAAAAAGTAGCTTTAATTTTATCAATGTCTAGCTTAAAAATCGTAAAACAAATTTAAATTATTCTTTTTTGATTTTCTAATAAAAACTTTGAATATCAAAATAATTTTTAATATAGAAGTTTTTTTTGAAAAATGATACAATAATTGTAAATACAAGTGTATAAACAAATGTTTGATAAATATATATTTTAGCAAGAAATTTAACAAAATCTAGCAAGAAGTCTCTTGCTTCTAAAGGCAGGAGTAGTTCACTAAGTACCCCATAAGTTTATAAATAAAGAGAGGAATGATGGAAAAATGAAACTGGATAATTTTAAGAGAATTGAAGATTATGAGGCTGAGAGAGAGAAAAAAGAGCTGGAGTTTATTATAAATTTGACAAGGGAGGCTTTAACTGATCCTGAAAAGGAGAAAGAGTGGAATGCAGTTAGGACTTCATTTGCCCTTTATACAGAGGGGAGAAAAAAAGGGACATATATGATAAGACCTCGTTTTTTTGAAAGTAAAATTGACATTGAGGACTTTGAGTATTTGCTGGATGTTGTGCAGAAATATTGTGATAAAAGGCTTCATCTTACGACAAGGCAAGATTTTCAGCTGCATGGAATAGAAAAGGAAAATTTGCCAGAATTATTAGAAGCCATTTCAAAAAGAGGATTTTTTACGAAAGCAACTTGCGGAGATTCGACAAGAGCGGTAATTACTCCTGAAACAACTGGATTTGAAGAAGAAGTTTTTGACGTTTCGCCTCATGCAAAAATTGTGACAGATTATATTTTAAATGGACGTGAATTTATGCATTTGCCAAGAAAATATAAAATTGCTTTTTCAAATAAGGAAGAAAATTCGCTTTATGCAAAAATAAATGACATCGGATTTCAAGCAGTAATTCAAGATGGAAAAAAAGGATTTCGAGTGTATGTTGGCGGGGGAATTGGACCAATTTCAACTAATGCCATTATTTTAAGAGAATTTATCGAGGAAGATGAATTTCTGTATTATATTCATGCAATAAGAAATGTATTTAATGATCATGGAAACCGTAAAATTCGTGCAAGAGCAAGGCTTCGTTATGTTTTGCTAAATTTGGGAGAAGAAAAATTTTTAGAACTGTGTAACGAATATATTTCTAATTTTTATGTTGAAAAAGGGGATAGCCTTAGAGTTTATACGAGAAAATTGTTAGATGAGAGAGAAATTTTAGATAAAGAAAAAGAGTTGGAAAAAATAGAAGTATTTTCTAATGGAGAAAATACAGATGAAAATGTTAAAAATGATGAATTTGCGAAAAGCAATGAAAATATCGTAGCAGGAAAGCGTAAAGGAGAATACGGGTATTATTTAAGACCTGCCAGAGGAAATATTTACAAGGAAGATGGAGAAAAATTGATTAAGTTTGTAAAAAGCCTTGATTATAAAGTTGAATTGAAACTTACAAGTTTTCAAAGTATTCTGGTTCGAGGATTGAAAAAAGAAGATTTATTAAAATTAAAAGAAATTATGGAAGAATATTATGGCGAAAACGAATTTTTTAATTCATACTCGTGTATTGGGAGTACAACTTGTAATGTTGGAATTTTAGATACTCCGCCGATACTGGACTATATTTTTAAATATTTTGAAAATGAGGAAAAAAGGGAGCTTACAAATTATTTGCCACAAATAAAGATTGCTGGATGTCCAAATTCCTGTGCAACACCGCAGATAGCAAAACTTGGATTTAGCGGAAGAAGAAAAAAAGACGGAGAATACTTTGCAATTTTTGCAAGAGGAGAATTTACAGGTAAAACTGTCAAGCTGAATGAAATCGTGGGAGAAATAAAGGCAAGTAAAATTCCATATTTCCTTGAGGACATTGCAAATATCATAAAAGAGGAAAACATTGAATTTGAGGAGTTTGTACATGAGGAAAGGTTTATTGAGCTGATAGAGAAATACAAGGAATTTGAACTTGAAGTGGTTGATTTCAATGATTTCCGTAAAGCTGATATGGAAAGGGCGTGGTAGATGAATGTATGTGGAACTAAAAAATATTAACAAAATGTACAATAGCTACAAAGCGTCAGACAATATAAATTTAGGCATTAGAAAAGGAAAGCTGGTGGCTTTGCTAGGACCAAGCGGAAGTGGAAAATCCACAATTTTACGGATGATTGCGGGACTGGAAACACCTGATACTGGGGAAATTATAATTGACGGAAAAGTTGTAAATGATGTTTCTCCAAGTAAAAGGGGAATTGGCTTTGTTTTTCAGAATTATGCGTTATTTCGGTACATGACTGTGTTTGACAATATTGCATTTGGATTAAAGATTGCAAAAGTGAAAAAGTCCATTATAAAGGAACGTGTGGAAAAACTGATGGAGCTTGTGAATATAAAAGGGCTTGGGAAACGGTATCCAAACCAGCTCTCAGGAGGACAGCGACAAAGAGTGGCATTTGCAAGGGCATTAGCTCCTCATCCTGAATTATTGTTGTTAGATGAGCCTTTTGCTGCAATTGATGCTAAAGTCAGACAAGAACTTAGGAACTGGCTACGTGAAACAATTGACAAAGTGGGAATTACGAGCATTTTTGTAACGCACGATCAGGAAGAGGCAATAGAAGTGGCGGATGAAATCATTGTAACAAATAAAGGAAGAATCGAACAAATTGGAAGTCCAAAAGAAATTTATTCCAATCCCAAAACAGCATTTGTAGCCAAATTTATGGGAAACCCAATAGAACTGGAAAATATAAACAGATTTAAAGGTTTTGAAAACTTGAAAAATGGACAAAAAGCAATAATCCGTCCAGAAAACGTAAGTATTATAAAGGCAAATGAAAAATTTAGATATTCAGCTTCAACAGAGAACGGAATTGTTAAATATACATTGTTTCGTGGAAAAGAAGTAGAAATTGGTGTACAAATAAACGGCACTTTAATAAAAGGAAATCGTAAAATTGAAGAAGATGCTGTATCTGTGGGAGAAGAAGTCAATATCTATATATATCGTGCCTATGCCTTTGGGAAAAATGAGGAAGTGGAAATTGTGGAAAATGAAAATACAAGAAATCAAAATGATGTCGTTATTTAAAAAAACTGAAAAAAGATTTTTTAAATATCTAAAAATGTTTTTATATAAATTTTTTCAAAGAAATTATGATTAATAGAGAATTTTTCTGTAATTTTTATGTTTTTTCTTTTTTATAAAGCAAAGGGGAACAGTCGCCATCCCCTTTGCAAACCCGGCT
>ERZ773014.2118-NODE-2118-length-11860-cov-14.990512_pt1 | contig 11860 bp, 10 predicted proteins | sample MGYA00580841_ERZ773014 | MGnify/ENA primary metagenome ERZ773014 (study PRJEB29015, sample SAMEA2737989) | human oral metagenome | biome: human oral; feature: human-associated habitat; material: dental | place: China | collected 2067 ...
GTTTCTCAAAAATATCATTGGGTCTCGTCTGCACCGTCATGTCGGTGATGGTCTCTCCGTCAACGTGCACGCTCACGCGCTGCATGTTCTTCGGCAGACTGTTCATCGTGAATCCGCTGGAGAGAAGCATCATCCCCGCCAGAGTGGCGCAGAAGACCGTGTTCTTCTTTGTCTGAATCAGCTGTCCAAGCTTCTTCCACTGCATAGAACTCCCCCTTTGCTGAATGCATTTTCCCACTTCACACTGAATTTTACATGAAAAATGGGATTCAGAATAATTTCAGCGTATGTTTTCACGCTTCGCCCACCACTGAGAAGGATATTCGTCCCACATAAAAGCCCTGCGCGCAGAGATTTCCTCTACACGCAGGGCGATGATTTGTGATAAAACAATAAAACTGTTTCAATTTTGTTTCAAAGAAGTAGGTACATCGAACTTGTGTCGTTCATCACACCGCGGCCAACTTTGGGTACAGCCGCCACGCATTCTCCGTCGTATAGCGTGCGACCTCCTCCACGCTCTCGCCGCGGATCTCCGCGATCTTCGCCGCAACGTGCACAACGTAGGCGGGTTCGTTGCGCTTGCCGCGCTTCGGCACGGGCGCGAGATAGGGGCTGTCCGTCTCGATGAGGAGCAGCTCACGCGGCGCCTCGCGCACGATGTCGGGCAGCTTTGCCGCGTTCTTGAACGTCAGCGGCCCGTCGATGCCGATGTAGTACCCCATCTTCCAGAGTTCGTGCGCCGTCTCGAGGCTGCCCGAGTAGCAGTGGAGCACGCCCGTGAGATCACGCCCCTCCGCCTGCAGAATGGCAAGCGTATCCCCGTGCGCGTCGCGGTCGTGGATGCAGACGGGCAGTCCCGCCGTGCGCGCCACATCGAGCTGCGCGCGGAAAAGTTCGCGCTGCACGGCGCGCGCCTTCGGGTCTTTCTCCCAGTAGTAGTCGAGCCCGATCTCGCCGATGGCGACGACCTTCGGATGCTCTGCCCACGCGAGGAGCTGCGCACGATCCGCGTCTGTGAGCGGTGCGGCGCTCTCGGGGTGGATGCCGACGGCGGCGTAGAGTGCGGGATATGCCTCCGCATCGGCGACCACCTGCGCGGATGCCGCCATCGTATCTCCCATGCTGATGATCTGCACGACGCCTGCCGCCTCGGCACGCGCAATCATCTCCGCGCGGTCTTCGTCATAGCGCTCATCATAGAGGTGGGCGTGCGTATCAATGAATGGCGTCATTTTTCGATCTCAATGCGCGGGAAGAGCTGCTCCGCTGTGCCGACCGTATGACCGTCAGGCACACCGCCCCAAGCAGCATCAGAGAGCTGCACCGCCGCGAAGTCCGATGTAAAGCCGAGTTGCTCGTGAATGCGGCGTGCCGTTACAGGCAGGAACGGAGAGATGAGTATGCTCGTGATGCGAAGCGACTCGACGAGGTGATAGAGCACGGAGTCGAGTTCCGCCGCCTTCGCCTCGTCCTTTGCAAGTGCCCACGGTGCCGTCTCGTCGATGTACTTATTCGTACGCGAAATGAGCGCCCACGCCGTCTTAATCGCGGCAGAGAGCTCCATCTGCTCCATCTGCGCCGTATAGTCCGTGAGCGTCGCCGACGCCATGTCCTCGAGCGCCGTGTCAAACTCCGTGCGCCCCGCGCCCTTCGTGATAACGCCCTTCCGATACTTCTTTGCCATCGAGAGCGTGCGGTGCAGCAGGTTGCCGAGATCGTTCGCAAGATCCGAGTTGATGCGCCCGATGAGCGCGTCGCGCGAGATATTGCCGTCCTGCCCGAGTGTAATCTCGCGCAGCAGGAAGTAGCGCACGGCATCCGCGCTGAATTCCTCGATGAGTGCAATCGGGTCAACCACATTGCCGACGGATTTCGACATCTTCGCGCCGTCGACGACGAGCCAGCCGTGCCCATAGACCTTTTTCGGCAGATCGAGCCCGAGCGCCATGAGCATACAGCCCCAGATGATTGTATGGAAGCGCACGATTTCCTTGCCGACGAGATGCACGTCCGCCGGCCAGTATTTATCGAATTTTTCCTTGTCGTGCATATAGCCGATGGGTGTGAGGTAGTTCGTGAGCGCGTCAAACCAGACGTAGACAACGTGCTTCGGGTCGAACGGCACGGGGATGCCCCAGTCGAACGAGGTGCGCGAGACGCAGAGATCCTCAAGCCCCTGCTCGATGAACGCGATCATCTCGTTGCGGCGCGAGACGGGCTGAATGAAGTCCGGATGCTCGTTGATGTATGCAAGCAGGCGATCCGCGTACTTGCTCATGCGGAAGAAGTACGCCTCCTCGGAGACCTCCTGCACAGGGCGGTGGCAGTCGGGGCAGCAGCCGTTCTCGTCGAGCTGCAGCTTCGTCCAGTAGCTCTCGCACGGCGTACAGTAGAGCCCTTTGTACTCTCCCTTGTAGATGTCGCCCTGATCATAGATCGTTTGGAAAATGTGCTGTACGAGTTCGTGGTGACGCTCCTCCGATGTGCGGATGAAATCGTCGTAGGAGATGCCGAGCAGCCGCCACAGCTCCTGAAAGCCCGCGACAATGCGGTCGACGTACTGAAGGGGCGTCACGCCCTCCTTCTCCGCCGCCTGCTGGATCTTCTGCCCGTGCTCGTCCGAGCCCGTCAGAAAGAACACATCGTAGCCCGCGAGCCGCTTGAACCGCGCAATTGTGTCCGCAACCGTCGTGCAATAGGCGTGCCCGATATGCAGCTTCGCGCTCGGGTAGTAGATCGGTGTAGTGATGTAAAATGGAGTCTTTTCGCTCATAAATCATGCCTCGTTTCGATCATTTTTTCCTTATATAGTAGCACAGGCAGTGCAGGGTGACAACTGTGCTCCAGAAGCATCTGTTCATTCTTGGATAGACACCAAAAAGGCAATCTCTTTCGACCGGCGCGTCACCCCCGGTATCTCTTTTGCCCGTTGCACACAGCACGCGGCGCGTGAGGACGCAATTTTCACCTCGAAAGACGATTACCTTTTCTTGCTTTTAGTATAACAAGGTCATATGCGGCTGTAAAGTATAACTTTATTTCTCAGTGTTTTTGCCCATGTCGCCTCGCCAATATGCCAGAACGAAATGACGGAATGATGGTAATGTGCCGGATCTTGCTCGACCTTCAGTCGTAGGATCACCTTGAATTTCTCTCCATTCGCCTCTATTTCTTTCAAAAGAACTGCTGTATGCGGCTTATTCGATGCGATGATATAGTCCGGTGTCTCAATGATTTGCGGGATGTACATCATGAATCTTTCATAATCGTTCGGATGGCGCTTCTTGATGTGTGCAATCCGCTCGTCCGTAATAACAACGTCATCCGTCCGAATATCACGCGAAACAGCAGCATAAATGGAGCAATCGATCTTGCAGAGAAAAAGCACAGTCCACCTCCTCCGGTTATGTCTCCCAGTGCATCACTCCACCCCCTCCTCCAGCACCGCCTGATATACCTCCCTGCGTGAGATGCCGCATTCCTGTGCGGTGCGGCGCATGGCTTCCTTCTTGTCGAGCCCTGCGGCGATATGTGCTGCATAACGTTCCGTGAGGGACATCTCCGCCCCATCATCCACAGCGACATTCTCATCTGCGCCCGCGACGACGATCACGAATTCGCCGCGCGGCTCGTTCTCCCGGTAGTAGTCTGAGAGCTCGCCGAGCGGCGCACGGCGGAACTCCTCGAACTTCTTCGTCAGTTCGCGCGCGGCGCATGCCTGCCGCTCTTTTCCAAGGCACTCTGCGAGAGCATCAAGCGTCTCACGCAGACGGTGCGGCGCCTCGTAGAAGATGAGCGTCTCGGGATAGGCGGCGACACGTGCCAGCAGTTCGCGCCGTTTCTTTTCCTTGCGCGGGAGAAAGCCGACGAAGGTGAATCCTTCGAGCGGAAGTCCCGCGCAGATGAGTGCGGAGAGTGCGGCGTTCGCGCCCGGCAGCGGGGTGACGGGAATGCCTGCGGCGACGGCGCGTCGTGCAAGATCGCCGCCGGGGTCGGCGATGCCGGGAAGTCCCGCATCGCTGACGCAGACGATGGTCTCCCCCGCCTGCATCCGTGCGATGAGTTCGGGGCCCTTGGCATTCTTGTTGTGCTCATGGTAGCTGGTCATGGGCGTATGGATGTCGTAATGCGCGAGCAGCCCGCGCGTATGGCGCGTATCCTCGGCGGCGATGAGATCCGCCGTGCGCAGCATCTCAACGGCACGGCAGGTGATGTCGCCGAGATTGCCGATGGGCGTTGCACAGAGATAGAGCCGTCCCGTTTCGTTCACGGTGATCCCCCCTCACGATCGTTCACATGCTTCCTTTATACGGAACAGACGGCAGGTTGTCAAGAAAAATAAGAGCGGCGTCCTCCTTTCTTTAAGGAATCCCTGATAAAATGAAGCCCGTCAAGGCAGAGGTACTGAATTTATCCGTGCTTCCTTAAAAGTTCGATTATATTTTTCTCTTTTGCCTTTTCATTTTTCTTTTGTTCATATATAGTAGTAGCATCGTTAAGGGATGATTTGAGGTGTTGTATTATGGATGAAAAAACACATGTCCTCATCGTGGAGGATGAGACACGCATTGCACGTTTTTTGCAGATGGAGCTGGAACACGAAGGATTTACAGCAGAAATCGAAGGCAATGGGACGCGTGCCTATGAGCGCATCATTCAGGAGAACTTTGATATTATACTGCTCGATGTAATGCTCCCCGGCATGGACGGCATTGAAATCTGCCGCCGTGTACGCACCGTGTCGAACGTGCCCATCATCATGTTGACGGCACGCGATGCCGTTGAGGACAGAGTCGAGGGGCTGGACATCGGCGCGGACGATTACATCACGAAGCCGTTTGCTGTGCCGGAGCTGATCGCACGCGTACGCAATGCCCTGCGCCGCCGCGATATATCGACGGACGATGCGTCCGACCGCCTGACGGTAAAGAACCTCATCATGTTCCTCTCACGCTACGAGGTGCAGGTAGACGGGGAGACGGTGGCTCTCACGAAGCGAGAGTACGATCTTCTCGAGTATCTCCTGCGCAACAAACGCACGGTGCTGACGCGCGACCAGATCCTGCAGGAGGTATGGGGATTCGACTACACGGGCGAGACCAATGTGGTCGACGTCTACATCCGTTACCTGCGCGCCAAGTTGGATGACCGCTTCCACAAGAAGTACATCTACACGGTGCGGGGCGTCGGATATGTTGTCCGCGACTAGGACACATCTCGCACGCTGGATCGATCGTTATTTCTACGTCCGCATCTCAACGAAGATCACGTTGCTGTACGCGGCAATCCTCTTTTTCGTACTCATCTTGTCGACGGCGATTCTGGGGATTGGCGCGTACATCTATTTTTATCGGCAGGCAGAGGTCGACCTCGATCGTAGCATCCAGCATGTGATGAGCAATATCGAGAGTGGCAATGCCGCGGAGGCAAAGTTCTGGTTCGAGGGCCCCGTGATCCCCGGCGTTATCGTGCGGATTACGGACAACACAGGGCGCATTATACTCGATACAGACACCCACTTCCCCTCCATTGAACGCATTGAGCAGGGGCGTGTCACAACGCCGATCTGGGCAAACCCCGATATGGAGGTCTCCGAGTTCCAAGGCGGGGCGGTTTATCACGCGCGGCGCTACATCGAGTACGGCGGCATTCCCTATCAGGTTCATTTCTTCCGCACGATTATGACCGAGAAGGACTTTTTCAGCTCGCTGCAGCGCCTGATCTTCTACACCGTCGCCATCGGCTTTGTGCTCGCGCTTCTTGCGGGACACTTCATCAGTCGGCGTATCCTGAAACCCATCCGCGAGTTCACGTGGACGGCACGCAGCATCGAGGTGGAGCGCCTCGGCAGGCGTCTTGACGTACCGCGTGCCCGCGATGAGCTCTCCGAGCTGGCGCGCACATTCAACCGCATGCTCGATCGTCTGCAGGAGGGTTTCTCGCAGCAACAACGCTTTGTATCCGACGCCTCACACGAGCTGCGTACGCCTCTCACCGTCATCCTCGGCTACTCCGATATGCTTTCGCGCTGGGGGCGCGAGGACAAAAACATTCTGGATGAGGGCATCACCGCCATTCGCTCGGAGGCGGAGAATATGCAGCAGCTCATTGAAAAGCTGCTCTTCCTCGCACGCGCCGACCAGAAGCGACAGGCAGTCAATAAGGAGGCGGTCGATCTCGCAGAGCTCCTCGCCGACACGATAGAGAAGATGCATACGGTCACGACCTCACACGAGGTCACCCTCGGCAGGAACGATCCCGCGACCGTAAGCGCCGATCCCGTGCTGCTGCGTCAGCTCCTGCGCATCTTCCTCGAAAACAGCGTAAAATACACGCCTCCCGGCGGTCACATCCACGCCTACTCCATTCGATCGAACGACGGCAGCTCGGTCACCGTCACCCTCACGGACGACGGCATCGGGATTGCACCGGAACATCAAGCGCGCATCTTTGACCGCTTCTACCGCGTTGACTCCTCGCGTACAAAGGAAACGGGCGGCTCGGGGCTGGGTCTCTCGATCGCGCGTTGGATTGCCGAGCGCCATGACATCAAACTTGTGCTCAAGAGCGCGGTGGACGAGGGCACGACAATCACGCTCAACATCCCGCTCATACACGAATGAAACAAAGGTTGCTGCACGAGGTAAAATTATTTCGCGCGGCAACCTTTTTATGGTACAATGAAATAACAAACGGAAAGAAAGGTGGATTGCTATGAAGATCCTCATCACCGGCGCGACGGGTCAGCTGGGTCATGACTGCGTCGAAGAGTGCAAGGCGCGCGGACACGAGGTACACGGTGTCTCCTCGGAGCTCTTCCCCCTGTCCGACGAGAACGTCATGCGTGCCGTCCTCGAAGCGGTCGAGCCGGATGCCATTCTCCACGCGGCGGCATACACTGCTGTCGACAAGGCGGAGGACGAACCGTCCCTCTGCCGCAAGATCAACGCTGCCGGAACGGAGATTCTCGCACGCCTCGCACGCGAGCGCGATGCAAAGCTCCTCTACGTCAGCACGGACTACGTCTTCCCCGGCACGGGCGAGACGCCGTACGAGACGAATGCACTCACATCGCCGCACAATGTCTACGGCGCGTCAAAACTCGCAGGTGAGGAGGCGGTGCAGCAGCATCTCGAGAAATACTTTATTGTGCGCATCTCATGGGTGTTCGGCGCACATGGCAAGAATTTCGTCAAAACTATGCTCGAACTCGCCAAAACGCACAAGAGCCTCTCCATCGTCGCCGATCAGATCGGCTCGCCCACGTATACGCGCGACCTCGCCCCGCTGCTCGCGGATATGCTCGAGAGCGAGAAGTACGGCATCTACCACGCGACAAACGAGGGCTTCTGTTCGTGGGCGAAGTTTGCCGCCGAGATCTTCCGGCAGGCGGGCAAGGAGGTCAACGTCACCTCCGTCCCCTCCCACATGTACCCGACGAAAGCCGTGCGTCCGAAGAACTCCCGCCTCAGCAAAAAATCCCTCGACGAGGCGGGCTTCCATCGCCTGCCGACGTGGCAGGATGCCGTCGGGAGATTCTTGGAGGAGCTGGGAGAGGCGCGGGTATAGGGGAAACATTGTCCCGCCCTCTCGCCGTATTGTATACCCTGACAACCCCGTGACAAGTATGCTCCATTATGGTACAATGGGGCATATTTTTCTGATTAAAGGAGGAATCTTCTTGTTCAGCAACATCAGCCGCAAGTACCGCGAGACAGCACTCATCAAGCTCATCGCGGTCGGACTCATCATCGGTATCGGCATCGCACTCTATGTGCCCGCCATCATCCCCATCGTCGCCGTGCTCGGCGATGTCTTCGTCCGCGCCCTCAAGGGCGTTGCGCCGATTCTCGTCTTCGTCCTCGTCATGAATGCCATGGCGCAGCGCACCGTCGGCTCAGGCTCGGCACTCAAACCCATCGTTCGCCTCTACATCGTCGCGACCTTCCTCGCATCCGTCGTCGCTGTCGGCTTCTCATTCGCCTTCCCCTCGACACTTCATCTGGTCGTGGCAGACGCGACCATTGCGCCGCCGAGCGGCATTGTCGAGGTCGTCCACAACCTCATCATGAACGTCGTCGACAACCCGCTCCACGCCATCGCAAACGCCAACTACATCGGCATTCTCGCATGGAGCATCCTTGCAGGCATCGCCCTGCAGAAGGCAAGCCCGACAACGAAGAACACCGTACGCGACTTTGCCGTCGTCATGACGCAGATCGTGCTCTGGGTCATCCGCTTCGCCCCATTTGGAATCATGGGACTCGTGGCAGATGCAGTTGGTACGAGCGGCGTGGACGCCCTCATCAGCTACTTGCAGCTGCTTGCCGTCCTGATCGGCGCGTTCTTCTCCGTCGCGCTCATCATGAACCCCATCATCGTGTGGATGCACATCCGTCGCAACCCGTTCCCACTCGTCTTCACGACGCTGCGTGAGAGCGGCATCTACGCCTTCTTCACGCGCAGCTCGGCGGCGAACATCCCCGTGAACCTACAGCTCTGCAAGCGCCTCGGGCTGAACCCCGAGGTCTACTCCATCTCCATCCCGCTTGGCGCGACCATCAACATGAGCGGCGCGGCGATCACGATTGCAATCCTCTCGCTCGCTGCGGCAAACACGCTCGGCATCCAGGTCGATCTGCCGACGGCACTGCTCCTCTGCCTCATCGCCACGGTCGGCGCGTGCGGTGCCTCGGGCGTTGCGGGCGGCTCGCTGCTGCTCATCCCCGTCGCCTGCTCCTCGTTCGGCATCAGCAACGACATCGCGATGCAGGTCGTCGGCGTCGGCTTCATCATCGGCGTCCTGCAGGACTCCTGTGAGACTGCACTCAACAGCTCCACCGACGTTCTCTTCACCGCAACAGCGGAGTTCGCCGACCGCGCGAAGGAGGGCACGCTCACAGCGGAGGATATGACCCCGAAGAGCTGATTGGATTGATCCAACTCACCCAGAAGGGAACAAGCGCATGAAACGTACACAGCTTTTGAAAATATCATTTCTCTCCGCGCTGCTCAGTCTCCCGCTCTCATCCGCACATACATCTGCAGCCGCAGATACAGGAACGCAGCCTCTCCCGCCTCTGATGGGGGAGGCTGCCGCCATTGCGGGCGTACTGGCGGGGGAAAATCTGCCGCACCTCAAATTCGATCCTACTTCCTATACGGATGAAACACTGATCGTAGGCGGGCAGGCAGTTGCATTCCGCGCCTACCGCGACATTCCCTATGCAGTGCATCCACGGAACGCTGCGCACCAGCGCATGAGCATCTTCATCCCTGCTGCCTATTTCTCAGGCGGCACGGTGAACGGCTACACGGCAAAGACGGCACCGATCTTCCTGCCGAATGGCGTCGGTGGCTATATGTCGGGTGAGATTCTCGCGCCTGCTGTCAAAGGGACAGAGGCGAATGCTTCCCTCACCGCGCTCATGCGCGGTCTTGTCGTCGCCGCACCTGCAATTCGCGGACGTACAGATGTGAATGCTGACGGCGTCTACGTCGGCAAGGCTCCTGCACTCATCGTCGACTACAAGGCAGCCGTCCGCTTCCTCCGCTACAACGCCACGCTCCTGCCTGCGGGGAACACGGAGCGCATCATCTCAAACGGCACGAGCGCAGGAGGCGCACTCTCCGCCCTCCTCGGCGCAACGGGAAACAGCCGAGACTATGACGAGGAGCTTGCCGACATCGCCGCCGCTCCGGGACGCGACGACATCTACGCCGCAAGTTGCTACTGCCCCATCACCAACCTTGAGCACGCTGATATGGCATACGAGTGGATCTTCACGGGCGTAAACGACTATCATCAGGGTGGCGGTCAAATGCACCCGCCTGGGCCACCGACGAGCAATGCTGCACAGGGCGTAGTGACGAACCGCCCCGCAAATGCCCCGATGGAGAGCGCTGCGGCAACCCCGATGACGTCAGACGCCATCGCAGCCTCCGCACGCCTGAAAGCACTCTTCCCCGCCTATCTGAACGGTCTGGGTCTTCGGGATGCAAGCGGCACGCTTATGCAGCTGAATGCAGACGGAACGGGCAGCTTTGCAGACTACATCAAGGGTATCTATCGCGCATCGGCACAGCGTGCTGTGGACGCCAAGATGCCACTTGATGGCGCGAACTGGTTCACCGTCAAGGACGGCAAGGTCACGGACGTCGATCTCGCAAAGTACGCCGTCTGGGTGACACGCCTCAAGAGCGCACCCGCCTTTGACCGATTTGATCGCAGCTCGGGCGAGAACGATGTGTTCGGCACAGAGACAAATGTACCGCGCCACTTCACGGACTTCTCGCGTCAGTACGACACGGCACACGGCGACCTTGCGCCCGACATGGACATCCGCCGCATGAATCCGATGAACTACATCGGCATGGCGGGCGTGAGGACAGCACAACATTTCCGCATCCGCCACGGCGCCAAGGATCGCGATACGTCGATGGCAATCCCCGCCATCCTCGCACTGCGCCTTGCCAGAACTGGCAGCGACGTGAACTTCTCCGCCCCATGGGGACAGGGACACGGCGGCGACTACGATCTCAAGGAACTCTTCGACTGGATTGACTACATCTGCAAATAAGCGGCACATAGAAAAGGACGATACGAATGCAGCTTCGTATCGTCCTTTTACATTACTCAGAAATAGCGGAGGCGCCGATTCAGTGTGACGCCGAGTGCGGCGGCGGCGACTGCCTTGATGAGGTCGCCCGGAATATACTGGACAAGCGCCATAAAGGCGGCGACAATCCCTGCGAATTTATCCCCGAACAGGATCGTCAGCCAGAGCGTTGCGACGAGGTAGGTGACGGGTACACTCACGAGAGTTCCGACGAGGGCATAGCGTGCAAAGGACGGCTCGCGTCCCTTCAGCATACTCATGAGCGTGTACGCAAGCAGAAAGCCGATAAAGAAGCCGCCGCGCGGGCCAAAGATGATGCCGAGCCCGCCGACACCGCCCGCAAAGACGGGCAGACCGACCGCACCGAGTACGGTATAACCGATGAGAACGACGGCGGTCTGACGCGGCGTCAGCACGAGCGCGGCAAGGCACATGACGAAGGTCTGCATCGTCAGCGGCGCCATGAACGGCACGGGAATTGCAATGTACGCGCTCACGCAGATCAGTGCGATGCACAGAGCCATGCGTGTCGTATTGCGAACGGAAAAGAATTTATCATCCAGAGATGTCATAGCAATCGCTCCTTTTTCACGTTCGTATTCTAACGCGAAAGAAGCGATTCGTCAACCTGTTTATGGAGAACGAGTAAACAATTTTTCACTTTAAAATGTTACTAACAAAACAAACGTTTCTATGATATACTGAGTATGTTGCTTACCCCATACTGGCAACAGAAAGGGGTGTTGGTCTTGGAGATACTCACCATTTTTTGTATTTCTGTCGCAGCAAATGTAGTTTCATACTACATTTGCAAATGGCTGGACAGAGCGATGAGTTAGGCAACCAGCATCGGGCCCAAGCCACCCGCGCAAGAACGACATAGAAAATCCCGGCAGTGCGACCTGCCGGGATTTTTGTTGGTTGGAAATCCTCACCAAGATTTCTGGGTATAGTATAACACGTTCAATCGCATATTGCAAGTCAGTTCGTCAGCTGCTCCAATCGCGAGAGGTCAACCTCTTCGTGTACCTCTTCGACGATCTCTTCCTCCTCGGCTTCCTCCACAACCTGCGGCGCAAAGTCCACAATCTCGAGGTTGCGGTAGCGGGTCATGCCCGTGCCCGCAGGGATGAGCTTGCCGATGATGACGTTCTCCTTGAGTCCGACGAGCGGGTCGATCTTCCCCTTGATCGCGGCGTCGGTGAGGACGCGCGTGGTCTCCTGGAAGGATGCCGCCG
>ERZ773014.2125-NODE-2125-length-11827-cov-17.365783_pt1 | contig 11827 bp, 10 predicted proteins | sample MGYA00580841_ERZ773014 | MGnify/ENA primary metagenome ERZ773014 (study PRJEB29015, sample SAMEA2737989) | human oral metagenome | biome: human oral; feature: human-associated habitat; material: dental | place: China | collected 2067 ...
TTTTTTCTTTATGGCCTTACTTGTTTTTCTGTGGGTCAAGTTTCGAGAAAAGAGACCTTTCTCCAGTCTGGGCTTCTTTAAGGAAGGGTGGCTGAAAGAACTGGGTAAAGGATTTCTGATTGGTTCGATACAGTTTTCGCTTATCGTTGCCCTGCTCTTGCTGACAGGATCTGGGAGACTAGAATTGGCAGAGCTTAGTGTAGAGCCAGTTCTCTTTATTCTTGCCCTGATACCTTTTTGGATTCTGCAAGGTGGCACGGAGGAGTTGGTGACGCGTGGTTGGCTTTTTCCAGCGGTTAGTGCCAAATCAAATATCCTTGTCGGTGTCTTGGTTTCCAGCACTCTATTTGGGGCGATGCACCTCCTCAATGCTGGTGTGACTGTCCTTTCCATTGTCACGATTATTTTGGATGGGATTTTTGCCTGCCTACTCATGATCAAGTATGATAATATGTGGGTCTTGGCTGGTATGCATGGCGCTTGGAATTTCGTCCAAGGAAATGTCTATGGCATCCAGGTCAGCGGGAACGGAGCTACTGCCTCTGTCTTTAATTACACTTCTCAGACTTCTATTGATTGGCTTTCAGGAGGAGCTTTCGGTGCTGAAGGATCTATTTTTGCCAGTATCGTTCTGATTGGCTGCATTGCCTATCTCTACTGGTCGCTAAAGAAAGAAAATCGCTTGCCTCAGGCATTGATGTTTAAGAAATAAAGAGATCGCTCAGCTCAGCTGGGCCTTTTTTATGTCTTTTAACGAGAGGTGTGACAAGAGACAGACGATGGTAGCAGCGTGGTCATTCTATCCACACCCAAATCCAGAGAAAATAGGGCAAATATGGTAAAATGATAGAAGCACAATTTAAGGAATAAAAGATGATTAACAGAATAACAGATAATAAATTTGAATTGGTGTCTAAGTACGAGCCTTCTGGTGACCAGCCTCAAGCTATTGAACAGCTGGTGGATAATATCGAGGGAGGCGAGAAAGCCCAGATTCTCATGGGAGCGACGGGTACTGGTAAGACCTATACCATGAGTCAGGTTATCGCTCGGGTCAACAAGCCGACTCTGGTTATTGCCCATAATAAAACGCTGGCCGGCCAGCTTTATGGTGAGTTCAAGGAGTTCTTCCCCAATAACGCGGTGGAATACTTCGTTTCCTACTATGATTACTACCAGCCTGAGGCCTATGTGCCTTCAAGTGATACTTATATCGAAAAGGATAGCTCGGTCAATGACGAGATTGATAAGCTCCGTCACTCAGCGACATCTGCCCTCTTGGAGCGTAATGATGTGATTGTCGTGGCTTCGGTCTCTTGTATCTACGGTCTAGGTTCGCCTAAGGAATACTCCGATAGCGTGGTTAGCCTACGTCCAGGTCTAGAGATTTCCCGTGACAAGCTGCTCAATGATCTGGTAGATATCCAGTTTGAGCGCAATGATATTGACTTTCAGCGGGGGAAATTCCGAGTTCGTGGCGATGTGGTGGAGATTTTCCCAGCTTCTCGTGATGAGCATGCCTTTCGGGTGGAGTTTTTCGGAGATGAGATTGACCGAATCCGTGAGGTCGAAGCCTTGACAGGTCGAGTCTTGGGTGAAGTGGACCATTTGGCCATCTTCCCAGCCACTCACTTCGTGACCAATGAAGACCACATGGAAGTAGCCATTGCCAAGATTCAGGCTGAGCTGGAGGAACAGCTTGCTATCTTTGAGAAGGAAGGCAAGCTTCTGGAAGCTCAACGCTTGAAACAGCGTACGGAGTATGATATCGAAATGCTACGTGAAATGGGCTATACGAATGGCGTTGAGAACTATTCTCGCCACATGGATGGTCGAAGCGAAGGAGAGCCGCCTTATACCCTTCTGGACTTTTTCCCTGATGATTTCTTGATCATGATTGATGAGAGTCATATGACCATGGGACAGATTCGGGGTATGTATAATGGTGACCGCTCTCGTAAGGAGATGCTGGTTAATTATGGTTTCCGCCTGCCATCTGCCTTGGACAACCGTCCGCTGCGCCGAGAAGAATTTGAAAGCCATGTTCACCAGATTGTCTATGTATCGGCTACGCCGGGCGACTATGAAAATGAACAGACGGACACTGTTATTGAGCAGATTATCCGGCCGACAGGGCTTCTGGATCCAGAAGTGGAAGTCCGCCCAACTATGGGACAGATTGACGACCTTTTGGGTGAAATCAATGCTCGTGTTGAAAAGAATGAGCGGACCTTTATCACAACCCTGACCAAGAAGATGGCAGAAGATTTGACGGACTACTTCAAGGAAATGGGCGTCAAGGTCAAGTACATGCACTCGGACATCAAGACCTTGGAGCGAACCGAGATTATCCGTGATTTGCGATTGGGCGTATTTGACGTTCTGGTTGGTATTAACCTGCTACGCGAGGGAATCGACGTGCCGGAGGTTAGTTTGGTGGCCATTCTTGATGCTGACAAGGAAGGTTTCCTCCGCAACGAGCGTGGCCTGATCCAGACCATTGGACGGGCAGCTCGCAACAGCGAGGGCCATGTGATTATGTATGCGGACACCATGACCCAGTCCATGCAACGGGCTATTGATGAGACAGCCCGCCGTCGGGCAATCCAGATGGCATATAATGAAGAGCACGGCATTGTACCGCAGACCATCAAGAAAGAAATCCGCGACCTAATCAGTGTGACCAAGGCTGCCCTGCCAGACAAGGAAGAAACAGTCGAAATCGAAAGCCTCAACAAGCAAGAGCGCAAGGACATGATTAAGAAACTGGAAGGACAGATGCAAGAAGCGGCTGGACTTCTGGACTTCGAACTGGCGGCACAGATTCGCGATATGATTCTGGAAATAAAGGCGATGGGATAATTAAAGGAGAAAAATGAAATGGGTATATTGGATGATTATAAAAATGGTGCTTACTATATTGAGTTGAAAAATACTATACAGTCTTTAGATGATTTAGATAGTAAAGTAGAGAATATTCATGACATAATGGAAGCTTTTTTCCAATTTTCTCCAAAAGAAAAATGGGAAAAATTAGAAACAACTTTATATATATTATATGAATTTAGTAAATTTGTCGATAAAACGATTTTTAAAAAAGTTTTATTAGAGGCAGAATCATTATTTAAAGAAAATAATGAAGCGTTTATTTTTAATGGAAATATTCTAAAAAATTACTTGGACTCTTTGAACAAATATTTGGAAAAAAATTTAGGAGTGGAAGATTGCCAAGATTTCTTAAATGATGATAGTATTTTTTTTACAATTATTAATCGTATCAAAAATCTTAATTCAAATAGTATTGATAAATTTGTTTGTTTTGAAATGCTCAGAATAATGATAACTATATTTGAAAGAGATGATGATTTTGAGAGCGTAAAAGAAAAAATCAAACAAAAGATTGATGTAATAATTAATAATATTCTTTCTAAGTTTCAAGATGAATCAATGTTTATTCTGTATTTTGAACTTGACAATCTTGTAAATATTTTTAAACTTGATCATCTAAGTATAATTAATCGCTTTTATAAAAATAATCCTGATAATTTTGGTATAGTATTTTATTTATCGTGGATAGAGACAAAAGATTCTGATATTATCAAGGAATCCATAGAAACACTTCAAACTATACTAAAATATACTGACTCAGATATTAGGAAAAGTGTAATTTTTAGCTTATTAGAGAAAGCTGGTGAAATAAAGAATGAAAATGAAGAGAAAAGAAATATAAAAGATATTCAAGTAGATGAATTGGGAGAAATTGGAAATACTCTTATTGATGAAATTCGCTTTCGCTTAACAATAAAAGCCCGAGATCTTGAGAATAGTGGAGGATATGGTCATTATACTAAAATTGAAACTTTAACGAATCATTTAATTAAAACGATAAAATCTGGTGATTCAAGTGAACCTGCGTATTTGAGATTAACAAATTCCAAACAATTAAATGATCCTATGGAAGGAAGAGCCATCTATGACTATTTGGAAATAGAAAATTCCTCGGACTGCTATCAGAGTTCCAATGTCTTCCTATCTTCGATGACAACTATATCAGATAGTCTTCCCATGTGGAAAGAATATGCAGAAGAATCTAAAGGAGCATTTCTACAGTACGATAAAAAGTATTTACAACAAATTATTGAGCATGACTCCTTAGAGTTTGTGAGAATATTCTATTTAAACAGTACGAGAGAAGACGATTCTAATATTATACAAAAGCTTAATGACTTAAAAGAGTTAATTCAAGAATTAAAGACTAGACATACTGAAGAAAGTAGGAAGGTACAGTCAAGTATTTTTAAAAATTTAGCGAAAATATCCTATCTTTTTAAGGTATCTGATTATGAATATGAGAGTGAGTATCGTATTCTAATCAACTTTGATGATTCAGAAATTGAAGGACGACTAAATCCAAAACTCAAAACTGAAGATAAAATCGAACTTGAAGAATTAAAAGTTTTATCAGGTAGTATTGGACTCAGTGAAAATGAGGAATCTGGTTATAGAGATTTTAGGAAATATATTCACTTAGAATCAAGGGAGGATGGGCGATATGCTTTATTTGTATACATCAATCTGGCTCCTTTGAAATATTCGAAGGTTATCCTAGGTCCAAAGGTTACGGATGCAGACTATATTGCTCCTTATCTCAAACTTGCCAATCCTGATATAGAGATAGAAAATTCGAAAATTCCCTATCGTTAGAGGAAATAATTGTTTTTAAAACATACAATGAAGGAGCATTATATGCGTTATGCACTTTTACTCCGCGGCATCAATGTCGGCGGGAAAAACAAGGTCGTTATGGCTGATTTGAAGAAGGATTTGGCTGGGTTGGGTTTTGGAAATCCAGTTTCCTACATCAATAGTGGCAATCTTTTCTTTGATAGCGAGGAGCAGGAGGAGAGGATTCGGGAGATTTTGACGGCTTATTTCAGTCGGTCTTATGATTTTCCTCTGCCTTTTGTCCTTGTCAGCTCTGCCATGCTTCAAAAGGAAATATCCAATCTGCCTGCTTGGTGGCAGGATGAAACAGCTTTTCGGCGAGATGTTCTTTTTTATCTGCCGGAGACAGATAGGGAGAGTGTTCAAGAGCTGGCGGGCAGTTGGGCAAATGACAAGGAGCAGCTGCATTTTGGGCAGACGGCTTTCTTTTATAGCAATGCTGACCAAGCGGACTATCTCAAGTCTAACTACCATAAAAAACTGCTCAAATCTAGTTTTTACAAGCAACTGACCATTCGAAACGGCAAGACTTTCCAGAAGATTGTGGAGTTGATTGGAAATGAATGAGTTAAATTTGGAAGATACAAGGGAAGAAAAAGTGAAGCGCTGGAAGTTTTCTAAAGTTATTTGGCTAGTGCTCTATCTCTTGTTATTTATCTTTGTCTTGCTGCATTTTAGCTTGAGTTCGTTTGGCTTGGACTTTACTCCGCTCCTGTGGAATACATGGCTGTTTCTTCTGTCCGTGGTCGTATTTTGTCACTTATGGTTTCGCTTTTTGAAAAAACGGAAATTTCGCTGGTTTCATCTCATCTGGGGAATTCTGAGTGTACCTCTTGCACTTTTTATATGGTTTTCAATTTTCTTTCATTTCTCTATAGTCAAATCAGAAAATTCTGTCCCGATCAATATGGATTACGGGATAGATGGGAATGAAGTTGTTTTACGAAAAGGCCTTTTTTTTGGTGAATATGATGAATACCATGATTTAGTTAATCCCTATATCATGAAAACCAAGGTCAATCGTGTCCGCTATATTGATTGATGCAGGTCATATCAATAGAATCTGGTTTCAAAACTCGTCTTAAAAGCTAAGAGAGGGGGTGTGGATGTGAATAAAAATAAAACTGAGGATGGAGGAGCAAATCCAAACGAGTGGACTTGGCTGGATAAAGTGAATACATGGCTCAAATGTCATGGATTTCTAGCTTGGTTATTGGATTTCTCTGTCCTTATGCTTTTTGCAATGATTACGGGCATCCTAGTTTTTCAAATCTCCTTTCTCCCTACATATTCAAAGAGTCAATATGTTTTTCCTTTGTTTATAAATATTCTTTTTTTACTGTACTATACCTATGGTTCTATTCTCCGTGAAAAAAGTGCAAAGAGGGTGACTTCTTTAAAAGACTTAGTCAATCCCCTTCTTTATATAAATCCTATAGCTATTTTGGTACATTACTTTGGAGTGAGGAGCCGCCGTCATAGAACTATTTTGTTACCATTGCCTACTTTGGATCATCGCTATGTCTGGTTCCCGATTGCCACTTATATTATTTTCTTTTTGATAGCAGTAGTCATCACGATTGCAAGCAAAGGAAGTAAGAAAAAATAGAAAAGCCGCTTTATGTACTAAAGTGGCTTTTGTACTTGTTCTGATAAATCTAAGGGCATAAAGGCGGCCATGACACGGCCGATGACCTTGGGTTCTTCTTGATGCGGGATAAATTTGTCGCTGTATTTTTTATTGAGAGAGATGAGGCGAATGCCAGTTGGATCGTTGAAAACTCTTTTCAAAATGGTTTGACCGTCGTAATCAATAGCATAGATAGCACCTGCAAATTCAAAGTGTGTATTCTTGATGAGAGCTACAGACCCTTGCGGATACTTGGGTTCCAGTGAATCTGTCCGAATCCAGAGGGCGATATCATAGTCAAGCTCTTTGTCTAACCAGACGATGTCAGCTTGTTCAGGCTTGTTCAAGAAAGTCTGGTAGCTTTCATAGACCTTGTAAGGAAAATAATCATCTTTTAATCTTTCCTCAGTCGTTTGATTTTCCAGCTCTTTTTTAGCAAAGTCTGTCACAGCTTGCTTGCGGCTTTGGTCTAGAGATTGGAAAATATCCGTGAACTCTAGCGAAAATGACGTAGGGTTATGAACTGATAAATAGCGAGGATCCAGCTCTTGAACATCCATATCAAAGAAGTCTGCAATTTTTTGTATATTTTCGAGGACAGGCAGGGAGTTTCCTTTGATATAGCCAGTAAGAGTGCTGGCTGGGATTCCTGTTCCTCGGGAAAGTTCAATTTGTTTGATTTGCTTTTGCTTCAATAAAGTTTTGATTTTTTTAGAAATGAGCCGCATTGCCTCCTTATCCTGGGGGCTAGCGACACCGCGTCCTCTGGCCATGATATTCACTCCTTTTCTTTCTTCTATTTTAACGAATTAAATCGAAAAAGTAAAGAGCTGAATACGGATATTCAGCTCAAAAGGAGAGGATTAAATTTCGTAGCCCATTAAGAGGCCGCCTTCTTCTGCGTAAAAGCTGCAAAGGCCAGAAGTTGGCAGGAATGAAATGTCGGCAGCTGGGAATTTTTCCTTGATAGATTCTGAAAATTGCTGGCAAAATTTCTCGTTATTGCGATGCGCAATGATAATGCGGCCGCCTTTATATCCAGCTTTCAGAACTTCATCAACAGCAGCAGTCAGGGCCTTTTTAGCCCCTCTAGCTTTTTGAAGAAGCTCCAGAGTACCAGTAGCGCTGGCTTCGCCCACCATACGAATATTGAGGAGGCCGACAACCGCACCGATTAGCTTACTGAGACGCCCATTTTTGACCAGATTATCTACCTTAGCCAGCACAAATAGAAGCTTTGTATTTGCCTGGTAGTGGGAGATGGCTTCCACTACTTGCTCAAAAGAAAGCCCTTCTTTGATGAGGTCGTTCAATTTTCTGACAATCAAATCAACTTCGCCACCAGCCGAAAGGCTGTCGATAACATGGATATTTGCTGTTGGATTTTCTTCTAAGAAGAGCTTTTTGGCTAGCTGGGCGCTATTGTGGCTACCAGAAAGAGAGCCTGTAATCGTCACGACAAAAATATTTTCAGCTCCTTCAAAGCTTTTAAGGTAGTCATCAGGGCTTGGGCAGGCCGATTTTGAAGCACTTGAAGTAGCATACATTTTTTCCATCATGTCATCAATATTGAGAAGAGCGTTATCCACAAAAATTTCATGATCAATCTGAATGGTCAGCGGCACACTCTCAAAGCTTGTCTGGTTGGCCAGATCTGTAATCTCACGGTAGTCACAGCCGGAATCGGCAACAATTTTCCAAGTCATTTAGTTTCTCCTGCTCTATCAGTTCTCTACATTGACAAAAAACATGTCTTTTCTTACAATTATAACATGAAGATGCTTTGATATAAAGCCCTAATTCTCAGCTGATACAGGAAGAAAGAAATTGTTATGGCGGAAAAGAAAATATCAGAAAAATCCCTTGCAAATTTAAAAACTTATAATCAAGAATCTAATCGAATTACAAAGGAATCCTTGGAAATTTCTCTGCTGCAACTGTTAGAGAAGAAAGATTTGAAAAAGATTACCATCTCTGAATTAGTCGAGCGAGCTGGGGTTTCGCGCGCAGCCTTTTATCGTAACTATAGCTCCAAAGAAGAAATTCTAGAGGGAATTTTCAAAAATACGGTTCAGGGAATTGTCGACAAGCTGGAGCAGTTTAATTTCAAGACAGAAATGTACCAGATTTGGCTTTTTCTTTTTAAGGAAGCCAAGAAGGAAGCGCGTGTCATTAGTCTGGCTATTGACTATAATTTTGAAAAGTTGCTGACGCAGGCGGTTTTTGATTTCCTTGAAAAGCGCAGCAAAGGTGGGAAGAAGACAACCAATTCCTATATGAATTCATTCTGGAGTTCTGCGGTTGTTTCGGTGCTTTCCAAATGGATCAAAGAAGGCATGAAGGTTCCAGCTGAAAAGATTGCAGCTTTGGGCATGCCACTTTTTCCACAGAAAAAGAAAAAATAAGAGTTCGTACAACTATTTGCCACCAATACATCAGACTGAAATAATAGATCGTGAAAACTTACCTAACAAGTAAGTTTTTACTTAGTGCTTCTGAGACCATTTAAGACTTCTCAGCTACCGTTTAGGATTTGGGAGTCATTTGCGATGCGACCTGTGCTATGCTAGAGCAAAGGAGGTAGACAAATTGCTACTATCATAATCAAAGACGGCAGTACTCTTCGAAAGCTGGAACTTTCGACAATTTACTATATCCAGTCTCATCCTCAAAAGCCGCACATCGTTCTTATCGTCACTGGACAAGGCAACTACAGCCTTAGGGCTTCTCTGACTGAGCTGGCTGAGCTCTATCCTGATGAGCTGGTTTACTGTAATCGTCAAACACTGGTCAATTTAGCCAAGGTTCAAGGATTTGACAGGGAGCGTAAAAGCTTGTTCTTTGAGCAGTCTGACTTAGGAGATATTGTCTGCTCAAGGCGCCATTTATCCAGTCTCATCAAGCGCTGGTCTCAGGAAGGAAGAAAATAAGATGAAAATTTTTGTATTAGAAGACGATCTTAAGCAACAAGCCTATATGGAGTCAACCATTCAGGGGATTCTGGAGAAGAACGGCTGGGAATGCCATTTTTTAGAAATCTATGGCAAGCCGGAAATACTGATTGATGCAGTCAGGGAACGGGGGAGCCATCAGATTTTCTTTTTGGATATTGAGATTAAGCAAGAGACGCAGAAGGGACTAGAGGTGGCAGGAAAGATTCGCAAGTTGGATCCCTATGCTCTGATTGTATTTGTGACGACTCACTCAGAATTTATGCCCCTGACTTTTCGTTATCAGGTATCAGCTTTTGACTTTATTGACAAAGGCTTGCCTGAGGAGGATTTTATCAAGCAGATTGAGCAGGATCTGGCCTATCTTTACGAGAGAAAGGACAGTTTTCAAGCAGAGGAAACTTTTCTCTTTGAAAATTCCAAGTCGGATTTTCAGGTGCCATTTAATGAAATCTATTATTTTGAGACATCAGAAGTGCCCCATAGACTAGTTCTCTATACCAAGAAAGAGCGGATCGAATTTTACGGACAGCTTTCTGAGATTACAAAGCAGGACAAGCGTCTCTATCGCTGCCATCGCTCTTATGTGGTCAATCCAGCGAATATCTCTCAGTTGGATAAGATAGAAAACATAGCCTATTTCCCTAATGGCGCTAGCTGCTACGTATCACGCCTCAAGATGAAAGGATTACGGACAGCTTTAAGGCAGTAGGGAAGTAATATGATAGAAGTGGGAGAGGAATTATGCCAAGAATAATACAAGTTGTTTTACTTGTTTTCGAAATGATAGCTCTGTCTTTCTTATTTTCACGTATCAGTGGAATTAAGTTGACGTGGATTAAGTACGTCTTAATACCTTTTATTTATATATTTTTTAATCTTCTACTTTTTGTCTTATTTAGTGAAACTTTTTTAACTTACTTAGATCTTCCAGTTTATTTTTTAACTTTTTCTTTATTATTAACTAGACAGAGTTCTATTCCTATAATGTTATCTATCTTTTATGGTCTTTTCCCAGTTGTTCTTTGGAATCTTCTATATCGTATATTAACTTTTTTTGTTATTCCTATTTTCGGTTTGGAATATAACCAACTAATAAATGAAGAACAGCTTATTTTAAATATTACGGCTTTTGTAGCTAGTTTACTATCGTTATGGATCCCAAGTTTACTACATTATAAATTTAAGCGGTTAAGAGAATTTAGATTAAATGAGGCTGATAAACACCTAGTCATTTTCCTTAATATATCTATGATTTTTTATATTGTATTTGTACAATTTTTCTCTTATTTAGAAATAACTCATAATGTGGTTAATTTGTCATATAGAAAATTAATTGTGATAATTTATATTATTCTCTTTCTCAGTTCGATAAATATCCTAGACCGTAATTTGCGAGAGCGAATTCAACAGCAGTTAAGTGAACAAAGAGAGTTGCAGTTGAGAAATATGTCCGATTACAGTCAGCATATCGAAGAACTTTATAATGAGTTGCGAAGTTTCCGGCATGATTACATCAATATTTTAAGGAGTCTGAAGTTAGGAATTGATACGCATAATTTACCAGCCATTGAGCAGATTTATAACCAAGTCCTCAAAGACTCAGGTCAGGCGCTCAACCAATCTAAATATGATTTGGGTCGCCTGTCCAATATCCACAATGATGCTCTCAAGAGCGTCTTGTCAGCAAAATTTCTAGAAGCTCAGAGCAAGGGAATAGAAATTGGCTTGGAAGTTCCTCAAGAAATCAAACCTCAAGGAATGGAGTTGCTTGATTTTATCACGATTGTTTCCATATTGGCTGATAATGCTATGGAAGCGGCAGTGGAGACTAGTCATCCAGTGGTTTCTTTTGCCTTTTTAGAGCAGGAAGGTAGACAGATTCTTATTGTTGAGAATACAATAAAAGAGTTTTCTATCCATTCCGATACTATTTTTAAAAAGGGCTTTAGCACTAAAGGAGAAAATAGAGGGTTTGGTCTCTCCAATGTTCAAAATATTATCAGCCACTATCCCAATGTTTCTCTGCGAACAGTCAGTCAAAATTATTTTTTTCGTCAAGAGATTGAAATACTTCTTAAAGACAGAAAAGACAATGAATGGAAATAATATTCATTGTCTTTGATCTGAAGTTCCGATTTTCAAAGGGAATCGGAACTTTATTTTTGATGACAGGTGAGCAAAGGTTTAGGTGTAAGTTGAACGAAGCTGCTTTTACTGATTTGCAGGGTTGTCTAGTTTCATTTGCTCAAAAACATAAAGGAAGAAGTCTTTCGAAACTTCGAAATGTCCGTATCTTATCTGAGAAGCATACTGGCGCCACTGAGGATGTTGTCGGACTTGGTCAATGGGGCAGTCTTTGACAGGCTGGTAGTAGCTGACGTCACGTCGAAAAGGGAAGAAATCTTCAAACATTTCTACTTGATAGGCTGTGTCATCTAGAATCTTGCCAACGGCTGTAAAGGCCTGCAGCTTTTCCTGACCATTCAGCTGATACTTGGGGCTGTAGTACAAAAGGTAA
>ERZ773014.2132-NODE-2132-length-11816-cov-2.828841_pt1 | contig 11816 bp, 10 predicted proteins | sample MGYA00580841_ERZ773014 | MGnify/ENA primary metagenome ERZ773014 (study PRJEB29015, sample SAMEA2737989) | human oral metagenome | biome: human oral; feature: human-associated habitat; material: dental | place: China | collected 2067 ...
GCATTGGTCAGGTTTTTGATCTTATGCAGATGCTTGAGACTCATGGACTGAATTCTAAGATTCTAGCCGCATCGTTCAAGAATACTGAGCAGGTTCAAGCACTTATCTCCGCTGGCATCGATGCAGTTGTCCTTCCACCTGATATTGTCTACACAATGATGGATCATCCTGGCACAAAGTTTGCTGTTGACGAGTTTTCCGTCGCATGGCGTGAGGCTTACGGTAGGGATACACTGCTGGGATAGGGCTTGGTGAATTGAAGTTCCTGAAATTACATAGATAGCTTTTAACAGGCTGCCTATGTAATAACTTTGAAATATAATTGTTTATAAGCGATTCGTTGCTGATGACTATAAAAACTCATCGATGCTACAAAATCGTATTTTATTTGAGAATGAGTATTTTTTAAGTTCTGCTAAACAGGGATTGTTCTTGTATTGCGATATTGTCCAGAATCTCGGTCTAATGTACTTTTCAATTAGTTCGAAATATTCACTGTCAACGTCATTTAGAGAATGTCCCAACACAACAATCTCTTCAAATTTCGAGTTACTACCAATGTTTTTATTCAAAAATGATTTTAATTCATTAAATTGAAATTCCTTTTGATTCTGATGATAGAGTTGTACAAGCACATTATTCTGCTCATCAATATAATAATCATTAAAATTATTAAAATTATAGTTATCCCTAAGAGACTCGATTTGTTCATCTTTTTCATCCCTGCTTAATAAAGAATTAGACTCAATTTTTTCTATTTCTATATCAAGCTGTTTACTTAAGAATGTGTTAGTGACTAGCGTGCCATCAGGAGAGTATGATCCATCCTCTTTAAAACCGAAAATAAGACGATCACCATCTTCTAAACATCCATGTATGTGTAATACGGTTGATTTATTTAAGTCATATAGACGTTCTAAAGTAGTTGTGTAATTGAAGCTAATGATGACTGCGTTATCAAAAGCGGCTTTATTAATGGTAGATGAATCAATTTCTGTCAAGTCAGCTTTGCTTGCCATTAAGGCAAGGGCTTCATTCCTGGCATTAATAACGTCAAAGGAAAGTTGCTCCATTTGAACAATACCACCATCTCTGTCAGATTCATGGTCAGATTGATAGTCGGGAGGAACAATATTATCCGCACTCAATGACACTAAGTCCAAATTAGCAAGTGATTGTTCTGTATCGCTCCAGTAATCATCAATATATTGATCAAAAAAATCTAAAGCAGAATATGAGCCAGAGCCACCTTCAATAGTGAAGGACTCTAAATAATTTTTATAATTATCAGGTGAAGTGGGTAATTTAAAATTTAAATCAAAGCCATTACCAATTATAAATATTTTCTTATAACACACTAAAAGCTCCAAATAATTTTGAGTAGTTAATCTATACCTACTCAGTATATCCACCAGCGGCTACAAAACGTCGGTGAAAAAATCTACTACAAACTGACTTAGATTATGTATATAAGTCAGACATAGGGGTATAAGCAAAACCGTAAAGCAGAAACACAGTATGTGTTCACGGTTAGCTTGTGCCCCTTTTCAGGTCATCTACCTGTGGGGTTTCTCGCCAAACGGAACACGTACATAGGAAAGGATGATTCACAATGGGTAAGATTCTTGGAATTGACCTGGGTACTACAAACTCAGCTATGGCTGTCCTCGAGGGTGGAGAGCCAACTATTATCGTTAACGCAGAGGGAGACCGCACAACTCCTTCCGTCGTCGGCTTCCGCGCTGACGGTGACCGCATTGTTGGTAAGGCAGCAAAGAATCAGGCTGTCACCAACCCTGTAAACACTGTCTTCTCCATCAAGCGTTTCATGGGCCGCAAGTTTGACGAGGTCCAGTCTGAGATTAAGACTGTCCCTTACAAGGTTAAGGCTGGCACCGACGGTCGTGCAGTCGTTGAGATTGACGGCGTTGACTACACTCCAGAGCAGATCAGCGCTATGACCCTTGCAAAGATGAAGGCAGACGCCGAGAAGTACCTCGGTGAGCCTGTAACCGACGCTGTCATTACTGTCCCAGCATACTTCAACGACGCACAGCGTCAGGCAACTAAGGACGCAGGTAAGATTGCTGGCCTCAACGTCCAGTGTATTGTCAACGAGCCAACCGCAGCAGCCCTTGCTTACGGTCTGGACAAGAAGGACCAGGACCACAAGGTTCTTGTCTTCGACCTCGGTGGCGGTACCTTCGACGTCTCCCTGCTTGATCTTGCAGACGGCGTTGTTGAGGTTCTTGCAACCAACGGCGATAACCACCTGGGTGGCGATGACTGGGATCAGCGCGTTATCGACTGGCTTGCAGACAAGTTCAACTCTGATAACGGCATTGACCTCCGCAAGGACCCAATGGCACTTCAGCGTCTCAAGGAGGCTGCAGAGAACGCCAAGAAGGAGCTCTCCAGCGCTCAGCAGGCACAGATCAACCTGCCATTTATCACCGCAGACGCATCTGGTCCAAAGCACCTTGACTACACCCTGACTCGTGCAGAGTTTGAGCGCATCACCCGCGATCTTCTCGACCGCTGCAAGGCTCCTGTAACCAAGGCACTCCAGGACGCAGGCCTTCAGCTCTCCGACGTCAGCGAGGTCATTCTGGTTGGCGGCTCCACTCGTATGCCAGCTGTTCAGGACCTGGTCAAGAGCATGACCGGCAAGCAGCCTAACATGTCCGTCAACCCAGACGAGGTTGTTGCAGACGGCGCAGCTGTTCAGGGCGGCGTTCTTACCGGAGACGTCTCCGGCATCCTGTTGCTGGACGTAACCCCACTGTCCCTGGGTGTTGAGACCCTCGGCGGCGTTGTTGACAAGGTCATCGACCGCAACACCACCATCCCAACTTCCAGCACAAAGGTTTACTCCACCGCAGCTGACAACCAGACCTCCGTTGAGATTCACGTCCTCCAGGGCGAGCGCGAGATGGCTTCTGACAACAAGAGCCTTGGTAAGTTCAACCTTACCGGTATTCCTGCTGCTCAGCGTGGTATCCCTCAGATTGAGGTTACCTTTGACATCGATGCAAACGGCATCCTGAAGGTCACCGCTAAGGACAAGGCAACTGACAAGTCCCAGGAGATTACCATTTCTGGTTCCACCGCTCTGTCCGACGAGGAAGTTGACCGCATGGTCAAGGACGCAGAGTCCCACGCTGAGGAAGACAAGAAGCGCAAGGACGAGATTGAGGTCCGCAACCAGGTAGACTCCCTGGCATACAGCACCGAGCAGACCGTCAAAGACCTTGGCGATAAGGTCCCTGAGGATCAGAAGAAGGCTGTTGAAGAGGCTGTTGCTGAGGCAAAGACCGCACTTGATGGCTCCGACATTGAGGCAATCAAGAAGGCTGGCGAGAAGCTCACCGAGGTTGGCCAGAAGCTCGCAGAGATTGTCTACGCAGACGCTCAGGCTCAGACCGCTGGCAACAACGGCGCAGCAAGTAACCCTTCTGAGCCAGATGTTGTTGATGCAGACTACGAGGTTGTCGACGACAATAAGAACCAGAACTAATCTGAGTTTCTCGGCATATGCGCTTGGGTAACTTGGTGCAGCAGCTGGTAGACAATGTGATATGACTCGGAGGCGGCTGGCGGAAACGTTTGGCCGCCTTCTACACATAGGGAGGTGATGGCAGTGACAACAGCAGATCAGAACAAGGTTGACACTACCTTTGATAACGAGAATAACGGTGATGAAACCGTAGCCGCCGTCGGCGTTGTGGAGGATGGTTCCGCAAGTCAGACGCTTGACGGCAACGAATCCGCTGCCAAAGGCGCAGCTGGCACAGTAGGTGCAGGCCGTCCGATGACCGAAGAAGAGATGATTGCTGAGGCAATTCGTCGTGGAGAAGAGACAGCGGAGGCAGAGATTGCTGCCGACGCAGAGCGTGCAGCTCAGGAGCGTGACCGCCTGCAGAACGAGCTGGACTCGGTCTCTGATCAGATTGAGGCAGCAAAGCAGCAGGCAGCTGAGGCAAATGATCGCTTCTTGCGCCTGCAGGCTGACTGGGATAACTACCGTCGTCGTACCGCTCAGGAGCGTCTTGATGAGCGCCAGCGTGCAACAGAGAAGCTGGTAGTTGACCTTCTCCCCGTTATTGATGACCTGGAGCGCGCAATTGAGCACGCGGACAACCTGACTGATCCTGCAGCCAAGCAGTTTGTTGAGGGTGTCTCCGCGGTGTGCAACAAGCTTGTGAGCGTCTTGAACAAAGAGGGTGTTGAGGTAGTCAACCCTGTGGGCGAAGCTTTTGATCCTCTATCTCACCAGGCAGTAAGCCAGATTGAGGACACCGAGGCGTATGACGAGACCGTTGCCCAGGTGTATCAAAAGGGTTATCGCATGGGAGGCAAGGATATTCGCACTGCGATGGTTGTTGTTACTCACGGTGGCCCAAAGCGTCCAGCGGAGTCAGAAGCTGCTGACGGCAGCGCAGACGGCGCAACCGAGTAAGGCAGAGTAGTTTTAGAGAGGAGGCCGTGCTGAATGGCAGGCAGTAAGACTTTTTATGACGTTCTTGGCGTGAAGCGCGACGCCTCGAAGTCTGATATTCAAAAAGCGTTTAGAAAACTTGCAGCTAAATACCACCCCGATAGAGGCGGCGATGAAGCCAAGTTCAAGGAGATCTCGGAAGCGTACAACACGCTCTCTGACGATAAGAAACGCCAGGAATATGACCAAATGCTCGCATTTGGCGGTATTCCTGGAGGTGGATTTGGTGGTCGCCAGGGCGGCTTCACCTATACCACCAACGTAAACGGCGCCAATTTTGCCGATTTCTTTAGCGGCTTTGGTGGCGGTGCTGGTGCGGGAGCCGGCGGCTTTGACTTTGCCGACATCTTTGGTGGGCGAGCAAACCGTCCCGTTGCAGGCAGCGACCTTACTATGTCCGTAAACGTATCGTTTGACGAGGCATTTAAGGGAACTTCTCGCAAGGCAACGTATCGCGTGCCTTCAACTGGCGAGGAACAGTCGCTGACCATCAAGGTACCAGCTGGTGCTTACGATGGCATGAAGCTGCGCTACAAGAAGCACGGCGAGTACGGCGTTAACGGCGGTCCACGAGGCAACCTTGTGGTTACCATCAACGTTGCAGCTCATCCGGTCTTCTCGCGAGATGGCGCTGACGTGCGCATGAAGCTGCCAGTGAGCATCTATGAGGCAGCTTTGGGTACCTCAGTTGATGTGCCAACGCCTGATGGAACTACGGTACGACTTAAGGTTCCCGCAGGTACACAGAGCGGAAAGACGTTTAGGTTCAAGAGCTTGGGCGCTCCTCGCGTAAAGGATCCTGCAACTCGCGGTGCGCTGTATGTTTCGGTAGACGTTAAGGTTCCAACAAAACTTTCCAAGAAGGAGCGAGACGCTCTTCAGGCGCTGCTTGACGCCGACGAGCGCAGCTACCGAGAGGAGCGGTAATGGCTCGAAAGAAGGATGACGGTCGTAACAAGCCGCTCTACATGATTAGCGTTGCGGCCGAGCTCACGGGCATGCATCCGCAGACGCTGCGCGTGTACGAGCAGAAGGGCCTGATTAGCCCCGGCCGTTCCAGGGGTAATACGCGCTTGTATTCTCGCGCGGACATTGACCGTCTTAATCTTGTCTCAAAGTTGACGGACGAGGGTATCAACCTTGCTGGCGTTGTGCGCATTTTGGACATGCGTGAACGAGCTCTCGAGAAGGACGATCTTATCGATGAGTTGCGTGAACGCATTCGCGTGCTTGAGGATGAGCTGCACGAGTACCACATGCGCGAGCGCATCACCTCGCTTGTTCGTTATAGCGAGACCAGCCCAGAGATGGTGATGCAGCGTCTGCTTGGTATGCCAAGCTCCGCTCCTTCTGACGCTAACGCTGCCGAGGGCGACCCGACGCAGCCAAAGGAATCGTAAGACAACGAGGCAAATTGTTACTAATAAGATGACCAGCTCTCCGCGCACGTATGCGGGGAGCTGATTTTTTGGTTATGGTTACCATTTACCGAATACCGAATACCGAATACCGAATACCGAATACCGAATACCGAATACCGAATACCACATGCAGTCATAACCTTTTTAAAACGAAATCTCTTTTAAGGGAGATGGCATGCTTAAATACCTTTACGCTCAACAAAAGAGCAAACTAATATTCTTTGTAGTCTTCTCTCTTTTAAGTAGTTTGTTCGAAATTGCACTTTCATTTGTAATGCTTCAATCCGTTAACCTTGCCATGGATGGCAATTTGTCGGACGCATTGAATGATGGGCTCTGGTTTGGCCTCTATATATTCTGCTATTTTATTGTCGACTTGATTTGCAGACGTTTGCGCTGGTCAGTTATACAGGGCTGTCAGATGCATTTACGCGATGAACTGATTACAAAGATATTCAATCGTTCAATTCCTGAGTTCCACTCATTCAATACAAGTCATTGGCTCTCGATTCTTACTAACGACCTTGATTTACTTGAGGAAACATACTTCCGCGTCTTTATTGATCTCTTGATAGATGTCTTCTCTGGCGTAGTAAGCCTAATACTCTTGCTGTTTATTTCACCGTGGCTCGTACTGTTCATTTTGTGCATGATTGCTGTTCAGATGTTTGTTCCTAATACAATGTCTGGAATTATTTCTAATAAACGAAAAGCACAGTCTGAGTCAGCTGAGCATTTTATTGCTACAGCAAATGAGCATCTTGAAGGGTTTGATCTGCTCAGAAGCTTTCATCTAACAGAGGCCTCACGGGTTGCCATGAGTAGTGCGAATCAGGCTTGGGAGAAACAGAAATTTGGTGCTCGGTACTTTAGTTCTTTAGCTCGCTTACTTTCATTTACTGTGGGTCAAATTATTTACATTGGAATTTATTTTATTGGTGCCATTCTTACCCTTAATGGATTAATGACAGTGGGAATGATGGTTGCAGCATCTCAGCTTGTTGTTTACATAGCAAATCCTATTCAAAACATAAGTGATTCAATTACTGATATGAGAAGCGCAAAAGAGATAATTACTAAAATACAAACGCTTCTTAATGAAGCACCAACTACAGAAAGTGGGACAGAAAATACCCCTGAGCGTTTTGCAAATCTAACGGTCAATCATGTTTCGTATGGCTATGACAAGGACAAATTAGTTTTATCGGATATTAGTTTTAATTTGGAACGTGGCGGAAAATATCTTCTTGAAGGAAGTTCGGGAAGTGGAAAAACAACACTAATCAAACTATTAACGGATGCTCTAAGCCCAGATAACGGAGACATCTGTTTGGATGGCGTGCCAATCAAGCACTTCAAAAGTGAGCAATATGCTCGATTCATAATCCCTTGCTCTCAGCAAACGTTTATTTTTAATGCAACTATCAGGGATAACGTAACGTTGTTTTGCCATGACTTTACTGATGAAGAAATTATTGACGCTATTACGAAATCGGGCTTTTCTGAGATTCTCACCAGATATCCAGACGGAATTGATCATGTGATTGATCAAGCCGGAAGCAGTCTTTCTGGTGGAGAACGACAGAGGCTTGCTCTTGCGCGAATCTTTTTGTTTAAGCCACAAATTGTGATTTATGACGAGAGCTTTGCTCATTTGGATGCCGACTCAGTTCAGAGCCTCATTGATTTGATCTTAAAAGATAAGGAAAGAACCGTTATTATAACGTCTCATCAAGTGACCCCTGAAATAAGAGAACGCTTTTATTCCCTTGTTTTAAAAGACGGAAACATCCAGTCAGAAACTGTTTAATCAGTGCTCCTTGACCTAGTTGTAATACGTGAATACAATGATATAACTAGGTAAAGGAGTGGCCATGGACAACATTGTAACTGCCCGTATTCCTGTTGAAGTTAAAAATCAGGTTTCCGAGGTTCTTGAATCGCTTGGATCAAACACCACCAAGCTGATTAATGCAGCCTTTGAATATGTGCTGGTAACAGGCAAGCTTCCTGATGCTCATGAGGGTGCTTCGTTGGAATCTTCTGCCAAAGGGTCTTCTCGTCAATTGAGCGAGAAGGACAAAGAGCAGCTCTCGGCGCTTTTTGGAAAGATTTCAGTTCCCGCACCGGCGTCATTTTGGAATGATTTAGGCAACAGCACCTACAAAGAGGCAATCAGCAAGTGGAGGTCAAGTGACTATGAAGCTCTTGATTGATACTAACGTTTTGCTGGACGTCTTTTTGTGCAGGGAACAGTTTCTTGCTGATGCAAAAAAGCTTTTTATAATGAAGCAGTTTAGGGATGCTGAGTTGTGGATAGCAGCCCAGTCATATACAGATCTCTACTATGTGGGCGCTAAGGCTCACGGCTCTGCTCACATGCAAGAAATCCTAAAAGAAGTATCTCCACTGCTCAACGTGTGTTCTCTTGATGGAGCAGATATTTCAAATGCGCTGTCTGAGCAGTGGGAAGACTTTGAAGACTGTCTTATTTGGCGCGCAGCTAAGAAGATAAAGGCAGACTATATCGTCACAAGAAATACGGCAGATTTTGTTCGCTCGGATATACCAGTGCTTACACCTGCCAAGTTTTTTTCGACAATAGAAACTGAACAAAATCTGGTCTATGAAGAGGCTGAATTTTAGAAGCAATAAGGTGCGAAATAGGGCGCAAAGCTCAAAGCTGCGTGGCGGAAAAGCTCAACGCACGGTTGCAAAAGCTCAGCATAGTGCAATAAGAAAATCTACTATAAACACACTTAGATATGTATTAAAAGTCGTGCTTGGGGGTATATAGAATCCGATGAAGATTCAGTCCCCGGCACGATTTTGTTTGGGGTAGGAGGGTGATTTTATGAGACTAGATAAATGGGCCGTAACCGCCCAGGAAGCACTGCAGGCAGCTCTTGGTATTGCTGGCGATGCGGAGGCTTCCGAGGTTGCACCAATGCACCTGCTCAAGGCGCTGCTAGACAGTAATGAGCGCAACCTGCGTTCTATCTTGGAGAAGATTGGCGCAGACCCTGATGCCATTGCTACGCAGGTAGACCAGGCAATTTCCAAGGCTCCAAAGGTGAGCGGAGCACAGATTGGCATTGGCAACGATCTTCTCAAGGTTATTAATGAGGCTGAGAAGCTTGCCACCAAGCTGGGCGATTCCTACGTTACCTCTGAGCATCTGCTCACTGCGCTGGCAAATGATAATACTGACGCAGGTAGAATTCTTCGCGATGCTGGCGTTACCGCTAAGCGCGTGGAAGAGGTTTACAACGAGCTTCGTGGTGATGAGCGCGTAACCTCTCAGGATGCAAAGCCACAGTTTGAGGCCTTGGAACAGTACGGTCGCAACGTAACTGACCTTGCTCGTCAGGGAAAACTTGATCCAGTTATTGGTCGCGTCGAAGAGATTCGCCGTACCATTCAGGTTCTGAGCCGCCGCACCAAGAATAATCCTGTTCTTATCGGCGAACCTGGTGTTGGTAAGACCGCAATTGTGGAAGGCCTGGCAGAGCGCATTGTTTCTGGCGACGTTCCAAGTACCCTGCGCGACAAAGAGCTTGTTGAGCTTGATATGTCTGCCTTGGTAGCAGGCGCAAAGTACCGTGGTGAGTTTGAGGACCGCTTGAAGAGCGTGGTAAAAGAGGTGGCTAAGTCTAACGGCCAGATTATCCTCTTCATCGACGAGATTCACACCATTGTGGGCGCTGGTGCATCCGAAGGTTCTATGGACGCTGGCAACATCTTAAAGCCGGCACTTGCCCGTGGCGAGCTCCGTGCAATTGGTGCTACAACGCTGGATGAATACCGCAAGTACATCGAGAAGGACGCTGCTCTTGCACGTCGTTTCCAGACCGTACTTGTCTCTGAGCCTTCTGTTGAAGACACCATTTCTATTCTGCGTGGCCTTAAGGAGAAGTACGAGCAGCACCATCGCGTTCGTATTACGGACTCTGCTCTGGTTGCAGCAGCGGACCTCTCTAACCGCTACATTTCTGACCGATTCTTGCCAGATAAGGCAATTGACCTGGTAGATGAGGCAGCATCAAGGCTTCGCATGGAGCTGGATTCTATGCCAGCAGAAATTGATGCGGTTGATCGTCAGCTTACTCAGATGCAGATCGAAGAGCAGGCTCTGATGAAAGAGGAGGACGCTGCTTCTAAAGAGCGCCTGGAGAACCTTCGCGCAGAGATTGCTACCACGCAGGAAAAGCTTGATGGTATGAAGGCCAACTGGCAGAATGAGCGCGGGGCAATTGACCTGGTACAGGACTTGAAGTCCCAGATTGAGGACGCAAAGACGCAGATGGAACGCGTGACCCGCGAGGGTGATTTGGCGCAGGCATCTGAGCTTCGTTACAGCACCATTCCAGAGCTTGAACGCAAATATGATGAGGCAGAAAAAGCCCTTCTCGCCAAGCAGGAAGACGGCGGAATCCTCAAGGAAGAGGTCACCACAGACGAAATTGCCGAGGTAGTTTCTTCGTGGACCGGCGTTCCTGTGTCCAAGATGATGCAGGGCGAGATGGACAAGCTCAAGAACCTTGAGGACCAGCTTCACCTGCGCGTTATTGGTCAGGACGACGCTGTTTCCGCAGTTGCTGCAGCAGTCCGCCGTTCTCGCGCAGGTCTGGCAGATCCAAACAAGCCTCTGGGCAGCTTCTTCTTCCTGGGCCCAACCGGCGTAGGTAAGACTGAGCTAGCAAAGGCGCTGGCAGAGCTGTTATTTGACGACGAGCGTTCGCTGATCCGCATTGATATGTCTGAGTACATGGAGAAGTTCTCGGTCCAGCGTCTCATTGGCGCGCCTCCAGGATACGTAGGCTATGACGAGGGCGGCCAGCTCACCGAGGCAGTTCGCAGGCATCCATACTCCGTCATCTTGCTGGACGAGATGGAGAAAGCTCATCCTGATGTCTTCAACATCTTGCTGCAGGTGCTGGACGACGGTCGCCTAACCGATGGTCAAGGTAGGGTAGTGAGCTTCAAGAACACCATCATTATCATGACCAGTAACGTTGGTTCGCAGTTCATTGCTGGTGCCGGCGCAGAGGGCTTCAACGAGGAGTCCAGAAAGCAGGTTATGGAGGCGCTGCGTAGCTCCTTCCGTCCTGAGTTCTTGAACCGTATCGATGACGTGGTAATCTTCCAGCCTCTGGGTCTTGAGGACATTGAGCGCATTGTGGACATTCAGCTCAAGGATGTTCGTAGCAGGCTTGCTAACGAGCGCATGACGCTGGAGCTTTCCGAGGCGGCAAAGCAGTCGCTGGCTCTTGACGGTCTGGATCCTGTTTACGGCGCTCGTCCTCTGAAGCGACTCATTCAGCGTCGTGTTGTTGACCAGGTAGCAAACTTGATTATTGCAGGTGAGCTGCATGAGGGCGATACTGTTCTGGTTGATACTGACGAGAACGGCAACTTGGTTGCTCGCAAGAAGTAAATGAGGCTGCACATGTGTGATAAGGCAAACAGGGTCGAGAAACCCGAGCTGCAGGCCGCAGTGCGGCGGGCCGCAGCGCACACCACGGCACAGGTTGCAGCGCGACCAGTGGCGCGCAAGGACGCGGTGCAGGTTGCGGGGCAGATTGCGGGGCAGGCCACAGTGCACAAGGACGCCGCACACAAGGACACGGATTCCAAGAAAGCGCAGGTTGTTGACCCGGAGTTTGCGCGCGCGGAAAACGAGGACGATGATGGTTACGACCCGTACTCCGATCGTCGTCCCGTGAGCGAGCCTCTCTTTGAGCGTGATCCCTGGAGCTAGACGATAGGGTTTTCTCGCCAGGCGCGCTACGAGCGCACGGATTTCTCGCCGGGCGCGCCGGCCTTTTGCTGCGTGCGCCTGAAAAGTGCAAAGAATCTGTATTTGAGCCACCGATTCTTTTGCAAAATCAGGCAAA
>ERZ773014.2133-NODE-2133-length-11813-cov-6.275302_pt1 | contig 11813 bp, 15 predicted proteins | sample MGYA00580841_ERZ773014 | MGnify/ENA primary metagenome ERZ773014 (study PRJEB29015, sample SAMEA2737989) | human oral metagenome | biome: human oral; feature: human-associated habitat; material: dental | place: China | collected 2067 ...
TATGCGTCCAAAGATCGGAGTATGCTGATTCCTTTTTGTAGCAAGAACAAGGTAGGGGGCGCAGCCGGCACAAGGTTTTGTAGGAAAATACTACCCGAAATGAAATGTAGGTGTGGAGATTTTCCGTACAAACCAAAGGCACTGACCTTGTGCAAGCCGTAGCCCCTTACTACCTTTGCGAATAAAAAGAAATCAGCACCGACTTATGGCATATCAAAGTGGAATATGTGGACGTGAGAAGCGAAAGTGCAACGCCAGTATGGAAAACGAAAAAGGGTGGCTACCTCAAATCGAGATAACCACCCAGAAAGAAGAATGAATCGAAGAATATCTTTCCTTGTGCCTTAGAGCACACAGAGCAGGATTGCCAAGATGACGGCAAGCCAGAACAGCCAACGCAGGATTGTAAAGGTTACTTGCAGTATCACTCTGACAATGAAGCGTAGTATCAGGAAACCGAGAATAACCGAAACGGCGGTTACGACTTGCGGCGTAACTATCTTCGAGATGAGGTAAACCGCACCGATAACGATGGAAAGCAGAACAGCGAGTTCGATGAAGCGTGTCCAACCGAAGCGGCGGACTTGCTTGGGAGAAGTCGGCTGCTGCTTGATATTATCGGTTTTGTTCGATGCGTCTGCCTTGATGAAGGCAGGTGTGTGAATGTCTTGATTCATGATGATTGTATTCATAATCGAAGCTTTTAATAGTTCAAGAGCATTTACAAGATGCGCAGACTACACAAAGACAAGTGTTTGCAAAACTCTTGTCGTGTGGAGTGGAGCGTTTATCTTGGCTCTTGACACTACAAAAGCTCCCGATGGTATTACATCAAGTCATGTTCTCACTATCGACAGTTGGCAGACCATTAACCTCGATGATCAGAACGATTGTCCCTGTCAGTTCGGTGTAGAGTTTCTCATACTCTGGAATTGAGCCAAAGTCGTCTGTCAGTTCATACTTATCGAAAACGCTTTGCACAGCCTTATTCTTCAAAAGCATTGGTGTTAGTCTTTCAGGAAGAGGAGAAGGGAGTTCTTTCTCGAACTCATTCTCTAAAACTGAAACAAGGGTGTCGTACTTGGAGAAATGCAGTCCTTGATACAGAACTTCGCTTGCCATTACCTCTGCTTCTGGGTAAGAAAACCCTTGTGCTATAGCATCGCAGTAAGCTGCCAATGCTTCGTCTGCGCGAGCAGTTACAAACGTATTTTCATTCACTCTCTCTGGAAAATGCTCTCCAAGATACGCTTCCAACTTTAAACGGAAGTAAGAAAGCTCTTTCTTTGTTGTTGTCATAATTTTCTTGGTTTAGGGTTGTACATTATTTTGAGTTGATGCCCATAGCAACTTTGAACTTGTCTAACTTGCCAGCCAACTGTTCCATATCGTGTTCTATTTTCTTATTGGTAATGCGGGCATAAATTTGTGTAGTTTTAATATTGGTATGTCCCAGCATCTTAGAAACTGATTCCATTGAAACACCTTTACTCAATGACATTGTTGCAAATGTGTGGCGAGCCATGTGAAAGGTTAGGTCCTTTTTAATGCCACAAATATCTGCAATTTCCTTCAGATATGAATTGGTTCGCTGATTAGTTAGCATTGGGAAGAGTTTACCATTACGATAGGTCTTGCCACTATACTTTTCGATGATATTCTTCGGAATATCCAATAAAAGAACATTTGTTGCAACACTCGTCTTTTGTCGTTTTGTCATTATCCATTGTTTGTCATCAAGGGTAACAATGTTCTCGGGAGTAAGGTTGGCCACATCAATGTACGCCAAGCCTGTGAAGCATGAGAATACGAATAAGTCACGAACCAATTCCAAACGCTGTATGCCCAGATTCTTATTGGCTATCTTCAAAATCTCTTCATCTGTTAAGAAACCACGATTGACTGGCTCAAGGTGAAAACGATGATTGAGAAAAGGATCATGATGAATTACACCCATTTTTCTGCCTAAAATCGTAATTGTCTTGAAAGTCTTCATTGTCTTGGTGGCTGTATTTGGGTTCTGACCAACTACTGTACGAAGATAAATATCAAAGTCGTGTATGATGATATAGGTGAGTTCAGACAAGCGTATATCCGAACGTTTGTACTTATCCTGCAAGAAAGTCGTGAAGTGTCGTTTGCAGACATTATATTTCTGGAAAGTGGCAGCACTTACAGATATGCCCACTTGCTTAGCAATATCTTTGTTGTGCTTATCGAAGAGTGTCATCATCGTTTCTACCTCTTCTTTCTTGCCGAGATACTCCGACTTGATACGTTCCAAAGAAATGGCATCTGTCATTTCCAACTTTTTGAAGATAGTCTGCAATCCACTTTGGATGTTATCCAACTCGAGATTAGTAGAAAGGACCTCTGTAGTCCTTCCCTTCAGTCGTTCTTTTTCACTATCCCATTGCGACTGCTGAACGGCAATGCCTGTTGAGCCAATGGAAAGTCGTTCGTTGTTGAGATAGATTCTCAACATCACGGGTGTTTTACCCTCCTTGTTCACATAGTTGCTTCTTAAATAGAAGACTGCTCTGAAAATGGTTTTCATTTGCGCTGCTGTTGTTTAATTGTAGCCATGGCAAGGAAAGTTGTAGCCAAAATTCAATAATTGTAGCCAGCTTCTAATAGAATTGTAGCCAAAAGATTGAATTATTAGCGAGATAAACTTCTGTAACCACGCTGCAAAGTTCGACATATTTATTTGAATAACAGCAATTTGCGTGTACTCTATGCGTACTCTGTACAAACTCTTGGCTACAATTTTTATTTTGCTTCAAAAAGTGTAGCCAGATTGTAGCCATTGTAGAGTATTTAGGGAGTATTTACCCCCTCTGTACGTACTCTGATAAGAAGAATAGATATAAAAGAAAAGTATCATAACTACTTGTAGCTATGATACTTACGTTTTTGTTAGGATTTCTCTGTTGGTCTGTTCAGAGTACCTAAAGCGGAGAGAGAGGCTCTTTCTCTCGAACTATCATAAACTATCAAATCACATCAATCTATTGTAATATAGCAGTTTATGTAAAGTGTTAATAAAATAAGGTTTCACGGAAAATCTTTGGTAATATCATTTTTAGGGTGTAACTTTGGGTGCATAAAACAATATACCCGAAGGTATGAATATCAAACGGAACATCATCTTCACGTTGGAGAGCAGAAAGAAGGACGGAGTTCTTATCACAGAGAACGTGCCTATTCGTATGCGCGTTAATTTTGCGTCCAAGCGGATTGAGTTCACCACTGGCTATCGCATTGATTCAGCCAAGTGGGATGCAGATAAGCAGCGTGTGAAGAATGGTTGTAGCAACAAACTGAAACAATCGGCTTCTGAAATCAATGCTTCGCTCTTGGAGTATTACACGGAAATACAGTCAATCTTTAAGAGGTTTGAGGTAGAGGACGTAATGCCAACGCCCGAACAGATAAAGGAGGCTTTCAATGCTTTGCACAAACCTGTGAGCGAAGAACCTAAGCCAAAGAAAGAAGCGTTGCCTTGTGATTTCTTTCAGGTGTTTGATGATTTTGTCGAGGATTGTGGACGTCAGAACAATTGGACGGACTCCACGTTTGAGAAATTTGCAGCCGTGAAAAATCATTTGACCAACTTTCGTGAAGGACTTACCTTTGAGTTCTTTGATGAGCGAGGCTTGAATGACTATGTGGGTTATCTGCGTGATGTAAAGGAGATGCGCAATACAACCATTGGCAAGCAACTTAGTTTCTTGAAATGGTTTTTGCGCTGGGCTTTCAAGAAAGGTGTGCATCAAAACAACGCCTACGATAGTTATAAGCCTAAACTCAAGAGTACCCAAAAGAAAATCATCTTTCTCACTTGGGACGAACTCAACCGTCTCCGAGAGTTCAAAATCCCTTCCAACAAGCAGGCGCTCGAACGTGTGCGTGATGTTTTCCTCTTCCAATGCTTCACTGGTTTGCGCTATTCGGATGTATTCAACCTCCGCAGAAGTGATATTAAAGACGACCATATTGAGGTTACAACGGTCAAGACTTCCGATAGCCTGATTATCGAGCTGAACAATCACAGTAAAGCGATTCTTGACAAATACAAGGATGTGGCGTTTGAAAATGATAAGGTCTTGCCTGTGATTACCAATCAGAAAATGAATGACTATCTCAAGGAATTAGCAGAAATGGCAGGGATTGACGAGCCTGTGCGCCAAACGTATTACAAAGGTAATGAGCGTATTGACGAAGTTACACCTAAATATGCCCTGCTTGGCACACATGCAGGTCGCCGCACTTTTATCTGTAATGCCCTTGCATTGGGGATTCCTCCGCAGGTGGTGATGAAATGGACGGGACACAGCGACTACAAGGCTATGAAGCCTTACATTGACATTGCCGACGACATCAAAGCGAATGCGATGAGTAAGTTCAATCAGTTATAATTGATTTCACAATGAGCAACGATATAAAGAACACCGACAAACAGGATTTTTCGCCCATAGTGCGTGCTATTGGCTCTGATTTAGAGCAGACCCAAGTGCACGTGATTGCTTCGGCTAATGCTGATATGCTCTTCCATTATTGGAAAGTAGGACATTTCATTCTCTACCTCCAAAAGAAAGAAGGTTTGGGAAGCAAAGTTATTTATTAACTTTTGGAAAGAAAATCGCAATCTCTTTGTAAAAAGGCAGTTCCAAGGATTTCCAAGAAATAGGGGGTACGAACTGGCAACCTTCTGATTTCCGTGTTCTGCCGTGATTTGCTTATCAATGAACGCCCTGACTCTGAACCACCAGCTGTTTTATCAATGGCTCATCGCCGGTGGAATGGTACGCAATCTTTCTGAAATAAAAGAATGATTGGCGATATTTTTGTTGATTGATCAACATGTTTATCAGTTTACTGGCTTGCAGATTTGCCAGTTTGTTCACCTATCGCCAAATTGGCTCATTGCGCCAATCACTAGTGAAGTCGAGTTTTGCGTATGGGATATTCTTGCTGTTCTCCAGCAGGGAAAGGAGTTTGTCCTTTATCTGGTTTTCGGGATAGACGGCATTGCAGAGGTAGAGCATGGCAGTGATGATGCCGAATGGCTTCTTCTTTTGGTTGTCCGTCAGTGGATTCAGAAGCCACTTGTCACGATGTCCTTTCAGATTGCTGGGCTGCTTGGCAAGGCTACGATTCCACAGGCGGGAATGATGGGCGATGATGTTTCTCAACACAGAAACTGCCTCCAGCCAACTGGAGAGTTCTTTGGCAGAATATAGGCCGAAATCGTTGGCAATGGCGGCACGCTGAGGCAACTGGCTCTTGAGGTTCTTATACATCTTCGATAGTGTGCCAAAGGTGGCCACTTCAAGTATCATCTACGCATCAGGATTGTCACCCTCCATTGATTCGCTGTCCCAATCGTGATGGTTGGCTATATACTCCTTGGCAAAAGGCTCTGTGCTACGCTCAAACTCATACTTCAAGTCGAATACGAACTCCTCAAAGTAGTCTTGCCGCTCAAAGAGAGATGCGTCAAGATACCACAGACCGCTGCCCTTTGCCTGCGACAGATGGTTGATTATCTTCGCCCTCAGTGCCACCTCGATAATCTCTATCGCGTCAAACAGAATCAGACGGAGGTTGCGGTCAAAGTTGTATCGGGAAATCACATCGTCGAAAGATGCTGTGTCAGGGAAGTCGTGCCCTGTCTCATAGTCGCGCATATCCGTCCAATAGTATTTCAGACGGAAATAGCTGATATGTGCCAAACACGCTTTGGCACGTTCCTCGTCTGAGAACTTCATTCCCCTTGAACGGAGCAGACGGATTTGCTCGTCTATTGAGCGCGGCTTCTGATTGCTCATGCTACACTATATACAAAAAGGTGACCCGCCAGCAGTTCTACGGGATGCCGACGGGTTCTGTTATCGTTAGAATCGGACATTTATCCGAGATTCTTCATTATTTCAGCTGCAAATTTACTGCTTTTTTGTTAAATATCCAAGAAAATTAGCAGATTTTTCGCTCTGGCGAAGAAATTCTGCCCCAAAAACACTACCTTTACACTCGTTCCACCTGCGCCGAACCGTTTTCGTATGGATTCGGGGAGGCTGTCGGACTTGCAGAGCCACGGCTCACTCACGTCGCAGAGGCGATTCAGAGGCAAGGAAGGCATTAAGGAGGGACACTACATGATTAGAAGTGTTTACTAACACTCATTTTTGACTTTCTTTGAACCTGAGAAACTCAAACTTGTAAGACAAGAATGAAGCAGAGGTAGATACTGCGGGTAGGTGTATATCTGTCCCGTTTAGAGTGCCGAGGCTCGTGTAGCCTCATACACTCTTTTCGGGTGATACATATATACCAACGGCGCGGGTGTCGATTCTGTTCGTTTTCTTACAAAGGTTTTCTCAGAACCTAAAGAAAGTGGATGAGCAGAGGTTAGATACCCCGCTTTCTTTTTGTGTAGTATCAATAACAGAAAACAAACCGTCCGAATCAGGGTGTCTGTCGGGCATAGAAAAGAAAGGCAGATGAAGAAAAGGATTCTGTTATTTGCGAGTGTCATGCTGCTGATACTGACCGTCGCAGCCCAGACAAAGAAGCCGACAATCATGATAATGCCGAGCGACAACTGGTGTACGCAACGCTATTTCACTACCACCTACGACAATCAAGGCTCTGATGTGCGAGTACCGAACTATCAACAGGCTTTTCAAGAGGACACGGAACTGCCACAGGTCATCAGCAAGGTGGGTGGTGTGCTGACCTCGCTCGGCTATAGCTTGAAAGATGCAGAGCAAGAGATAAAGAGCCTTGCCGTCAAACAGGCAGAGGACAATGTGACAACGAGCAAGACCAGTGGGGCGCAGTTAGTGGAGAGTCCGCTTGACATTCTGAAACGTCGCGTGAAGTCTGACATTATCATTCAAATTTGGTGGAAGTTGAACAGAGAGGCTGCAGGTTGTTCTGCCTCGTTCACCCTTGAAGCCTTCGATGCCTATACCAACAAGCGTATAGCCACCTCGACAGGTACGACCAAAGCTTCTAACGAGGTGATTCCCGTCCTGCTTGAAAATGCGGTGAAGGAAAACATCAAGCCCTTTGACAAACAGATGGACTCATGGTTTGCCGACCAACAGAAGAATGGACGTGAAATCTCATTGACCGTGCGCTGCTGGGACAGTTGGGACAAAAACCTTGAAACAGAGTTCGGCGGTAAGGAACTGACTGACTGCATCCATTCTTGGCTTCAGAAGAACTGCGTTCACGGTGCATTCAATCTGAGCGATGGCACAGAGTCGTTTGCCCAGTTTGAGCAAGTGCGTATTCCCCTGCAAGACGAGAAAGGTCGTGCGATGGATGCGCGAGCATTTGCCACCCAACTGCGCAAGTACCTGCAGCAGCCACCCTACAGCATCACATCGAAAGTCATCATTCGCGGACTCGGTGAGGCCGCCTTAATATTGGGAGAAAAGTAGCCATGAAGAAAATTTTACTATACATAATATGTGTGCTGACGGGTATGGCCTGCCATGCACAAACGATTTCTATCAATGCACAGGTGGTGGACGAGAGAATCCCAGAGGAGGCTGCACGGCAGTTGGAAACCAAACTGCAAAATGCCTTAACCCAAAACGGCTATGCCGATAACGGTTATACGGAACGCTTTGTGCTGACAGCCAAAGTGGATGTTACTCAAAAAGACATTACTCCAACCACACCTGCCCGCATCTCAGAGAAGATGGACATCACGTTGATGGTGGGCGATGTGGTGGAGAACAAACTCTATGCCAGCGTGACCCTACAAGCTGCGGGCATCGGCACCAACGAGAACAAAGCATATATCCAGGCTTTCCGCAGCATAAAGGGCGACAACCCAAAGATCCTGCAAATGCTCAACGAGGCAAAAGAGAAGATTCTTGACTATTACAAAAACCATTGTGCCGAGATCAAGCAACGCGCCAATGCCCTTGTGGCACAGCAGAAATATGACGAGGCCATCTTCATGCTGAGTTCAGTACCAAACATCAACGAGAACTGTTTCTCGGAATGCCTGCAGCAAACTGGCGCAGTGTATCAGCAGAAAATAGATGCGGATGCAAAGGTGCTGTTGGAACAAGCCAAAAACATCTGGGCTGCAAGGCCAAACAACAAGGGAGCAGCGGAAGTAGCTGACATTATCAGTCAGATAAATCCCAACGCTTCTGTCTATACAGATATAGTGAACCTTCGTTCTGCAATAGAGGCGAAGTTGCATGCCGATGCAAAACAGGAATGGGACTTTAAGATGCGCCAATATGAGGATACCCAACAGTTTAAACGTAGCCTCGTTGACGCAGGAAAAGCTATAGGCGTGGCTTGGGCAAAGAACCAGCCAAAGACAATTTACAAGACTATTATCCGCAATTGGTGGTAATAACTAATAAAAGCATGTAGACAATGAAAACGAAAGCATTTTTAATCGCGCTCTTCATCCTGAACATGCTTCAGGTGAGCGCACAGAGCTGTGATGAAGTAACACTTGTCGTTTCGGCTGACGGGGCGACGAAAGAAGAGGCCACAAAGGTGGCTTTACGCAGTGCCATCGAACAGGCATACGGCACTTTCGTTTCATCAAACACAGCTATTCTGAACGATGAATTGGTGAAAGATGAGATTGTTACGCTTTCGTTTGGCAACATCAAGAGTTTCAAGGAACTTTCGAGCGAAGCCCTGCCTAATGGCAGGACCTTTTCCACGCTTCAGGTGACTGTCAGCATTCCCAGCCTCGTAAGTTATGCGAAAAGTAAAGGCGCAGAAGTGGAGTTTAAGGGTGCCACCTTTGCAATGAACCTCAAAATAGAGGAGATGAACAAGCAGAGTGAGGAAAAGATTGTGGCCAATATGCTCAAAGCAATGGAAAAGTTGTATATGACAGGCTTTGACTATAAAATCAATGTTTCAACGCCGAAGGCAAATGGTGAAATTACGGCAGATATAGATGTCGTCGCAAATACCAACGCCATGAAAGCCTATGAGCTATTCTACAACACACTTGAAAACATCACTCTGAACAAAAGCAAAATAGAAGAGTATAAGGAGTTGGGCAAGGACATCTATGGGGTTGGAATTTGTCCAATAGTTTCCACGAGTGCTAGCCGACTGTTTCAGGATAACAACCGAGTGTTTCGTCATAACAAATATAAGAGAACAGAAGCGTTTTGTTTCCGCTCCGAAAAAACGCTCACCCTGCTTAGCGAGTTTTTCAACTTAATCTATCCAAAAGCGATTATGAACATACAGATTGATACTGATAATGAATCTTCTCGGATTCAACTCATATCTTCGTTCGGCGATGTTTCTACGGGTCCAAAGAACAGAAGTAGATATGGCGAGAAAATTGATGAAAAAAGGATATTCGACCAATTTATACCTAACGATGAACGTTTTCTGTTAGATGGGGGTGGATATTCCGATTACACTCGATATTATGTGGCAAAAGACCGTATACTGAATTACATCAAGTCAGTTGATGATATTGAGAATTTCTGCTATTTTTCCTATTGTGGAGATGCGGGTTATTATAACATCGAGGATAAAGCATTCATTGCTGGCTACCCCGAGCACAAACAAGGTTCGCCTATTCACCACATACAATTGACTATGAATATTCCTGTAGATGACATCATGAAGATTTCAAAGTTTACGATTTCACGCAGTCATGAATAAAATCAGCAAAGACGAATTTGTCAAGAGGTTACGGAATGTACATTCTGCCACGAGCGTAAACGGTGCCAAGTATGCCTCTATCAAGACCACAGAAAATACATGTACAGGTGTTCGTGAGAGTACAGGGAAACCTTTTACGATAAATTTAGACAGGCTTTATACCGCCTATTGCGAATTGGAACATATTGACACGGCCACACTGAAAAACTATGTGAACAGGGTGCAATCGCCCTCTTTAGCTATACTGATAAAAGCAAATTTGGTATGAGAGCATCTTTAATCGTTCTATTTGCCTCAGTAGTTCTAAGCGCAACTGCCCAGAGCTACAACAGCGACCGAGTGGCATTTACAAACTTCCTCATTCGGATGTATAACAATGCCCCGTTTGAGGGTGTCCGTGCCGTAAATGATTATGACGATGCCTACCTCATTTCCGTGCTGGCATTGGACAAGGAGAAGTATAAGACGGAGGCGGCTCTCAACCGTGTGGCTTCCGTGAAGGCGATGGCCAATGCCTCCCGTTATTTCAATGGCTCAAACATCACTCAGGACATGATTATCCACACCACGGAGAAAGCCGACGGCACAAGCGATACGGACATCATCGAAAATATCCGCGAAAACTCCGTTGGCTACGTCAAGGCACTGGAACAACTCACGAATTTCCAGCGCAAGGACGGGCTACTGGTATTTATTTTCATTACGCCATTGTCGAAAGACAAAGGGAAATAATGCGGCTTACACAAAGCCACGCTATTCGAACCCGAATATATGGGACAACTGAACTTCTACATCAATGTAGTGGACGATACCCTCCGTGGCGAACACGACAACACGACAATAGGCTTGCTTCTCTGCAATGGTGGCGACAAAGTAGTAGCGCAATATGCCCTCTCTGGCTACGACCAGCCTATCGGTGTTAGCAATTACCAACTTTCAGAGACAATTCCCGACAATCTAAAATCGGCTCTGCCTACGGTGGAGGAAGTTGAGGAAGAACTAAGTCGAATAATGAATATATAATAAATTAAAATTATGGATTATCAGATTAAACAAATGATTGGCGATGAGGAAACCCATCGTTATGTATTAGCAAGTAGATGTACAAAGCCCTTAGTGGTAATTGGAGTCAATCCAAGTACAGCAAATGAAAAACACCCTGATCCTACAGTGAGAAAAGTTATGGGATTTGCAGAACTTAATAGTTACGATGGTTTTGTTATGCTAAATCTATATGCTCAGAGGTCTACAAATTTCAATGGTGTACATAATAAGAGGGATGAAATCCTTCATCAGAATAATCTTGATGCTATAAAAGAATTCTTTAAGACATATAATGATTTGGATGTTCTTGTTGCTTGGGGTAATCTTATATATAAGAGAAATTATTTATTAGATTGCTTTAGAGATATTGCCAATATACTTCAAGAAAAAGGGCGAAAAATTAGCTGGAAGCAAATAGGAGAGTTAACAAAATCAGGACAGCCAAGGCATCCTCTTTATGCTCGTTATGATTTCGGACTAAAGAATTTTGACATTGACAGTTATCTTTAAAAGATACATATATCAATTACTCCAAGAAGCTGTACAAATCAATTTCTTGGAGTAATTTCTATTTCTTCAAATGCTTCTTCAATTCTCCTTGTTCTTCCGTAATACGCTTCTGTTGTAGCAACAATTCCGCTTGCCGTTGCAGGGCTTGCTCATAATCGACTACCTTCTGTTGCATTTGCTGAATGGCTTTGGGATTGCGATGTGTGACAAAAAGACTGTCGAGATGCACGAAGTCTTTGCTTGTGGCTTTGCCTTGCATTCGTAAATAGCGGTAGCGGAGGTCGTAATCGGAGGCAATTTGCAGTTTGTTGGCTCCCATAGCAAAGAACCAGCAACTGACCATAACCAAGCCGCAAACTAACAGGAGCAATATGCGTTCGGCTAATTGAACGTTTGCGAATAGCGAGCAGTTCTTGTACTCTACGGGCTTTTGTTGCTCTATGATGAGTTGCTGCAAGGCTTCAAACTTTGGGTCGAGTTTCTTGCTCGACTGCGAGAGTGCCTCCAAAATAAAAAATTGGGCCTATATGACAAAAATGTGCTTAAAATCCTTGTAACTATCTAATAATCATTAT
>ERZ773014.2138-NODE-2138-length-11790-cov-20.113933_pt1 | contig 11790 bp, 11 predicted proteins | sample MGYA00580841_ERZ773014 | MGnify/ENA primary metagenome ERZ773014 (study PRJEB29015, sample SAMEA2737989) | human oral metagenome | biome: human oral; feature: human-associated habitat; material: dental | place: China | collected 2067 ...
CCGACAAACCGGTGCTCAGGATCGCCGCGGAGCTGGATTTCACGCCGCTGAACTACTTCTCGCGGCAGTTCAAGAAACACATCGGGATGACCCCGTCCGAGTACCGCAGGGAACATTCCGGGAGGGCGGCATGACCACGTCCCGCCCCTCGGTGCACCTTCTGCGCTGGATGATCCGCGCCGCCCGTGAGGCCGGCCCGGGGACCTCGGATGCGCCACTCGTGACGACGATGTCCCCGCGGGCAACCTGTCCCGCCGGTCAGGGAGGACCCTCGGGTATGCAGAAGAACAGGAGCAGGAGATGAGAGAGTTCCGGCTGGCCACCAGGGTGCGGCTGGGTGCGGCGGCGTTGGAGGCGCTCGACGAGTTTCGTGGCAGGCCCGTGTTCCTCGTGACCGACGACTTCCTGGCCACCACCGACGTGTACCGGAAGGTGGTCGACAGGCTCGGTGAGCAGGTGACGACCTTCACGGGTGTGAAACCGAACCCCACCACATCCGAGATCGGTGCCGGGGTGTCGGTGTACCTGCAGTCCAGGCCCGATGTGGTCGTCGCCTACGGCGGCGGGTCGGTGATGGATGCCACGAAGGTGATGCACAAGGCCGCCCTCGACGCTGGGTTTGGGGCGCCGGAGGGGATCGTCGCGATCCCCACCACCAGCGGGTCGGGCTCGGAGGTGACGTCGTTTGCCGTGGTCACCGACGAGCAGACGCACACGAAGGTCCCGATCGCCTCCAGCGAACTGGTCGCGGGGTTGGCCATCCTGGATCCGGAGGCTGTGGTCGGGGTGCCCGCGCACATCACCGCCGATTCCGGCATGGACGTGCTCACCCACGCCACGGAGGCGTACGTGGCGTTGGAGGCCTGCGACTTCTCCGACGCGCTGGCGGAGAAGGCCGTCGAGCTGGTGTTCGGGAACCTGGAGCGCTGCTACACCCACGGCGACGACCTGGAGGCACGTTCCCACATGCACAACGCGTCCTGCATGGCGGCGATGGCCTTCGACAACGTCGGCCTGGGTATCGTCCACTCGCTGGCGCACGCGCTGGGCGGCCACTATCCGATCGCGCACGGACGATTGAACGCGCTGCTGCTGCCGCACGTCATCGAATTCAACGCCGCCCGCAGCGACCGCGCCGCCGAACGCTACGCCCGCCTGGGCAGACTGCTGTACCCCTCGGCGAGGGGGCGGGCGGCGGTGACGTCGCTGGTCGGTGCGGTCGAACGGTTGAGGTCGAGGCTGGGCATCCCGTCGCGGCTGAGTGACCTGAAGGTCGCATCCGAGGTGCTGCGTCGCGACGAGGACGACCTGGTGGCCGCGGCCCTCGCCGACGGCTGCACTACGACCACCCCGGTGGCGCCCTCACCCGACGACCTGAAGGGCATCCTGCGCAGGATCGCGTGAGGGGTTGGGTCTTCACGTCGTGACGTAGGGGTGTGACAGCGTCTCCGGATCATGGCGGCGGCGCCGGGACTGCGGATCACCTGATGGCCAGCGATGCGACCTCATTACACTGGACCGACAGGCCGAGATGCTGACGGCTCACGAGCGCTGGGAGGTTCATGGTGACCGGTGTGGTTGCGGGACGTGTTCGGTTCCGGGACGTGAAGCCCTGCCATGCGCCGACGACTCTTGACGCCCTGCGCGGCCCCTATCACGGGTTGATCGACCTTCCGCACGGGGTTCGCTGGCAGGAGGATCGCGTGGGGATCGACGTGGATGATGCGGGGGGCGGCGCATGGCCTACCAGGCGTTGCTCACCGAAGGGCGGGTGGCCGAACAGGAACGTCTGCTCAACCGGGATCGTCTCATCGAGCTGTGGCCCGTGATCAACCTGGACCAGAGGGTGCGGGACCTGTGGGAAACGCGTTTCCCCGAACTCCGGGTACGCACATGAGCCGGGATGCCTCCGAGCAGAGAAGGATCGTTGCCTGGCATGGGCGCGAGAACTGTGTACCCGACCGGTCGGCGATCCGATTCCTCCGTGCGGCCAGGACGCTGATTCCGACGGCATGCCGGATCCGCGGAGCTGACTGGCTTGTTGGGACGGCGTGGAGTGCGAGGGGCTTGGGTCGCATTTGCCCTGGAGTGGGCTCCAGTGTTTAGCGTGTGGGGTCATGCGAAGTGCACTGCTCGAAATCGACTGGCAGAACTGGATTCTCGCCCTTGCCCACGACCCGTGGTCGGCGCATCTGGGACGGGAGGTCCGGCGCTTGCTGGCTAACCTTGGTTGGCCGGTGATCAGCACCCGGTATTTGTCTCCGACCCCGGGGGACGACCGGGCCGATCCCGATCATCCGGACGCCGCTTTCGAACCGCGCGGGCAGCCCGTCATCACCAAACACGACCGCGACATCTTCGACGTCGCACAAACCGACGAGACCCTGCGGGGCCTCGGGGTCGAGCACGTCGTGTTGACCGGTTTAGTGACCGGCCACGGCATCCGGCTCGCCGCCTTGTCGGCCCTGGATCGTGGATATGCGGTGACCGTGGTGTCCAACGCCTGCGCCGACACCACAGCCGAGGCGCACCTCGCGGCCCTCGACGAGCTCCGCGACGCGGGTGTCGTCGTCCGCTCCGCGGATGACCTGGCTGTTTCGGCATGGCAGCAGGCGGGGAGCATTGCTGTCGGGATAGCCGAGGTGGCCGACATCACCGGCCTCAGCCGCGACACCCTTCGCTGGTATGAACGCGAGGGACTGATCCCGGTGATCGACCGGACCTCCAACGGCTACCGCCGCTACGACGGGCGGGCGATCCGGATGATTCAGATGCTGGTGAGGCTGCGACGTACCGGGATGCCGGTGGAGCAGATGCGCGAGTACATCACGCTGGTCGCCGAGGGGGAGTCGTCGCACCGGCGTCGCCTGGCTCTGCTCAGACGGCATCGCGATGCCGTCCAGCAGCAGCTGAATCAGCTTGCCGACGACCTCGGCGCCCTCGATCACAAGATCACCAACTATGAACGAGCACTGGGAGAATGACATGCACCAGGTACCCATCATTGATCTGGGCCACGGCCTGAACGTCAGCCGGATCGGTTTCGGCGGGATGGCGTTGAGCCACGTCTACGGGCAGACCGATCCCGCCGATGCCCTCGCGACCCTGCACGCCGCCGTCGACGCGGGGATCACGTTCCTCGACACAGCGGACGTCTACGGTGAGCCCCGGCCCGGCGCCCAGGGGCCGGCAGGTACGAACGAGGAGTTGTTCGCGCAGCTGCTGCGGGAGCGTCGGGGGGAGGTGCAGATCGCCACCAAGTTCGGCATCACCGGGCTCATCGGAGTCCCCGACGCTCCGGCGACGCGCGGTGACCGCGCCTACGTCCGGTCGGCCTGTGAGGCATCGCTGCGGAGATTGGGCGTCGAGACCATCGACCTGTACTACATGCACCGCCGCCAGCTCGACCTGCCGATCGAGGAGACGGTGGGGGCCATGGCCGATCTCGTGGCGGAGGGCAAGGTCCGTCACCTGGGGTTGTCCGAGGTGACCGCTGCTGAACTGCGGGCCGCCGCCACCGTCCATCCCATCACCGCGGTCCAGAGCGAATGGAGCCTGTGGTCGCGTGATGTCGAGGCCCAGGTGGTGCCCGCTGCCCGTGAGGTGGGGGCCGGGTTCGTGCCCTACAGCCCGCTGGGACGCGGGTTCCTCACCGGCGCGTTGACACCGGAACGGATCGCGGGATCGATGCTCAAATCGGAGGACCGGTTCGTCAGGAACTACGACGCCAACCAGCAACTGCTCCAGGTGATCCACGGGGTTGCCGATGAGCTGGACGCGACCCTGGCACAGGTCGCGCTGGCCTGGCTGCTGGACCGAACCGGGCGGCTCGGCCTGCCGGTGGTTCCCATCCCCGGCACCCGGTCGGCGGAGCGGGTCCGACAGAATGCGGCGGCGGCGCAGTTGCGGCTGACCGACGACCAGGTGGCGCGACTCGATGCCGTTGCCGATCTGGTGCAGGGGTCCCGGGCACTGTCCTTCAGCCCGCCGCAGTGGATCTCCAGCGGCCGCGAATGATTCGTCGCCCCCATCCGTGGCCGCGCCAGCTTAATCGTCAAACGCCAGCCCTACAGCGCTGGCGTTTGACGATTAAGCTGGCTTTCCGGTCAAGAAAGCCAGCGTTTGACGTCGCACGCCGTGCTGGCCGGTCACGCCCCTCGGGTGGCTTCGGTGGTGATGGTCCTGGTGTCCCATTCCTCCCGGATCCCGCCGTCGGCCATCACCAGCACTCGGTCGCTGAACTGGTGCAGCTCCCGTTCGTCGCTGGTGAACAGCAACACCCCGACGCCGCGGCCCGTGATCTCCTCCAGGAGGCGTACGAAACGTTCCCGGGTGGCGATGTCGAGGCCGTCGGTGGGCTGGATGAGGATCATGATGCGGGCGTTCTGGCTGGCGATCTCCTGCATCTGCTGCCAGCGCCGCTGGCCGGTGGACTGCACGGGGCGGTGCAGGATCTCGCTCATCCGGTCCTCCGACTCCTTCAGTAGGAGCAGGATCCGGGTGGTGTCCTCGATGGCCTCGTCGTCGACCTGGTCTTCACCGTCGAGCATGACGATGTTGCGTGCCGCGTGGGCTTCGCTTTCCGGGTCGAGCATGTTTGTCAGCACCGCGATGCCCAGCGACGGCAGGTCGCGGGGAGCGGTGATGCTGGCGGGGCGGCCGTCGACGGTCAGCGATGCGATGGGGGCGGGACGTTTCCCGGTCAGCGCGTCGCGCACCTCTTCCACGCCCGAGTTGCGGGAACCGGTGAAACCGAGGACCTCGCCGCGGTTCAGTTGGAAGGAAATCGGTTCGTTGGTGCATTCCAGGTCGACGACATCCATCACGATGTCGGCGGTGGCGTTGGCGCGTCGCGGTGTGATCTCGATGACGGATCCGAACATCGCTTCGGTGAGCTGGTCGACGGTGGTGGTGGCGGAGTCGAAGATCTCCTCGACCTTGCCGTCGCGCAGCACCGCGACCCGGTGGCACAGCCGCAGCGCCTCCTCCAGCTGATGGGTGATGTAGAGGACACCCCGGCCCTCCTCGACCGTCCGGTTGAGGGCGTAGCGCAGGTCCTCGAGCTCCTCGGCGTTGAGGGCGTTGCTGAGTTCGTCGATGACGATGACCTCACGCGGATCGGCGAGCATCCGGACCACCTCGGCCATGCGGCGTTCCGTGTGGCTGAGGCCGCCGAGTCGGTGGGTGGGGGACAGGGGGATGCCGGTTTCGGAGAGAATGCGTTTGGCCCGGGTCATCAGTTCCGCGAGGCTGTGATGTCCCTCGATGTGCCGGAACATGGCCTCGACGACCGTCAGCTTCGGGTCCAGCTCGTTTTGGGGGTCGATGAGCATGATTCGTCGCGGATCCCACGGTCCACCCGACAGGCTGGCCACCCCTTCATCAGCCGACGTGTAGCCGGCGATGATCGAGGCCATGGTGGATTTCCCCACGCCGTTGGGGCCGACCATGCCGAGTACCTCCCCGTGTCGGAGGTCGATGTCGACGCCGGTCAGCACCTCGAGTCGGCCGAAGGACTTGCGCATCCCCCGGACCGCCAGTAGCGGCTCACTATCCCACATGAATACCTCGTAGTTGTCATTCGTTCGCAACGCGAAGCTTCCTCCCTGCCGCCAAGTGCAGGTTCCAGGTGATTTCCTGTCCTCGTGAGGATGCCTTGGTGATCCGACTCTAGGCGATGGTCGGGTCTCCGTGACGATGAACCTGTCCTTGGTTAACTGAGATTCCGCAGAACAGGACCTTACCGCTGCTTCGCCCGCCTTGCGAGCTGAACCGGGTGCGCCGTGACAATTTTTTCTTCAACAATGTTCAAGTTCATTTGTCAGTCGACCGGATGACGTAGTCAATCGTTTTTTCGGTGTCCGTTGTCCGGGCGGAAATATTAGGTGGAAAACCGGTGGTGACGATGCGGTGGACGCGACGATCAGGGCCTTCGGCGGTCGGTTTTGTCGATTCATCGGTGTTTCCTTCGATCCGGGTGACTCGTTCAGCTGTGCCTGCCTCGTTGAGGCGCCACTTGTTGTTTTGGGTTCCTCAATGCGAGGAAGAACCCCGCGGCCAGCAGAATCAGGGAGCAGCCCAGGAGCAGGTGGGCCCTCGTGTCCGGTGCGACGGTGTCGCCCAGCACGAGGACCACCACCAGGGGCACTGCGATGCCCACCCCGTAGCCGAGGTTCTGGACTCCTTGGAACAGGGCAGAGGCCCGGAAGGTCCGGTTCGTGGTCGCGAGGCGCAGCAGCGAGACCAGCTGCGTGGACAGTCCGAGACCGAGCCCGACTGCTCCCAGGACGGCTCCGGTCAGGAAGGAGATGTCGGAGGGAAGCAGTGGGATCGCGGCCATCACCGGACCCGGCGCGGCGATCACCCACGCCAGTACGGCTTTCCGGTGACCCCCGGGGAGCACGGCACCTGTGATGAACCCGACGGCCAGTCCCGCGGCGAAGGGGAAGTCGACCAGGCCGCTGTGGGCCCTTGCGTACCCGGCGGAGTCGCCCAGGAGGAGCGAACCGTGACGGGCCGCGAAAGACAGCTCCAGGTGAATCCGGACCCCTGTCAGTGCGGCGCCGAGCAGCAGGGTCTGGACCACCGCCTGGCCTTTCCCCGCAGGGGGATCCGGTGGGGGATCGAGGGTGGGGCCGGTTGTCGCGGGGCCGGAGGGGATCGCGAACCATCCGAGGAGCAGCGGTGGGATCGCGGCTCCGGAGATCGCGATCAGCGTTGTTCTCCAGTCCATCGATCGGGTCAGCAGGTCGGCGATCAGCGAGCCGGGTAGCTGGAGGAGCACCGGGAAGGCGAGGACCGTTCCTGTGAGGAACCCGCCGGGACGCGGTTGGGTGGAGGTGATGACGGTCAGTGTGGCGGGGATCATCGCCGCCACCCCGGCTGCCTGGAGTGCGTAGCTGCTGAGCAGGAACTCCACCGATCCCGACCAGCTTCCCGTGAACACCCCCAGCGCCCACACGAGCAGGCCGCCGGTGTAGGGCAGCCGCGGCCCGCAGTGGTCGCAGAGCAGGGTCCACGGGAACAGGAAGAGGGTGCAGACCGCCACCTGCAGGGCAGGGAGCGTCAGGGTGGATCCGATCAGGGTGTGGGTGCCTGGGCCGGGTGGGAGGAGGCTCTGCTGGGCCCGCTGCACCACCCGTCCGAGGATGCCCTGCGCCAGGAACACGATCACGATCCCGAACAGGACCGCCGTGACGTCCAGACCGTGCCGTGCGTCGGGGAAGGTCGCATTCCGGAGGGACGGGTTCGTGGTCATCTCTGCGTCTCCTCTGGGGGCGCGATGAGTCCGACCGGGCTGTGTTCCGGCGCCGGAAGGCGTCCTGCCCTGGGGGCGGACCGGCTGGGGTCACCGCATTCTTGCACCCAGCCGGTTCACACCCCCGTCACCACCAGGGATCAGCGCCCGATGCCACGTGGTCGAGCATGCTCAAGCCCCCCGCGAAGTCGCCGTGCGGCTGGGGGTAGGCAGTGGGGGTGAACGAGTGGTAGTCCAGCCCGATGCCGCGTTCCGCGAACACCGATTCGTCCAGGTAGTTGCGGCCCGAGGGACCCGATAGGTAGACGTCACCGCCGAGTTCCGCGGTGATGGCGGCCAGCAGTTCCGATGCCGAGCCGGTTGCTTTCAGCTCCGAGGCGCGCACCAGTGTCGTCGGGATCGCGTAGTGGTCGCGCAACCGGGTGATGAGGTCGGTGCACAGGTCGGCTAGGTTCGTCGTCTCGTGGGCGTAGACGGCCTCCAGCATCGTCGTGGCCGTCTCGAAGCCTGGGCAGCGCCCGTACAGGGTCTGGAGGGTTTTGACGTGGTCGCTGCGCCACGGTTTCAGCTCGTTGGTTTCCACGTCGCGTGTGAGCTGTCCGAGCCTGCCCTTGGTGTGCACGGGAACGGTCAGCCACTGCGGCCCGCCCGGTCCCTTGATTTTTACGCGATTCTGGAATCCGCCCTTGGTGAAAGGCACCGTGTCTAGCAGGACGAAAACGTCCGCCTTCGTCATTTTGTCGAAGAAGCCCGTCCAGGGGGCAAAATTCGGTTGGTGAATGGTGACGATCATATTCGCCTCACAAAACGACGCGGATCAGTTCGAACGCCTCGGCCCATTCGTGTTTCACCTGGAGACCGCGGACCTTGGCCAGGGATTCGTGGAATTCCTTGGTGAAATACGACCTGCCCATTTCGAGCTGCGAGGTGTACTTCGTCAGGGCGTCCCATTTCTTGACGAGGTGGCGCTTGTCGAGTGTCACGAAAGCCGACGCGGAGAACGTGATGTGGTTCCACGGCAGTTCGTAGCCCAGCAGGGTCTTGTGTTTGAAGGCGCGCATCGCCTCGTCGTGGATGGTGGCGTGGTCCTGGTGCAGGTCGGCGCCGGAGGGGAACAGGATCCACTGGGGGTTCAGCTGGCGTTCCATCGCCACCATGTTTTCCAGCACCTCTTGGCGGTGGTAGCCGAGCTTGCGCACCGGGTAGTGCATGATCTGCCGGTTTTCCGGCTTTACCCCGAGCGCGTCGAGGGAGGCGTGGCATTCGTCTGCCAGGCGTGTCGGAGCGGAACCGGCTGGCAGTGATTCTTCCGCCGTCGAGAACACTGCGACGTGCAGGTCGACTCCCGCTTCCAGCCACTTGGCCATGGACCCGCCGGCGCCGAGTTCGGCGTCGTCGGTGTGCGGGGCGAGTACGAGGATCCGTTCGGGGATGAGCATGCTCACAGCCTTTCATAGCAGGACAGGAGTTTTCCCAACTCCACATCCCAGTTGTACGTGCGGAGGATCGCCTGCCGTCCGTTCTCGCCGATCCGGGCCGCCTCCTCAGGGTTTTCTAGCAGGCGGTTCAGGGCTTTGGCGACGGCGTCGGTGTCGAACGGGTCGACGGTGATGCCGCAGTCGTGTTCGGCGACGATTCGTTGCCACAGGGGGAAATCGGAGGCGATGAAGGGTAGGCCGCAGGCCATGTATTCGAACATTTTCGTCGAATACCCTTCCACGTAGTTGCTGATCGGGTGATCCAGCACGAGCCCGACCTGCGCGTCGCGCAACCCGGCGACGACCTCGTCGCGGGCCAGGGAGCCGGGGTGGCGGACGTGCTGCCAGCCGGGGTGCGCCTCGGCTTGTTCCTGGAGCTGTTTGAACTTGCCCGCCAGCAGGCCGGTGACGTCGTCGGGGAGGTGTTCGAAGGCGGCGAGCATCTCGAACAGGCCCTGCTGCTCGGACAGCCCACCGACGTAGATGAAGGCGTTGGTGCGGTCCTGGAAGGGGGTGTCGTTGTGCTGGGTTGCCAGGCCTTTTTCGGGGAAGTTTTGCACCACGACTGTTGTGTGGGCGGGGAATTTCTCGGCTATCGACGGGGTGGCGGCGACGATGGCGCTCAGTGCCCTGCCCGAGATGCGCTCCAATACCCGGGCGGTCGCTGAGAGCGGTTTTTTCAACCAGCTCGGGATCCAGGTTTTGTTCATGATCTGCAGGGGAACGTCCTCGTGGACGTCGTAGACGACCTTTTTCCCGCACAGCCGTAGCGCCAGTCCGACCCCCATCAGTTCGGGGTCGTGGAAGTGGTAGATGTCGGCTCGTTCCCGCAGCGCCCGGAAGAAGATGGCCCACGTCTTGCGGAGGATCCGGTCGATGCGACCGCGCGGCGCGCCCAGCCCGATCACCCGCACCCCCGCCACCTCGGTGTCGCCGTCGTGGCAGTTGATGAGGGCGACGTTGTGGCCCGCTGCCGCCAGGGAGGCGCATTCCTTGTAGGTGACGCGGGTGTCGTGGACGTCGTGGACGGACGAGAGGTGTCGGACCCTGCTCATCGGGCGGTGCCGTCGCCAATCGAGCGATAGGCGACACCCTCCCAGTGGGCCGGGTCCAGGACTCCGCGTCCGTCGATGATGACTTGGATTCCGGGTAGGTCTGTGGGGGTGAGGTCGAGGTATTCGGGATGGTCGGCCTGAAGGATCGCGGCATCAACCGGCTCACCCAACCGGTAGGGAGTGAACCCGAACGCCGCGAGTTCCTCGTCGGTGTACATCGGATCATGCACCAGTACTTCAACGCCCTTGGACTTCAGGATCTCGACGGTGGGGAACACACCCGAGAACGCGGTCTCCTTCACCCTGCCCCGGTAGGAGGCACCCAGTACCACCACACGGCGGCCCTTCAGGTCACCCAACACACCCTCGGCCAAACCGATCGCATACCCGGGCATGGTCATGTTCGCCTCGCGGGCGGTACGCACGATCGTGGCCTCCGGATCGGTGTAGAGGTAGAGGCGCGGGTAGACGGGGATGCAGTGCCCGCCGACGGCGATGCCGGGCCGGTGGATGTGGCTGTAGGGCTGCGAGTTGGAGGCGTCGATGACCTTGTGGACATCAATCCCATGAGCGGCGGCGAACTTCCCGAACTGGTTGGCCAACCCGATGTTGACGTCCCGGTAGGTGGTTTCAGCCAACTTGGCCATCTCCGCGGCCTCCGCCGACCCCATGTCCCACACCCCATTGCCCTGCGGCAGGTCGGGGCGCTCGTCGAAAGTCAGAACCTGCTCGTAGAAATCGATGCCCTTCGCGGTACCCTCGGGTGAGAGCCCGCCGACCAGCTTCGGGTATTTCCGCAGATCCTCGAACACCCGCCCGGTGAGCACGCGTTCCGGGGAGAACACCAGGTGGAAGTCCTTGCCCTCTTCCAGACCGGAGATCTCCTCGATCATCGGCTTCCACCTGTTCCGGGTGGTGCCAACCGGCAGCGTGGTCTCATAGGAGATGAGAGTGCCCGGCGTGAGGTGCTCGGCGAAGGACCGGGTGGCGGCCTCCATCCAGCCGAAGTCGGGCTGCCAGGTCTCGTCGTTGACGAACAGCGGGACGACGATCACGATCGCGTCGACTCCCGGAATGGCCTCCGAATAGTCACAGGTGGCGCGCAACTTCCCGGCCGGGACCAACACCGACAGTTTCTCCTGGAGATGGGCCTCGCCCGGGAAGGGCTCGGTTCCGGCGTTGACCTTGTCCACAACGGTCTGCTGAACGTCGACGCCGACGACTTCATGGCCCATGTCAGCGAACTGGACTGCCAGGGGCAGCCCGATCTTGCCGAGTGCTATGACGGCGATCTTCACGAACATTTCCTTCCAACGGTGAATGTGGCGCGCTGCCGCAGGCGATTCTACCCACGGGATAACCTGTGCCGCATGAGTCCTGTTCTGACCATCGGGCCGTCGAACTATGCCGGGCAGGCGACTGCATGGGCGCGGGCCGTCGCATCGAATCTTCCGGCGCAGGCGTGGTCGTTCTCCGGGGTGCCGTTGCGTGGAGGCGGTTTCCACTTCGAGGTGGACAAGTTGCTCGGCCGGATCGGGTTCCGTGCCCCCGTCGCGTGGGGGTGGCGTGCGGGGCGTCTGTTCGACGGCGTCACCCACGTGGCGCTCGACGGTTTCATGTCCTTCGCGCGATGGGATCGTGCCGCCCATTTCCAGTCGGATGCCCGAAGGCTGGCGGAGATGGGGTATTGGATGGCGTTGATTGCGCACGGCTCCGACGTGCGCGATCCCTTGGCGCACATGGCCCGCGACCAGTGGTCCTATTTCACCGTTGGCGACGAGAAGTGGCGGTCCTCGCTGATCCGCCGCACAGAACTCAACCGGAGTTTTGCGGCCTCCTGTGGCTGGCCGGTGTTCCACTCCACCCCCGACATGGGTTTTGACCTGCCCTTCAGCACGTGGCTGCCGGTGGTGGTAGACGTCGAAGCGTGGGCCTCGGATGCGCCGCTGCTGGAACGTGAGAAACCCCTCGTGGTGCACGTTCCCTCGCAGCGGAAACC
>ERZ773014.2140-NODE-2140-length-11776-cov-3.352103_pt1 | contig 11776 bp, 11 predicted proteins | sample MGYA00580841_ERZ773014 | MGnify/ENA primary metagenome ERZ773014 (study PRJEB29015, sample SAMEA2737989) | human oral metagenome | biome: human oral; feature: human-associated habitat; material: dental | place: China | collected 2067 ...
GCTGATCTGTTGCACGGTAAACTCGCCTGTGGTCAATGTTCCGGTTTTGTCGAAAACTACCGTATCCACGTTGGTGATGGCATCCAAATAGTTACCTCCTTTGAAAAGAATGCCCTGTTTAGAGGCTGTTCCGATACTCGCAAAATAGCTTAACGGGACGCTGATAACCAAGGCACAGGGACACGAAATAACCAGAAATACCAGCGCACGGTTGAGCCATGTGCTGAACTGATAATGAAAATCGGATACAATAAACGTATATAAATAAGGTAGAAGCACGGTGAAAACAGCCAAAACAATCACTATCGGCGTGTAGATGTGTGCAAATTTACGTACAAAAAGTTCGGTAGGTGCTTTGCGTTCGGCCGCCTCTTCCACCATGTTTAAAATGCGCGAAATGGCCGAATCTTTCGATTTTCTCGTTACTTGAATGCGTACTGCCTGTTCTAAAACAATCATTCCGGCCAACACTTCTTCGCCCGGCACAATGGTTCTGGGTATACTTTCGCCGGTAAGTGCGGCTGTGTTGAAGGTTGAAAAGGTGCTATTCTGCTGATGTTTTACTGTGGAGAAGTCGGTGGAAATGGCTTCCCCATGTCCGTTTGTCTCTGTTTCGGAAAGCAATCGACCATCCAACGGAACCCTCTCGCCCGGTAAAACCTCGATTATATCGCCAATTTTTACCGTTTCAGGATCCATAAACACCGTATTTCCCGATGTGGAAATATATGCGGTTTGTGCTTCAATTGTTGTCTTTTCCAAGTCAGAAAACTCCGTAACTGATGTTTGCAACACCTCTTGTTTTTCAGGTTTCAGCACTCTAACCCTATCCGGTCGAAACGCGATTAAACTGCTGATGTTGTCTCGGGCTTTATCTACCGCCTTGTCTTGCAGCATCTCACCGATGCAGTACAGCCACATCACAGCCACTGCTTCAGGGTATTCGCCGATACAGAAAGCCCCGATACAGGCAACACTCATCAGCATAAATTCGCTGAAATAATCGCCTTTTTGTGCATATTCCCACGCTTCGTGTATTACGTTGAGGCCTACCGGCAGAAATGCAACGATATACCATGCCAATTGTATGTATGAGTTTTGAAACCATGTCACTGGGTTCCACGCCATCACAAGCCCTGTAATGAGCAGTAATCCCGATAGTATGGGCTGCCATAATTTTATTTCTTCTTCGTGTTCCATTGTTTTAAAAAGTTATTCAACAGATAAGTTGTTGAGTTGCTAAGCAATTGGTTTGAAACTCCTTCTCTCATTGTTTGTTGTGCAAAGTTAGCCGTAAAAAGATGCAACCGAGTTGCAAAAAAAGCGTAACTTTGCAGTATGACAGAAGATTTCGACATCAGAGAAGAGCATGTAAGTCCCTCTGAACGAGAGTTTGAAAACGCCCTTCGTCCGCCGAAATTTGAAGATTTCAGCGGTCAAAACAAGGTGGTGGAGAACTTAGAGGTATTTGTAGAGGCCGCCAAATATCGCGGTGAGCCGCTCGATCACACCCTTTTACACGGTCCTCCGGGTTTAGGAAAGACCACGTTGAGCAACATTATTGCCAACGAATTGGGTGTAGGCTTCAAGATAACAAGCGGTCCTGTGCTTGATAAGCCTGGTGATTTGGCAGGTATTCTCACTTCGCTCGAAACCAACGACGTGTTGTTTATCGACGAAATACATCGACTTTCGCCTGTAGTGGAAGAGTATCTCTACTCTGCAATGGAAGATTATCGCATCGACATCATGATTGATAAGGGCCCGTCGGCACGTTCCATACAGATTGATCTCAATCCTTTTACCCTCATCGGAGCTACTACTCGCAGCGGACTTCTTACTGCTCCGTTGCGTGCGCGCTTTGGTATCAACCTGCATTTAGAGTATTACGACCCCGACACACTGGCTCGAATTATTCGCCGTTCGGCACGTATTTTGAACGTTCCGATAGACGAAGATGCTGCTATGGAAATCTCTCGGCGTTCTCGCGGCACACCTCGTATTGCCAATGCGCTGCTTCGTCGGGTGCGCGATTTTGCTCAGGTAAAGGGCAACGGTAGCATTGACACCACCATCGCACGGCTTTCTCTAACGGCATTAAACATTGATCAGTATGGTCTGGACGAAATAGATAACAAGATATTGCTAACCATTATTGATAAGTTTAAAGGCGGTCCGGTGGGTGTTTCTACAATTGCTACGGCGATAGGAGAGGATGCAGGGACATTGGAAGAAGTGTATGAGCCTTATCTTATTATGGAAGGCTTTATCAAAAGAACGTCTCGCGGGCGTATGGTTACCGAACTGGCGTATCATCATTTGGGTCGAAATATGTTTACAGACAGCAGCAAGCAGCCGGGATTGTTTGATTGACAATACCCTCTGAGTTTGCATATTTAAAGTTGAAACACCACTTTTTTAATAGCAAGAGTTAAGGTATATACGAATTGTTATTTTTTATTGTTCGATGCAATGGTATAACCTTTTATTCGTATATTTGCAAAAAATCAAAACCAGAAACTTATGTGTAAGATAACATTTGATACTGTTTACAGAGCCAATCAGCGGACGATGTCACAAGCAAAAGATATACATAGCGTTCTCTCAACAGTGGCATCTCACGACAAATTGAATGTTTCTGTCTCTGTTTATGGAAAAGTCTTTCGCCAAAATATCTCTACAGAGAAGATAAAGGAGTCTTTTGAAAGAGCCTTACATTATTATGGCAAGGAAGTATAACTATATTTATTCTCTGCTTGTAGAGGGCAGGGCAGACATTATTGGACATATAGCGTATGCCCTATACAAGGAAGACAAGATAAGTTTCATTGAAAAGTTCAAGGAAGAACATGAGGATATGGAACCTACTGAAGCAGATCTTGAACAATTTAATAACTTTAGTAGCACTCAAAGTCAGCTTGATAAGTATAAGCTTGTCTCAACTGCCATCCTCCAGACGTTCTTGGATAATTCACTTGATGAAACCAAAAGAGACCTTGAAGAAACCATTTGTAGAAATCATATTTCGCTTGTTGAAAAAGCAATAGAACCTATAAAACCTTCTTCTTTGTGGAAGAGTTATGTGCACGGAGTGTTGCAAAGCATCTTAGGGGCTTTTGTTTTTATGATGATACTATGCGGTATTATCTTCATATTAAATTTCTCTGACAATCAATATTCTTTTACTTTTGGAGGTAAAGGAAATGCTAAAATAGAAAAGATAGATGTCGGAGCGGATACGACCATTATCAAAAATACTCATCAAACGCCTTGATGCATTTTCCATATTCTATGCTTAGATAAGTAGATTATCATAAAAGAACAAAGCGATTGCTTTTGGAATGGGTAATGTATGTTGTCAATACGAAGAGTGAGAGAATAAGGAAAAACATTACAAATACCTCAAAAACACTACAAAACAGCTCACAACCTGAAACTATATCTTTACAGAATACCGCATCAAGAAAAGCAAAACGAAATTTGTTTGTATAGAAGAAATAGCGTATTTTTGCAATAAACAGACGATATCGAGCGGTTAAGCCCTCTCTTGAACAACAAATGAGAACAGGACTTTTTATAGGTAGTTTCGACCCTTTTACCATCGGACATCATTCGGTGGTGCGTCGAGCATTGCCCCTTTTCGATAAGTTGGTTATCGGAGTGGGCGTAAACGAGCGCAAAAAATATATGTACAGCACTGAAGTAAGGGTAAAAACCATTGCTGAAATATATGCCGATGAGCCAAAGATTGAAGTAAAAGCATACAATGATTTGGCAGTAGACTTTGCCCATCGTGAGGGTGCTTGGTTCATTGTTAAAGGGGTTAGAAGCGTAAAAGACTTTGAATACGAACGCGAACAAGCGGATATTAACCGGCAGATAGGTGGTATAGAAACCGTCTTCATCTATTCGGAGCCGAAATGGGAGAGCGTCAGTTCAACATTGGTTCGCGAGTTAATACATTTCGGAAGAGACGTAAAAGAGTTTCTTCCATAAAGTAAAAATCAAATGATTACATACAATACATCGGGCGTTAAGATGCCGAAAATCAAGCGAAGAGACACAACTGCGTGGATAAAAGCTGTGATTGCCACCTATAATAAACGTCTGGGTGAGGTGGGGTATATGTTTGTAAACGACGAAAAAATACTCGAAATCAACAACGAATACCTGCAACACGACTATTATACCGATGTTATCACGTTCGATTATAATGAAAATGATGTTGTCAATGGTGACATTGTGATCAGTCTGGACACTGTTCGCACCAATGCAAAGAAGTTCGGCAAAACTTTCGACGATGAGCTTTACCGGGTTATTATTCATGGTATTCTTCACCTTTGTGGTCTTCATGATAAGGCACCGGGCGAGCGAGAGCAGATGGAAAAAGCCGAAAATAAGGCGTTGGCGCTGAGGTAATATCATTAGGTATCTTTCTCTATGCAATAAATTTACTAAGTTGAAGAAATAAATTGATAAAGGCAACAGAATAGAAAATATAGTATGGCAACGATACAAATTAAACATATTGGTGCTTTAACCAATACGAAGATCGTCTCTTTAACGCCGGTTTTATTGTTTATTGGTAAGCAAAGTTCAGGTAAAAGCACACTGATGAAAATCTTATCCTTTTGTCGATGGTTGGAGAAGCTTATTATGGTAGAGAGTGAAAAAGATGTTGTTCTTCTTTATACTCATAACTTAAAGTTTCAAAGTGATTTGATGCGGTTCCATCGTTTCAATGAAACCTATTTTTCAAAGGATAGTTCCATTCTCTACGAAGGCGATACATTGAAAATTAGTTGGAAGGGTTTTAACAGCAACCCGACGATTGAAAAGAAAGCAGATTTTAATAAATTGCGGTTTAATACCAAACTTTCTTTTATCCCGTCAGAACGCAATCTCATCTCAGCCATTAAGAATGTAGACCGTAATTATAAAGCATATGAATTTGATTTGCTGTTTAATTTTATGTTCGAATGGGATGAAGCAAGGAGTGCTTACACAGCAGACAATCCCATTTCGTTGTCCGTTGCAGACCAAATGGATTATATTAATGAAGACGGAAAAGACGTCATTCGTTTAAAGAATGCCAATCAATCGCTTTCTCCGTTTTATGTTTCAAGTGGTGTACAGTCAGCTATGCCTATTGAGGTGATGGTAGATTATTATACCAAACAGGTGGGACAAAAAGTGCATGTTAGTAAAGATGACCTAACAAAGGCTATTAGAAGAATGTTGGAAGGGGGAGAAAACGTATCTACAGACACATTATCTCAATTGGCAAGTCATCCTGTTTACCAATCGGTTCAACTCTTTATAGAAGAGCCCGAACAAAATCTTTACCCCGATGCACAAAGAGATTTGCTGCTGAAAATTATTCAAAAGATTAAGATAGCATCGAGAATAAGTCCGAAACATAAAAGTATGGTAGTGTTTACAACCCATAGTCCGTATCTACTTTCTGTGTTGAACGTGCTTATCTCATTAGCTCATATCCGCCAGTCGCACCCTGATTTTTCCTTATCAGAGCATCTTCTTGATGAAGAAAACTTATTTGGCATTAAAGATTTTTCGGCTTATTACATTCTGCCAGACGGAACCCTAACCTCTATTTTCGATAAAGATATACCTATGATAAGCGGTGAACACCTTGACGGAGTTTCTGATTGGGTAGACGATCAAATAGCAAAGATAAACACAAGGCTTTATGGCGAGTAATCTTTACAACGAACTTACGAGTAACGAATATCAACCGGAGCAGGCTTTGTGTCCGCATTCCAAGCTCTCTGTTAAGGAAAATGGAATGAAATATAGTTTGCAAATAAGTGATTATAAAAATCGAAAATCTACTGTTTTTCAAGTAGACGGATACCTCATAAACGAAGGTTGCAAATGTGATAAACTTGTTCTTATAGAGCAAGCGGACAATAATTGGGCTGAAATATTTGTCGAATTAAAAGGTACAGACGTTAAGCACGGACTAGAACAGCTGGAAGCGACGCTAAATAATAAACTTCTCAAGCACCCTACAAACATTATAATACGTGCCCGTATCGTTGCTGCTTCATTTCCTTCGAACAAATCTGACAAACTAATGGCTCAGAAGAAGATAGACTTTATGAAAAACTTTCATTGCGAATTGCGACCGATGAAGAATGGGCAGACTGATAAAATATAATCTATTGAATAACAGTAGAAATTTTATGAACCAGCAAATGAAACAAGCATATACGATAAAAAGATGGGGCAAAGTGGTGTTGTATCGCTTTGCTCTTTTTATTTTGGTTTATCTTGCCCTCGTTGCTTTGGGCGTATTTTTACTTTACATCGGATACCGATGGGCCACATCGTGGGGACTGAATATGATTTTTTACACCTACGAACAAATCAATAATGTGGTGCTTGGCTTGTTACTTTTTAGCTTATATCTCGGTGTTATCGCCTTATGTCTTATGTTCGGACTCTTCCTTATTAAGTTCATCTTTGCCCCAAAGACCCAGAATGATGAGAAAACGATTGAAATAACAGAGGCCGATTGTCCACAATTTTTTGCGCTGATACAGAATGTTGCCGAGGCCACAAACTGTGAGATGCCTTATAAAGTATTTCTTTCTGCCGAGGTTAATGCACGCGCTTTCTTTCATAATCGGTTCCGGTCGATGTTTGTTCCCTCAAAAAAGAATCTGCAAATTGGTGTCGGATTGTTTGCATGCGGTAACACCGAAGAGCTCAAAGGGGTATTGGCGCACGAGTTCGGGCACTTCTTACAAAGCAGCATGAAGATAGGTTCGGCGCTTTATTACGCCAACATCACCCTATCTAACCTTATTTATGAGGAAGATGCTTGGGACAAATGGCTCAGCCGATGGAGGAATGCCAACCTCTTTTTCTTTTCTCTTTTCGGTTCGGTTACCTATTATTTTAGTTACGGTGCACGTCTGTTGTTACAGTATTTTTATCGTAGAGTGGGACTGGCTTACTACGAAATGTCTCGCGAGATGGAATATGATGCCGACCGGGTGGCCGTCCAACTTGTGGGAAAAGATGTGATGGCGTCGTCGTTGAACAAAGTAACGCTACTGATGGAAACCTATACACAAGTGCCAACGCTTATGTGTATGCTTAACGAGCAAGGAAAAACTGCCGACCCGTTTGAGGTATTAGAGGCTCTCGCTGTTATCTTTGGAGAAGACATTGGGGCAACACCCAGTTACCAAGAGCTGCTCTGTGAGCAGTTGTCTTTTGATAAGGCAAGGAACAGTCTTTTTACTTTTGAAGACCCTTGGAGCTCTCATCCCTCCGACAGTGACCGTATTTCGAGGATGGAAGACATTCCCCGACCCAACAACCAGCCATTTATACCCACGTGGACGCTGTTGCCCCACGCCCTCAAAGCGCGCCTTATTGAAACAATAAACTTTCAAACAGATTCGGAAGCCATTGATTTACAAACGCTAAAAGGTTATGAATTGATGCTTTGGTTGAGACAAAAGGTGGCGGCAGAAATACTGAAATCTCGGTTCTGTATCTTTTTTTCAGACTGCGACCTTATAGATGCTTTCAACCCTTTTGAACAAGAAGTGCCTACTGAAGTGGTTTATCCCTTTACTGAAGATAAACAAAACGTCGTTGCATCTTGCATTGCCGCTCATAAGGATTTTCAGCAAATGGTCAGCATTCAGCAAGGAGAAACCGACGCCAAGACTATTACCTATCGGGGAAAAGTGTACCGGGCCGCCGATGTACCCTTAGAAGAGCACAGGAAATATCTGCAAGATATGCAACCTGAAATAGAGCGCATTTATGCCCAGATATACGCTTATCTGCGGTCGGGAACACACGGCGAAGAGATAGAACAGTTGTATAGACGGCTTTTTAAGCTCAATAAGCTGATAGAAGACCTTGAAGAAAAGGTGATCAATGCGACCAATGAGATGATAGACCAATGGAATGAAAGCGACCGCAACCCTGCTGATATAGCCTTGTCTTTTGAGTGTTTTACCGATATACATCAGGCGATGGAGGGTATTTTTCGAGCGCTAAGTCGCGAGGAAACAGATAGCATAGAGGATAAAGAATTAGTAGCCAACCTTTCAGACTTTGCCAAAGGCGACCTTTCAAAAATGGGTTCGCCCATCAAAAAGCAAATCGCCATTCGCGAACGATTGGCACTTATCTCACCTTTTTCAGAAGCTTTATACGGCCTTTTTTACCAAACAAAAAAACAAATTGGGCTAATAGCACAAGCAGCAGACGCTGAGTCTGCGGTTGTTTAGCATACTTATTTAGTTTCTTTCTGAACGCACCAAAAGTCTTCAACCATAAAATTGACCAATTGGTTATAGCAAGCAAAAGCCCCTTTCTCACTTCTGATAGCTCGCGTAGAGCACAACGAGTTATTATTTGTTGGCAAATACGTTACTCTTGCGCGCTTTTATATTATATTGATTATCAATACATTGCGATTATTTGATAAACTTTTACCCCTTATTTGCTCCCGTTTGATGCCCTAAAACGGTGTTTTTTTGATATATAAAAACATAGCTTTTGGCATATAAAACCTATTCTTTTACAAGCTAAAAGCTATGCTTTTACCACCCCAAACCTATGCTTTCGCAAGCTAAACATCTATTTTAGCTCTTTCAAATGCTTATTTTTTCTCTAGAATTAAAATGTAATATGTCAGGAAAAAAGAAAGCAAAACTACCCTCGCCTACACCCTTCAGTAGCCCGTCAGATGAAAATTGACCAATTTGAAAAGTAGGGTAAGTATGCACTTTTTACTGTTCTATACTGTAGGGAATGAACATTTAGCCGTCAAAGAAAAAGCGTGCATCAAAGGTAATTTCTTTGATGCACGCTTTAAATCTCGACAATCCGTCTTAGAAGTCTATTCTGTAGAGTAGATTTAACACCGTTGTTTTCAGTCTTCTCGGCTCAATAGTACCCGTTTTCAAGTTATAGGCATGCCCCGAATACTCTCTATAATTAGTGGCATTCAATCCTTTGAGGGCAAATTCGTGCGAGGTGTTTTTGCAATTGATGCGATAGCTGATACTATAATGTAACAAAAAGATGGGTGAAAATTCGTTTTCAAAAGCTCTTCTTTCGTCGTAAACGGTTTCTTTATCGGGATGTGCCAACGTTGCAAGTGTGTTGACAGGCGAGTAACGGTCGCCCCCTTGCAAGCTGGTTCGGATATTTATACCCAATACATTACGTTTACTACGCCCCATCATCCACTCTTTACCGATAAGTCCGTTTAAGATGTAATGCCGGTTAAAACGTGTGTTATACCATTTGCCATCGCCGCCTTTATATTTAGAGTCGAATACAGATGCCGTTACCATATAGTAAAGTCCGTGTGACATATACTTCTCCAGTGTTACATCCACACCGTAATTATATCCCTTTCCTTTGTTCACTAATTGGTCTTCGATGTGGTAAGAACGCCGATTGATGAGTGAGTAGGAACTATCGGCTATAACTGGAATGTTGGTGAGATATTGATAATAGGGTTCAATTTTTATACCGAGATTGTCGGAAAAGCGGTAGTGATAAGACAAAGATACGTTTTGCGAGCGAGTGAAATCAAGGTCTTTGTTAACTGAAGCCTGGCCTGTCGTTGCATTTTTTACAAAGTATACGTCCAGCTTTTCCATTCGGCTATACAATCCATAGGCAAATCCCAGCGAGCTCTTATCCGTTAGCTGCCATTTCAAAGCGATGCGCGGCTCTATTGTCCAATGATTATTGAGAGTAAGTAACTGACCGTTAATACCGACCGTAGCTGATAGTTTGTTGCTGAGATTGAACAGCGAACTGCTGTAAACCGACCCCAACACTGTATTGCCTTTACCCTCTGAAAGGCGTTGAAGTGGTTGTTGATAATATGGTGCCATATCAAACTGCATATCATAGTGCATGTTGGTAATTGTGACACCTGTCTTATTGGTATGGCGTGAACTGTATTTCTTATTGAAGAATGAGTTGAGCACCATGTTGGTATAACGCACCCTGAAATCGACATTTGGTTTTGCGTTCATCGAAACATCGTATACGTCTTCCCAAGCATCGGTTTGCGAGAAAGTAAGGGCAAGTGTTGTTTTCAGCATTCCGCCGTTATTCCACAAGTAACGGTGTGACAGTCCGGCCGCAGCCGATGTTTGTTTGGCTTGTGAATCTTTTGCATCGTCTGCATATTCCCAGTCTGCAGGTTTGCGCATTTCTGGTTTTACCTTATCGATAAGTGCTGTAGTCCAAAAAGAAAATGTGCCTGCATGAGCGGTCGGAAAGTTGAGTTTAAAATTCAGGTCTTGATAATCCAGCGATTGTGCCATATCTTTATTGCTGTTCAGTTTATTGAGTAGACCCAGCGTGGAATAGCGATAGTTGAAGATGTAAGATGCTTTTCCACGTTTGCCTAACGGTCCTTCGGAAGCGGCATCAATGCCGAGAACACCCAACTGAAATGTATGTTGAAACCGTTGATTGTTACCATTGCGCAGCCGCATGTCAAAGATGCCCGAGATGGCGTTATTATATTCGGCAGGGAAAGCTGATGTATAAAAGTCGGAATTGCCTAATACATTACTGCTTAAAGAGGTAAGAATGCCCCCTCCGAACGAACCCATGTCGGCAAAGTGATTGGGGTTGGGTATCTCTACATCTTCCAATCGCCATTGCAAAAAGCCCGGTGAATTGCCATGAATAGAGATACCATTATTCGATATACCCGAAGCTACCCCTGCGAAAGCACTGACAAGACGGGCGGGATCGTCCATACCACCAGCAAAACGGCTGGCTTCTTCGGTGCTGAGCATACGTGCACCCGTCAGTGTCATCTTGTTTAATGGTTGGCTTTTGTCTATCCGTGCCCGCACCACTACTTCTCCAAGGGAACTCAGACGTTCTTTCAGCTGAACCTCCAAGTTTACTTCTTTGGCAGAGGTAAGTATGATGCCTTTCACGATTTCAGTTTCATAGCCCATAAAAGACACCTGTAAATCATATCGTCCCACAGGAATATCGGGCAGCACAAACTGTCCTTGGGTATTGGTAACGGTTGTTTGGCTTTCTGCGTTAATAATTTTTACACTTGCCGAAGACAATGGTGCAGCTGATGCTGCATCGATTACTAAGCCACGTATAGTTTGTGTGGGAATTGCCTCTTGGGCAAACAATGTCATCGTGTTTAGACATCCAAACACAGTAAAACAGATGATAAGAAATTGTTTCATCATAAGCTTTTAAAATAAATTTTAGGTTTTAGAATTTAGTGATTAACCGAAAATACGTTTTTTGTATTATGGGGTGAGTTATTATTTACGTTACAAAGATAGTATTGAAAAGCAAGAATAAACACTTGTTTCTTTTTTTTTTGTATTTTTAATACGGTGGAGCGGTGAATAATATTGCCTTGTTAGGCGATTATTCGTGATGCAGATACTTCTGTAAGCGTTAATTTGTTTATTGAAAGTTGTGATAGAGCGGTACTTATTATTTGTATCTTTATCTTTTAATAACATAATAATTTTATTTTCAAGTTCTTCATATGTATCTACTTTTGTTAAAAATTCTAAAATATTTTCATAAAAAATTGTATTATCAGTAATAGAATTACTATTTTTTTTGCTTTTTTTCAAAATTTCATAGTTAAAACCATTAATATCATATGGTGACTCTAAAAGTTTATTAAAGTCATTCAATCCATATTTTTTTATATAATCATCAGGATCCAATTTATCAGGAAGCATTATAATATTAGGTTTAA
>ERZ773014.2148-NODE-2148-length-11757-cov-2.305162_pt1 | contig 11757 bp, 9 predicted proteins | sample MGYA00580841_ERZ773014 | MGnify/ENA primary metagenome ERZ773014 (study PRJEB29015, sample SAMEA2737989) | human oral metagenome | biome: human oral; feature: human-associated habitat; material: dental | place: China | collected 2067 ...
CTACAAAGTTATACATATATAACACTTCTTCATCTGCGTAGAGAGGGCATTGAATATTTACAGGGCCAGCAAAGCCAATTTCAGCGTTTGTCGCTGCCTTAACCATTGCAGGATCTGCAAGTTCTACTGAGTTAGCTTCTAGTAATTTACGTAGTTTAGTCTCATTTACGTCACGATCACCACGTACCATTACCGCGACAGCTTTACCATCAACATTATAGATTAAAGTCTTAACAAACTTCTTTACATCTTTCTTTAAGAATTCAGTTACTTCTTCAATTGTACGTGAATGAGGAGTTTCTACTAAAGTAAGTGTCTCTAGTGTATCTTCTTTATCAGCAATCTCTGGTACACATGGAGCGACTTCTATGTTACTAGCAAAACTATCATCATCACTTAGCACGAGAATATCTTCACCTAGTGGGGTGATAGCCTGGAACTCTTCTGACAATAAGCCACCCATGACACCTGTATCTGCACGAACAATACGATAATCTAAGTGAAGACGATTCATGATATTCTTATATGCATTAAATTGTTTTGCATAAGATATATCTAATCCCGCTTCATCTTTATCAAATGTGTAGGAATCCTTCATTGTAAATTCACGTACACGAATCAAGCCATAGCGAGGACGTGGTTCATCACGGAACTTTGTTTGAATTTGATAGAGAGAAAATGGCATATCTTTGTAGGAACGAATCTGCATCTTAGCAGCCATCGCAAATAATTCTTCATGTGTTGGACCTAGTACATAAGGGACACCTTTACGGTCTTCTAATGAAAACATACCTTTGCCAAAACCGGCACGTCTTCCAGATGATACATAAACTTCCTCAGGAATCAATGAAGGCATTGATAATTCTTGGCAATCTATCTTATTCATTTCATCACGGATAATTGCGTAAATCTTAGATAAAACACGATTACCCATTGGTAACATCATATACACACCAGCAGAGCTTTTCTTGATCATGCCAGCACGTACAAGTAGATTTGAACTTACTGAATCTTCATCTTTCGCATTCTCGCGAATTGTAAAGAAATAACTGTTTTTTAATCGCATAATATACCTCTTATAACCCTTAAGATTATAACATAGTTACCTTTAAATAGAATATTATCTAAAGTTTACATTCTAAGAAATCTTGGGAATGTTAGAATGATTTTTTGTATGCATTAATCTGAAATAAAATATATACAAAATACATAAATTGTTATATTTCATGCGTATTTATATGTTTTTTTGGAATATTTGTTCGGAATTATTTACATAACTTTATTAATTGATATAATTAGTAAAATTATAAAAGGGAGGAATTACGTTAATGGCATATTACTATGATGAACCTTCACATACTTTTAGTGAATATTTACTCGTTCCAGGATTTACAGGACCTGAAAATATTCCTACCAATGTTTCACTAAAAACACCACTTGTCCGTTTTAAGAAGGGTGAAGAACCAGCGATTTCTTTAAATATTCCAATGATTAGTGCAGTCATGCAGTCTGTATCTGGAGATCGTTTAGGTATCGCACTTGCGAAAGAGGGTGGAATGGCATTCATCTTTGGTTCACAATCAATTGAGAGCCAAGCCGCAATGGTTGCACGAGTTAAGAATCATAAAGCAGGATTTGTTGTCAGTGATTCAAATGTGAAACCAGATGCAAAGTTCACTGAAGTTTACGCTTTGACTGAAAAAACAGGACATTCTACAATTGCAGTTACTGAGGATGGAACGCCAAACGGTAAGTTAATGGGTCTTCTTACTTCACGTGACTACCGTATATCTCGTATGACTGGCAATGAACTTGTTAAGGATTATATGACACCACGTGAAAATTTAATCGTCGGTGGGCCTAATACAACATTATCATCCGCAAATGATCTCATTTGGGATAACAAGTTAAATACACTTCCTGTTGTGGATGAAAATGATCATCTCCAATACTTGGTATTCCGTAAAGACTATGATTCCCATAAGGAACACCCAAATGAGTTGTTGGATAGTGAAAAACGTTTATTAGTTGGTGCTGGTATTAACTCACGTGACTACGCTGAACGTATTCCTGCATTGGTAGCTGCTGGTGTAGATTGTGTCGTTATTGACTCATCTGAAGGATATTCAATCTGGCAAGCAGAAACAATTAAGTGGATTCGTCAACACTATGGTGACAATCTGAAGGTAGGTGCTGGTAACGTCGTTGATGCGGAAGGTTTTAGATACTTAGCAGAGGCTGGTGCTGATTTCATTAAGATTGGTATCGGTGGTGGTTCTATCTGTATCACTCGTGAAACAAAGGGTATTGGTCGCGGTCAAGCTACTGCTGTCATTGATGTTGCGAAAGCCCGTGATGAGTACTTCAAAGAAACAGGCATTTATATTCCTATCTGTTCTGATGGTGGTATTGTTTATGATTATCACATTACATTAGCTTTGGCGATGGGTGCTGACTTTGTTATGTTAGGACGCTACTTCTCAAGATTTGAAGAAGCTCCAGGTGAAAAGCTGGTTGTAAACGGCAACACTGTTAAGGAATACTGGGGAGAAGGTTCTGCACGTGCACGTAACTGGGCTCGCTATGATCTAGGACAAGGTAAGAAATTATCCTTTGAAGAGGGTGTAGATTCATATGTTCCATACGCTGGCTCCTTAAAAGATAACGTTGCAATGACTGTTCTTAAGATTAAGTCTACAATGTGCAACTGTGGCGCATTAACAATTCCAGAATTACAAGATAAAGCGAAACTTACACTTGTTTCCGCAACTTCTATCGTAGAAGGCGGAGCACATGATGTTCAAGTAAAGCACAACGATAATACATATAACAAGTAGTATGTTAAAGGCTCATAAGAGCCTTTTCGTTTTGCCAAAATGAAAACCTATAGATAACTATAGGTCAAAATGATTGATATAAATCTTTCTTTTGATGTAGTAGTTCTTTTATTCTCTTAAAAGTATTTTCTTCACCGTTTATTTGAATGTAGCGTAGTATGCGCTCAAACAGGTTGGCAGTAAGAGGATGGAGATTTTGTTCATCGTTACTATTGAGGTAATAGTTTAGCGGTGATGCTTGTGTATATTGTTCTTTCTGATACACTTTACACGCTGCGATACGATCACAGATACTTTCAACCATATAGTTCTGTGGCATTTTAATAGGTTGCCATTTACCATCAATCTTATCCCACCAATATTCCCAATGATGTTTGTTGCGACCTTTGTGATGAAGCCAACCTAATGAATAGCCATTTAGTTCTTTCTCCCTTGTATAAGGTGAACGATAACCTTGATAATAACGAATACTAGGGATAAGCTCAGCAAACGAATATTTTGATAAATCATGCGTTAAACCTTGCTTATATAAACCGCACTGAAAACAAAACTTTCTGACAAGGCTACGATGTTCACTAATTGTTTTTAGATGATGAAATGTTTTTTTCAGAAATGATTGTTTATTATTTTTACTCATGCGACTATTTTAATCCAAGCGATGAAAACAGGCAAGATTATGCACAAAATAGGAATGAACATGGTAAAATATATGTTAGGAGATTATAGAAAAATGAATCGTCATGACCAAAGAGAAAACGCAATGATTACGGTATATCAATACCTGATCGTTCAACGAGATATTCACGCACTTATCAATGATGTTTTTAAAGTTGATGAAAGTGAAATTGATCCATATTTTATTGATGTCATTAAAACATCAATTGAAAATGAAGAACGCTATCGAGAATATATTAACGCAGTCTTAAAGAAGGGCTGGTCTTATGAACGTTTAGGCCTAATTGAGAAGGCAATCTTATTGAACGGATGTGCTGAGTTTGATTTAAAGAAAACGGAGTCTGCTGTTATTATTGACCAATCTGTTCAGTTAGCAAAACGTTACTGTGACTCTGATACATATAAGTTGGTAAACAGCGTATTAGATGTAATATGAGTAGACGAGTTGTCCCAGTCAGTACTCTTGTAAATTACTTAAAGAAAGTGATGGATGAAAATCCAGTTTTACATGGAGTTATGATTGAAGGGGAAATTTCTAATATTCGTATGCCTTACAGTGGCCACTGGTATTTTTCGCTAAAAGATGATCATGCGACCTTGAAATGTGTAATGTTTTCTTCGGCAAATCAGAAGCTAGGATTTAAGCCTGAAAACGGAGATAAAGTCGTATTAAAAGGTGATGTAAGTGTCTATATTGTAGATGGTAGTATGCAGATGATTGCGACCAATATGGAACGTAGTGGTATTGGGCAATTATATCAACAGTTTGAATTGTTAAAAAAGAAGTTGAGTGATGAAGGTTTATTCGATGCAAGTTTAAAAAAATCTCTGCCGATGTATCCGATGAATATCGCTCTTGTAACAGGTAATAATACTGCCGCAAGAGAAGATGCATTAATTACATTAAAGAAACGTTGGCCTATCGCAAAACTAACCGAATATCCAGCTCCTGTACAAGGTATGGATGCTGCACCAAAAATTATTACAGCTTTGCAAGCTGCGGATAATGGTAATCACCAAGTGATTATGTTAGTTCGCGGTGGAGGATCAATTGAAGATTTATGGTGCTTTAATGATGAAACACTTGCACGATATATATCTCAGATGAAGACACCAATCGTTACTGGCATTGGCCATGAGATTGACTTTACTTTAGTTGATTTTGTGTCTGACTATCGTGCAAATACTCCAACAGGTGCGGTTGAAGCTGCTGTACCTGATATGCAAGAAGTTTTAGCGACTTTACAAAATTACAGAAGTCGTTTAATGACTGCTATGCGAAATACATTCATGCATGCAAAAAAGCGATTGGTTTATAATGCAAGCCAACCAGTACTTACAAAGCCTGAACGTTTATATCGCGATTCTATTACACGTTTGGATTATTTGGCTGAAAAGCTTATGCGTTTTCAAGGGTTACCTAATGATAAACGACATGAACTTAATGATAAGTTTCATCGGTTTTCACAATTGATACGTGAACGTTCTTCAGCACTACATGAAACAATACAAGATGATAAGCAACATTTGTTAATGTACGCAAAACAATGTGTTCAAACTAACAAGAATTTACTTGTTCAATATCAATCACAGATGAAACATGCATTAAGTATCACTGCAGATGAAAGAAGAACAAGATTAGAAAAGTATATGTCATTATTAAATGCATATTCACCACTGTTAGTATTAAATCGTGGATATAGCGTTACTTATAAGAATCACAAAGTTGTCAATACAACAGAAAAATTAGATATTGGTGACGAAATTAATATACGTTTGGCTGATGGCACAGTAGGTGCTCTCGTTCAAACAAAGGAGGACAGTCATGCCAACAAAGGATAAGTCATTTGAAGAATCAATGAACCGATTAGAAGAAATTATCAATGATCTTGAAGAGAATGAAAAACCTCTAGATGAAACGATTACTTTATTTGAAGAGGGTCTTCAATTAGTGAAGGCTTGTGATACAAAACTAAAGAATTTTGAAACACAGATTAATGATGTAATTCGTAAAAATGGAGAGAATGACGATGCAAATTGAGTCACTTCTGGAAAATTACATAAACTCTCTTCCAGATAGTACAACAAAATCTGCGATGCTATATTCATTAACCGCTGGAGGGAAACGAATTCGTCCTCATCTTCTTTACACTGTTTTAAAGGGGTATAGTGTTAATCCGGAGATTGGCAATCCATTTGCTTGTGCATTAGAGATGATACATACATATTCTCTTATACATGATGATTTACCAGCGATGGATAATGATGATTTACGTAGAGGTTTACCAACATGTCATAAGCAATTTGATGAAGCAACTGCAATTCTAGCAGGTGATGGTCTATTGACGTATGCATTTGAGGTAGCCACTAGTTCGAATGAAGCTAGTGATACAGTCGTAAAATGTGTTTCTATTCTTTCACAAATGGCTGGACCTAGCGGAATGGTTTACGGACAACAGCTAGATTTAGAAGCTGAAAATAAAGTCATTGATTGGACCATGCTTCAAAGAATTCACGAACATAAGACAGGATGTTTATTGACTGCACCGTTGTTAATGGCATGCATACTTTCTAAACATGAAGAAGATATTCTTGCATGGAAAAAGATAGGATTTTCACTTGGTCTAGCATTTCAAGTTCAGGATGATATTTTAGATATCGAGTTGACAGCAAAAGAATTTGGTAAATCAAATTCTGACCAGAAAAATCATAAGGGGACTAGTGTTTCAATTTTAGGGATTGAACGCGCTAAAGAAGTGGTGAACGATCTATATCAATCTGCAACTCATGAAATTCAGTCTTTAACTGGATTCAAATCTGCAGAGTTATTAGAATATGTTCATCAAATCCAACGACGTCGAAAATAGGAGATATATTTCTATGGAATTAAATGAAATTCGTGACCCCGCATTTCTAAAGACTTTAAATAACAGTCAACTAAAAGACTTAGCTGAACAAATTCGTACATTCTTAATCTACTCTTTATCTAAGACAGGTGGACATCTAGCAAGTAATTTAGGAATTGTTGAATTAACAATTGCATTGCACTACGTATTTGATTCACCGAAAGATAAGATTATTTTTGATGTTGGACATCAATCCTATGTACATAAAATTTTAACCGGTCGTGCCGATCGTTTTTCGACGTTGCGCCAATATAAGGGGCTATCTGGTTTCCAAAAACGTAGTGAAAGTACACACGATGTCTGGGAAGCAGGACATAGTTCTACTTCACTTTCTGCCGCATTAGGTATGGCTGTAGCTAGAGATTTAAACAAAGAGGATTATAGTATCATTCCTGTTATTGGTGATGGAGCTATCAGTAATGGTTTATCTTTAGAAGCACTCAATGAAATTGGTGTTGAAAAACGTAATATTATTATCATTTTTAATGACAATAATATGTCTATTTCAAAAAATGTCGGTGCTATGAATGCAGGTTTTTCAAAGTTACGCACATTAAAGAGCTACACAACTTTTAAATCATCTCTAAAACGTTCTTTATCAGGTAATCCAATTGGTGATGCATTATATAAAGGTTTAAAAGTAGTTAAGGATTCAATGCGTGAAGCTGTAATTGATGGTGGTATTTTTGAAGAATTTGGTCTTGACTATATGGGACCGGTTGATGGACATAATATTCATGATTTAATTCAAATTTTAGAGACTGCAAAGCATCATGGAGGTCCTACATTAATTCATGTTATGACAAAAAAGGGGAAAGGTTATTCTCCATGTGAAGAAGATAGTGAGGGCCATTGGCATGGTGTAGGTCCTTTCAATATTGAGACAGGCAAGCCATTGCATGAAGTGCCTTGTGGATTCAGTGCTTGGGGTCCATTTATGAGTCAATGCGTTGCGGAGTTTGCACAGAATGATAAAGATATTGTTTCGCTTACTCCAGCCATGATTAATGGTAGTGGCATGGGCGTCTTATTTGCGAAATATCCAGAACGTAGTTTTGATACGGGCATTGCAGAAGAGCACACAGCAACTTTTGCAGCGGGACTTGCAATTTCGGGTAAGAAACCATATATGTGTATCTATAGTTCATTCTTGCAGCGTGCTTACGATGAGATTAACCATGATATCTGTCGTATGGATTTGCCAGTTGTGATTGGTGTAGACCATGCTGGGCTTGTTGGTGGTGATGGTGAAACACACCAAGGAACATTTGATATTGGTATTCTATCTGGATTACCTAATATGATTATTTCGCATCCAAAAGATGCGCAAGAAGCAAAAGACTTATTGTATACAGCTTTTAACCAGAAACATCCATTTGCTGTACGTTTTCCTAAAGGTGAAGTAAAAACATCTACTGTATGTAAAGCAAATCTCATTCCAATTGGACAATGGGAACTTTTACATGATTCACCTGAAAATAAAGTGGTGATTATCACTTACGGTGATATGGTAAATAAGTTATTAGATAAAGTTGTATCTAATAATCTTCCAGTAACGGTTGTAAATGCTCGTTATATTAAGCCACTTGACTACGAGATGATACAGTCTCTTGTAGAGCGTAAATTAAAATTATTTGTATATGAGCAAGACTATAAGACAAATGGTTTAGGGGCATTCATTTTGCAATACCTAAATGAATCAGAGATTTGTCTTCCAATCAAAATTTATGGATTGCCAGACAAGTTTATACCACAAGGAACAAGCGCACAGCTACGAAAGGAATATCACATTGATATGAATACCTTCTTAGCTGATGTACAACAATATTTGTAGGAGAACATTATGCTGAAACACCTGTATATTAAAAACTTCATATTGATTGATGAACTAAACCTAGATTTTAAGTCTGGGTTTAGTGCATTTACTGGTGAAACTGGTGCTGGTAAATCAATTATGCTAGATGCCATTTCAATTTTATGCGCAGAGCGTGCAGGTGCTTCTTATATTTCAAAGGGAAAAGAGAAAGCAATTATTGAAGGTACTTTTGATGTATCCCAAAATAAACATGCATTAGAAATCATGGCAGATGCAGGACTTGAAACAAATGAAGATGTAACCTTTACACGTGAACTATTATCTTCAGGTAAGTCAGTTATCCGCATCGATCATCGAATTGTTACATTATCTCTAGCAAAAGATATTCTACGTGATGAGATTGATATTCATGGTCAAAGAGATACTGCGTATTTGTTGAATACAACTAATCATATAAGATTACTTGATACATTTTTACAAGTAGATGAAGAACTACAACAAGTAAAAGATTCCTATCAATCCTATTCAAAATTATTAAAAGAAAAAGAGAAAGTTCTACAGAACGAATTTAATGAAAATGATTTAGAGTACTTCCAATATCAGATTCAGGAAATCGAACAAGCTGATTTAAAAATTGGCGAAGATGAAGAACTCGCCGAAAAAGAAAGACATTATAAACAAATCAAAAACTCACTTGATAAATATAATCAAGTCTTTTCACTATATGAAAATGGTTTAGCTGATTCTTTATATGATTTACAAAAATTGTGTTTAAATCTAGGTAATGATGAAAAGACTACAACTATTCAAACATCTATTTCTGATGCATATTATACTATCTCAGATAGTATCGATGAACTTCATAAACTTGTTGGTGAATATGACATGGATGAAGAAGAAATTAATGAAATGGAAGAACGTCTCTTTACAATTCAAAAATTAAAACGAAAGTATGGTAATTCCATTGAACAGATTCTTGCCCAACAAGAACAACTCAAACAACAAGTTCAGATGTTTACACATCGCAAAGAGTTTATCGAGCAGATGGACCAAAAGATTTCAGCAGCATTTATTACTTATCAGAAACACGCTTCCAAGTTATCAAAGATTCGTCGAACACGTGCAAATGAACTCGATGATGCAATTCTTATTAATTTAAAGGAATTGATGTTACCAAACGCATGTTTTAAAACAGTATTTACAGACTGCAAACCTAGCGAACACGGAAATGAAAACGTTGAATTTATGATTGCCATGAATAAAGGGGAAGAGCCAAAGTCTCTTGTAAAGACCGCTTCTGGTGGTGAACTAAGTCGATTAATGCTTGGGTTAAAGGTTATCTTTACAAAATTACAAGGAATTCAAACTGTCATCTTTGATGAGATAGATACTGGTGTTAGTGGTCCGGTTGCGACTGCGATTGGTCAAAAGATGAAGGCTTTATCAAAGTCATGTCAAGTCTTTGCGGTAACACATTTAGCACAGGTAGCAGCTTGTGCAGATACACATTACTTTGTATCGAAAGAAGACCAAGATAATAAGACTATTACACATGTAAGTGAACTCGATGAAACGGGACGTATTAATCAACTTGCCTTAATTTCGAGTGGCAGTATTACAGATATCTCAACAAAAGCTGCACAAGAACTCTATCGGAGAAACCATAGCTAATGTATCACGTATATTTTCATATTGATTTAAATGCATTTTTTGCGAATGCAGAAGTATTATTAAATCCAGAATTAAAAGGGAAACCCATTGTAATTTCTGGTGCTACTAGACGTAGCGTAGTTTCTACAGCAAGCTATGAAGCACGTGCTTTTGGCATTCATAGTGCAATGCCTGTTAGTGAAGCACAGAAGCTTTGTAGAGAATTGATTATCGTTGAAGGACACTATACCTGGTATCGTAACCTTTCCGAACGATTTATGGAGATTGTACGCTCCTATACAGATCTTGTAGAACAAGCATCAGTTGATGAGTGCTATGCAGATATGACAGAAGCGATTAAAAGATTTGAAAAACCTTTAGATCTTGCATGGTCTTTACAAAAACAAATCTACAATGAACTAGGATTAACATGCTCAATTGGTGTTGCACCAAATATGTTTTTAGCTAAGATGGCTAGTGATATGAAGAAGCCAAATGGTATTACTGTCCTTCGTATTCGCGATGTTCAAGAGAAGATGTGGCCTCTGCCAATTAAAGATATGCGTGGTATAGGTACTAAAACAGTTCCCTATATGCAAGAAATCGGTATTCGTACGATTGGTGACCTAGCGAACTATAAAGATATCTCTAAACTAAGAGAATTATTAGGAAAAAATACAGATGATTATATTGAACGAGCAAATGGCATAGATCATCGTGAATTAGAGACAGAATGGGATGCAAAATCGATGGGCATTTCAGAGACGTTATTAGAAGATATTAATGAATATGAGGAATTGTCTGGATTAATTAGAACACTGGCCAGAACACTCTCTAAACGTCTTAAAAACGCAAGTAAAGTAGGTAGCTCTATTCATATTCGAATCTGTTACTATGATTTTAGAAATATAACTCGTGCGATGAAATTATCTACACCAATTTGGCGTGCTGATGAGATTTATAATGCAGCTATAGCGTTGTTTGAAGATAATTGGGATGAAGGGGAAGCAGTGCGCTTATTAGGTATTACAGTAGGCGATTTTGCGGACGAAAGTTATATCTCCTCGCAACTAAATCTATTCGATGAAACAGCAGCATTTAAAGCGGAGACAAAAGATATTATTAACGATTTAAACGATATGCTTGGATTAAAGAAAGCATTTGCAAGAGCTAGTAATCTTTTAAAGGAGAATACTCATGAAGATTCATGATGCATTTACAGAATATTTTACAAATCTCAAAATTAACGAAGGTAAAAGCAAGCGTACAGTATCTTCTTATACAAATGATTTAAAACAATATATTCGTTTTTTAGAAGAAAATAGCATTACGAATACAAAAAAGATTAAAGCAGAATTCATTGAAGAATTTATTGCTAACCAAAGTGAAAACAAAGCATCTACTTCATTAGCGAGAATGACAGCAGCAATACGCTCTTTTCATCAGTTTATGACAATGATGCATGATGAATCCGATCCAAGTTTAAACCTGCAAGTACATAAAGGTCCTAAAACATTACCTGTATACTGCACAGTGGATGAAATTAAGCACTTAATGCAATCCTTTGACGATACGAATATCCAGGATAATTTAGATCATACATTACTAGAAACAATCTATAGCTGTGGCTTACGTGTTTCTGAAGTATGTAATCTTACAATTAATCGAGTAGACCTCGATACTGGTAAAATTCGTGTGCTCGGAAAGGGGGATAAGGAACGTATTGTACCAATTCCAAAAGGTAGTATTCCACTTCTAAAGCAATATGTTTCTATTACACGTGTTAATCTAGTTCAAAAAAAGACGAATATGTTCTTCTTAAATCGATTTGGACGTAAGATTACTAGCAAATACGTAGAATTACTATTACAAC
>ERZ773014.2157-NODE-2157-length-11746-cov-2.915833_pt1 | contig 11746 bp, 9 predicted proteins | sample MGYA00580841_ERZ773014 | MGnify/ENA primary metagenome ERZ773014 (study PRJEB29015, sample SAMEA2737989) | human oral metagenome | biome: human oral; feature: human-associated habitat; material: dental | place: China | collected 2067 ...
TTCTACAATTTGAAAAACAATGTTGCTTGGGATGTGTGCACAATGGGGGAAAAGGAAGCAAATGAAATGCTCTTTTGGACAAGAGAAGAATACGAAGCTTTTGTTGAAGCCATTAAGGATAAACCACAATCGTTTTATGCCTTTGAAATTCTATATTGGTGTGGATTGAGAGTTGGAGAGCTACTGGCGCTTACAAAAGAAAAATTTGATTTCAAGAACAATATCATAAAGATTGACCAGTCTCTACAGAGAATTGAAGGAAAGAATGTAATCACGCCACCGAAGACAAAAAAGAGTGTACGAAAAATCGCCATGCCGGATTTTCTTGCAGAGGAGATAAAGGAGTATCTCGATGGTTTTTATAAACTGCGATCTCAAGACTTGATTTTCACTTTTACGAAAAGCTATTTGCACCACGAAATGAGTCGAGGTTCGAGTAAGGCGAATGTGAAAAGAATACGAGTACATGACCTGAGACATTCTCATGTGTCGTTATTGATTGAGCTTGGATTCTCAGCAACGGCAATTGCCGATAGAGTAGGACATGAGTCGATTGATATAACTTTCCGATACGCTCATTTGTTTCCAAGCAAGCAGAAAGATATGGCGGATTCACTCTCACAGATGAGAAGAAGTCCTGCAAATGATTGGGACGTTTTGTTGAAGGAGGAAGAAGATGTTTAGACCGCAGAATGCTCAGAAAAGAGCGAAGCAAATCAGAGTGAAAAAGAAAAAGGATGAGCAGAAAAGGAAGAGAAATCGCATTGTGAATTTTAGAACAACGCCCGAAGAAGCCTCACTAATCGACAAGTATGTGGAGTTAAGCGGTTTGACGAAGCAAGATTATTTTATCAGGTTGTATCCTCATCCGCAATCAATATTGTGATAAATGGAGGAGACAAGATGATAGAGATTTGTAATTATAGGAAGAACATTCCTTTGGAGCTTAGAAACTATAGACAATGGTTATGGTTTAGAAGAATAGAAAGCCAGGACAGAAATGGAAGAATAAAGGTCAAAAAGATTCCGGTAAGTCCGATTACTATGAGATCTACAGACTGGAACAATACTCGACATTGGGCAGACTTTGAAACAGCAATAAATAATTTAGAGAGCAGTGGTTGTGATGGATTGTCTTTTCCTTTTCTTTGTATAGATTTAGATAATATTGAGATGAAGAAATGGAGTACCTTCATAGAAGGCTTTGAGGATACCTATGTTGAATTTTCACAATCTGGTAAGGGGATTCATATTTTCGCCAAAGGAAAGATACCGAGTAATTTTAATAATCAAATGGAACAGGTGGAGATGTATCAGGAAAATTGTTGCATTGCGATGACCGGCAATACAGTAAGTACCAAAGATAGAGTGCTTCACAAGATAGTATGTAAACAACGGGAGATTGATAAATATTTTAAGCTTTATGCACCAAAGAGTAGCGTAAGAGAACAACTTCGTTCTTATCAAAGGATTCCTGAGGGCGTTCCAAGCATTTCAAATATTATAGAGATTATGTGCAAGTATAATCCTAAAGCAAGAGCGTTGTTTGAAGGCTCTTACTCAAGTGGAGATGACAGCAAGGACGATTTTTGTCTTTTACTTTTCTTAAATAGCTTTACTCACGGAAATGCAGATTTGATGAAGGAGATATTTTTACAATCTGCTCTCAATCGAAGTGAAGATCGGAGTAAGAGGAGAAATGAACTATCGTATTTAAGATACTTGGATCAGGGCATCCGTAAAGCGATTTTGGTTGGAAATCAAAATTATTGGAATTACAACTATCACAGAAAAAGGGGAGGTGATGTGCTTGAATGATTGGCTCGTGACTGATGATACGATGCTTACAGACTATCTAAGCCGTGAATTAGAATATACGGACAAGGGACAAAAGCAGCACTACAAATATTATTACTGTCTTAGTAAATCCATCTTATTATGTTAAAGAGGGGATTATAGACGGAAGGATATTTTTTGATACCTGTAGCAGAACGATTCGTTTATTAGGTGTTCTAAAAGGTGAAAAGACAAACGGGGATGAGATAAGAAAATGGAACGATCAAATGACCAATATTCTAGGAGTGGAGATAGAAAGCACTTTCGGAATCAAATATTCGAAAAACAGGATGGAGGATGCCATTACTTTTGTTGCTCAAAAAAGAGCGGTTAATCTCCCTGCACTGTATATGAAGTCACTATCTTATGACGGAGGAAAATATATCGAAAACTTACTGCCCAAATATCTTGGAGCAACTTCCTCAAAGCTCAATGCTTGGATCATGGAGCATATCCTAGTCGGTATGGTGAAACGAGTTTTTGAGCCGGGATGCAAATTTGATGAATTGATGGTTTTGACGGGAGACCAAGGAGCAGGAAAGACAAGTTTCATCGAAAAACTTGCACTACTTTCTGAATGGTATTGCTCCTTAAACAATATTAAAGGAAAGGATGCCATCAGCAACTTGGTTGGCAAAATTATTGTTGAACTTGAAGAGTTTGTGGCTCTGAGAAATGCCAAAAGTGCCGATGAAGCTAAGCTGTTTATTTCTGCAAGGACAAGCACAGTGAGACTTCCATATGAAAGATTTTCTGCTGATGTTAAGAGAACTTGTGTACTGGTTGCCACTACCAATGATGCCACTTTTCTAGGAGACTTTTCGGGAGAAAGAAGATACCTTCCTGTGCAAGTTCAAGCTGAAAATATCGTGCTTCCAGTGATGTATGATCCTGAGAAGTTTGCTGTTTTAGAAAGTATTTCGAGAGAAGAACATCAAAGAATTGTGAAAAGGGATTTTGAAGGAGCAATCGCCGAGGCGGTATATATTTATGAAAACAATCTACACAATTTTTATCTTCTGCAAGAGCTGAGACAGGATCTAGATTTTGTCATTCAGACTCATAAAAACGAAAATCGTCATGTTCAAAACTTCCTCGATTTTATGGAATGGAAGAACACAAAATCCGATACTCCAAATCTACTTTGTTCGGCAGAATTTACAAGTAAGTACCCTGAAACAAACGAGAAAGTATTCTCTGAATTGATGGCGAATGAGATGAAGGATGAATGGTTGTTGGAGCCGTCCGTTAAGAGTAAAAAGCACAAAATCGATGGCATTATCAGAGTAAGCAAAAAATTCTATGTGAGGAAGTTCACTGGAGACATTGGTGATGGAGATTTTGTTGAGGTGGATAAGATTCAGCCACCATTTTAAGAGTTTTTAGAAGTTCGCTACCCCTACTTTGCTACCAGTAAGAGAAAGTAGTGAGGTAGGGGTAGCAACAAGTTTCAACTTTTAGGATTATTACCGAGGGAAAGGGAGTTCTTTTCTCTGTGATAGTTCAAAGGGAAGAAATGCGAAAATCTATATTATCTACATTATCAACGCCAACTTATGTAGCAAGCACAGTAGATGAGTACTCATCTACGAAAAATTGATACTACTCGTGCCAATCTTGCACGATGTTCGATATCAATTTTTGTCAGTAGTTTTGCTAAAGCAAAACCCACAAGCTCACCGCTTGTGTCCGCATGTCTTTGCGGTACGACTTGTTAGGGAGAACCCTAAGCCCCCGAAATTATTCCAAAGGAGATGTAAGATATGGAAAATAGAGAGAGAAATCACCAGTTGAAGATTTATCTAAGTGGTAAAGAAAAAGAGCTTTTCAAGGAGAAGATGAAGCTTGCAAAATGTAGAACGATGAGCCATTTTATTCGCAAATGTGTTATGGAAAAAGAGATTTACGAAGTAGATTTACAACTTTTCAGAGATCTCCAAGGCTTGTTATCTAACGCTACAAATAGCCTAAATCAGATTGCAAAAAGAGTGAATCAAACGGGGATTATTTATCGAGATGACATTGAAGACATGAAGAAGTCTATAGAGAGATTTTCGAAGGAACTTTGGAGTACTCATTCGCTGCTGCTTAAAAGGACGAAGGAAATCAGTGAGAATTAAAGAGTGCGAGGAGGTGTTGAAGATACATCTCCTTTTTCGTATAAAAATGAAATTTAACTTAGGTAAATCAATTTTTGTTAGATGTGAGATGGAGGCATTTTTATAAGTCGGTCACATTTTTTGAAAGCAATTTCAGGTTGTGTTTTCGCTATTTTATGTGGTATAATTAAAATAATTTTGGAGGTGCTTTATGAGTGTTTCTTATAAAAAATTATGGATCCATTTAATAGAAAAGAATATGAAAAGAACCGACCTAATCAAGCTCACAGGAATTACATCAAATACCTTAGCAAATATGGGCAAAGACGAATATATATCCATGAAAAACTTAGAAAAAATATGTAGAGCAATGAATCTCACTCCGAGTGATATATTGGATTTTGTGGAGGATTAGTACATGAAAGATGAGAATGCTTTGATACTGATAGATGAAACAAATATCACCGATATAATCTATATCATCCGAGGGAAGCAGGTGATGCTTGATAGTGACTTGGCTAGTTTATATCAAGTAACAACTAAGAGATTAAATGAGCAAGTAAGCAGAAATAAGAATAGGTTTCCTGCTGAGTTTATGTTCCGGCTAACAAAGGAAGAATATGAAAACTTGAGGTCGCAAATTGCGACCTCAAGTGAAGATCATGCTCATGGAGGCAGAAGATATATGCCTTACGCTTTTACAGAACAAGGTATTGCAATGCTATCAGCCGTTCTTAAAAGTGATATCGCAGTAGAAGTAAGCATAAGGATTATGAATAGCTTTGTAGAAATGAGAAAGTTTCTATTTTCAAATCAACAGCTTTTTTCGAGATTAGATAGAGTAGAATTGAAACAATTAGAGACTGACAAGAAACTCGAAGAAGTATTCAACTACATTGCGAGCAGTACAGAGGTAAAACAAAAGATCTTTTTTGATGGGCAAGTTTATGATGCCTTTAGTTGTATTACAGGTCTAATTGAAAAAGCACAGAGCAAACTGATCTTGATCGATAATTATGTGGATCTAAATACGCTAAATATGCTTTGTAAGAAGAATTCAGGAGTTGATGTATTGATAGCAACAGCGGGAAAAGGCAGTTTAACAACAAAAGATATCAACAAGTTTAATGCTCAGTACCCGAGTTTGAGTGTGAAAACAATCACAGATTTTCATGATCGTTTTTTGATCATAGATGACAAAGAAGGATATTTTATAGGAGCATCCATAAAAGATGCAGGCAAGAAGAGTTTTGCGATAACAAAGATTGAAGATGGAAAAATGGTTCGGGATTTGATCAATAAGGTGAGGTAGGATATGGCAAACTTATCAGAAATAAAGAAGGAGGACCATCTTTGAGCTTAATGTCCTAATATTTATGGGAGATATAGATAAAAACCGCAGAATTGACGGAGAGGATTTGATATAACAATTGGACTATAGTCAAGCAAATAGACACAAAAATACGAAGAATTCTGTAAATTGGCGCTTTATTTGCTTGAGTAATAATCCCTCTCCTTTTCGTTAGTGCTCATGAGCCCTAACGAACCGTGTGGTCTTTTGGTGTTGTATAATCCATCAATGTATTGAAATGATGAGAGTTTCAGCGCATTCGTGTTTTGGCAGGTTCTGCGGTTACACTCCTCTTTTTTGAGGTCATTAAAAAATTGATAACATGGTACACGGACAGCTTCAGGGGCGTACCGGAATATATAATGATATCTCTTTGCTTATGAAGTAAGGTAAGCTTATCGGAACAGTTCGCAGGATGCTGGCGGCAGGTTTTGATGTTTATATCAGCACGGATCATGGAAATACACTTGTAAAGGTATGGGTAAGCTCATGAAGTCCAGCGTTGAGACGGAAACAAAGAGCCATAGAGTGGTGTAGAACAATGGCTAAGATGGTAGGTTATGCTGGCAGTATATGATTATCATGGCTGAATGAAGCGGTAAGAATGCTGCAGGACAATCATCCGAAGGCTGAATATAAAGGGAAGTTGAATGAGTATCAGTCTTATGAAATTGACAGTCCGGTAAGGCTACATAAGACAAGGGAAATTCTGATGAATGTGTGGTACTATCCGTCAGAAGAACTGGATGCCGTCAGAAAAAATGCATTGGAAGTGTTGAAAGAGTATCCTGATTGTTCGGAACTGGTACAGTATCTGATGCTTTGCCTTACATATCCAGTATTCAAGGATGTCTGCAAGATTATGGGAAAACTGTTCGATTTTAATGATTAGATCACGAATCCGGCTTTGAAGTAGAAATTATACGATGCCTGAGGCGAGTGCGGAACGTTGGAAGCAACGACAAGAAGGATAACGCTTATGTTTAAAGAGATGGATATTCTTAGGAACGAAACTAAGCCAAGATATGTGATTCATAAAATCCCAATTACAAATGACAGGTGCTTGATTTTGTTATCGCTCAGGGAATGAAAGTTGACGGCAGTAGTTGTTATTCATATACAGAACTGGATTGAATACACTGTTCCCGTTCAAGTATTCGGTAAATAAGGAACTGCTTATTATGTAGAGCGAGAAATACATGATGAGCGGATTTGGTGGGGCAGTGGCATTTTCACTGAAAGATTAGCCTAATAATACGAAAGGAAGAGCAGGAGAATGATGAATCAAAGCACTATATATCCAAATTTAAACTGGTATCAATTTGCTGTTTTTAATGATAACGCAACTGATGCCTTTGAAGATATGTGCAGAGACCTGTTTTATTGCGAATATCTCCATGAAACAAGAAATCCACATTCGGATCATAATAATCCGGGAGTGGAAGTTCTACCGATTCTTGAACCAATAAGGGATGATGGCGAGCCGCAAAAACTAATAAGTTTTCAAGCTAAGTATTTTGAGAAATCGATAAGCAACAGCCAAATTCTCAAATCCTTAAAGCAGGCGGTGGGATATTATAACGGTCAGCTTGGCAGAGTGTATTTATTTTGTAACAAGGTTATATCCAAGGACTCAGATCATTTTAAAAAGTTTCAGGATGTGCTTTCTTTTGTGTCAATAGAATTGGAATTGGTAACAGATAAAGATATTTTTACGCTACTTAGAAAACATAAGCGTGTTGCGGATTACTATTTTCAAGATAGAATACGTATGATGGCAGGGGTTAATAATTTAATTGGAAAACCACTAATCTCGAGTGCTGTTTCCGAGGTAGAGCAAAGGGAAGAAAAGTCTTCGGTAAATCCTTTATTGCAAGAATTAGTAAAGGATAGAATCCAGAAGTGCAAAGAAGCAATTTTGAATTTAAATTTTGGAAAGCTCAAATTAGAGTTAAAAGTGCTTAATGATGCCATTGAAGTAGATAGCAGGATTTCCTTTTATCAGTTTATTCTTGCAGTGCATGATCATGAAAAACTTGATGATTTGATTTGTAATATTTCTGAAAATTATAAAGAGGAAGCATATTGGCTAAAAAACCTATGCAAGAAACCGCGAGATATATGTATTGAAGAAATATGTGGATTTTCGCCAGAGACGCAGATCATTTCATGGATATTTATTTTTTCGGAGCAACGCTGGGATAATATTGTTGCGCAATACAAGAATAGGTGTGATATTGCGCCAAAAGCTGTGAAGGCATTTGATTTTCACTATGCATTGGCTCTTTTTAACCTTAGGAAAGAAAATGAAGCACACAGTGTACTTTCGGAAATGTATCAAAAATACCATGAGTCACGATTTGCACTATATGATATTTGCGCACAATTAAACCAGGCTAATAAGAATTATATATATGGAAATGCAAATAGGGAACAAAATGTTAAATCACTTTTAAATGAATTAGATAGAGTTAAGGAACGAGCGAAAGATCAATTGACGGTAAATGGAAATCTCATTGCTACTATTGAATTACAGAGTTGTTTTAATTTGGGAGCAACAGATAAAAGCTATATCGAAGATGCTATTAGCCGTTATGAAGGATACCCTGAGAATGTAAGGACTTTTGATGGTGTACGCTTATTTATGGCTTTATGTTATGATATGGGGGGCAATCTGGAAAAGTCGGTAGAACTGTTATCACAATGTGCATGGCGTGAAGATGAGGAAATTGCTACTCGATATTTAACATTGCTTATTGAACTTAAGCAACCGGAAAAGGCAATAGATTCTTATAATCAGATAAAGGTTGTGACACCTCGTACGGAGAGCGTGTATTTGCTTGCATTATATAGAACTAAAAATGAACAATATGAAAATCTGCTTATTGATGCCGTGCATAAATTCAACACTTCAATAGAAGATTTGTTTTTTTATGGTTTTTATGTTGAAGATGAAGAATTGTTTCGCAGAGTTGTTATGCCTGAACTTACTAGATTGCTTAAGGACGGTTTGGATGGTTTGGATATGCAAACCAAGGCGGGGCTTTTGGCTGTTTTTGCACATAATGGGGAGATTGAGGCAATCGAAATAGTATTGGAGACCATACAGGATGCGGAAGTGATAAACATGTTTGTGGTTCATGACATCTATAAGTGTTTGTTCGCTGTCTCGCATAGAGAATATGAGTCATGGAGAAATGATAAAGAGACGGATCAGGAGATGATTCGTATAGAACGGATATCAAACCGGTTTTATGAAAACGATATTCTTAAACAACAGTTTTTGCAGATAAAGATGATGTGCGCAGCTGTTTCACATATGGATTATAGCATGCTCAAGTTTTCAAAGGAACTATTTGAGTATACCCATGATGTGCAGACGGCACATAATATTATAGTGCTTCTTTGTAAAAGAAATGAGACCCGTAAGGAGGAATACGAACCATATCTTGAAGCATTAATGGACTCTGAAGATCCTCAGATATCTATTTTCGCTTCGTCAGCATTGTGGAAACTTGGAAAATATGATGAGGCAGATTTCTTTGCCTATAAAGCCATATATAATCTTAATGGCAGAGACGATTTTGATGTATATAAAGGAGTCTTTGGATATCACAATCTTAGTATGCAGAGACTTAATCAGTTACCAGAAAGAAAAGCCATTTCAGATAATATGATTGTTACTTTGAAATCTGGAGATGAAATATGGAGTGTTGCTTTGGATTCTGAGTCGGATTTTGGTGATAAAAAAAATCATAGCCTAGGTGTTGAACATATAAACAGGAATGATCAGATTTATAACAAACTACTAGGAGGAGGAAGAAAACAGGTTTATAAAATTCGAGGAAAGAGTTATGAGGTTGTTGATTTTGAACCGAGAGAAATAACCGTTGGAAGATTTATATTCCGGAAGATAGCAGAAAATCCTGACAAATTCAATGTTCGTACTATATCTTCAGAGAATCCGGAGGAAATGGTTAAGCAACTATTAGTATTGTCTGATCAGAGAGATCATATTAAGAAACTAACGGATTCATATAATTTCAAAGATAATCAGCTGGGGATTCCTATTGATTTCTTTAATAATGGCAATTACGAAAAGTATATTGCAACTATGCAATATCTTTTATATACAAAGGGGCTTGCATATTACGCAGGTGAGCAAAGGCTTGATTGTGTTGTTGAGTCTAGGTATATTCCTTCGCTATCAACATTTGTTTTATTGGCAATGCATGATTGGCTTGATGAACTTGATTTGCTGAGGGACTATATAACAATTCCCGAAAGCTATGTTGAGTTTTTTAAGGAACAATATGCATCTGAATTAAGCGCACAGATGGTTTCAGGAGGAACATTGGTCCCTTTAGATGATGGGAAATTTACCATAATGGAAAGGGATAAGAGGATACCTGAAATATGGGAAAGGATTATTTCGAAATGTGAGTCCTATATGATTACAACAGTAACAGATGATGAGAGGATTAGTTTTGAAGTTATAGAGAATTATACTTGGGAGAGACTGTTTGGAAAAATCAATATAGATAAAATGCAATTAGATGGCCTTATTGTCGCTAATCGAGAAAAAGGAGTGTATATTTGCGATGATTTATTCTTCCGTAAAATAGCAACAGCAAAGAGGATAAAAAATATAAACTTTGCGACATTGTTGTATATTAATGATGACATTGATAGAGTTATGCCTATTATTCTGGAATTATCAAAAACAAATTATTTATATACTCCTATTAGGAGCAGGAATGCGGAAGAGTTAGAACAATTGTTTGATAATTTACTTGATGGTGAAATGAAAAATTCATATTATTTAGATGTCTTCAATGACTATCTAAACGCTTGGAACCAAGCTATGAGAGAAACTTTTGATGAAAATGGGAATGGACTATAGTCAAGCAAATAGACACAAAAATACGAAGAATTTCGTAAATCGACGATTTATTTGCTTGAGTAATAATCCCTCTCCTTTTCGTTAGAGCTCATGAGCCCTAATGAACCGTGTGGTGTTTTGGCGTTGTAAAATTCATCAATGTATTGAAATAATGAGATTCAGTTTATTCGTGTTTTGGTAGGTTCTGCGGTTACACTCTCTTTTTTGAGGTAATTAAAAAAACTCTCACAAAACGTGTTGTCAAAAGGATAGCCTTTCTTCAAAAATGATTGTATTACTCCGACCATGTCTAAGAATCTCCTGAAAGCTATTGCAGTATATTGAGCTCCTCGGTCAGATTAAAACATAAGTCACTTTTGAAAATTTCTGCTCTCGTATGCCTTTCGGAATGTGCTTTTTACCAAAGCTCCATTCGCTTTAGTAGAAATGCTCCAAGCAATGTTTTTCATAGAAAATAAGTCCATAATGATGCAAAGATAGTAGAATGATTTAGTGGACACAAAAAGTGCAACACAGTATAATCTTTTTAGAAAGGATGTGTTTCACTATGGCCCACAACGGTAAATGATACACCGAAGAATTTAAACGATAGATCATCGATTAGTATCTGGCAGGTAAATGTTCCAGTAATCGCAGCAGAATATGGCTTAGTTGAGCAAACAATCTATAAATGGAAGAAGCTTTATGCTCCATGGATTGAAGTTGATGAAGAACAATTCATTTCACTCAAAGATTACAAGGAACTAACTCATAGTATTTTTTACAATGCAATTACTCGTGAAAGATAGAAACTGAAGATCTATTGGGCACAAGAAGTTGAAAAGAAGGTTCTTGCTAGAATTGAACCGGAAAATAATAGCCATGATGTTTCATTGCTTAAGGGTGAAGTATAAATATGAGGTCAGCTAAAGATAGCTGTAGATATCTCAGATTAGCTGATGTTGTGAAAAGAGGACTCTATTACTAGACAAAAAGAGGATTTCTATTAATGATGAATTTATTTGGTTTACAACTATGGAGGAAAGCACACCAAAAATGAAGTGAATTTATGAGTGTGGAACCGGGGCTGGAACGGGCAAAATAATCTAAAAATGATGCGAAATTAGACGATTTTCCCAGTACTTAAAAGACTCAAAGTATGTAATTTGAACACTTTGGGATATAATGAACAGTAGAATAAGAAGAGTTGGAATAGCCTAAGCACTTATCGGAACCATTGATATTACTGATTATTCTAATGTTTCAAGTAGTTAGCTTAAAGTTTTTTGAAGTACTTTTTCATAAGAAAAAAGTGGCGAGCAACTTTAAAGAGCAAATAAAAAAGCCAACAGATTGTAAAATTCTGCCAGCTTTTTTCTATCTGCGTAAATATCTTAAGAAAATATCATTTACCATGTTAAGAAATTCATTACGATGTTAATCATGATTTCTTTTTCCTGGGGTTTTGATTCCGCTATAAGAAGTGTTAGGGCAACTAAGGTGCTGTCCGACAGTATTTTCTTATTGTTTTTATAGAGAATTCGGTTCATATCCAAGAAATATAAAAATGTTGTAGCT
>ERZ773014.2158-NODE-2158-length-11740-cov-19.971331_pt1 | contig 11740 bp, 9 predicted proteins | sample MGYA00580841_ERZ773014 | MGnify/ENA primary metagenome ERZ773014 (study PRJEB29015, sample SAMEA2737989) | human oral metagenome | biome: human oral; feature: human-associated habitat; material: dental | place: China | collected 2067 ...
ACTATGGTTTAGCTCATCTTATGGGAAAACCTTTAATAATAAAAGTCTATCATAAAATAAGTGATAATAAAAATGTTGATTTAAAAGAATTATCTGAATGTTTAGCATTACCTTCACAAGCTATTATGGATAATATTTTTTATTATGGTGAAGCTATTATTTTAGGAAATCTACCTTTGGAGGACCATGAATATGATATGTTAATTTCAGTTAGTGAAAGTATAAGTTATATTGATAAAGATATAGCATACTTGCAATATGGACTTATATATAGAGAAATTCCTCTTTCTGATTATCAAAAACTTATTAAAGAATTAAAAATTGATGCTCAAACTCTTAGAAGAGAAGGGATAGGTTTTGTAATAGATATTGATAATCTAAAAGAATGTATAAAAGCAAAGTCTAATTCTCCTTGCTGGGAAAAACATAATAAACGTAAAGTACTTGACTTAAAAAATCCAGTTCATATAGAACTGAAAAGAAAAATTTTTAAAGCCTTTGGGCTTGATGCAGATAAAACTTATAAAGAAAACTTGGAGGCTTAATAAATGTCAGAAAAATTATCAAATGAAGATAATAAGTATTTAATTTCACTAATAAAAGAAGAAAAAATAGTTGAAGCTGTTAAGTTTGTTAGAGAAAAAACAGATATGAGTTTATTAGAAGCTAAAAAATATGTTGACTTGAAAAGAATTAATGAGAATGCTGAATACTCTCAAAGTGATAATAACATTTCAGAAGATGAAAAAGAATATATTGTTTCTCTAATTCAAGAAAATAAAAAATTACAAGCTGCTGCCTTTCTTCATAAAAGTAAAAATATGTCTTTATTGGAAGCTAAAAATTATATTGATAACTTAGCCCCTTATATAGAAAAAAATCTGACAAAAATTAATAGTAATTCTAATAATAGAAGTAACTATAAAGCTAAAGAAATCCCTAATAAAAGAGGCTTTATTTTTGATGAAAAATTAAATATTTTTATTCCTAATTTAGCTAGACAGAGAAAATTTAATAAAGTAATACTTTATATTTTGTTATTGCTTACTGTTATTAGCCTAATTCAATTACCTCTTTTAGATAGAACTTCATATTATCAAATGTTATTTTTTCTTTTTAGTTCGGTATCTCTTTTACCTTTATTAGTAATTTGGATAGGAGTTGCTTTAAATATTCATTTTACAGAAAAAACTCTTAAGGAATTGGAAGAAGTTGAATTAACAAATGAGTTTGAAATAAAATCTTTAAAAGAAAATTTTACTTTCTTTTTTTTCATTTTTATTTTTGTCTTTTTGATTTTAGTTACATATCTTCAAGTACATAAGTCATTTAAATGGTTTTCATATAGAGAACTTTTTCCATTTATTCTTATAGTAGCTGTTACAATCTATAATTTATATATTTTCTTTAAAAAACTTAAAAATAGAAAATATTCTTTAAATATAAATGGAAAAAATATTAGTATATTATATAAAAATAATGAAATTGATTTAATAAAAACAGACAGTATCGATTGTGTGGAATTTTATGCAAAAAGGCTTAGAAATAAAAAAAAAGAAATCAAACCCACTATACAAATTTTCAATAAAGAACATAAAGTACTTGTTGAAATGACTATAAGTATAAAGGATTATTATTTATTGAAAAAATATTTTGAAAAATATAATGTAAAAGTAGAAGATGATTTTTTAATTTTTTAAAACTAATAAAATCCAAGTAAAATATAACTATAATAGCTATTTTTACTTGGATTTATTTATAATATTTTCTATTTTATTAATAAACTAGGTTCTAAAAAGATTTGCAGTGCCGTATAAGCCATAGCTTTTGTTGCTATTTGTAAAGTATTTTCTGCATTTCTCCCATGAACATAATTTAAAAAACTTTCATGGTGTGCAAAAACTTTTGGATATGCTCCTGTGTCAATTTCACAGTAAACTGTTGGGCATACTTGTGATACATTTCCTATATCACTTGAACCACTTGCTTCAAAATCATTAACAAAATTTTCTACACCTAAATCTTCTAAATTTTTTCTTAATAAATTTCTTAAACTTTCATTATAAGTTAAATTATCATAAGAATTTTCAAAGTTATGATATTCTAATTCTGCTCCTGTCATAAGTGCTGCTCCCTTAGCACAATTTATAATTTTTTGTGTCAATTCCTTTAAATAACTTCTTTCCTTTGAACGAATATAATATCTACAACTTGCCTTATCAGGTACAACATTACATGCCATTCCACCTTCTGTTATAATTCCTGCAACTCTTGCATCAGATTTCATATGTTGACGAAGTGCATTTACTCCTGCAAACATTAAGTTTACTGCATCTAAGGCATTTACTCCTTTTTCTGGATAACAAGCTGCATGGGCTGCTACTCCAGAAAAATTAAATTCAATTGAATCCATAGCCAAAGTTAAAACATTTATATTATTTTCAGCTCCTAAATGCATCTGAATTACTGCATCTATATCTGAAAAAGCTCCTTTTTCAACAAGCTCACACTTTCCACCAACTGTTTCTTCAGCAGGTGTTCCTATAACAACTATTGTTCCATTAAAATTTTCATTTAATGTTGCAAGACTTATAGCTGCTCCAAGGGTAGTAGCTGCTATCCAATTATGCCCACAAGCATGAGCTGTTTGATTTTTATTTTCTCCATATCCTGGAAGTGCATCATATTCTGGTAAAAAAGCAACTTTTAAACCTTCTCCTTTTTTATACTCAGCTCTGAATGCTGTTGGAATGTCTAAATAAGGATAAGTAACTTGAAAACCATAATCTTTTAATTTTTCAACTAAATAAGCACTTGAAACATATTCTTCATTTCCTAACTCAGCATGTTCAAAAATAAATTCACTTATATTTTCTATTTCATCTTTTAATATTTCCACATTGTTATATAAATTTTCTTTCACACTCATTTTTCTCTCCTTAGTATCCAATTAAAACTCCAATAACTATCATTATAATTTCTACTACAAATATTATTGCAAATAAAGGACTTACAAATCTATACCATTTATTTATAGGCATTCTCATAATTCCACACATTGTGAATACACTTGTTGGCCAAAAAATATTAGAATATCCATCTCCAAATTGATATATCAATATTGTTAGTTGACGAGAAATTCCTACCATTTCTCCAACTGGTGCCATTATTGGAACTGTAACTAATGCTTGTCCTCCTCCACTAGGAATAAATAAATTTATTATATTTTGAACAAATAACATTCCAATAGCACTTACCATCCCATGGAAATTTTGCAACATTGAAGCTAATGAATAAACAATAGTATCTATTATTTTTGCTTTACCCATGACTACTGGAATACTGTAACTTAAACCAATTATTAATGCTCCAAACATCATTTCCCTACTTGCTTCTATAAAATATTCTGCTATTTTACTTGGAGAAAATCCTGATACCAATCCAATAACTATCATCATAATTATAAATAAAGTAGATATCTCATTGATATACCAACCATATTTTATTGTTCCAACCAATAATATTCCAATAGTTAGTACAAATAATAATGAACTTATTTTATGAATTAAAGTAAATTTCACTTGTGATAATTCTTCTTTACTCATCATTTCAACAGTTTCTATATTTTCACCATATAAAAGAGATTTTGTAGGGTCTTTTTTTATTTTGTGTGCATATCTCCATACATAAGCTATTGAGATAGACATAAAAACAATAAAACAAATTATTCTATATTCTATTCCAGAAAATAATTTTACTCCTGCAACCTGCTGTGCAATTCCTATTGTAAAAGGATTTATTGTAGCTGAGGCAAATCCAACTGCAACTCCTAAGTATATTATACTACTTCCAACTATTGCATCATAACCTATTACACTTGCTATTGCCATAAAAACTGGAATTAATCCATAAGTTTCTTCAAATAAACCTATTGTTGAACCTAAAATTCCAAAAACTAGCATCCCTATTGGAATAATAAACTCTATTCTATTTCCAACACTTCTCAGTAAAAAACCTACTATTGCATCAAAAGTTCCATTTTTTATTATCATATATACAAAAGCATAAGCAAAAACAACAAAGAAAATTATTCTTGCTCCATCAACAAAGCCTTGTTGTATTCCCATAAACATTTGAAATAAACTTATTCCAATATTTGGAATTTTATGATAACTCCCTGGAACTACAACAGTATTTCCATCAGCATCAGTAATTCTATCAAATTCTCCTGCATCAATCACATTTCCCATAATAAAAGCCACTACTATCATAATAAAAATTATTACATAGCTATGTGGCATTTTAAATTTAACCCTTCTACTCATTACATCATTCCTCCCTAAACTATTTTAAAATAAAAAACCTTGCATCTTAAACATGCAAAGTTTTACCAAAAAATTTATAAACATAGAATTATGTAACAAATAAAAAAAGTAATCTTTGATGTTTTTAGATAAGCTCAACTTTGTGCTTTTTCACAAAGACAGTTATATGCTTGTTCAACATATCCCCAGCAGATTTTTTGACTATCCACTTCGGCATCTTTCCCTTTCGTTAATCTTCATTGACTTTCGGTCTCCAAATAATTACTCTTGATCGACGCAACCTCTTTCTTAAAAACAAGGTATATGAAAAGCATAGTATCATAAAAAAAAATTTTGGCAAGTTATTTTTTAAATTTTTTAAAAATAAAAATAGTGTTATTCTAAAAACATCTGTGATAAAATAGAAAATATATTATTTAATTTTTAAAAAATATGGAGGTAAACTATGTTTATAGAACATATAGCAATGTATGTAAATGATTTAGAAAAAACTAAGGAATTTTTTATAAAATATTTAGGTGCAAAATCAAATAATCTTTATCACAATAAAAAAACTGATTTTAAATCTTATTTTTTAACTTTTGACAGTGGATGTCGTTTAGAAATCATGACTAAACCAGAATTAGTTGATGATGTAAAAGATTTAAAGAGAACAGGTTTTATCCATATTGCTTTCAGTGTTGGAAATAAAGAAAAAGTAGATGAATTAACTGAAATACTAAAAGAAGATGGTTATGAAGTTATAAGTGGACCAAGAACAACAGGAGATGGCTATTATGAAAGTTGTATTGTTGGTATTGAAGGAAATCAAATAGAAATTACAATTTAAGAATAAGGGGAGTTTTTAGAGTGAACAAAGATTTTGATAATAATATTCCAGATTTTTCAACAAGAAAAAAAGTTTTAAAACTAATACTATTTTTGTTAGTTATATCTCTTGCTATTTTAGTAGTACAGTTGTACAGGGAAATCTAACAATTATAAATTCTTTTGTAGCTTTTATCTTGCTATTTTTATATATTACCTTAACAGCAGATATGTATGTCACTATAAAAAGAATTAAAGAAAGAGAAAAAGTTGAAGTACCTAATGAATTTAGAGTTGATGGTTTTAAACAAACTTATTTTATAATTTTATATATATTTGTTTTACTATCAGCTCTTACACTTGTTTTTGCTAGTATAACCACAGGTCAAAATATACTAATGACATTGGTAAGTATTGTTATTGTGATTATTGTTTCTAGTTTTATTTATAATATGATTAAAAACAGAAAATTTTCTTTGGAAGTAAAAAATAGAAATATTAAAGTTCTATATAAAAATCAAGAAATAGGTGCTTTTGAAATAGCAGATATAGCTTTTGTTGGTTTTTCTGGAAGTGGGAGAGAAAAGGTAAAAAAAGGTGATTATCCTATCATGAGTATTTATAGTCTTAAAGGGGAAGCATTTATAAGTATGCCATTATCTCTAAGAGATTATTGGTTATTAAAAAAGTATTTCCTAAAAAATGAGGTTGAGGTCGAAGATTACTATAATTTATAGGGAGTTAAATTATGAATATTAAGAAAATACTTTTTATTTTTTTTACTTTATTATTTTTATGTTCTTGTGTAGAAAATAAAAATGATGAAAAGACTGATACAATTTCCACAATAGAAGAAACTAAAGGTCAAGATGAAGTTGAAATAGATGACTATGTTTCTGATGAAGAATTTGATGAAGCTATTTTATTTCCAAAAAATGCAAAAGAAATAGAAGATTTTCTTCCAAAAAATTGGCAAATACTATATGAAGTAGAGGGAGATTTAAACAATGATAATTTAAATGACATAGCATTAATTATAGAAAATACAGACCCTGGAAATATTAAGAAGAATGATAGTTTTGGTCCTGAAACTTTAAATCTAAATGAGAGAATAATATTAGTTTTATTTCAAGAAAAAGATGGAAGTTACACTCTAAAATCTAAGAATGATAAAGGCTTTATAGAAAGTGAAAACTCTGAAATAAATCCTGAATTATCAGACCCTCTAGAAGATGGGGGTATGAACATTGTAAATAATACTCTAAGAATTAAATTTAATTATTGGTCTTCTGCTGGAACCTGGTATACAAGTACAAGAGAATATGTTTTTAGATATCAAAATAATCAATTTGAACTAATAGGCTTTGAAGAAAATTCTTATCATCGTGCTAGTGGAGAAATGATAACTTATAGTTATAACTTATCTACTGGTAAAATAAAAATAGTTACTGGTGAAAATATGTTTGATGATAATGAAAGTAAACCAGAAGTAGAATGGAAAGAAAAAGTTATTGAACCTAAACCTATATTAGATGAAATTTATCCTAGTATTTATGACGATTTATTTTAAAATTAAATGTAAAAAATATTTTTTAAAAATGGAGGATAAATAATGTTTGTCTATTTATATACTAATAAAATATTATTATGGTTTACAGTTGCCCTTTTATTTATTGGAATGATAACTGTTACTATTATTCTATATATGTTTGTTTTATCAATTATTGAGAAAAAAAGGGAGAAAAAAAGAGAAAAAGAAATAGAAAATCTTAAAAATACTCTTTCCCCTTATGAATTTGAAAGTACCCAGCTTAATGCTATTAATAAATATTTTAATTTTGAGGAATATATTTATTCAGAAGATTATGTAAAAGTAACAAAAACTTTTAAAGATTATTATGGCTTTACTCATTTCGTAGGTGAGAAGTGGTATTTTTCTTGTGCATATTTTTTACCTTATGAAGATGGTTATACTTTATATATTTCAGATGATAAAATTAATGTTAATACTATTTATCTTCAGGACAGAATAGAAACTCAAAAAGAAATTTGTTCTCATCCAGAAGAATATTTTGAGATTATAGAACAAGGAAGATTTAAAAGATATATATCAAAATTTAAAAATATGATTTTTGTAAAAGGTGGAAAATATAAAGCTTCTTTTACTGATGTTAAACAAGAAGTATTTGATATAGAAGTATCAAAATATTTAGTAACACAAGATTTATGGCAAGAAATAATGGGAAATAACCCCTCATATTTTAAAGGAAATAAGAAACCTGTTGAATGTATATCTTGGTGGGATTGCTTAGAATTTTGTAATAAATTAAGTGAAAAATATAATTTAAAGCCTGTTTATGATTTAAGCCAAAAAGATAAAGAGATTTTTAAAATAATTCATTTAGATGGAGAAATAGTAGAAGAAAGTAAATCTAATTTCAAAAATACAGAAGGTTTTAGACTTCCAACAGAGTTAGAATGGGAATGGTTTGCTAGTGGTGGACAAAAAGCAATAGACGAAAAAACTTTTAATTGCAAGTATTCAGGTAGCAACAAAATAGATGAAGTCGCTTGGTATGCAAAAAATTTTTGTTATGAAGATGAAGAAACAAAAGGTACTCATATTGTTGGAATTAAGAAAGCGAATCAATTAGGATTATATGACTGTACAGGAAATGTTTGGGAATGGTGCTTTGATATAAAAAGTTCTATTGAAAAAGAAAGTAGAAGATTAAGAGGAGGTTCTTGGTATAATGCAAATTTTGATTGTACTGTATTAGGAAGATTTTTTAATGAAGCTAAAAATCTAAATTATAGTATAGGTTTTCGTATTGTAAGAACAATATAATAGGGGTTAGTAAAGTGTACTAACCTCATAATTTATTAAAATATTCTAAGAACATTTTTTATTTCTTTAAGAATAATATCTTTTGATAAGAAATGTTCTTTTACTTTTTCTTCTCTCATTAAATCTGTACTTAGATATTTTTTGTTATCATCAGGGAATACTGTTACAACAACACTATCTTTTCCTAGTTTATTTTGTAACATCAATGCACCTATAAAATTAGCTCCTGATGATATTCCAACTCCTAGACCACATTTGGCAAGTTTTTGTGCCATAATAATTGCATCTCCATCATCCACACTTACAACCTCGTCAAGTTTATCTAACTTTACTAAATCAGGTATAAACTCATCAGAAATTCCTTCTATTCTATGTTTAGCAATCTTGTATCCAGTAGATAAAGTTGGAGAATTTAAAGGTTCAAGTGGAGATATTTTTGCATTAGGGAAGTTTTCTTTAATTCTTTCTCCTATCCCCATAACTGTTCCACCAGTTCCAACTCCTGCAACAAAACCATCAATATTTAGATTTAAACTTTTCATTTCATTTATAATTTCTAAACCTATTCCATAATAATGTGATTCACTGTTATAAGGATTAGAGAATTGACTAGGTAAATAAGTATCAGGATTATTTTTAGCAAATTCTTTTGTCTTTTCTATACTTCCTAAAAATCCTCCTTCTTCTCTACTCACTAAAACTATATTTGCTCCAAGAGAACGAATTAAACATTTTCTTTCTTCACTCATCCAATCAGGCATATAGATAATAACAGGATGTCCTAAAATTGCTCCCATAGCAGAAAAAGCTATTCCTGTGTTTCCACTTGTTGCTTCAACAATAGGTGCTCCTTTTTTAATCTCACCTTTTTCATAAGCTTTTTTTAGAGTATAGAAAGCCATTCTATCTTTTATACTTCCAGTTAAATTATAATTTTCATTTTTTACAAATATTCTTCTTTCTTCTCCTTTATAATCAAATATCAATTCTAACATAGGAGTTTTACCAACTAATTTTTCTAAATATTTCATTTTTTCTTGTTCCATTATAAACCTCCATTATTATTTTTATAAGTTTGTATTAGTATAATATGCATTTAAAAAATAATCAATAGAAAAAAATAATGATTATACTAGAATATTTTTACAAATAGATATAAAATAGATTTATACTAATATTTTTATTTTAAAAAAAGGTAAAACTATGAATATAGAATTAGCAAAAGAATTATTGTCATTTCATTCATGTAGAAATGATGATATTAACAATCCAAAATGGGAAAATGGCTTTCTTGGAAGTTTAAGACCATTTCAAGGAAAAATATATGAAGAAAATTTTAAAGAGATAATAGAATGTTTAAAAACTTTGAAAATAGAAATAAAAAAAGAAAATATAGATAAGAATATTGTTTCTGATATCATTAGTATAATTCATTTAACAAGAATATGGGTTTCAGAAAAGGGAATATTAGGAGAAAATAATTTATTAACAAATAAACAAACAAAATATTTGTTAACTTGGGTTGATATTATTGAAAGTTGTTTTATGTATTTATTAGAAGGTGCTAGTGAAGAAGCTTTTTTAGACTATAATGATTATTGTGATAATAAATATTTTTAAAAATTTATAGATTAGTAAAAAGAAGGAAGTGTTTAAAATGGAAATGTTTGGAATAGTACTGTTTATACCTCTATTTTTTCTTTTTTCAATTTTTCTTGCTTTTACAATAAGAAAAAGAATAATAGAGAAAATTATGTTTATAGAAATTGATGAAAATATAAAAGATTTAAGACCTTGGGATTTTTTTTTCAACATATTAAAAATAGAAAAAGTAGCAAAACCTTTTTATTATACAGAATTCTTTTTATTGATATTAGATACCATATATATTTTGTTTGGAGGATATAAAGAATATCTTAAAGAAATTGAATTTGTAAAGGAATTTCCAGATTTTCCTATGAGTCCTATATCGTCTGTTCTTATAAAATTTGCAATTCCAATTACCTTGTGGTTTGTTATACTTTTACTATTATTATTTGCATTAATTATGAAAAAGAAAGAAAACAGAAGAATTTCTCAAATGCTAGATAATTTAGAAAAATCTAAACTTTTAAATTATGCAAAAGAAGATTTTATAAATTCTGATAGAATAATTGGAACTGGAATAGCTATACAAAGTGATATAAAACTTGGAGATAGATATTTATTTTCTATTTATCCAGCCTACATAATTCCCTATTCCTTGATTAATAATATAAAAGTTGATGAAATTCGTGGTCGTGGTGGTCGTAGACTTTATTTAGATTTTACTTTAAAAAAATCTTATGAATCAATAAAAATATTTTTTGCTAAAGAGGATGTTGCTGAAAAAATTAAAGATTTTAGTTTAAAAAAAATGGTAAAATAATAGATAAAAATTAAATATATTTTATATTTTTAGTATTTACATATTAAAATATTAGTAGTATAATCAGTAGGTTATTACATATAATACTAGGAGAATATAAAATGTATAAAACAAAAGATATTTTATTAACTGGTTTTGCACTTTTTGCAATGTTATTTGGAGCTGGAAATTTGATATTTCCTCCAATGCTAGGATATGAAACTAGTTCAAGTTGGATACTAACAATGTTAGCATTTATTATAACAGGAGTTGGTTTTCCTTTTTTGGGAATTTTATCTGTTTCTATTGCTGGAAATGGTATAAAAGATTTTGCAAATAGAGTTTCTCCAACTTTTTCAACAATATTTGCTATTCTTTCAATTTTAGCAATAGGTCCTATGCTTGCAATTCCAAGAACTGGAGCTACTGCTTATGAAATAACTTTTTTATATAATGGAATGGAAAGTCCTATTTATAAATATATTTATTTAATTTCTTATTTTGGAATAGTAATTTTATTTTCATTGAGGGCTAATAAAGTAATTGAAAGAGTAGGTAAAATTTTAACACCAATATTATTAATACTTTTATTTTTAATAATTGTAAAAGGGATATTTTTTACTAATTTAGCTGTAAAACCTGATATATATCCTCATGCTTTTAAAAGAGGTTTCTTAGAAGGATATCAAACCATGGACACAATAGCTTCTATTGCTTATGCAGGTATTATTTTAAAAGCTATAAAAAGTGGTAGAAATTTAACTCATAAACAAGAATTTTCATTTTTGATAAAATCAGGGCTTGTTGCTATAATTTCATTAGCTCTTATATATGGTGGTTTTGCACTTGTTGGAGCAAAAATGCACTCTGTTTTAGCCACTGATGATAAAATAGAATTATTAGTAAAAACAACTTCTTATCTTTTAGGTAACTATGGAATTTTTGTATTAGCTATTTGTGTTGCAGGAGCTTGTCTTACAACTGCAATAGGTTTGGTTGCCACTGTTGGAGAATTTTTTAGTTCAATAACTTCTTTCAAATATAAAAATATAGTAATTTTTACTGTAATTATTAGTTTCTTACTATCGATCTTAGGAGTTGAAAGTATAATTAATATCTCTATACCTATTTTAGTTTTTATTTATCCTGTAATGATTTCTTTAATACTTTTAAATTTATTTGGAAAGTTTGTAAAGAATGATTATGTTTATAAAGGTGTAGTCTTATTTACAGGAATTATTGGACTTATAGAAAGTTTAGAAGCATTAGGAATAAAGAATTATTATACAAAATCAGTTTTAGAAATACTACCATTTTCGGATTATGGTTTAACTTGGTTATTTCCAGGTATAATTGGATATATACTTTTCTCAC
>ERZ773014.2159-NODE-2159-length-11734-cov-13.357479_pt1 | contig 11734 bp, 12 predicted proteins | sample MGYA00580841_ERZ773014 | MGnify/ENA primary metagenome ERZ773014 (study PRJEB29015, sample SAMEA2737989) | human oral metagenome | biome: human oral; feature: human-associated habitat; material: dental | place: China | collected 2067 ...
TCTTCAAGCGTAGAGAGGATCATTTCGAGGCTCGTTTTGGAACTCTCCGTCGTGGAAAGCCCAAAATGAGCCTCATTTTTTTGTCCTCCGCGATGGAGCGCATAAAATGGGTCACATTTTTTGGTCATCCGCGACGGAGAGGTCCAAAATGGATCGTGTTTTAGGCATATCCGCGACGGAGAGGCCCAAAATGGACCGTGTTTTGGGCATATCCGTGACGGAGAGGTCCAAAATGGACCGTGTTTTAGGCATATCCGTAACGGAGAGGTCCAAAATTGAGCGTGTTTGGGTACCCTCCGCGATGGAGAGCACAAAATGGGTCACGTTTTTTTTTTATGCCGTTTGGGGCCCTCAAAACGGATTGTCCAAAGGGTGTATGCATAAGAGTGTGAGAGATAAGAAGATACAGAAAAGGGGGTGCAAAACGAATTGTCCAAGAGCTTGACGTTTGCTCTACATCTACGCGATGTTCGACCTAAGTAACCGGAAGGAAAGAGGGATGTACGAACTCTTCAGCTGTGTTGATGGAGAGCTTTTTGTCGAAGAAGGAGAAAGCAGCCAAAGCTGATAACAGATTGATGATGAAGTTCGGGAAGCACCGATGGCAGGTATGCTCTATCTGGCAAACGTTTTTCGGCTGATCATTAACAGTCTCGATCAGAGATCTGTTCCGAATCATAATCTTGTGATGTTGAAGCATTAAGGCATTCTTCAAACCCTTCTTCAAACGTGTAACAAAGTAGACTCCGTCAATGAAAAGTTGTTCAAAGAGGTCTTTTGAGATATACCCCCCGTCTCCGAAGAGCTTACCGAAGATTCGTTTGTGGAAGCTCATATATTTCAAGGGGGCTCTGTCGTCAACATTACCCGGAGTAAGAAGAAAATCAAGCAGCTCCCCTTTGTCGTTAATGATCAAGTGCAGTTTGAATCCATAGAACCAGCCCAGTGTACTTTCAGGGCAACCGCATCAAAATGTTGTTCTTAGGGGACATGGAAAAATTTGAAGAGATCACATCAGCACTCGATCCACGGGTGAAAGGACGTTGTAAGCATAAAGTGAGTGATATAATCATTATTGCCATAGCCACCTATCTCTGCGGTGGTGATGATTACGTCTCTATGTATGAACTCTGTCGAGAACGAGGCGAGGACCTAAAACCTTTGGTGGAACTGCCCAATGGTTGTCCGAGCGTGGACACTTTCGAAAGAGTAATTTCTCGAATTGATCCGAAGGCTTTTGGAGCGTGTTTATCGGTCTTCGGGGATACGCTTATAGAAGACCTTAAAGGGAAACACGTCTCTATTGATGGCAAACGAATACGCGGATCAAAATCCTCTAATTCGTTCACCCACATACTTTCGGAGTGGGTCAATGAACAGTCCATTTGCCTTGCCGGAGAGACGGTGAATGAGAAGAGTAATGAAATTACGGCCATTCCAGAATTGCTTGACAGCATAGACCTCTCAGGTGCCGTGGTAAGTATCGATGCCATGGGGACGCAAACCGGTATTGCTTAGGGAAGATTGTGGAATCAGAGGCTGATTACGTTTTGGCTTTGAAGGGGAATCATAAGCACTTGGCAAAAGACGTAAAAGACGCTTTTACAGGCCGCTGCAGAGAGTTTGCATACAACACTTTGGAAAAAGATCATGGGAGGGTAGAAAAGCGGACTTATACAGCCCTTTGCTCTCAAGAGGTGTTGGATGAATCGCCATGCGATGCTTGGAAAAATTTGTCTTCTCTGATCCAGGTCGATCGCCTTGTCACCTTATCAGACGGGACTGGACGGCATGAAAAACAGTACTATTTGAGCAGTTTGCCGGCTGAGGCTGTGGAAAAGATCAGCTCCTGTATTCGTGGTCATTGGGGAATAGAAAACAGATTGTATTGGCACCTTGACGTGACCTTTAGAGAGGATTATTGCAGGGCGCGCAAAGAATACGCTGCCACGAATCTGAACACTATAAGGGTGTGACACGAAGTCACATAGATAATTGCTAAGATGTCATATAAGACAGTTTTAGCCCGCTGTTCCGTCAGCGGTAGCCTACGATAGGATGCACCAATAGCGATATGGTGTGTTGAGCCTATCGGACAAGGTACACTTTCCCAAAAGGACGAGACAGAACCGTGAGGGGAAGTCAAGGGCGGTTAGTATCGTGCCGCCGAGTGGCTTGGCTGAGTAGTATGGTTAGCACATGCGAACTGTTTATAGCCATCGTGAGGTTTGAAGGAGCCAAAGATGCTGGGCTCTCACCAAAATGGTAAGCAGTCGGATAACCCTTGCCCATGTTGGGGTTACACGGACATAAGCACTGCCGGTGGATTGACAGAACCTACCCTACTCGTACAGTTATCTATGTGGAACGTGGCAAGCCTGTATCTCTCCTGCTTTGGACAGGTAAGTGAACCGTAAGGCGAACTGAAATGGGGTGCAGGTATAAGATAACGGAAAAAGCGAATGCCGCTCTGTAATGGAGTGGATACGGATTGAGCCTCGGTTACGTGTGGCAGAGACGACATCATCCGACGCGAAAGCGGGCAGACTTCCGTGTGAGGTAACTCTTTACAAGAGAGCTTTCAGAACTTTTCAAAGTAGAATTGCAAATGAACGAGAACAACAAGAAATCGTGTGCGCCTACTGACAGCAGGCCAAGCAATTGGGGCAGTATAGACTGGCTCAGGTGCGAGCAGTATGTCCAAAAGCTACAAGCGCGTATTGTAAAGGCTCAGAAAGAAGGCAGGCATAACAAGGTGAAAGCCTTGCAGTGGCTGCTTACTCACTCCTTTTATGCCAAGGCTTTGGCGGTAAAGCGAGTTACTTCCAACAAGGGAAAGAACACCTCGGGGGTTGACAAGGCCCTTTGGGATTCTCCCAAGCGGAAATTCAAAGCAATAAGCGAACTCCGCAGACGCGGCTATAAACCACAGCCGCTGAGATGGGTTTGCATCAAGAAAAGCAACGGTAAACTCAGACCGTTGGGCATTCCAACGATGAAAGACAGGGCTATGCAAGCCTTATATCTGATGGCACTTGAACCAATCGCTGAAACGACGGGCGACAGATTCTCCTATGGTTTCCGAAAGAGACGTAGGACGATGGACGCTATTCGACAGATTGATACAGTTCTTAACCGTCAGCACTCCCCCGAATGGATTCTGGAGGGAGATATAAAGGGCTGCTTCGACCATATCAGCCACGACTGGCTGCTATCCCACATCCCTATGGATAAGGGGATTCTTGCCAAATGGCTAAAATGTGGTTTTGTCTTCAAAGGTGGTCTATACCCGACGGAAGAGGGGACACCACAGGGCGGTATTATATCGCCCACGCTTGCGAACATGACACTTGACGGACTTCAGACGCTGTTGGCTGAGAGATTCAAGAGACGTTTCATCAACTACAAGACTTTCCGCTACAAGGTGAATCTTGTACGTTATGCGGACGATTTCATCATCACAGGCTACAGCAAGGAACTCTTGGAGAACGAGGTCAAACCGTTGGTGGTTGATTTCTTAAAGGAGCGTGGACTGACACTTTCCGATGAAAAGACCACCATCACGCACATCCAGGACGGCTTCGACTTCCTCGGATTCAACATCCGTAAGTTCCATAAGAGGTTGTACACGTCACCGTCAAAGAGAGCACAAAAACGCTTTAGGGCGAAGATAAGTGAGATCGTGAGACGGCATCGGATGTGCAAGCAAGAGTCGCTGATAAGAATGCTCAACCCGATCGTCACGGGATGGGGCAATTATTATCGCTATGGTGCATCAACCGAAGCTTTTCACAACTGTGACAATCACATTTTTAATGTTACGAGGAAATGGGCCTTGCGTCGACACCCAAAGAAGAAAAGGACTTGGGTCAACGACAGATACTGGCACAATCTCCGTGGCAGGAAATGGACTTTCGCTGTAGTGTATAAAGGAAAGAAAGGTCATGAGGACTATCTCGCCCTCAAACGACTTGCCGATGTCCACTACACGGAGTACAAGCAAATCAAGGGCGACGCAAATCCGTTTGACCCAGAGTATGACTTGTACTTCCAAAAACGCGAAACGCAGTTGATGCTTGAAACGCTGAAAGGGAGGAAGTCTCTCCTATGTTTATGGAACAAACAGGGACGGACATGTCCGCTTTGTGGCAAGCCCATCGACCGAACAAAAGCATGGAACGTCAATGAAAAAGCGATTGACGGAAAGATTGTTCGCGAACTTGTACACAATACCTGTTACTTGAGAAGTAAACGCAAAAGTTGTAAGTATGAGCCGATTTCTATGTACAGATAGAAGTTATGAGTTGCTTGAGCCGTATGAGGGGAAACTCTCACGTACGGTTCTTAGGGGAGAAAGGGGCAGCAATGTCCCCGCCTTACCCGATAAACTTGCCTTAGCCAATGTCTCTCAGCAGAAAGACAAGCTATCTCTTAGAAAGAGGCTCTTCAAGGCAGCTCTCAATATCGACTACCTCAAAAAGCTACTCAAAATTTGATGCGGTTGCCCTGGGGTACTTCTCTCTTTTCAGGCAAATTCCTTGAAGGTTTTATGCTGCTTTTCTCTTTTGATATGGCTGCTTCGGATAGGAGTAGAATCTATAAAAGAGATACCGGTGCATTGTTCCAATGCTCTCCTTTTAAGGAAGACAGCAAAAGGAACACAGACTTTTCGCTTCAACTCTACAAATCGATTGTAGGATACGGTATGTGGAAAATCCTTATTCATATGTGTTCGAACGAAGAGATGGAAATGCTTTATATCTCGGAAAGAGGTGGTATGGAAGAGGATAAGAATCGTCATGACCTCTCTACCGGACATGATGAATTTGCGGTTCCTCTGCTTCTTTAGGCTCCTTCCTCCAAGGAATGACTTTTGATTACGGTGTCGTATTCTTTGAAGAATTCGTAGACGGGATTGTAGATCCCTACAGCTTTACTATCGGGAATCATTGTGCAGTTGAACTATTTGTTATCAGCATATTAATATACAAACCTATCCTTGATTTCCGCCTCTTTTTGCCCTCTTTTCTTACGTCGAACTCACATTAGCCAAGGCGCCTTCCGATTGTAGCCGGATACAGTGTTTTGGCGCAAACTTTTTCCCTTCGATCACGCTTGCAAAGCTCTACATAGATGACTGAAAAACAGCTACATATGAGTACTCCTTACGTACTCTCTACGGACTCTTGGCTACAATTTTCATTTGGCCGAAAAAGTTGTAGCCAAATTGTAGCCGTTGGGGAGCATTTTGGGCGTTTCGGCCGCTTCAATACGTGCTCTGGAATGATAGGTAGGCACAAAAGAAAAGTGCCATAACTCGTTCAAGTTATGGCACTTACATTTTTCCTAAAGAGTCTCTGAATGCCTTTTTCAGAGTACCTCCAGCGGAAGGAGGGGGATTCGAACCCCCGGTACGGTAACCCGTACGACAGTTTAGCAAACTGTTGGTTTCAGCCACTCACCCATCCTTCCTTACTGACTCAGCAGTGTGGCCTGTTTCAAAAAGACGGGGCAAAGATAGACCCGTTTTCCATTTACACAAATGTCTCACTTCAGCCCCATCTCTTCAAACATCCGCCGATATTTCTCGGCCTTCTTCTCCACCGAGAGCGGATAGGCGCGCGATGACGAGGGCATACGATAGAGTCGGAAATGCCGATCGTCTAACGCGGCGTCCGTCCATTCGCCTGTCTTCGGAGGTGGTGAGGGCGCTGAGACGAGTGTCAGTAGCGTGTCGAGCGCCTTTTGACCCGTTACGGCAATGGCGCGACAGGACGGAAGCATAGCCAACGTCTGCCGAAGGTCGATCGGGCGAAGGACTTCGAGAAACTTGTCCGAGGCGTTGCCTTGGAGGCGACTGACCTCCATGGCCGTGTCCCAGATGGCGATGCCGCGCTCGGTGAGAAAACGGCGGAGCTCGGCCTCGCGAAACGCACGTCCATCGTCGGTGAGGAAGTGCGACTTGTCGCCGAAGAAGACTAGGCCGAAGATGCGCCACATGTCGTTCTGAAAGTTGGGATAAAAGAAGTCCATCCGCCAACGCTCACGCGGCGGAGGAAAGCTGCCCAGCATCAGCAGCCGGGCACCCTCCGGTGCAAAAAGCGTCAGGGGATGGACTTCCCGTGTGCGTTCCTCCACGGTCATTTCGCCCGCTTGCGGCGCTCGGTTTCGAGGTTAAGCATGTTCAGCTCGCGGGTGGTCTGTCCGGCCACGGAGGTGTTCTCCTCTGCGCGTCGGAGGAGGTACGGAAGCACGTCGCGCACCTTGGCGTAGGGCACGTATTTGGTTACGTTGTAACCCGCGTGGGCGAGGTTGAAGGAGATGTTGTCGCTCATGCCGAGTAGCTGGGCGAAAAAGATGCGCGGATCGTCGTGACGGAGGCCTTTCTTCTCGATCAGCTTGGCCAGGCGATAGTTGCTCTCCTCGTTGTGTGTGCCCATGAAAAGCTCGAAGTGGTCGAGGTTTTCGATGACGAACTCCACGCCTTGGTTGTAGTTATCGTCGGTGGCCTGCTTGTTTTTGCAGATCGGATCGGGGTAGCCCATGGCGGCGGCACGGGCGCGCTCGTCCTCCATGTAGGCACCGCGGACGAACTTGATGCCAGCCGTGTAACCCTTCTCCTTGGCGTCCTCGAGGATGCGGCGGAGGTACGGCATGCGGTCGTGGCGATACATCTGGAGGGTGGCGAAGACGATGGCGCGGCGCTTATTGAACATACGCATGGCCTCGTCCGTCATGGCGTCGATGGAATCCTGGAAGCAGTAATCTTCGGCATCGACGAGGATGCGGACATCGTTGTCGTAAGCGCGTTGGCAGAGGGCGAGGAAGCGCTGGTGATAGGCCTCATGGGCGGCTTTCTCCTCGGCCGTCAGTTGCTCGGGGTGCTCGGAGGCTTTGGCGAGCAGGGCATCGGTGGTGAGGGTGGAAGGCTTGAAGACGGCGTAGGCGATGTCCGGGTTGCCCTTTGCATTGTCCACCGAGCGGAGGGTCTCCTTCATCGTGGCCTCGATGCCCTCGGGGGTCTGCTCACTTTCGGCCGAATAGTCGAGTGTCGACTTGACGCCGAAGCGCCTCAGTCCGGCCACGGTGCGGGCACAGTCTTCGATCGTTTCTCCGCCCACAAATTGCTTGTAGAGCGTCGGCTTCACGATCCACCCCAGCGGGAAGTGGATCCCCAGCGCGATGTTCGTCCCAAGCTTTGCCAACTTCACTAACCCGGGGTGTTTGATAGTGCCAAACAGCAGGCGGGCGTTTCTCAGTTCACTGTCTGATTTCGCCTCAAAGGCGATCTGAGTATCATTAAAATCTAACATATAGGTACTTGCTAAGCGATTTGAAATCGGGCCGAATGTATTCCGTTTTCCATAACGCCACCCTCCCCCCCGTAACAATTTTCTTCCGAAGCGGGTCTGCGCGCTTATGATCTACAATCAAACGGGGTGAAAAACGACCGGCTTATATACCCGCAAACCCTCTGAGAAAGGCTTGCCAGACGCCCCCCCCGGCGTGTGATCCGAGTCGCACACTCCGAAAAGGCCGCGCAGGTGTTGCATGGTCGTTTCACACACTGTGAAAAGGCCGAGCAGGTGTTGCATAGTCACGCCGCACACTGTGAAAGGGCCGCGCAGGCGTTGCATGGTCGTTTCACACACTGCGACGACGCTGTGCAGGTGTTGCATGATCACGCCGCACACTGTGAAAGGGTTGTGCAGGTGTTGCATAGTCCCGCCACACATTGTGAAAAGGCTGTGCAGGTGTTGCATGGTCATTTTACACACTGTGAAAAGGCCATGCAGGTGTTGCATAGTCATTTCGCACACTGTGCCGGCGCCACGCACGTGTTGCACACTCATTTCAAACACTGCGACGGCCTGCGCAAGGGATGAAAGAGACCTTTCGAGATAGCTCCCAAACGGCTTCGCAGCGTCCGAGAAGTCTTTTGGGCTTGCGTCTATCTATCTATCTATGCACCCACTAACAGATATACAGAATATGAATACACGAATTTCAATCATGAGTCTTTTGATGGCCGGCTGCATGACGATGTCGGCCCAGCACGCGGCGCAAGGGAAGTATGCGTGCATCTATGAGTACGACGTGAAAAGTGCGGACGGAAACATCGATCGGGGCACCACCCTGCTGCAGATCGCCGATGCCTTTGCGGTGTTCACGGATTATTCGGCCTTTCAGCTCGATTCGGTCGCTCGGCAGCCGGGCGCGTCGGAGGCGCAGCGGAAGGAGATGGAGGAACGGGTGGAGCGAAACGACCACTTTTTCGACCAAACGGTGTACCAGAACGACCCCAGCAATCGGCTCACGGTGCACAGCCTGATCGCCCCTTATCGATACACTTACGAGGAGAAGATCAACCCCATCGCCTGGCGCCTTGTGGATGAAGAGAAGGAAGTCTGCGGCTACCCTTGCAAGAAGGCCACCGGGACGTACGGCGGCCGCGAATGGATCGCGTGGTACGCCCCGGGGGTGGCCATCCCCTTCGGGCCTTGGAAGATCGTCGGGCTGCCCGGTCTGGTGATGGCGGCCGAAGATGCGGCAGGGGTGCATCGCTTTACCGCCATACAGTTTCGGGCCGCGTCGGGGCCTGTCGTGACGGGCGAGCTGCCCGACGAAATCAAGACGACGCGCGAGAAGTTCATCGAGGCCAAGAACCGTTTCGAGCAGAACCCCATGGCCAATCTGCCGCCCGAGGCGCTGTCGGACATGACCATTCGCAAGGGCGAAGGCGGGCGAAAGTCGATCTTCGTCAACGGGGTGCAGCTGCGCATGCGGGCTAACGGATACACGCCGCTGGAAGTCGAATGAAGTGGCTCTTGTACCTCGTCTTTGTGCTGGCCGGAGCGCTTCCGCTCCGCGCCGGGCACACGTTGTGCGGCACCGTCGCGAACGCCTCGGGCAAGGCCGTGGAGGCGGCCACGGTGCAAATCATGGATCGCGATAAGACCATCGCCTATGCCTTTACGGACGCTCGGGGCGATTACGTCGTCACGTATGAGGCCGACGCCGCGCAGCAGCTCCGGATCGTCGTCTCTCACCTCTCTTACGAAAAGCACACCGCGCAGATCAACGTCGGGGACAAGCGTCACGATGTGCGATTGAGGGACAAGAACAAGGCCCTGCAAGAGGTCGTCGTCAAGGCCCCCGAGGTGTATCAGCGGGGCGATACGCTGAACTATCGGCTGAGCGCCTTCACCGGGGCGGCCGACTATACGCTCAGCGATGCGCTGAAGAAGTTGCCGGGCGTGGAGGTGTCAGACGAGGGCGCCATCAAATACCTCGGGAAAGACATCTCCGACTTCTACATCGAAGGGCTGGATCTGCTCGGCGGGAAATACAACGTAGCCACGCAGAGCCTCCCCGCCGCGTACGTGACGTCCGTGCAAGTGCTCACGAACCATCAGCCGGTGAAGGTGGACGAGGCCGTATTCTCTGACGATGTCGCCATCAACATCAAGCTCTCCAAGCACGCCAAACTGCGGCCCGTCGGCACCTATGAGGCGACCGTCGGGCGTGGCGACAAGACGCGCTACTACCTCGCCGGGGCGGGCATGCTGTTCAATCCCGGCTTCCAGCTGCTGGCGGCCCTGAAGCTGGGCGATACGAAAGAGTTTGCCGAACAGGAGGGCCGCGATCATTTTGCGGACGACGCCTACACGCCCGTGGCTCGGTCGGTGTTGGGCGAGCTGAATGCCTCCCATCCCCCGATCAAACGCGAGCGATACATCTCCCCGCAAGACCATGCCGTGAGCCTGAACCTGATCCAAAAGCTGCGCCCAGAGGCTACGCTAAAAGCGAACGTGGGCTATGCACACACCCGCACGGGGCACAGCTACGCCTCCGAACAGCGCTACCCCACCGCCTCGGGGCCGATCACCATCGCCCAGCAGTATGCGCCCGACGTGGAGAGGCATCTGCCCTTCCTTTCGATGGAATACAAAGACAACCGCTCGAAGCGCTATATCGTGAACCGCCTCACGGCCGGCGCTACGCTCCTGGACGCTTCGCTGCCGATGTCGGACGGCACGTGGGGCGCGTCGTTACAGCGTGAGAAGGGCCGCGAGGCCAACGTGGAGAACCGCTTCTCGGTGCGCTGGAAAAGTGAGAAGCTGGGCTGGGGACTCGCCTCGTTCGTCCGCTACAACCGCACGCCCGAGGGACGTGTCGACATCGCTACGAGCGACGGCGAACGCCTCACGCAACGGGCTGCCGGTCGGCATTTACTCGTCCGAACGACGCTCTCGGCGGCGTACGAGACGCGAACGTCGCGCCTCTACCTGCCGCTGACGGTGGACTATGGCGCGGACCGGGTGACGACGGCTTTGCAGCAGGATACCATCGCGGCCGACAACCAGTTGGACGGTGCGTCGCTGCGCATCCTCCTCTCGCCACAATACGAATACACCCACCCGCTGCGGCGATTCATCTTTCGCGCCTCCACCACCCTGGGCGGCGTGTTTCAGGACTACACCAACCGGGGGAGCCACCCCGCGGCCTATCGGACGGGCCGATGGACGGCCGCCCCGTCGCTTTACTTCTACTATGCGCTCTCGCCGCGATCCATCGTCCGGCTGCAGGGGGCGTATGCGGAGACGGACGGCGACTTGTCCGACTTGCTCACCGCGCCCATCCGCAATCGCCTGACGTCCGAGCGGCGTGGCCTCGGCCTGCTCGCCCGTAGCCGCACGCTCTCCGCCCGGGCCGATTACGACTTCAAGCTGCCCCTCGAAATGCTTTTCTGCTACGTCGGCGCCTCGTACGTGCAGCAGCGCAACAGCCTGATGCCGTCGCTGGCGGTCAGTCCGCGGTTGATCGAAGCGACGGTCCGCTCCATGCCGCATCATACGCGCCACGCAAGCGTCTACTTCGGCCTCACCAAACGCTTCCAGTCCGTCGGGACCAAGGCGGCGCTCAACGCCGGCTTCACGCGCGGCCAGCAGGCGATGATCCAAAATGAACGGCGGTACGACTACCAACTGAGCACGCTTTGGTTCACCCCGACCCTCGTCGCTAAGCCCTTCGGCGACCCCGTAGAGTTGGCCTATAGCTACCGCTTCGTCAAAACTTTCAACCGCATCCGCAGCGGCCGCACGTCGTCGCATCTCTCGCAGACGCACGACATCCGGCTGCATCTCCAGCCCGCCGCGGCATGGCTCCTCACGGCCTCGTCCGACATCACCACCGAGGCCTGGCCCAACGGCCGCCCCGTCACCGCCACCCTCTTCGACCTCGGCCTCACCTATCGCCACCGCGCCTTGCGCCTCAGCCTCGACCTGCGCAACGTCTTCAACCGTCGGCATTACAGCTATTCGCTTTTCAGCGCCGTCAACACCTACACCTATAGCTATCGCCTCCGCGGCCGTGAGCTGTGGCTCACCGCTTCGCTCACGCGATGACGTCGGGCGTCGCCTCCATCGTTTTTGGAGAAATACTTGCCATTCCAAACAGCTTCTTGAGATCTACGTAAAGGCGTTCTGCTCGCTCGTCGCTATGTCACTTGGGAGGAGTCTCTGAGTCGAAAGCGACGCCAGAATGTCGCATGACGGGGCCGCTGGCACGCAGCGACGCCAGAATGTCGCATGACGGGCCCGCTGGCACGCAGCGACGCCAGAATGTCGCATGACGGGACCGCTGGCACGCAGCGACGCCAGAATGTCGCATGACGGGGCCGCTGGCACGCAGCGACGCTAAAAAGTCGCTTGACGAGGCCGCTGGCACGCAG
>ERZ773014.2160-NODE-2160-length-11731-cov-16.159301_pt1 | contig 11731 bp, 8 predicted proteins | sample MGYA00580841_ERZ773014 | MGnify/ENA primary metagenome ERZ773014 (study PRJEB29015, sample SAMEA2737989) | human oral metagenome | biome: human oral; feature: human-associated habitat; material: dental | place: China | collected 2067 ...
ATGATTTACCTGTATCAGCATTCTTAGGATATGAAGATGGTACTTTTGAAAATGGTACTTCTGCTTTTGAAAAAAGAGGAGTTGCAGTTGATGTACCTATATGGGATGTAGATAAATGTATACAATGTAACCAATGTTCTTATGTTTGTCCACATGCTGCAATTAGACCATTCTTGATAAATGAAGATGAATTAAAGGCTTCACCAGAACCTTTAGCTACTAAAAAACCAGTAGGAAAAGGATTAGATGGTTTAGCATATAGAATACAAGTTTCTGCTCTTGACTGTGTTGGTTGTGGATCTTGTGCCCATGTTTGTCCAGCTCCTGGAAAAGCATTAGTAATGAGACCAATAGCTGAATCATTAGAAGCACATGAAGATGTTAAAACAGATTATTTATACAATAATGTAGATTATAGAAGTGATTTAATGCCAGTTGATACTGTAAAAGGTTCACAATTTTCTAAACCATTATTTGAATTCCACGGAGCATGCCCTGGATGTGGAGAAACACCTTATATTAAATTAATAACTCAATTATATGGAGATAGAATGATGGTTGCTAATGCTACTGGATGTTCATCAATTTATTCAGGTTCTGCACCTTCAACTCCATATACAACTAATAAAAATGGAGAAGGACCTTCTTGGGGATCATCTCTATTTGAAGATAATGCTGAATATGGATTTGGTATGCATGTGGGAGTTGAAGCTTTAAGATCTAGAATTCAACATACTATGGAAGAAAATATGGATAAAGTAGATGAAGATATAGCTACTCTATTTAAAGATTGGATAGCAAATAGACAATTCTCTGTAAGAACAAGAGAAATTAGAGATATTCTTGTTCCAAAATTAGAAGCATTAAATACAGATTTTGCAAAAGAAATATTAGATTTAAAACAATACCTAATTAAAAAATCTCAATGGATAATTGGTGGAGATGGATGGGCTTATGATATTGGTTATGGTGGACTTGACCATGTTCTTGCATCTAATGAAGATATAAATATATTAGTAGTGGATACAGAAGTTTACTCTAATACAGGAGGACAAGCATCAAAATCTACACCTACTGGAGCAGTTGCAAAATTTGCTGCAGCAGGAAAACCAGTTAAGAAAAAAGACTTAGCAGCAATAGCAATGTCTTATGGACATATTTATGTTGCACAAGTTTCAATGGGAGCTAACCAACAACAAGCCTTAAAAGCTATTAAAGAAGCTGAAGCTCACCAAGGACCTTCAATAATTATCGCATACTCACCTTGTATCAACCATGGTATCAAGAAAGGTATGTCACAAGCTCAAACTGAAATGAAGCTTGCAACTGAATGTGGATATTGGCCAATATTCAGATATAATCCATCAGTTGAAAAATTAGGTAAAAACCCATTACAAATAGATTGTAAAGAACCTAAATGGGAAAAATATGAAGAATATCTAACTGGTGAAGTAAGATACCAAACTCTAACAAAATCTAATCCAGAAGAAGCAAAAATTTTATTTGAAACAAATAAAAGAGATGCTCAAAAGAGATGGAGACAATATAAGAGAATGGCAGCACTAGATTATAGTGAAGAAAAAGAAGAAGAATAAAATTAAATAAAGTTTAAGAATGAGAGTTGTTATGAAATTTTTCATAGCAACTCTTTTTTGTTATAATTTTTTCTTATTTCACTTATAAAAATATTTAATTGGAGAAAAATTTTAAATTAAAGTATACTAAGAATATGGAGGTGGCTTAAATGAAAAAAGTAGATTTAAACTATATTTTAGAAAAGGTAAAAAAAGGAGAAAAATTATCAAGAACAGCCTTATATGATTATCCTATGGCAAATATTGCTGAAAAAGGTGGAATAGAGATAATAAATGTGGGAGATACAATGGCTAAATATGTTCTTGGCTATGATAATACTAATAAAGTTGGAATGGATATTTTAGTAGAACATGCAAAAGCAGTTAGAAAAGGAGCACCAAATGCTTTTGTGATGGGAGATATGCCATTTTTATCATATAGAAATATTGATATTGCAATAGAAAATGCTGGAAGATTTATTGTAGAAGCAGATGTTGATGCAGTAAAACTTGAAGGTGGTTTAGAAATTATACCTATAATAAAAGCATTAACTGATGCTGGAATAGCAGTTATTGGACATACAGGTTTCTCATTACAATCAAGACAAATAGGCTTAGGAAAAACAGATGAGGAAAAAGCAAAAGATTTTTTAAAGATTTGTAGAGAAATGGAAAAAGCAGGAGTTATTGCAATAGTGTACACAGAAGTTCCATTAGAAGTAGCTAAACAAAATTATGAAGAAACAACAGTTCCAATATTTGCAGCAGGTTGTGGAGAATATACAGATAGTCCTATGATGAATTTTTATGAGCTTTTAGGCTTCACAGAAAAAAGAAGAAAATTTGCTAAGGCTTACGATAATTTATTAGAAAAGTCAATAGAAGCAACTAAAAAATTTGTAGAAGATGTAAAAAGAGGAGAAATTAAATGAAAGATACAGATTGGATTATATTGAATGAATTATATAAAGAACCAAATCTTACAAAAGTTTCAGAGAAACTTTATTACTCACAACCATCTTTAACAAAAATAATTCAAAATATTGAAGAAGAATTTGATACAAGAATACTCCTTAGAAGTTCAAAAGGAGTTAAATTTACAATAGAAGGAGAATATTTAGCAAAAAGAGCTAAGGAATATCTAAAATTTATGGAAGAAACAAAAAATAAAATGAAAAGCTTTAAATATGAAACTCGTGGAAGATTAAACTTAGGTTCAAGCTATACTTATAGTAAATATTTTTTACCCGATATTTTATATAATTACTCAAAAGAGAATAATGTCAATTTTAATATAGTTACAAAGCAAAGTGAAGATTTATTTAGAGATATACATAATCTTGATGGAGCTTTTATACATGGAAAATATGATGGAAATATTGAAAGTATTTTAGTTGATGTAGAAAAGGCGTATATTCTTTCAAAAAATAAAATAGAGTTGGAAGATTTAAAAGATATGCCTATGATAAATTATAGTACAAATAACAAAACAAAAGAAATATTAAATAATTGGTGGTATCAAAATTTTAATGCTGAACCAACAAATCAAATATTCTCAGGATATGTTGATGTAGGTTGGCAATTAGTAAATAGAAATTTAGGCTATGTATGTTGCTTTTTATCAGAAAATTTTATCAATGACTATGGACTATGTATGACACCTATGCTTGATGAAAAAGGAGAACAATTAACAAGAGAAACATATTTTATATATTCTAAAACTCAAGATAAATCAAATATATTTGAAGATTTCTTAGAATATTTAAAAAATAGAGTAATCATAAAAAAATAGTTTATTGCTAGCCAAATTAATCAATATATTATAGGAGGAAACAATATGAAAATGAATTTAACACAAAAAATAATATATAATCATTTAGATGATGAGCAAAAGAAAATATTTTTAGAAAAAAATGGAAAGGTTGAAGAAATTGATATAAAAATTGACCAAACTTTAACACATGATATAACAGCCGTTATGGCATACAATGCTTTTGAAGCCTTAGAACTTGACAGAGTTAAAACAGAAAAAAGTATTTCATACATAGATCACAATGTTTTATGTACTGACCATAGAACAAGTGACGACCATTTATTTTTAAAAACTGTTGCACAAAAATACGGAGTTTACTATTCAACACCAGGAAATGGAATTTGTCATTCAGTTCATATAGCAAGATTTGCTACACCAGGGAAAACTCTTTTAGGAGCTGATTCACACACAGCTAGTTCAGGTGCTATTGGAATGTTTGCTTTTGGAGGGGGAGGTGTAGAAGTTGCAAGAGCTATGGCAGGTTTAAGAATAAAATTAAATATGCCTAAGATTATAAAGGTCAATCTTATAGGAAGATTAAAAGGTGGAGTAAATACAAAAGATATAGCTTTAGAACTTCTTAAAAAATATAGTGTAAAAGGTGGAGTAGGAAAAGTTTTTGAATATGCTGGAGAAGGATTAAAACATTTAGAAATACCTCAAAGAATGACCATAACTAATATGGGAGCAGAAATGGGAGCAACTACTTCTATTTTCCCAACTGATGAAATCACAAAAGAATTTTTTAAGGCACAAAATAGATTAGAAGATTTTACTGAGTTTGTTGCAGATGAAGGTGCAACTTATGATGATGAAATTACAATAGATATGTCTAAAATAATCCCATTGGTTGCATGTCCATCTCAACCAGATAATATAGCAGATGTAAATGATGAAAAATTTAAAGAATTAAAGGTTTCATCAGTATTTATAGGTAGTTGTACTAATGCATCTTATGGAGATATTAAAAAAGCTGCTGAAATATTAAAAGGAAAGAAAGTTTCAGAAGATGTTGAATTGACAATAGGGGTTAGTACAAGAGCTATATTTTTACAACTATTAGAAGAAGGAACAATAGCAGAACTTGTTAAAAGTGGAGCTAGAATAACAGAAATTGCTTGTGGAGCTTGTGATGGAATAGGAGGAGCACCAGTTAGTAAAGGGATAACAGTTAGAACTTCAAATAGAAATTTTAAAGGTCGTTCAGGAACAGTAGATGCACAAATATATTTAGTTTCACCAGAAGTTGCAGCAGCAACAGCAATAACAGGTAAATTGACAGTAGCTAATGATGTAATATCAGATGTTGAAAAATTAAATAATATTCTAGAGCCAACAGAATATGTAGTTGATGACAGTGAAATAATTAAACCATTGGATTTAGAAAAAGCTAAGAAAATACAAATAATAAGAGGGGATAATATCAAACCTTTACCTTTAAATACAAAAATTCCTAATGAATTAACTATAAAAGTAAGTTTAAAAACTAAGGATAATATCTCAACTGATGATATAACACCTAATGATGCTAATTTTTCAGCTATGAGGTCAAATATACCTGAAATTTCTAAATATGCTTTTTCAAGAATTTATCCAGATTTTGTAACAAGAGCCAAAGAATATGGAAAATCTGTAATTATTGGTGGAGAAAATTATGGGCAAGGTTCAAGTAGGGAACATGCTGCAATAGCACTGATGTATTTGGGAGTTAAAGCAGTTATTGTTAAAAGCATAGCAAGAATACACAAGAAAAATTTAATTAATCATGGAGTTGTTCCAATGACTTTTAAAAATCCAGATGATTATGACAAAATTGAAATTTCTGATGAACTTTCTTGGAATAATATGGATGAAGCATTAGAAAAAGGAATAATAACTATAAAAAATATTACTAAAAACTTTACATTTGAAGCATTGATAGAACTTAGTAAAGAAGAAAAAGAAATTATTATGGCTGGGGGATTATTACCATTTATAAAAAAAACTTTTAAGGGGGTATAAGATGTTTGTATATATAGGTTGCAGAACTACCAAAAAAAGAAATGCAAGAGGAGAAGGAATAGAAGTTTATAAAATAGATGAAAATGATAATTGGAATAAAATCCAAACTTTAAAAACTATTGAAAACCCTTCTTATCTATGTTTTGATAACGAGAAAAAATATTTGTATTCTGTACATGGGGATTTAACTTTTGTAAGTAGTTATAGAATAGAAGAAGATGGGAAATTAGTTTTTTTGAATAGCATAGATATAAATTCAAAAAATCCTGTTTTTGTAACTATAGATAAAAATAATGAATTTCTTATTGTTGCTACATTACAAGGAGGTAGTTTATTTTCAATAAAAAGAAATTCTGATGGAAGTTTAGGAGAAATTTTTGATACTTTTAAATTTGAAGGAAAAAATGAAAATTCTAATTCTTTTGCACATCAATGTATATTTGATAATAATAAGAATTTTTTATTTGTACCAACACAAGCAAGAGCAAAGGGTTATGAAAGATTGAATTTAATTAAATATGAAAATGGAAAATTCAGCCTATCTGATTATTTTGATGCAAGACTTTATTCAGAGCCAAGACATACTGCTATACATAGGAATAATAGATATGTCTATATGAGTAATGAGAAAGGGAATGATGTTACATTTTTAGAATTTGATTCAGTCAATGGAAAATTAAAAGCTAGACAAACACTACCAACACTGCCTGAAACTTTTACTGCTAATTCAGATGTAGCAGCTATACTTGTTGATAAAAATTCAGAGTATGTTTTTGTATCAAATAGATTTTCAGATATAATAACAACCTATAATATAGATAAGGAAACAGGATTTTTAAAAGTGATAAACTATACAGATACCCTTGGAAAAACTCCCAGATTTATGACTTTTAAAAAAGATACAAATAGACTATTTTGTGCCAATGAAGAATCAGATACAATAGTTGAATTTGAATTAGATGACAATGGTTTCTTGAAACATACTGGAAAAATAATAGATTCTAAAAGTCCTGTATGTATAATATTTAAGTAGGTGATATTATGGAAATGTTAAGTTATGTTTCTTTAATCGCTTTAATTATTGCTATTGTGTTAGGATTTTTCAGAAAAACAAATGTTGGAATTATTGCAATAGCAATGGCATTTTTTCTAGGAAAATACTTTGGAATAAAAGATAAGGATATAATAAAGGGATTTAGTTCCTCATTATTTTTAACTATGACAGGAGTTTCATATTTATTTGGACTTTTAAGTGCAAACAATACCTTAGAAAATTTATCTGCAAAAATAGTTTCTCTTACAGGAAAAAATAAAATATTGTTACCTATAATAATGTTTCTTTTAGGAGCATTATTATGTGCAGTTGGACCAGGAGCAATACCAACATTAGCTATTATGCCAATAATTGCAGTACCTATTGCTGTTGCAGCTGGATATAATCCTGTTATGTTAGCCATAATTGCACAATGTGGAGTAATGGGAGCAAGAATGAGTCCTCTTACACCAGAAGCAGCAGTTGTTATTGAACTTATGACTAATCAAGGTTTAGATAGTAATATGTTACCTATATTTTTATCTCATATTTTAACAGGTTTTCTTATTTCAGTTTTTGCTTTTATATACTATAAAGGCTGGAAAAAAGAAGAAAATCTTGAAGTAAATATAAATAATGATATTAAATTTAATAAAGAGCAAATATTATCATTGGTTGGATTAGTTATAATGATTATTTCAGTTATTATGTTTAAAATCAATGTTGGTTTAATGGCATTTGCAGTAGGGAGTATACTTGTACTTTTAGGAGCAGGAGATGAAAAGAAAGCTATTTCTAAAATTCCTTGGAATGTTATTTTACTTGTATTGGGAGTAGGAGTTCTTATGAATATAGTTTCATTATCAGGTGGAATTACATTAATGGCAGAAGGAATGACAAGGATAATGACTCCTAAAACAGCACCTTCTATTATGGCAGTAAGTGCTTCTGTTATGAGCTTTTTCAGTTCAGGATTGGGAGTTGTATTCCCAACATTAATTCCAACTTCATCAATTATTGCAAATAATTTGGGGATAGCTCATTATGCAAAAGAGCTTGTAGCTATGGTAACAGTTGGTGGAACTTTTACAGGAATAAGTCCTATATCAACAACAGGGGCATTAATAATGTCAGCGGTAATTTCAGATGAACAAGTAAAAGAAAAATTCCCACAAAATAAGTTATTTTTAGAATTAGTATTCTGGGCATTCTTTACTATAATTTTAGAAGTAATTTTAGCTTACTTAGGAATTTATAAACTTTTTTTCTAATAAATAATATCGAGTACATTAAAAAAGAACTATTATTTAAGGTATTTATTGCTTTATAATAGTTCTTTTTGTTATAATATAAATAATAAAATACTTTAAATAGAAAGGAGATTTTAATATGTTACAAACAAGAAAAGTTGGAATAGTTGGAGTTGGGCATGTTGGAAGTCATTGTGCCTTATCTATGTTATTACAAGGTGTATGTGATGAAATGGTTTTAATGGATATTATTCCAGAAAAAGCAAAAGCTCATGCAATAGATTGTATGGATACTATAAGTTTTCTTCCACATAGAACTATTATTTGTGATGGTGGTATTCAAGAACTTTCTAAAATGGATATAATTGTAATTAGTGTTGGAAGTTTAACGAAAAATGAGCAAAGACTGGAAGAATTAAAAGGTTCATTAGAAGCTATAAAAAGTTTTGTTCCTGATGTTGTAAAAGCAGGATTTAATGGAATTTTTGTTACAATAACTAATCCAGTTGATATAGTAACTTATTTTGTAAGAGAGCTTTCAGGCTTCCCTAAAAACAGAGTTATTGGAACAGGAACAGGACTAGATAGTGCAAGGTTAAAAAGAATTTTAAGTGAAGTTACAAATATTGATAGCCAAGTTATTCAAGCATATATGCTAGGTGAACATGGAGATACTCAAGTTGCTAATTTTTCAAGTGCTACAATACAAGGAGTTCCATTTTTAGATTATATGAAAAGTCATCCAGAACAATTTAAAGGAATAGAACTTTCTGTTTTAGAAAAACAAGTAGTTAGAACAGCTTGGGATATTATTTCTGGAAAAAATTGTACAGAGTTTGGAATAGGTTGTACTTGTTCTAATTTAGTAAAAGCAATATTCCATAATGAAAGAAGAGTTTTACCGTGTAGTGCCTATTTAGATGGTGAATATGGATATTCAGGCTTCTATACAGGAGTTCCAGCTATTATTGGAAGTAATGGAGTAGAAGAAATTTTAGAACTTCCTTTGGATGAAAGAGAAAGAAAAGGCTTTGAAGATGCTTGTGCTGTAATGAAAAAATATATTGAAATTGGAAAATCTTATAAAATAGTATAAAAATATGTATGGAGGGTTAAAGTGCAGAGTAAAGAAAGTAATATAAAACTGTTGTTATTAGGTAGAGCAGTATCCTTATTTGGAAATACAATTTATCTAATAGTTTTACCATTGTATATTTTAAATACTACTCAAAATTTAAAAACAACAGGTATTTTCTTTGCAGCAGTTAATCTTCCAACAACTATTATTTCTATTTTTATTGGAACAATAATTGAAAAATATAATAAAAAAAATATAATTTTGATATGTGATTTTCTAACTTCAATGTTATACTTTATTCTATTCTTATATTTTAAAAATTTTAGTTCTTTAACTTTTTTATTTTTAATTTCATTACTTATTAATATTATTTCAAAATTTTTTGAGATAGCTTCTAAGGTATTATTTTCAGAAATTAATAGCCCTGAAACACTTGAAAAATATAATGGTTTACAAAGTTTTATGGAAAATACTATTATAATTGTTGGACCAGTTATAGGTACTTATTTATTTGTTACATTTGATTTCAATTTAATTCTGATAATAGTTTCTTTGGGATATTTTTTATCTTTTTTACAAGAACTATTTATAAAATATGAAAAAAATCTTAATTTGTCAATAGAAAAAACTAATTTTTTAGAAGATTTTAAAGAAGGAATAAGTTATATAGGAAGTAATAAAATTATTTTAAATTTCTTTATATTAGTAATGTTTTTAAATTTTTTTATAGCAAATAATGATGAGATAATCAATCCTGGAATTTTAATTAAAAAATATGGAATATCTGAAAAATTATTTGGCTTTTCAGCTACTTCATATGGGGTAGGAAGTGTATTTACAGGGATTTTTATTTTTTATAATAACAAATTTAGATTTCTAAAAAAACTAAAATTATTATTTATTTTAAATAGTTCTTTGATGTGCTTGTTAGGTTTATTATCTATAATATTATTTAAATCTAACCATTATATATTTTTTGTAGTGTTTGTATTTTTTCAATTTTTAATTGGAATGATAACTACCTTTGTAAATGTTCCATTGATATCTTCATTTCAAAAAAATGTTGAGATAAAATATCAAAGTCGTTTTTTCTCAATTTTATCATTTTTTTCAGGAGGTTTAATTCCTTTGGGAATTTTATATGCAGGTTATTTATCATCATATATTGGTGCTGATATAACATATATAATCAATAATTTAGCTATTATAATTATAGTTTGTTTAGTATTTAAAAATATAGAAAGGGATTGCTAACAACTAACAATCCCTTTAAATTTACTTATATGATTTATTTTTTCTTAGCATATTTAATAGAGTCAAATGCAACAGCAGTAACAATTATTATACCTTTTATAATATATTGCCAGTATGGGCTAACACCTGTATAAGTAAGTCCATAGTTTATAATTGTTAAAATTATAACTCCTGTGATAACTCCTGAAATTCTACCAACACCACCATAGAATGAAACTCCACCAATTACACAGGCAGCAATAGCATCCATTTCATACATAAATCCTAGGTTGTTAGTTGCAGAACCAATACGTCCAGCTTCTAAGAAACCACCAAAAGCATAATAGGCTCCAGATAGAGCATAAATTCCTATAAGAGTTAAAACAACATTTACTCCTGATACTTTTGCAGCTTCTGGGTTTCCACCAACAGCAAATACATTTTTACCAAATTTTGTTTTGTTCCATAAAACCCACATAATTAAAGTTGCAATAGCAGCATATATAATTAAGTATGGTATTGTATATGAACCTATTTGTATATAGCCTTGTGCGAATTTACTATATTTTTCTACAAATCCAGAAATTGGAGCAGCCCCTGCTTTATCATAATAAAGAGAATTTATCCCATACACAATAGTCATTGTTCCCATAGTAGCTATAAATGGGTGAACATTTAGAGTTGCTACAACTACACCATTTATACTTGCTATAACTACACCAACAACTACAACAATCAATATAGTTGTAAATATTGAAAATTCTCCTAATGTTGGAAATGCTTTATTTACATTTGTCATTGATTGTAAAAGTGTTCCTGATATAACAGCAGAAAGTCCAACTTGTCTACCTGCTGATAAGTCAGTACCCTGTGTTACTATAAGTCCAGCAACACCAAGTGCAATAATTGTTCTTACAGATGATTGTGTAAGAATGTTTTTAAAGTTTCTTATACTTAAAAAAGTAGGTTCTTTTATTATTATTGCAATAAGCATACAAAATAATACAAGATATAGTCCACTTTCTATAATAATTTTTTTATAATCTATTTTTCCTTCATTTGTTCTTGCAATCATTTTTATTCTCCTTCTTAATTTTATAGATATTTAGCTGATAGCTCCATTATTTCTTCTTGATTTGTTTCAGATGTTTTAACAATTCCTGCAACCCTACCATTACTCATAACAAGTATTCTATCTGTTACTCCTAAAAGTTCAGGCATTTCAGAAGAAATCATTATAATTCCTTTATCCTTTTTAGCAAGGTCTATCATTAATTGATAAATTTCATATTTTGCTAAAACATCAATACCTCTAGTAGGTTCATCAAGCATAAGAACTTCTGGTTCAGTTAGTAGCCATCTTCCAATAATTACTTTTTGTTGATTTCCACCAGAAAGACTTCCAATTTTGGTAGAGTATGAAGGAGTTTTTACTCTCATACTATCTACTATCCATTTAGTATCTTTCTCTATATCTTTATTTTTAAGAAGTTTAAATTTATTTTTATATCTATCTAAGTTAGAGATAACAGAGTTAAATGCTATATCCAACATTGAAAATATTCCTGTACTTCTACGTTCTTCTGTTACTAAGGCAAAACCATTTTTTATGGCTTCTTCTGGATTTCTATTTTTTACAGTTTTACCATTTAAAATAATTTCACCATGTTCTTTTGGTCTCATTCCAAAAATAGTTTCAACTATTTCTGTTCTTTTAGAGCCAACAAGTCCAGCTATTCCTAAAATTTC
>ERZ773014.2161-NODE-2161-length-11728-cov-9.224621_pt1 | contig 11728 bp, 12 predicted proteins | sample MGYA00580841_ERZ773014 | MGnify/ENA primary metagenome ERZ773014 (study PRJEB29015, sample SAMEA2737989) | human oral metagenome | biome: human oral; feature: human-associated habitat; material: dental | place: China | collected 2067 ...
GAAGGCCTTGTCCCTCGCCATCACCCGAAACATCAGGTCGTCTATGGGCCTCAGCCCGCCCATGTCACGTACCATCTGGCCACCGCCCCTCCACTCGTCCGCCGCCGTGTCTTGCCCTCCATCATAGCACAGAACGGTAAGAAAGGGAACATATGTTTTAATCTCTTGGAAGGATTCCCTTCTCGGTACGACCATCTACTGAGTCTATAGGGAGTCCCTGAGTCATACGGCTGGCACTGATGTGACTGATCGTGTACAGCGTCAGCGCTTATAGAGACGATGGACGAGCAGCTGCCCGGGACACTCCTCCACGATGGAGTTGGATCCCGCAAGGGGCTCGTCCGGCACGCAGATACGTCGGGGGCGTAGATCAGGGTGTGTCCTATCGCTTGGCGCGTGCTCACGTCGCGCCAGATGGACTATCATCTCTTCGGAGCTGCCCCTGCAGATCAGAAGGTGACCCCGCAGATTCTGGGGTACCAATCGACCGGTCCTTTACAAGCCACTTTGTACATCCGGCTCCAATCGGCCTCCATAGTTTGTGCATAAATCGTCTGTCTTCGTTGCCCTCTTGGGGACATCTTCTCAGCAAGGTCGATTGTTTGCAGGTAGTATATAGCCGGTACTAGCATCACGCTTACGTATGCACATCCTCTGTCCGTCGACAATCAGAGCTGGTACGGAGAACACATGTTCAATCCCAACATCCTGCGTACGCTTCTCGAAAACCACAGGCGGCTGCGTCTGTGCGCAGTCATCATGGCAGCCATCGCCATTCTCATGGTAAGTGGAGCAATTATCTGGACGCACGGCTCGCCAAGACCTGTCACCGGCACAACAGGCCAAAACTCTTCGGACGATGGGGGACAAGATGCCCCGGCCTCGTCCCTTCCCGCCGTCATAGACCCACGCGCCGAGGCGCCTGCCGAGGCCACCAACCCCGAGGAGGGCGCCCGGGTATCCGATACGCCTCCCGAGGCCGTGGGGTCCGACGAGCCTGCCGTTCACGACAATCCCACTCCCGTCGATTCCGGCCGGGATAATGCCGTAAGAGCGGCTGTCGAGCCACTCGTTAGTCCCTATGGCGATGGGGTTGCCGTAGTCTACACGCCTGTGGACGTCCCTGACGGTGGCTTTGCGATAAACGGCGATGAGCGAATGCGCTCCGCGAGCATGATCAAGACGCTCATCATGGCGACGCTTTTGCAACATGAGGCAGACGGCTCGATCTCGCTCGGTGACAGCTACACCATCAGGGAGAGCGACATCGTCGGTGGCACGGGGTCCGTCCAGTCTATGGGGGCGGGAACGAGGCTGAGCCTTTCCCGCCTGGCAGAGCTTATGATCTCCCAGAGCGATAACGTGGCCACCAACGTGCTCATAGATCGGTTGGGCATGGGCACCGTGAACGACGAGGGCGCTAGGCTGGGCCTCGGGCAGACCGTCCTTGCACGCAAGATGATGGACACGGCGGCGGCCGCCGCCGGGCGTGAGAACTACACGAGTGCAAGTGACCAGGCAAGGATTCTCAGGCTTGTCGCATCAGGCGATCTCGTGAGTCCTGAGGCAAGCCAGGCCGCGCTGGCCTGGCTCAAGGAGCAGGAGGATTCAGAGGGTATCGCTCAGGGTGTTCCCTCGGGCACCGTCGTTGCCCATAAGACCGGCACGCTCGATAGCGTGCGACACGACGGGGCCGTCGTGTACGGCAAGAGACCCTATGTGCTCGTGATCATGACGCACGGCATGTCCGACGGCGCGGCAAACTCACTCATGGCGAGGGTGTCGAGGACGGTCTGGGACGCCGCATAAGTGTTCGACGTACCTCCTACGCCTGGCCGGCACCGTCTGTCATAGCGATCGCCCTTCTCGCCCGGGCGATCTACGTAGTTCCGATCTACGTGGAGCCCATGACCGTTTAGCTTGGGGGTCAGGCAAACCGGTCCCTATCCCCTCACGCAGTCTCGTTGGAACTCCTCGTCACTCTTCGTGAAGTAGATGAGGGCTTCGATAAAGCACACGAATTCTACGATGCCTGGTACGATGAAGGTCCATCCAAGAAGGATATCCAACACGAGTATGAGGATGCCCTCGCCCGTACGGCCAAGGTAAAATTTGTGGATGCCAAGAGTGCCAAGGAATATCGCCAGCAGTCCAGCCGCCACCTTGCTCTTTGTGGGGCCTCCTCCAGCGGGCTGTGAGTTTGTGAAGACCTGTACCTGTGTGTAGGATGCCTGCTGCTGCGGAGGGTAGGGCTGTGTGTACGGTGCCTGCTGCGGGTAGGGTTGTCCGTATTGCATCGTCACCTGTGCCTGCTGCGGGTTGGGCTGCCCGTATTGCATCGTCGCCTGTGGCTGTGGCTGTGGCTGCTGCTGCGGGGATGGTAGTTGTGGCTGTGCTTGCTGCTGTGGATATGGTAGTTGTTGCTGTGATTGCGCGTACGATGCATGCGTCAGTACTTGTGCGGGGGCAGGGACTTGGGTGTGGGAGGGACTCGGTGCGTGCGATAGGGGGTATGTCTGCGTTTGAGTGTACGGTACCTGTGATTGCGCCTGCGAGTACGGCTGTGCTTGGAAGGTCTCTGTTTGGGGCTGGAGAGAAGGTGAGCTGTCCGTACCCTCGGGATGTTCCCCATGGCCGATTGCCTCCGAGAACAAGGGCTTCTCGTCTTCTTGCTTTGTCTCCGACTCGCCAGTTACCTCGCTATTTGTGGGCGTAGTCTCATCGAGTTCCGAGGGTTTTGTGTCGACCAATTCCTCGGAGTCTGTCGATGGCTGTGCCTTCGTGCCCTCATCCCCCTCCGCTGATTCTGCTACGTCGTTAACGGTGATATCCTGGGTATCCACACCCTCGCCGGTTGCAGAGTCTGTGCCCGTCTCCTCCTCAGGAACTTGTTCTGCCATAGGGGGAGTGCTCTGGACAGTCGACTCGAGCTCCTTGTATGGCGTTGGAATTGGCTCGGCCACTACAGGCGCGGTGGCCGTTGTAACTGTGGTCATAGATGCTGATACGACACCCATCGTGTCAGACGTGCTTGTTGGTGCCATGGTTTCTGCAGTGGGTCGCATGATGTGAGTGGGGCTACCGCACTTTGGGCAGAAGCGTGCGGAATCTGGAACGGAACCTCCGCAGCGTGAGCAAAATGACATGGTCTTCCTCTCTGTTGTAACGTGTGCTGCAAATGGCTGAATGCAGGCATGTGAGATAAAAGACTTTAAAGTCTCATGAAACAAGCATTAGTTTATATCTGCTGGGTGAGATGTCAATATCGATGGCTTAGCTTTGTCATCGACAGGAGGGCACAACGGGGCCAAAGCCGAATAGTTCTGTCGGCCGAAAAGTCTCCTCTTGCATAAACCACATTCCTCCAAGATTGTCGGTGGGCGCTCAATGCCATCATGGCAGCGATCAAAGGCCAAATCCCGCTGGCGCCCCCACTGGCGCTGCGACATTCCTGTGCCTCATGGCTTCCTCGTTGACCTGCTGGAGGCCCTGCTGCATGAGCACGACGAGCACTATCCACGCGACTGCGATGAGAAGTGCCGTCTTGGGGGTCATATAGAACAGCTCAAGATTATCGAGGATGGGAATGTCCATGTCCCAGACACCGTGGAGCACGATGGTAATGCCAAAGATGCCCAGCAGCTGTGGTTGGGCAAGATACGAGAAGTCGAGTCGCTCGTCCTGCCGAAAGAGCGCTATCGCGCCCCCTTCGATGGCGGCCCAGGCCACGTGGCCACCTATGGTTGTCACACCCCTTAGCAGGGTGATCTGAATCGCGTCGCCCACGCCTGCCATGTAGGCGCTTGCAAGCTCATCGTACGTACTGGATATGAATGTCTCAAGGAAGTTGACGAAAGCATATCCTGCAGACTCAAACATGTCGAAGCCCGCACCGACCGCCGCACCTATGAGGATGCCTCCAAGAATGTATACGCGCTTGTTTCTGCGCATTAGGAATACGATAACGATGGAAATCTTTGCCAGCTCCTCGATGAGGCCGGTGAGGAGTGAGGGTATCACGTCACCCACTCCCGAGCCGGGAAAGAGGGCGTCTATCGGGTATGACATGAGTATGGACGCCACGCCCCCAACAAAGAAGATTGCGACCACCTCGACGATGCTGATGTCTCGGGGTGCGTTCGTCTCGAAGAAGAAGATGACCGTCGCGAATGGCACTGCCATGGAGCCAATAAACAGCAGTCCGGGAAGGCTGCTTGGGTCGCTCATCGCATAGCTGAGAATGACGAGACCAAGAAATACGATGCCAAGCACGAGGAGGACCCTCGAGTAGAGCCAGGGATGGGGCCATTCCGTGACGGCCTGGGTGATGCTTGGGGTCGTGCTACGGGTCCCGCACATGAACAGGTCCTCTGCCTCGCCGCGCGCATGGTGCCTCGGTACGGCGTCAAAGAAGTCCCTAAACCTTAGCTCGACGCGACTCGTACCGCCCACCAGCTTGTTGACCTGGTCGGCAATGCCCTGTGCCGCCCACGAGAGGGCGCTTTGCTGCGCCTGTGGGGTGCCTGGTCCCTGCAAGACCGACTGCGCCTGTGGGACGTCCTGCCCCTGCCAGGTACCCTGCCCCTGCCAGGTCCATTGGGCCTGTGGAGTTGGTCCTCCCATTGACGCACCCGCAGCCATGAATCCGCAGTTCGGGCAAAACGCTTGGCCGGGCGAAAGCTCGCCTCCGCATCTCGGACAGCGTGGCCCGCTTCTAGGCTGAGGCGTAAGGGGGACTCCACATCTTGGACAGGAGCTCGTGCCGCTCGCAATCTGAGCTCCGCAGTTCATACAAAACATGGGCGCCTCCTCAGGCTGTCATGTGGGGTGTGACACGTCTCCGGTTGGCGTTGTCATGTGCTGGTCCCCGATCGAATCTTACTCTACGGTCTGCATCACGAAGGCCATAACGCTTGCCTTGTAGAAGGGGTCGAGGTCATAGGGGTCGTCGTACCAGCCATATTGACCATTCACCTTGTAAACGGCCAGGTAGTTCTCTGGGCCGACCTTGTTGGCCTGGTAGTTGGGCTCGCCTGCCGCCCATGCCGTGAAGGAGAATGCCCGGCCATCCACCCACGTGAAATTACCTCCATCTATCTCGCGACGCCCACCAATCCAGTACACTTCGCGGCCGTCTGCCCTCATGGCTGCGAGGACCTGATCCCATTCCTCCTGTGATGTGACCGTCGCGAGGGTCCCACCATGCTGCTCGCAGTATGCCTCTGCATCGGGCCAGGTCATCTGTCCAGGGACGACCGTATAGACCCTTCTGCCCGCAGAGACGACCAGGTCTATCGTTGTACCCCTCTCAGCCTCTCCGCTGATTGCCTGGGTGAGGACAACCCCCTTTGCCGATCCGCTTCCCTCCTTCGTTGTAACTGTGCCGACGTTGAAGCCAGCGCTCCTGAGTGCGGAGCTTGCCTGCTCCTGCGTCATGCCGGTGACGTTGGGTACGGCGGCCTTCGTCCCTAGGTCGCTTCTTGGGGAGCTGGTCCCTTCCGCGCCTCCAGAACTCTGGGTACGTGCGGCAGGATCTGCTCGCGTTGGCAGGAATCTCAGAAACGCGGGGTCTCCCAAGACACCAAAGTAGTGCAGGATGACTATCGAGAGTGCGGTCACGGCCATCAGACCAGCGATGGTGAGTCCGGCCACTGCGGCTCCGCTTTTGCGCCGTCTGCGTTTTCCGGGGCTGACGGAGACGGGGTTCGCGTAGGGCTCGAAGCCCTGCGCCGCAAGGCCTCCGGAGGCCTCTCTACGAGGCGCAAACGTTTGGGTTGCCGGCAGGGGAGGCTGGACCGGAGCTGCGGTGGTCACCTGGGTGGTACTGACGGAGGGCTGCGCGCTGGGCGGGGAGGCAATGGTGGTGGCCGCTCCGGTCTCGTTCGCGCTGTCATCCTGGGCGTCTGCCCTGCATCCGCACTGTGTGCAGAATAGCGTGCCATCTTCAAGCTGTGCCCCACAGTTGGTGCAATACATGAAACCACCCCCGTGCGTCCGTGCCTAGGCCCCACCTGTGGGTTAGCCCTTGGGGTCCGAGCCATGTCACCCTATGCGGATGCATCCATCAGGCGAAGCTTTGCCTTGATGATCCTTCTCAGGGAATCGTCAATTCTCTCCTCACTAAGCGTCCCATCTCTTACAGCGGAGAGGACCCCTTCGTATGAGGCTGAGAAGTCAGGCGTCATCAGAAGCATGTCTGCTCCGGCCTCAAGGGCCTTGACGCCAAGCTCTGTGGCATTGTATCGGTCGCCGAGCGCACCCATCTTGAGGGAGTCCGTGATGATAATACCCTCAAATCCTAGTTGGACACGCAGAATGTCCGTCTGGATAGCCCTCGAGAGCGAGGCGGGTGTGTCGTCGCCAGTCAGCTTGGGGCATGCCAGGTGCCCCACCATCACAAAGGGTACGCCCGCCGCGATGGCACTCCGAAAGGGCAGGAGCTCTTCTGCCTGCAGCTGCTCCACCGTCTTTTGCGTGCTGATGGGCTCTACCTCTGGGTCGCCCTCCGCACCGCCGATCCCTGGGAAGTGCTTTGCGCAGCATAGGATGCCACCCTCAGTGAATCCCCGTACGGCTGCCTCGACCATCTGGGCGACTGCTTGGGCATCCGTACCAAACGAGCGCCGGGCCATGGTTTGGCCCGATCCATTGACGACGTCGGCAACCGGGGCAAAGTCTAAGTTGAAGCCAAGCTCAACGAGGTACTTCGCCATAGTCTGCGAGACCTCAAAGGCCTGGTGCGTGTCGCCGCTAGCGCCGACATCACGCATGTCGCCTACGTTCGGAATGTTGAAGCTACCCTTGCCCCCTATGCGCGAGACGGTGCCACCCTCCTCATCGACCGAGATGAACGGGGGTAGGCCCACGGCGTCCTGAGAGTACTGCCTGATGCTGGAAAGCATCGTGCGAGTCTGGTCGGGACCCCTGAGGTTCTGACCAAAATAGCAGATGCCACCTATTGGATGCTCCTTGAGCGCCCGACGGCTCGCGTCTCCTGCCGATACGACGGGGCTTGCGGGAAAGATCGACTCGGGCTCAAGGAAGAAGAGCTGGTTGATCTTCTGCTCGAGTGTCAGGGCAGAGAGGGTGGAATCGATTCGGGTGGTCATAGGGTCGGCGGGTGTGCCCTGCGCAGGGACATCTCCATTCCTTGAGGTGCCATCAGTATTGCTCGCGTCATCCCCCGTAGGCGCGGTGCCCTTTGGAGAGCAGCCAGCGAGCAGGGTGCCCCCCGACGTTGCTAGGATGGCGCCCAGTGCAATGGCCGACCTTCGAGTTACAGGCCACGACATCATAGATCCCATAGATCCTCCCTCCCCACAAGCTTAGAAGCAAAGAAGCGTTAGCCTATGCCCTGCGACATGCCCCTCCAGTATGAGGTGTGACACATGTCATGCGGGTTGATGCAGGCTGTGGTACATGCAGAACAACTTCATTTTACTCCATATCGGGCCAAAGTGCGTTTTTCCGTGAGGCCGGCCTCCCCGGCCAGGGCGAGCCGCGCCAGCCGCTCCGCGTCGCGCCTGTCGTTCTTCCTGGAGCGCGAGTCGGCCGAGCTGGGAAGCTTCGAGGAGGCCACGGGCTCCACCAGCGTGTCGCCACGCGTCAGCATCCGTGCCGGCACGAATCCCGTGCAGCCGCTCTCGTACACGCCGTGGGACGGCTGTGGGAAGTCGGCCATCCACTCGGCCATCTCCCCGTAGTCGTTGCCCCTGAACGTGCGAGTCCCCGGCTCGCCGTCCTCGGGCGTCAGCGCGCATATCGTCGTGGTTCGCAGGTGGCTGTCGATTCCGAAGTATGTACAATAGATAGGCATGGGGACCCTCCCGTCGGTCGTGGCGCCTCGGCGCCGTTCTGCCGCAACGGAACCATTCTGACTCACGGGAGGATCCCCCTGGGGCCCCGACCCGGAGATAAGTTCCACTCCCTCAGTTCGGGTCATATCGTCTAGGGCGCGCCCTCAGCGAGGCCCTCTGCCCAGACTGCGTCTTTCCGTACAGTCAGGCCCCAGGCCGAGGCCTGCGGACCTTGGCGCAACCCCCCCCGCAGCCTGGCGGGGGGTTGCTCGAGCGCGTTTGCCCAGTTGGGCCATTTTCCATAGTGCCCCGCAGGCTGGCGGGCGGTTTGGTCCCGCGCCTCCCGGGCGGTGATGTGACGGAAAAGCGCAGTCTGCGCGACGTAGGAGCCGCAGGCCGCGCCTCTCTGCGGGGTGTGTTCTGTCGAGTTGTTTTGAACAAATGGGTCTGCGGCGGGAATCTTGAGCCAAAAACACCTGGTGACAGCCTAGGCCGTGCACATGCGGGCCAGCCGCCTGGGCCTCTCCCTGTCCTTTGCGCCCAACGCCACCGCCGTCTTCGACCCAGCCAACCGTGCCTCCCGTCCTCGCGCCCCATCGACGGAGGACACGCTACGCCTACCATGCGATTAGGTCGTGGATATGGTACAAGGGCCAGTCCCGCAGGACCGGCCCATGCAAAGCCTCGAAGACTTTGACATCTGAGTTTATAACGACAGGCTTGTCTGGCCTCGTCAATGGTTCCTGGCTCTTCGAGGTCACCCGTACTCCCAAGCTACTCCCAAATTACTCCCAAACAAGTTTGGGAGTATCGTAGTACTGAGACGGATCTCGCTTGCTTGTTCCGTGCCAAGAAAGCAGCTCCGAGTCTGAGAGATACTTAAGTGTCCTTGAAGCAGTTTGTTTTGATATTCCAGCTTCTTGCGCTAATATCGCCGTTGTGACACGACCTTGCGATTGGGCAAGATCGAGCGCCATTTGTTGATTCTTGGTCAGATGTACTTGTCTATGCCCTTGAAGTTGCGCCTTTTCGGTCCGACCGTCTTCCGCAGCCTTCGTTTTCCTTAGCGGAAGGACGATTGTGGAACGCTCTGGGTTTACCTCCTCGGAAAGTATCGGCCGCTCGTAGCCGACCTTCGTCCACTTCCTCACCATGTCCGGGATACCTCCACCAGCACGTTCGCCTACGTTGATGAGCGAGAACATCTTCATCATGGTCTCATTGCGAGGGTCAGAGTTGCCGCCGATGTAGGCCGCTTCGATGTCGATGCGGAAGCCTCCGGGATTGGAGAGGCGAAGCTCGTCCTCTTTCCAGAGGATGACGACTCCGCGCCGTTCGTGGTAGTCGGCATTGGTAAGGCAGTTCGCCAGCGCCTCGCGCAGGGCGTCGTGCGCATCCGTCTCATCGACGCGCAGGCTGTTCTCGTCGAGCCGGAAGGGCACCTGAAGCGCCTGCTTCATGTTGTTGTATACACGCCGGTAGAAGTCGAAGACGTTCCCCGACCAGCTGTCGTCCTGCGATGTTATGCGCATCTGCCAGCGTTCGTCGGGATCAAGCTCCTGCCTGTAGTCGAGAAAGAAATGGGGGAACTCCGCCATGATGCGCCACTCCTCGCCGAACATGAGCAGCCCGGCGCTCGTGGGATGGATCGCGCCGCCGGCGCCAATCTTCGCCGCCCCAATGCGGCACAAGAACTCGTCCGTGGGCAGCTCCGTCCAAGCGTGCGAATCATGGTGAATGCCATAGCTTGTCCGGTACGAGGCGATGGATTCTGCTGATAGGTCATCCACAGACAAATTCTCGTGCATGTGCGAATCGATGGATTCTTCAAAAGCATCGCGGTACATGGCATGAATCTCGCTCGCAGCACATCGATAATCGCCCTTATGGTCCCGCCGGTACGTCCCGGTCATGGGGTTTCCGTTGACGTAGACCGGCCGCAGGTGCCTGTCCGCGCGCGGGACATCGATAACTATGAGCTGCGCGCCCTCGACGCCCTCGATGCGCACATCCCTGTCTGCGAGAACGCAGGGATACAGCTTGTCGGAGCTGTGGGCCGCGTTCCAGAAGTCGTCGAGCATCTTGTCCGCATTCGATAGCCCGGAGACCTCGAGTGTACCTTCCTTGCGCTCCTTGGCTCCGAGCACGATCATGCCACCGTTCGTATTGGCGAACGCCGAGATTGTCTCCCAGATGCTCCTTGGAAGTCCTCCTTGTGCCGCCTTGACTTCAAGGCGATTGCTTTCCTTATATCTGTCAAGATTGCTCAGGTCCACGGGATTTCCTCCTTGTCACCGTACATTCTACCTGCCGTGGCATCATCCTGGAACTGCGCTTTTCCGAATGCGGAGCAACATCGCGACGAATTGTTACCGATTTTGGGAACAATGCTCCCCGGTGGGTTCAGGCGGTCATTGCACCATCTCCCAGCAGTGCCTCGTCGAGCGCCTCGGATGGGGTCTCGGACCCCAGCGCCTTTCTGGGCCTTGAGTCCGGCAGGTCTCACACCCCGCGCACCTCCTCGTTAGTCACCTTCGCGAGGTTAGTGCCCTTGGGGAATGCTGTCTGACGGAGCCGTTGGCGTTCACGTCAGTCGGGCGCTCCCATGGGGAGCGCGGGTCGTAAAAGCAGGCTCCGAGGCCTGTGACCAAGACGAAGTCGGCCACCTTGGCCATCCCAACCCCCTGGCCCCACACGATCGTGCGCCTCGGCATTGCGGGTATGCCGGCAGCCATCCGCCCCAACCTCGCCCCGGCAGCATCGGAGTCATGGGCCGAAGGCCCCGGCATCCGCACTACCCTTGTGCCGTAGCCCGCAAGCGTAACCGGGCGAGCGGGGAAGTCATCGATGACAAAGCTCCCCTCCCAGTGGCCCGGGATGCCGCGCCCACTAGCCTCGTCAGGCCCGTCGACAATGTTCCCGCCCCCGACCTACGATCCGTCGCGGGCGACGCGGGCGCGGGCACAGGAGACGACGCAGGGACGGCAGCCGGGCTCGTCGTGCGGAGGGCTCGGGTTCGCCCGTATGTCAGGATGCGCCGTCACCCTCCCGTGGGACGGTTGCGCCGAGGTTTCGTGGACGGGCGTCTCTCGCTCCCACACCACGGACTCCCAGCCCTTGCCGACGGCCACGACTCGGTTGAGCGGCCGGCCGACGTCGATGCTGACCCTCTTGACCCAGCTATCCGTGAATGGCCCCAGCAACGGGCCCTCGGGAAGGAGGCTCTCGTAGAACCTCACGTAGAGGCAGTCACCCTCCACCTTCCACGAGTAGTCACTCAGAAAGCCGATCGTACTGAACAGCGAGACATCAAAGGAAACCGTATCGTCTGACACGCGGACGTCCCGCGCAAAGATGGCCCCTTGCGGGTTGATCTCGAAGTTGAAGAGCGAGGTCGTGAACCACAGCGCGAAGGCGACGCCGAGCAGGCCGGCGAGCGCCCTTGTCACCCTACGGCCACTCAGAGCGCATGGGGCTTTTGATTTCATATCCCTCCCTCTGCCGCATATTGTACGCAAGGGACCTCGGGCTTGCCCATGGCTCGCCTGCGGACAGGTCGTCATTAAGTATGTCGTTCCACACGTCTGTCGCAAACGCAGAGCAGTTGTACAGGGGAGTCCACCTTGAGTGAGCCCTCACAGATGCCTCCATCCTCTCTAGCTGCTCATAGCTGACATACTTCATAAGAGACGTCTGATTTTTAAAGACCTTATAGCCATCGTCACCAAATCGATAGTACTCGTTATTGATCCAAGACCCCTGTAGCCACCAAGGAAGATAGAGCTCCCAGCTGCCGATACTTGTCACGGAGTCTGATGCCAACGTGAGAGTGTGTTCGGTGGGGCGATCTGTCCTATCGTCGAAAAGCCCCTTTGAGACATCTTCGGCAGATCTGACCAGAATGCCGTACAACCTCACGTCCGTGACTATGA
>ERZ773014.2166-NODE-2166-length-11712-cov-31.388179_pt1 | contig 11712 bp, 10 predicted proteins | sample MGYA00580841_ERZ773014 | MGnify/ENA primary metagenome ERZ773014 (study PRJEB29015, sample SAMEA2737989) | human oral metagenome | biome: human oral; feature: human-associated habitat; material: dental | place: China | collected 2067 ...
CTACATCCTTGATGCTGCAGGTAACAAGGGAACTGGTAAATGGACTAGCCAATCAGCGCTTGACCTTGGTGTGCCATTGTCACTGATCACTGAGTCCGTATTTGCCCGCTACATCTCTACATACAAAGAAGAGCGTGTACATGCTAGCAAGGTGCTTCCAAAACCAGCTGCCTTCAAGTTTGAAGGTGACAAGGCTGAGTTGATCGAAAAGATTCGTCAAGCCCTTTACTTCTCAAAAATCATCTCATACGCACAAGGTTTCGCTCAATTGCGTGTGGCTTCTAAAGAAAATAACTGGAACTTGCCATTTGCGGACATCGCATCTATCTGGCGCGATGGTTGTATCATCCGTTCACGTTTCTTGCAAAAGATCACGGATGCCTACAATCGTGATGCTGATCTTGCTAACCTTCTCTTGGATGAGTACTTCTTGGATGTTACTGCTAAATACCAACAAGCAGTGCGTGATATCGTAGCTCTTGCTGTCCAAGCTGGCGTACCAGTACCAACCTTCTCAGCAGCCATTACTTACTTTGATAGCTACCGTTCAGCGGACCTTCCGGCTAACTTGATCCAAGCACAACGTGACTACTTTGGTGCTCACACTTACCAACGTAAAGACAAAGAAGGAACCTTCCACTACTCTTGGTATGACGAAAAATAGGATAGGCCTATGGCAAAGCGAATTTTATTAGTAGAAAATGAAAAGAATCTTGCACGATTTGTGACTTTGGAACTGCAAAAGGAAGCTTATCTTCTGGATGTAGTTGAGACAGGAAGTCAAGGTTTGGCACTAGCTAGAGAAAATGACTACGATCTGCTCTTGCTTAATTATGATTTGCAGGATATGACTGCTAGTGACTTTGCCAAGCAACTGAGTTTGTTCAAGCCGGCTTCAGTCATTATCGTTTTAGCCAGTCGTGAAGAGATCAAAGAACATGCAGATGAGATTCAGCGCTTTGCTGTGTCCTATACCATAAAACCCTTTATTATCAATGATTTGGTTGAGAAAGTCTCCGATATTTTTCGAGGTCGGGACTTTATTGACCAGCATTGTAGCAAGCTAAAAACGCCGACTGCTTACCGCAATCTACGAGTTGATTTGAAAAATCATATTGTCTATCGTGGAGAGGAAGTGATTGCCTTGACACGACGGGAATATGATCTGCTGGTGACGCTGATGAGCAACCAAAAGGTCATGAGCCGCGAGCAGCTTCTGGAACGTGTCTGGAAGTATGAAGGCGCCACTGAGACCAACGTAGTCGATGTCTATATTCGCTATCTACGTAGTAAGATTGATATTGCTGGTCAGACTAGCTATATCAAAACTGTCCGTGGCATTGGCTATGCTATGCAGGAATAAAAAGAACAAACCCGCCCTCTGTTTCCAGAAGGACGGGTTAATTTTTTTATTTTTAGCGCAAATAATAAAATCCTAGAAGATAAAAATCCCTCTGCTTAGAGGACATGGCGCTCGAAAGCATTGTCAGAGATCCCTTGGCTGAGAATGAGTTTCGCCCATTCTTTGGCAGAAAAAAGGCTATGATCCTTGTAATTGCCACAGGATTCGATAGTAGTACCAGGGACATCTTCCCAAGTAGTCGTTTCAGCGATTTCTTCTAAGCAAGATTTGATGACTTTAGCAATTTCAGTCGCTGAGTGCTGTCCCCACATAATCATATGGAAACCTGTGCGGCAACCGAAAGGCGAGCAGTCAATCATACCGTCAATTCGCTTGCGAATAAGCATAGCCAGCAAATGCTCGATGGTATGCAGGCCAGCAGTCGGAATAGAGTCTTCATTTGGCTGCACCAAACGAATATCAAAGTTAGAGATAATATCTCCTTTGGGACCAGTTTCCTCTCCAATAAGGCGAACATAGGGTGCTTTTACGATTGTATGGTCAAGCTCAAAACTTTCAACGATAACTTCTTTAGACATGATTTCTCCTTTAAAATTTTAAAATTGGAACCTGAAAATGAGATCAGGTTTCAAAAGCGACATTCAAACACTTCCTTTTGATTATAGCATAAAAAAATAAGAGTTAGGAAATAAAAAAATTTTATATATTAAATTCTTTGATTTAGCGCCTTTTCGCCCAATAATAGGCAAAAATCAAGCTTCTTTTTCAAAAAATTGATTTGTGAATTTCTGCTATTTATGATAGAATAAAAAGGAATTTTGAATTCAATAATTAAATAGATTTGGAGTAAAAACATGGGCTTATATACGATAGCTGCTTTTGTTTTTGCTGCCATCATTGGTTTAGTGATTGGGTATGTAGGAATCGCGGTTAAGATGAAAGCATCTAAAGAAGCCGCGGAACTTACTCTTTTAAATGCTGAACAAGAAGCAACCAATTTACGCGGTCAGGCAGAACGCGAAGCGGATTTGATTGTCAAAGAAGCGATGCGCGAAACCAGTTCGCTTAAAAAAGAAGCACTTTTGGAGGCAAAAGAAGAAGCCAGAAAATATCGTGAAGAGGTTGATGCAGAATTTAAGTCTGAGCGTCAAGAGTTAAAACAAATTGAAAGCCGCTTGACAGAGCGTGCAAGTAGTCTTGACCGCAAAGATGATAATTTAACCAACAAGGAAAAGACTTTGGAGCACAAAGAACAAAGTCTTACTGATAAAGCTAAACACATTGATGCGCGTGAAGCACAAGTAGCTGAGCTAGAGCAGCAAAAAGAAGCTGAGCTTGAGCGGGTAGCATCCCTGACTCAGACGGAAGCGCGTGAGATTATCTTGACCAAGACCGAGGACAAGCTGTCCAAGGAAATTGCAACTCGTATTCGGGAAGCGGAGCAGGATATCAAAGAGCGTTCGGACAAGGTAGCCAAGGATATCTTGGTTCAAGCTATGCAGCGGATTGCTGGTGACTATGTGGCTGAACAGACCAATTCAACGGTTCATCTTCCTGATGACAGCATGAAGGGACGGATTATCGGACGTGAAGGTCGCAATATTCGAACCTTTGAAAGCTTGACAGGGATTGATGTTATCATTGATGATACGCCTGAAGTGGTTACTCTTTCAGGTTTCGATCCAATTCGTCGTGAGATTGCTCGGATGACCATGGAGGCTCTTCTCAAGGATGGTCGGATCCATCCGGCTCGTATTGAAGAATTGGTCGAAAAGAATCGCTTAGAGATTGACAACCGTATTCGAGAGTATGGTGAAGCCGCAGCCTATGAAATCGGAGCACCTAATCTGCATCCTGATTTGATGAAGATCATGGGTCGCTTGCAGTTCCGTACTTCCTACGGGCAAAATGTTCTCCGTCACTCGATTGAGGTTGCCAAATTGGCTGGAGTTATCGCTGGAGAGTTGGGTGAAAATGTTAACTTGGCTCGTCGTGCAGGTTTCCTCCATGATATTGGTAAGGCTATTGACCGAGAAGTAGAAGGCAGCCACGTAGAAATTGGAACTGAGTTGGCTCGCAAGTATAAGGAACATCCAGTTGTTATCAATACCATTGCTAGCCACCACGGAGATGTAGAACCTGAGAGTGTCATTGCAGTCATCGTTGCAGCAGCTGATGCCCTAAGTGCAGCTCGTCCAGGAGCTCGCAGTGAGTCGCTGGAAAGCTACATCAAGCGATTGCAAGATTTGGAAGAAATTGCGAATAGCTTTGAAGGGGTTAAGACAAGCTTTGCCCTTCAGGCAGGTCGTGAAATCCGAATCATGGTCAGTCCAGAGAAAATCAAGGATGATAAGATTACAATCTTGGCGCATGACGTGCGTGAAAAGATTGAAAACAACTTGGAATATCCAGGAAATATCAAGGTCACAGTCATTCGCGAAATGCGAGCAGTTGATTATGCAAAATAAAAAGGTTGAGATATTGTCTCAACCTTTTTATTTGTTTTAAATGAAGTAGTAAATCGCCAGTGCTTGGCAGAAGCTGGCTTGAACAATGCTCAGCTAATCTTAGTTACCTGCCTTAATAGGACTTCACTGTTGCCCTCTACAAGACTATCAATCAGATTAACAACCCGCCTTGCTTAGTCATGATTGAGAAATTGAGAGAAGGAACTTGAGATACAATAAGGATACAGAGAGAAAAGCCAGATAATAGGAGCTTTCAGTACTGTATCCTTGTTTTTTTATCGTGGAAATCGAATAAATAGGTCTAGAAGAAAAGAATTAAGGTGTGTGTAAATTTAAAGTCTTATATTTTCTTGCAAAGAAGATATAAGACTTTTGACATTTTTTAGTTTATATGATAAGCTATGACTGTAAAATCAAAAAACGTCACAGAGTTTTTAGGAGGAAGTTATGGCTACTGCTTTTACCACTGAAGAAAAAGAAGCAATTAGAAAGAAATTACATGAAGTTGCAAGGGAATGTCTGCAAAGATATGGGGTTAAGAAAACCACAGTTGACCAAATGGCAGCCATGGTAGATATTTCCAAAGGTTCTTTTTATAATTTTTATTCCTCAAAAGAAATGTTATTTTTTGCGGTCTTAGAAGAATATCAAATAGATGTTATGAATCGTCTGACAGAACAATTAGGTATGGAAACCAAGATAGATACAAATCGTCTGGTACAGTTACTTTATGATTTTTATCAAGATTTTCGCTATTCATTTATGTATACCATATTTAAAAATCATGAAATGGAATTACTTATAAGAAGATTGCCAAAAGAGGCGATAACAAATCATCATCTGATAGATGATAGGATGGTTAAAAAAATTGTGTCCCGAATCAACATTAGAGAAAATGTATCGGTAGAAATCGTCTCTGCTTTATTTAGAACGATTGCTATGACTATTCTACACATCGAGGAAATCGGCGAAAAACAATTTGATACTACATTGAAGTTAGTCATACAAGGAGTTGTGGAACAAATTACTAAGGAGGACAGGTAATGGTGAAAGAAGCAATTAGAACCGCAAACCTTTCTAAAAGATATGGAACAAAAAATGTTGTCAACAACTTGAATTTATCAATAAAACCTGGTGAAATAGTAGGTTTTTTAGGACTGAATGGTGCAGGGAAAACAACGACGATGAGAATGATGCTAGGATTGATAAAATCTACATCAGGAGAATGTTATATCCAAGGAAAAAAGTTAGATCTGAGTAATTTAGAACTTCGAAATGAAATAGGTTATATTATTGAGACGCCTTATTCTTATCCGGATTTAACGGTGAGAGAAAATTTAGAAATCGTTAGTAAATTAAGAGAGGTTAATAAAGATAATATTGACTGGGTAATTGAAAAATTAAAACTAAAGCAATATGAACATAAACAGGAGAAGCATCTTTCTTTAGGAAATGTTGCACGTTTAGGAATTGCAAAAGCGATTATTCATAAACCTAAAATTCTAATTCTTGATGAGCCAACAAATGGATTAGACCCTTTTGGAGTTATTGAAGTGAGAGAATTATTAAAGGAATTGGCGAATAATCTGGGTACAACTGTTCTTATTTCAAGTCATAATCTGGAAGAAATATCTAAAATTGCTACTAGGATAGTTATTGTACATGAGGGCAGACTTATAAGAGAAGTTGAAAGCAATGAATTAGAACAGTACTTAGAAAAGAGGTTACTAGTAACTGGATCTAATAATAAGGCCATGAAAGAAGTATTATCTAACCATGGCTATCAGGTAAACATTCGATCAGACACAGAAAATAATATAAATTTCTTAGAACTAATTGATACAAAATCTGTGGAATGCCCGGAAGATGTTGCTACATTGCTAGTCCATGCAGGTTATCCACCTAAAACACTGATTGTTGAGAAAGAAGATTTAGAGCATTATTTCTTAAGAATACTGAATGACTATCATGGAGGAATCTCGAATGAAAAAGCTTAGTTCCTGTATTTTAATTGAATGGAGAAAGTTAATAAAATCAAAACTCTCCATCGTAACTGCTTGTTCTATCTGTTTAGTTCCTTTTATTGTTGGGTTGTTTGCAACTATGATGAAATATCCAGAGAATTTCAAAAATCTTGGATTGATTTCTGCAAAAATGGAAATGATGAGGATAACAGACTGGTCGTCGTACTTAATGACCGTATCACAAGTCATTTCTGTTGGGGGATTGCTCATTTTTGGATTTACAGCATCTTGGATTTTTGGTAGAGAATATTCTGATAAAACGATGATAGACCTATTAGCACTCCCGATAAAAAGAGATACAATCGTATTATCCAAGTTTATCGTAATCGCTCTATGGAGCTATATTCTATCAATTTTTGCACTTTTATTGGGATTATTAGCTGGCAATCTGATTGGACTTGAGGGCGGGAGCTTAACGGTGATTTTCAAAGGTATACTTACTTTTGGTTATTGTACTACTCTTACGATCATTCTCTCTACTCCAGTGGCTTTTTTTGCTTGTTTAGGCCGGGGCTATTTGTCTCCATTGGCATTTATCATTTTTACTATTATTTTTTCTCAGCTTGGTTCTGCTCTTAACTTTGGGAAATACATTCCATGGGCGATTCCTGCACTCGCAAGTGGTATTGCTGGAAAAGCGCTATTGAATTTTGGGAGCATTGTCAGTTTATTTGGGGTAAGTATTCTAGGTCTTATCGCAACAATGGCTTGGTGGAGGTATGCTGATTACGATTAAAATGAAGTGATGAAAATACTAATAACACAAAGCCAAGTCTGATTCATTTCCATTCAAAACAACCCCTCCTGTTCAGATTGAAAAGCAAGAGGGGTTATATTATGACAATAGAAAGTTTTGGGGGAGAGGGGACTATGTGAATATCGTTGGCCTAAATGAAAAGATAGTTTCTAATATACGTGATTGGGAAAAAATGACCTTGTCTTTGATAAGTTAAATGTTAAAGCGTTCTTAGATGGCAGTTTTAGAACAAGGTAAAATCCCGTTGTCATAGCATTAGTCAGGTGAGGGACGAAATCCAAAAAAAATACTTGGTATGAACCTTTTCCAACAGGGGTCGGATTAAAAAAGCTGAGGAGAAAGAACAGGAGGATAGGGTAGAAATACCAAGGATTACTGATGAATTGGGACCCCTCAACAGTCCTTAAAGGGATGTAAGTATGGGACAGCAGAATCTGCCCAGACAAGAAAAGCAAGGCAATCGCAGTCATGGTTAGAATCAGAAACTAGCCCAGTTTGAAGATGGTGTTAGAAAATTGCTTCATGAGAACCTGCCCTCCACCTTGACGAAATAGCGGTCTTCTCCCAGCTCAATCAGCTCGACTGGCTGAGGATAAAATCGATCCATGACCTCTTTTTGAAGAATGTCTTCTTTAGGACCTTGGGCTATGATTTCGCCTTCTTTCAGGAGCAGGACATGATCCATAGCTTCAGTAATTTCTTCTACATGGTGGGTGACATAGAGGATGGTTGGAGCCTGCTCCATCTGCGTAATTTTGCCAATCTGTTCCAGCAGACGCTCGCGGGCAAAGAGATCCAGACCGCTGGTCGCTTCGTCTAAGATAAGCAATTCTGGCTTTTCCATAAGACTGCGCGCGATCAGCAAGAGCTGCTTTTCCCCTTGAGAGAGACTGATGTAGCTCCGGCCAATCAAATCTTGTCCGCCAATGGAAGCCAGCATTTCCTTAGCTTGGTCCAGTTCTTCTTGTCCGTAAGGAGCGTAGAGAATACTGCTTTTATACTTTCCTGTCAGGACGATTTCTTCAGCAGTGAGATGGCTGGGCAGGCGCTCAGCAATGAAGGAGCCGACTACTCCAATCTTAGTTCGCAGCTGAGGAATGTCTCCAGCACCAAATTCCGTACCGAGAACCGTCGCCTTGCCCTGGGTCTTCCAATGTTCAGCTATGAGTAAGCGCAGGAGAGTAGACTTTCCTGAGCCGTTGAGACCGAGAATGGCCCAATGTTCTCCTTTTTTCACCTGCCAGTTGAGATCTTTTAAGATGGTTCGGCCTTGCTTAGTCAAGCTTACATTTTCCAGTTTGATAATTTTTTCCATTTTTACTCTCTCTTTCGTTAAAACTCCTTTATTATAACAAAATTTATGAGAAATAACTGATAGGAGGAGGCAGATGTTTTATAAAAGTAAGCTGATGTGGTCCTTTTGCTAACGATGATCTTCTTTTATCCCCTTATCATTGGCGGTGTAATGAAGGTCTTTCCTATTACCATCATGGTGCTCTTGCTCTTATCCAGCAATATCCATGGCGTGCTGGGGATGATTGTGGCAATCCCGACTTATTCTATCCTCAAAGAAATCGCTAAGTTCTTGGTTAATCGCTATGATAATCACAAGGAAACCCAGCAGCAGAAGAAGAACGAAGAGTTTGGGAATCGATTGATTCCAGAGTCTCGATACCAGAAAATAAGACGGAAGAAGGGCCTTCCGTCTTGTTTTCATTATGTCTTCAAGTCAGTTTTTCTCGTAGAGAAAAACAAGAAAACTACCACAGCTAAGCTGGTGGCTTCCAAGGCTTTGAGCTTTCATTTCTTTTTCCTAGTATAATCTACTTGTTCAGGTAAGACAAAGGAGGAAAAAGAAATGGCTAAAATCGGTTACAATTTATCACATACCAAATGGATGTGCAAATATCCTATCATCTTTATCCCCAAGTATCGCAGAAAAACCATTTACTATAAAATAAGACGAGATCTCATTGAGATTTTTCGTCATCTATGTCAATACAAAGGCGTGGAAATTACTGAGGGACAGATGATGCTAGAACATGTTTGCATGCTTGCCTAAATCTCTCCAAAACTTTCGAATTTTGATTTCACGGGATATTTGATAAATATGTAAGTACCGTTGGCCTAAACGGAAAGACAGTTGCCAAATAGATTCGCGAACAAGAGAAAAATGATATTGTCCTTGAAAAGTTAAGTGTAAAAGCGTTCTTAGATGGTAGTTTTAGAACAAGATAAAAGCCCGTTGTTACGGGCATTAGTTAAGTAACAATAGCTATTTTCCTGCTATCTATTAGACCAGGTTCTTGGTAGGAATAGAAGCAGGATTGGATAGATCTCTAAACGTCCTGCAATCATGGCAAGAGAGAGGAGGAATTTAGAAAATGGGCTATAGATAGAGAAAGTCTCGGTTGTCCCAATCATTGGTCCGATATTATTGAAACAGCTGATGACAGCACTGGTAACAGTCATTAGATTGTTATTGTCCAGACTGATGATGAAAATCAAAGCTGCGATAATCAAAATATAAACAGCCAAATATTTGAGAACCTTGTGTTGGGTATCTTTATCCAAAACAGCGCCGTTGATATGCATGGTTAGAACGCGGTTTGGCGAAAGCGTGGAAAGGATTTGGTTTTTAGCGATGCGGCCGATGATAATGGCACGGATTACTTTGAAACCGCCAGCGGTGGAGCCAGCAGAACCTCCTAAACACATGAGTAGCAGCAGAATGACTTGTGAGAAGAGGGGCCACTGTACGGTATCTCCATAGCCGAATCCTGTCGTAGTAATAATGTTGGAAACTTGGAAAAATGAAATTTCTAAACTTTTAGCAAATTCCCCGTAAATATGGAGAACATTGAAGCTAATCAAAATAGTGGCAGTGAGGACGATCCAGAGATAGCCTTTCAACTCCTCGTCATGAAAACAGGCCTTAAATCTTCGAATCAAGAGGTAATAGTAGAGATTGAAGTTCACCCCAAAGGTCAGAACGCCAAAGCTGACAAGGTAGGTGATTAGAGAACTGTTGTAGTGGGCAATTCCGTCGTTAAAGACAGTGAAGCCTCCTGTACCAGCCGTTCCCATTGCGATGACGATACTATCAAAGAGTGGCATGCCTGCGAGGAAATAAAGAAAAGTAAAAAGGGCAAAGAGCGCTAGATAGATAATATAAAGAATCTGGGCAGTGTTCCTTAATTTCGACACAACCTTACCAAAGACTGGTCCGGGAACTTCCGCTTTCATGACCTCTAAGTGGCCATTTTTAGCATTGTCCATGATAGCTAAGGCAAAGACCAGCACCCCCATTCCTCCAATCAAGTGGGTAAAACTACGCCAAAAGAGGAGGGAGTGGGAAAGGACAGATACATCATTTAAAATCGTAGCACCAGTAGTGGTAAAGCCAGAGCTAACTTCAAAGAAAGCATCAATTAGATTCGGAATCTGGCCCGAAAAGACAAAAGGCAGAGCGCCAAAGAAGGACCAGAGAATCCAGCAAAGGGCAACAATCAGTACCCCTTCCTTGGTGTAAATGTGGGCATCCTTAGGCTTAAAGGCTGAACCTAATCCACCCAGAATCACTAAAATAATCATTGTCGCGCCGATCGAAAGGAAGACTTCAAGATCTTCACGGTAGATCAGGGCAACGATTGTTGGAACCAACAAGAGGGCTGCTTCGATGAGCAGGAGTTTAGAGAGGAGAAAGCGAATCATAGATCTATTCATAGGGCTACCTCTCTAACAAATCGTAAATCTTGTCGATGTTTTGAATCAAGGTTGTCACGATGATCTTATCTCCGACTTCCAAATAGTCATCTCCACTTGGGAAGATGGCTACGCCTTGACGAATGATAGCAGCAATCAGCACCCCGCTCCTCAATTTGAGCTGAGAAAGAGGCTGCTCGACCATTTTATTTCCTTCATTGATCTGGAATTGGAGCGTTTCAATCTGGCCATTTGCTACATGGTGCAAGGCTTCTAGGCTGGAGAATTGCGCGTTATTCCGTCCGCGGATAAAGTGCATAATGGTATCAACCGCAATCCCTTTTGGCGTGACAATACTTGCGAAATCTTGATTGTCAATAATCTCGAGGAGACTTGTCCGATTGATCTTGGTAATATTTTTTTGAACTCCAAGATTGTTGAGGAACATTGAGGTGATGATATTCTCTTCATCGACGCCTGTCAGAGTAGCTATTGCATCGTAATGCGCAGCTCTTTCCTCAAGTAGAATATCTTTGGCTGTACCGTCTCCATTGACCACGTAGAGCTCAGGAAATTCTTGGCTGAAGAACTCTGCCCGCTGGCGATTGATCTCGACGACCTTGAGCTCAATCTTACTATTTTTGAGAATATTTAATAGATAATAGGCAATCTTACCTGCCCCGATAATCATGAGGCTCTTGATGACTCTTGGACGGATTTTATTGTGGAAGCGGACAATTTCTGAACGATTTCCAGTCAGGAAGATTTTATCAGATGGCTGCAAGGTGAAATCCCCATCTGGAATGCTGAGTTTTCCTTCTCTCTCAATAGCACAGATAATAACGTGGGGGAAATGCTTCCTGAATTGCGAGAGATTCATTTGGCAGAGATAGCTTTCTGGCTTGATTTTGAATTCCATCAAGGTCACTCGGCCATTGGCAAAATGCTCCAATGACAGAGCATTAGGAAAATCAATAATATTGGCAATATAACGAGCAGCTAAGAGTTCAGGATTGACCATCAGAGAGAAGCCTAGAATATTTTTTTCTTTAAAATAAGCATTAGAGTATTCAGGATTTCTGACACGGACAATGGTTTCTTTAGCTCCCATTTTCTTTGCGAGAACGGCTGAAACCATGTTGACCTCATCCTGCTCAGTCATGGCAATAAAGATATCACAGTGGGCAACATCTGCCTGCTCCAAGATTTTAAAATTCGCACCATTTCCAACGATGCCCATAATATCGTAACGTTTTGTAATATGATTCAGAACAGCTTCATTTTGTTCAATTAAAACGACATCATGCTTTTCAGCAACGAGCGAGCGACAAAGGGCGGCTCCGACCTTCCCGCTTCCGACGACGATAATTTTCATATTATTCCTCCCGAATATGT
>ERZ773014.2168-NODE-2168-length-11708-cov-3.937870_pt1 | contig 11708 bp, 11 predicted proteins | sample MGYA00580841_ERZ773014 | MGnify/ENA primary metagenome ERZ773014 (study PRJEB29015, sample SAMEA2737989) | human oral metagenome | biome: human oral; feature: human-associated habitat; material: dental | place: China | collected 2067 ...
GCCTTGACATTAGCCTCGTGCTCTTCGTTGGTTTTCGCAAAATACGTAATATCATCGTCACCGCTCAGGAAATATAGATAATCAGAGTTTATCGGGTCAGCAGCGGCATTCAATGCGCTCAAACTAGGCGAAGCAATTGGTCCAGGAGTTAAGCCTTTTTGAATGCGTGTATTATATGGCGATTTAAGGTTCGGCGAGCGCTCTACCCCTGTTTTGTCAGCAATATATTGATATGTTACATCAGAGCCCAACGGCATATTGGCCTTCAGGCGATTGTAAAATACGCTAGCAATCTTACGCTGATCCTCGCAAGTTGCCACACCAGACCCACAGCCAATCGATTCGCGCTGAATAATCGACGCTAGTGTTATCCCTTGATATAAGGTCAGCCCACGAGATTTAAATTTCTCCTCCAGATTATATTTCTTAACAATTTTCTCCAGATGATCAATTGAGCGCTGCAAAACCTGTTCTGCAGTTTCGTCTGGGGAAATATAGAATGTTTCACCGTAAATATACCCTTCAAGCCCAGCATTTTCCGGTCTACCCGCAAAAACTGGACTGTCATACTTAGCGGCAAATGCCTTTTTTATCTGATCATCTGAAAATCCTGCCTTAAGCAGCGCAGATTCAACCTCTCTGCCGTCAGAATTCTTTATTTTTTTATTCAAAGTCGATCCAGGATAAAATGTTATAGCAATCTCATCAGTTTTACCGCTGGTCAAATGATTAATTATCTCATCGACAGATTGCGAAGCTTTTACAGAATAAACGCCAGCCTTGAATTTGCTTGCCGAATTATGAAGCCTTGTGTAAATAGAAAATGCTAAAGAGTTTTTGATAATTTTATTATCCTCTAAAGTTTTGGCAATATCACTAGATCCCATACCTTCTTTAATATTAATTCTGAAGGTTTGCTGACTATTTACATCGACAGGAGAAAGCATCTGCTTATACCACACTGTTGCCCCAAGGGCGCCAATTCCAGCGATAGCCACAACTATTGACAACACTAATAGCCAAATGCGTTGTTTACGAATTTTCATAATTCTCCTCCAAAAAATCCTGCAAAATTATGCTAGCAGCCTCCGCATCAATCTCGCCCTTATCTTTAATTTTATTACCCAATCTCTGCTCAGCCTGCACGCTCGTTAAAGATTCGTCCTGAAAAACAATCTCTGTATCAAGCTCAATGTCTTCAAATTGCCTAACAAATTCTTCTACAAATTCCGTCTGCTTTGTTGGTTCACCGGATTGATTTCGTGGATAGCCCACTACGATCGTATCGATATCGTGCCTCAATACTAACTCTGTTATCTCCTGAACAATATTCTCATTATTCTCCAACCAACCAAACGGCACGGCAATTTTCACTTGCGAATCCGCCATAGCCAAACCAATTCGCCGCGATCCAACATCTAGCGCTAAGAAGTTTTTATTTGACATCTTTTATCTTAAACTCGACATTAATCTTATTGATATCTTTTGGAACAGATTTAACCCAGAATGGCGAGAATTTAACATCGACATCTTCAACACCTTCGATAGATTCAATAGCAGACTGAACCTCCCCGTAACTCTTGCCTTTAGCTTGATCCTTTACGTTCGCTTCTTTAATATCTGGGCCAACCTTGCCATTCGTAGTTAAGCGCACAGTCTGTGCATTATGCGCCTTAGAAAATTGCGAGAACGCAATCTTATTTACTCCATTGTCATAAATTCTCTGCGACTTCTTACCAGAAATCTCTTCTTTAAGCTTTGCTTCCACAAAGTTTTTTAGCTCATTCTTATCAATAGCCAACGCGCTGGCGGTAATTGTAGATTTCAGAGTTACAGCTCCAGTCGCTTCGCCGTCTACCGCTACACTTGGGTTAGGATCTGATCGGTTTTCAACGTAGCTTTCCGTTATAACCGTTGCCGAATCGCCGAATGATGACAACAATTGCTCTTTTAATCCATCAATCTTCTTTTCGCTCAGCTTGCTTTTTGCCGATTCTATATCACTAGCCGTCACAACCGTTGCGGTTTTATCGGTGCCGCCACTAGTAGCAGACCGCAGCGACACAGAAATGTCATCAACCGAAATACTCATACTACCAGTTGCCGCATTATACTGAGCCCCGCCCTCACTGGCGGTAATAGACCCAGAAGCAGATCCCGAACATTTATATCCTGGACAACTCCAACCCAACGTAGCCCCTGGAACAGTCACAGAAGAATTCAAAGTATAAGATAGTCCGCTATTTTTCAAAATTGTACCAGCTGAAATAGTCACACTACTTGACGACGAATTACTGAAGACAACCACTCCGGTAGCTTTTTCTCCGACGTTCTTCTTGCCCGTAGCAGAAAATTCAACACTGACTTCCTTAGCTATTTCCTTCTTAATTGACTTGATAACATTAGATTTAGCGTTCGTAGCAGCATTTTCGCTTAAACTAACCGTATCACTCACCGTCATACTGGTAGTTTTCGCAGAAATAATAACCGTAGCATGCGGCGCAAACCAAATTGCCCAAACTAAAAAGAAACCAAACAAAAGCACTCCGCCACCAATTAGCAAAAACTTCTTACGAAACGCACTAAAATTAGGGACTTTTGGCTTTTTAACCATGTTTTTTAGAGAAGCTAGGCCTTTAGACTCCTTCTCGTTTGCAGCGGCAATAGTACTGTCTATTGCGGCGTCATTATCTGATGATGACTTTTTTGCAGCCTCAACCATATCACCGACAGCCAACTTACCACCATCAATAACATCACTTTCATCATCAACTTTTAGGGCTGGAATTTCCGCAATTTCCGGTTTACTCTGGAGCGTTTTTGCTACGGGGATTTTTGCCGTGGCAGCCAAACCAGCCAGAACCGAATCATTTGTAATAATTACTATTGTTTTATCGGCAGATTTTGCCGCCCGTGACAACAATCTTATGTTAACCGCGCTCTGCAAAATACCAGTCCGCCTAGGCGGTACCAGCGCAATTATCCGCTGTTTTGACGCTTTAATCTTACCAATTATGGTGGTAATATCGTCTTCTATATCGATATAAATAACGTCTTTGTTCATCTTAAATCTTTAATAACCTGTTTACTTTTTCAACTAAACTATTACCGCCCTGGCTACCGATAATTGTATCATAGCCAACCCTTAATAGTCCCATAGCCGTGACGAATGTATGGTCGCTAGCATCGCCAGTTTCATCGACTATTCCTGTTACGTCACTTGGATTAATATACTGGATGACGGGTTTTTTAGTAAAAGGTAAGTCCTCTGGCCATTGTCGCTCCTTGAGAGCTTCGGTAATCTTCTTTAGGCTAGAACCGCCACCACATAATAAAATCCTATTTGGCAAATAATCAACATTATCAAAATCCCCAAGAGCTAACTCAACACCAGACAGCCAGACCTCCAGGGTTTTATCAATTGCAGCGTCAACCTTTTTCTTTACCGCAGGCTTTAACTTATCGTGATCAATATTTAGTTTCAGTTTTTCCGCATCCTTAAAACTTAAATCCAAATCAGAGGCAATAGTTCTGGTGAAGCTCCGTCCGCCAATACCAAACATTTTTGTGCCCTCAACACCGCCGTCATTGACCACTGCGATGTCAGTCGTACCACCGCCGATATCTGCCAAAATGGCTGTAAAATTGCTATCGGTATCTGAGCCCAGAACACTACGGCTCACCGCGAACGGCTCAGCTGCCACTGCCACCAAATCCAGAGCTAATTCATCGGCTACCTTCTCTAACGCCCCAATATGAACCATCGGCGCAAATGCCGTATAAATCTGCACCGCCACGTCCCTACCCTGAAAGCCAATTGGATTTGACACCTTATAGCCGTCAATATGAATACTCACCAGCGCAGAATTTACCAATTTAACTTCAACATCGGCATTGCCAGTCTCCAGAGCAATTTGAGCCTGAGCCTTACCTTGAGCTCGCTCCTGAACCTTCTCGATAATAAATTCCATTTCTGCGACGTCCAGCGGTTTATTTGGCTGCGGACGACGATAGCGGATAGTATTGGTTACACCTTTGACTAGCTCACCAGCAATACCAATGACAACTCGCTTACCTTGAACTCCGGCCTGATCTTCCGCCTCAGATAAAGCGTCCTCGCAGTTGGCCACCACTCCGGCAATATCAGCAATTGCGCCAGTATGCATATCGCCCATTTCCTGCTGCTTACGACCAACGCCAATAATCTTCAGCTCGTCATCTTTGACTTCAGCAATTAACGCCTTAACCACCTCAGTACCGATGTCCAAACTAACTAATAGCTCGCGATTATCTTTATCAGACTTCTTTAACATGTCTTTCAATGCCATATACGAATTATTATATAACGCTTGTGATTTTAGAGCAACAGTTAATCATCTATCTTAGAACAGCCTTGATTCGACGAATTCCAGCCGAACTAGACTCTTCCTTGGTGATTTTGAAGCGCTTACCACCTTCAGCCAGAATTCCAGTATGTTCAACGTGCGGACCACCGCAGACTTCAAAACTAATAACATTGTCATCTTCACCAATTGAATAAACTTTTACCTCATCGCCGTAGCGTTCGCCAAAGGCACCGATTGCACCCATTTTTAGTGCTTCTTCAGTTGGATAGACGGCAAAGCTGACTGGCAAATCAGCGTCGATCCAGGCATTGACTTGTTCCTCCACCGCCTGTTTTTCCTCTGGCGTCAATTTATCGTGATTGAAATCAAAGCGTAGGCGCTCGGCGGTAATGTTACTGCCGTGCTGCTGCAAATCCGGCGCATTCAGCACTTTGCGCAGTGCCGCTCCCAACAAGTGCGTCGCCGTATGATATTTCAGATGGATCGGGTCGTGACCTTCGAGGCCGCCACTGAATTGCCCTTTGCGGGCTGTCTTGGAGCGCTGGCGTTGCTCGGCCATCTTAGCATCAAATTCAGCACGCCAATTATCGGAAAGTTTGATGCCTTGCTTATGCGCCTCCTCAGTGCTCAGTTCTACTGGAAAACCAAAAGTGTCATACAAAGTAAATAGCTCCTCACCAGTCAGGCCATCATCAATATAATGCTGCATTTGTCTCAGGCCTTTGCGTAGTGTTTGACGGAAGGATTTTTCTTCCTTAACGAGCACTGCAATGATATTGTCACGACTCTCTTTAACTTCTGGAAAATCATTCTCATAAAGACTAGCAATCACCGGCACAACTTCCTCGAGGAAATTCTGCTCAATTCCCAGATCAAAGCTGTAGCGAATCGCCCGGCGCAACAAGCGGCGCATCACATAGCCCTGCTCCTTATTACTCGGTACACAGCCATCAACCGCCATAAAAGTAGCAGCCCTGAGGTGATCAGCAATCACACGCATGCTTTCGGTGTGCGAATCATAATTTTTGCCGCTCAAATCCTGCAATTTCTCGACAATTGGCCACAATAGGCTAATCTTGAAAACATCAGGGTCGTTATTAGATGCTGCCGCGATGCGCTCCAGGCCCGAACCGTGGTCTATATTTGGTTTTTCTAATGATTCAAACACACCATCAGCCACCTTTTTATAGGCCATAAAGACATTATTGCCAATTTCCATAAAGCGTCCACAGTCGCAGTTCGGATGGCAATGTTCGCCAAATTTTGGATCATGCTCGATGAAATCGAACTCATAAAACATCTCGCTATCTGGCCCGCACGGATCCCCAATTGGTGTAGTCTCCGGCCCGCCGTTGCGGCTCCACCAGTTCTTGCTGCCATCATAGTAAAAAATCCGCTCGCCCGGTTTAATACCGCGTGTATAACCAGCTTCTTCTGAACCAATATCAGCCTGGCCGCTACTCAAGCCTGCTTTTTCATATAGCTCCGCCCAAATTTCCGCCGCCTCAGTATCTTTCGGGATAGTATAGCGTTCATCGCCGATATAACAGGTGACATAAACACGGTTCATATCCAGCCCAACCTCTTCCGACAAGAATTGCCACATCCAATTGATCTGCTCTTTTTTGAAATAATCACCCAAGCTCCAGTTACCGAGCATCTCAAAAAAGGTCGTGTGGCGGTTATCACCAATGTCATCAATGTCCTGCGCCCGTAAACACGTCTGCGAATCGGCAATTCGCTTCCCCTCAGGGTGCGGCTCACCAAGCAGATAAGGAATCATCGGCTGCATACCCGCACCAGTAAATAGAGTTGTTGGATCATTGGTGAGAATTAACGGGGCACGCTTAATCACAGCATGTCCATTGCGTTGATAAAAATCGAGGTATTTTCGTCGAATATCTTGAGCTTTCATATCTGTTAATTATACCATAACATAAAATCGCCCCAAAACGAGGCGATCTCAAATAGCTCAAATGATTATTCAGCAACGACTTCAGCTGGAGCTTCTTCTTTTGGCTGATTTTTACGCAGTTTTTCTGGGTTGCGAATCGCCTTGTGCCTGTCAGCTGCAACTTCCTTAACCCACTTTGGCAACTTAACACCAGCTTCCTTAAGCAGTTTAACTACGCGAGGTGTTGGCTGAGCGCCATTGTCCAAATACTTCTGAGCTAATTCAGCCTGAATATTTGATTCTTTAGTGTGTGGATTGTAGCTACCGACATAAGCGACTACACGACCGCTTGATGGATGACGATGTGCTTCTTGTACCGCCAAGCGATATACTGGATAACCTTTGCGACCCAAACGTTGCAAACGAATTGCTAGCATAAAATTAATTCTTCCTTTAACTCTACGTTTTATTATTCCTTACTTTAGAACAGTTTACACTATTTTTCCCATAACGTCAATCTGTTTTCACGATTCCGCCGCCCAAACATTCATCGCCGTCATATATTACAGCGGATTGCCCGGGCGCTACTGCACGCTCAGGTGAGGAAAGATGGATAGTATCACCATAAATTGTCGCATCAATCAAAGCTCCTCGATGACGCAATCTAACCTGCACAGTTTTATCTTTCTCAGGTGGTCGGTTAATCCAATGTATGTCAGTCAACGTTAATTCTTTCCGCCAGAGATTCTGATTATCAATTGAGCGCGACACGTAAACCTCATTCTTGGTCATGTCTTTACCGACTACATAATACGGCAAGCCGCCACCAATATCCAACCCATGCCGCTGCCCCAAAGTGTAAAATATCGCCCCGTCATGCCGACCAATAACCGCGCCTGTTTGCTGATCAATAATATTACCCGGCTTAGATTCAATATATTCTGACAAAAACTCGCGAATCCCCACTTGACCGACAAAGCAAATACCCATCGACTCCTTTTTACTGGCGGTCCACAAGCCCCGCTCTTTGGCCATCTCGCGCACTTCAGCCTTAGTAAAATCACCAAGTGGAAACATAGTTTTTGCTAACGCCTCAGACGTCACGCGGTAGAGGAAATAGGTTTGGTCTTTATTGTCATCGTGCGCCCGAAGCAAGTGCCCCTCGCTCGTCCTAGTATAATGTCCCGTCGCAATATACTCCGCACCCGCTGCCAACGACGCCTCCAAAAACAACTTAAACTTGACCTCTTGATTACACATCACATCAGGGTTTGGCGTACGACCTGCTTGATATTCGCGGATCATATAGTCAACAACATTTTGCTTGTACTCTTTCTGAAAATCAAACACCTGAAAATCAATTCCCAAGCCCACCGCCACACGCTTAGCATCAGCCACATCCTCCGCCCACGGACAGTGCATGCCTGGCAGATCTTCCGACCAGTTTTTCATATACACGCCAGTCACCTCGTGGCCTTGCTCGACCAGTAGCGCTGCCGCCACTGACGAATCAACGCCACCCGACATGCCAACAAACACCCTGCTCATCTTGACAGCCCCAGAGCAAACAGCCCAATTCTTATTAATTCACCTAAAGCCAGCCACCAGCCCCATGGTGTTATCCACCACCAAGGGCTCCAGCTTTTATCATAAACAACTGGATGGCTTCGAATTTTTACGTCCTGAAATTGCGATGAAAACTCAAGTTGTGCACGCCGCATATGATAGCCACTCGTCACTAAAATAACATCCTTAATTTTTCTCGAATCAATAATCTTTTTTACCTCAGCAGCATTTTGCTTGGTGGTCTCAGAAGATTCTTCCATGACAATAGCCCTCTTAGGGACGCCGCTATTAACCGCCCTCTGATACATAGCCTTGGCATTTGACGGACCAGACTTATCCGCTGCAGCCCCCGAAACAATAATTAATGGCGCCCAGCCTGTCTTATATAATTTAATCGCCTCGTCAGTTCGTGCATTTGTATCACCGCCGCTTACCACTATAATAGCATCAGCCACACGGCAATCGCCATCACCTGGAGTATCGCACTTTTCTAAATCATTTGGCGATAAATAAACACTAAGACCAAACACAACTATCGCCGCAAAAATCACCAAGCCAATTATCTTATGAATCACCGACTAACCCTTTCAGTTTCTAAATGTACCGCCTCGATAATTAATTGGCTAGCCAAATTAATATTATCTTCATTATTCAATTTTCCTAAAGTTAGCCTTAAGCTGCCGTCAATTTCTGATTCGCTTAGGCCAATACTCGACAGCACATGGGAGCGCGTACCAGAATTGGCTGCGCAAGCACTTCCCGTGGCCACCAACACACCGCGACTCTCTAATAAGAAAATCAGCCGCTCAGCATCCAACCCAGGAAATGAAATATTCAGAAAGCTTACTAGACTTTTTTTCATATCTGAAGATATGACCATTTTTGGAAAAGCTTGTCGTAAATCTTTTACCAATTCTTCTCGCAGTTTTCGTAACCGCTTAACTTCCGCAGAACGCCGTTTTTGCGCCAGCTCTAGCGCGGTCGCGAATCCCACTACACCGGCCACATTTTCTGTACCACTACGTAACCCCAGCTCCTGACCACCACCCAAAATATTAGCAGTTAAAGTAACGCCCGGACGAACCCAAAGCAAACCAACTTGCTTTGGGCCATAGACTTTTGCGGCTGAAAGAGTAAGCAGATCAACACCAAGGCGCTTAATCTTCACGTCAATTAAAGCCGCTGCCTGTGAAGCATCGGTATGAAAAACTAATGGCGTTGATTCGCCAGCCTCCTGACGCCTGAGTCGCTCAGTTTTTATGATTTCTGCGATTTCTTCAATTGGCTGAATATAACCCAGCTCATGGTTCACCAGCGCAATACTGACAAAACTAACGTCTGGCGTTAGCATTTTTTTCACCAACTGAGGGTTAATGCGGCCATTTTTCATTGGCGAGATCAATCTAACTTCCGAACAATCTTTTGCGGAATTGATAACCGCGTCATGCTCAATAGCCGATATTAAGCTCACACCACCAGCTGCGTTAAACGCCAAATTGATAGACTCCGTCGCCCCCGCCGTCATTATCAGCTCGTCAGCCATCACCCCGAGACAGCGAGCTAATCGTGATTTTGCCTGCTGGTATTCACGCTTAGTGAATATTGCCGGAGCATAAGGACTAGACGGATTAAAAAACTTCTCAGAAAAATATGGTAGCATCGCCTCAACCACCAACGGGTCCATTGGCGTAGCAGCGGCATGATCAAGATAAATATAATCTCTATTCACTTTTTTATTATATCAGAGCGGCTGACCAGTTTGCGGGTCTTTCTTATAGAGTTGCCGAGAAACTCGCTCGTAATATTCCTTAGTCGCTAAGATAAAGTTCTGAAGTTCAGCGCCCTCTAAGTAAGTATATTGATAATTTGGCTGAATTTTCAAAATTCCTTTTGCCTGAATTTCATAACGCGTTGTCAACTCTTGCCGGCCACCTTTACCATCAGCTACTTCCTCATACCAGATCCAGGTATCCTTGTCCAAGTTAAAGAACTCCCGACGCGTCACATGCGCTGGCTTCTCACCAAAAATCGTCGCGCCAATTTCACTTTCCAGCTGAATTAATTCACGCTCAGTAAATTTCTTTAAGGGCCGATCTTTTTTACGAAACTTTAATAATGATGCCGCGTCACTATCGTCAGCAAAAACCAAACCTCGTACTTTTTTTAATAAACGAGGCATTTATGGCACCTCGTTAGTTTTAGCTTTTCGAAGCTCCGCCAACAAATTACCAATTTTCAATGGAATTTTAGTAGGATCAGCGTCGGGCTTATTAAGCTTATTTCTATAATCAGCAAAAGATTTATTGACATTATTTTCAATAGGTCCTTGATTCATCGCAACCTTACCAAATTTCAAATTAGAATCAGTGTTAATCTTATTTTTTGCACAATCAGGAAAAACAGCGTTAACTGCTTCGCGAGCTCCAACTTCAGATGTTTTTGTAACACATTTAACACGTTCCAGCGTAATATTCATTTTCTCCACTTTCAAATGCCAAAAAGCTGTTTTGTATTACGGACAGTGACTTCACTTAGGACATTGAAATCAATATGTCGCTTCTCCGCCCAATATTTAGCCACTAGTTCCACATACTCTGGCTTATTTATCTTACCACGAAATGGCTTTGGCGTCAAGAATGGAGCGTCGGTTTCCACCAATAGCCGATTTAGGGGAATTGTGGCAAATAATTCCTGCTGCGCCTGCACCTTCGTAAACGTGCTAATTCCGTTAAGTCCTACGTACAAATTGCGAGAAAAGCCCTTCTCCAGATTGTCGCGTGTATCCGTAAAGCTATGCAATACGCCACGCAGCCCATGAAAGTTATCAAAAATTGGCCAAAAATCATCCCACACCGACGGCTGGTCGGGCGCGCCATCACGAATATGAAAGCTTACCGGCAAATCATAATCCACCACCAGTTGCAGCTGCGCCTCCAATGCCTGAATTTGCACCTCGCGCGGACTGTGATTGTAATAATAATCAAGACCAATCTCACCAATCGCTACAATCGGTGAATTATCCGTCCTATTTTTTAGCAGCCGCTCTATCTCGCCCCAACCGTCCTTACTGTCGTGCGGATGAACACCAACTGCCGCCCACACGTGGTCGTGGTTTACGGCAAATTCCACTGCCTGCTGACTACTACGCTCATCAGTTCCAACACAAATCATGCCAATACCCGCTGCGATTGACTGACGATAAAATTCCTCACGATTGTCCGCGAAAAATTCAGTGTCATGCAAATGACAATGCGAATCAATCAAACGTAAATCTGTCACCGTGTGATGCTCCGCTACTGAATTCATAGTTATTTTCCCTGGGCTTCTGCTTTTGGCGCGCGAGGATCGGGCGTGTGAAGATATTTGCGCGGGAATAACGGCGTCAATTCCGACGGCACGACACCACTAGCAAACATCTCGTGAATTTTCTCAGCAGTTTGCGGCATAAATGGCCGCAGCATGTCAGAAACTTGCAACAAAGCACCACAAGCATGCGCTAAAATCTCGCCCAGATGCGCCTCTGCCTCTGGATCCTTGTCACGATTTTTTGCAACTTGCCACGGCTGGACACGCTCAATATATTGGTTCAATGTGCGAATAATTCGCCAAATCTCATCCATGGCCTGATCAAACATAAAACTCTCCATCGCCTGGCGGTATGGGCCCATATCGTGCTCAGCTTGTGGTGCATCACCGATGACGCCGGCTTGGTACGACTGCACCATCTTTGCCACCCGCTGTACCAAATTGCCCAGGTCATTACCCAGCTCGCCATTATAGGCCGCTTCAAATTTCTCCCAGGTAAAGTCGCCGTCATCCTGAGTTGGCACGTGGCGCAGGAAATAATAGCGAAAGGCCTCAACGCCGTAGTGCGGGATGATATCAGCCGGGCCAACACCGTT